>Ga0187810_10000764_pt1 | contig 11621 bp, 10 predicted proteins | sample NC_wetland_sal_i_9_FD_132963 | JGI IMG/M metagenome (GOLD analysis project Ga0187810, IMG submission 132963) | Wetland sediment microbial communities from Neuse River Estuary, North Carolina, USA - ASW_5 | ecosystem: Environmental > Aquatic > Freshwater > Wetlands > Sediment | place: USA: North...
CGCAGCGGAATACTGGAAACCTTAAGTTGAGCGGCTAGCGGCACTTCTCGAATGCGCTCGCCGGGCCGGAAATGGCCCTGTACCAACATCTCGCGAAGCGACAGGACGGCTCGGGCCGTCTGCGACGACGCTTTCGATTTTACTGCCGGTGGTTTCAAAGCCCGCTGGATCCGTTGCATTCCAAGCCCTCCGCAACATTATATGCGCTTATCGGGCTGCATGCATTTTATAAACTGGTTGCGTGCACAACGAAGTGACGCGCCGGATTGACAAGCATTCTTGCCGAAATATATACTGTAACCGCTTTCGTGAAATGCATGCATTATATCCACTGTAAGACTGTGGCCCTTCCGGCCGGGTTCCTTGCACTCTGGCTCTGGGTTCCAGGTTGGTCACAAACGCCGAACCCGAACGCTCAGACGGCTCCCGCAGGGTCGCAAGCTTATCCATCCTCCACAACATACGCGACAACAGAATCGAAGCCGGCAGCGGCGAAGCCCGTGTGGCCGCCTCCAGGCCCGACGCCCCGCACTGCCGATGGCAAGCCGGACCTTTCCGGCGCCTGGGCGCCCAATGCGATCCGTCAGAACGTCGACTTAGTGGCTACCGGGGTCCAGGTCCCTTTCCAGCCCTGGGCTGAGAAACTCTATCACGAGCATAAGGACAATATTTCGAGAGACGATCCCGAGGCGCGCTGCCTTCCTCCTGGGGTGCCGCGCATGACGACGACGCCCTATCCGTTCCGGATCGTGCAGACACCGGGTCTCACCATCATTGTGTATGAAGGCGGAGCGCATGTATGGCGGCAGATCTTCACCGATGGACGAGGGCACTCAGACGATCCGAATCCCTCCTGGCTCGGAGAATCCATTGGTCATTGGGAGGGCGATACTTTTGTCGTCGACACCATCGGATTTAACGGCAAAACCTGGCTCGACGAGGCGGGTTTGCCCACCACCGAATCCTTGCACGTCATCGAGCGTATCCGCCGGCCTGATTTCGGCCACCTGGAGACGGAAAATACCATCGACGACCCGAAAGCGTACACCAAGCCATGGTCGTTCACCACGCATCCGGTCATGCTGAAGGGTGAATTGATGGAGTACATCTGTCAGGAAAACAACCGCGATGTGGAGCACTTAGTCGGGAAGTGATGGTTGCGGGGGATGGATTCAAACCACCGACCTCTATGTAGTTAATAACCAGGGACGAGTGGCAACTCAAAAGAGCCTTTTGGAACCCTGGGGAACGGGGTAATGGGAGTCGACCTTTGGGCTTTACCACCAGCGGTAAGCTCTTGGCGTTAACCGTACCTACAGGTTTTACGCGCCCAACTGGAAATCTTCGAGGTCGACAATTAGGGCAACCGCATCGCCATGCGGCGCCTGTGGATGCTCACAGCCGACAGCAGAAGGACCGCCAAAAGCAGAGAAACAAATCGGGGATCAGGCGCGGCTACAAGGAACAGCGGCCTGTTCACGGTACTGCTGGTGTGAATCGAGAGGTCAGCTGTAACCCTGTTGAGAGCATCTTCGCTTTCGATAGCGTAGAAAACGAGGTTGTCATGGTCGCCATCGACGGTAAATGTAACCGAACTTACGTCGCTTTTCTTCTTTCCGCCAATGATCGTAGTGGTGACATCCGCGGGGAGCTTCGATCCGCATTGCGTCTCGGTCTTGGCCGGCAGTTGCTTGCAAACAAAGGCACCGAAGTCGTGGCCATTATCGGCCGAATCATCAAGAAACGGGGCGGAGCCAGTTAATGTCAGCGTGAAGCCGGTGGTGTCTGTGGGCAGCGAAATGACATTAAAATCATAGACTTCGCCTCCTCCCCCGCCAGAGAACGCGTAATTCTGTTCGAGCACCGTGACGTCGGAAGGAAGTACGCAAAGACCGTCGCAAGCGCTGCCCCCGCTCGTGGCAATGCCATAGCTAGAATGCGCAATCTGGATGGGGCTGATAATCGTGTTGGCGTTGGCGACGGCCGATAACCCGAGGAGAAGACCGACAAAAACACCGAAATTTGTCTGCTTCATTCGACCCTCCGACTGCCGTAGTATATCATAAGGTATCCGGCTGAGTCGGACACTTCTTGGGATGGCATTTCAGGAAAGTACTACTAGTCGAGGAAAACGTACTGTTGTACTGTTGATGAGGTTCGCCGCCCTCCGTAGAGTAATGCGCCCCACTAAGCGCTCGAGATTGCTCCTCACGGAAATAGGGTAATCCGAAGAACTGGTTCTCGAAACCTGTCGCGGGCGGGATCGCCGGCCTCAGGCCGCCGATCCCACGGGCCGGCACCCTGTTCGATGAGGGACGCTAGGGCCCGAAATAGCCGGCGATGTCGATGATCAGATCGGTTGCATTGCTTGCAAACACGCTAATCGAACCACTGGTTCCGGCGGGTACCAAGGCCCCGGCTGCTACCGTTCCGCCAGTTGTAGCGTTCAGAGTTGCCGCCACCGGAAACGCCTGACCGGTGGGCCAAGCCGTCAAGTATCCCAATCCGTTGTTCGCAGGCACCACAACCGTCATGTTCACTGAATAGGCTAGTGCTGAACTGGGAATGATACAACTGCTGCTCAGCATCGGAAAAACGCGGCTCACACCTCCCACCATGGAGGGCGGACCAAACCCTCCGCTAAACCCGCTGCCCTTTTGCGTATTTGCTACCCGGCATGGCGTCAAAGGATAAAAGTATATGGCGCCCGGATTGCCCGGCGGCCCAAAGTAGCCGTTGATATCGATTACCAAGTCCGTATTATTGGTGACGAAAACGCTGATCGCTCCCTTGGCGCCAGCTGGAACAATGGCTTGGTTCCCAATCACGCCGCCGCCGAGGGCGTTCAGCGTCGCCACGACCGGCATTGGTTGACCGGCGGGCCACGTTGTCAGGTATCCCAACGGGCCAGGTGCCACCACCGTCATGCGCATCGAATATGCTTCCGCCGTCGACGGGATCCCGCAGTTACTCGACTGTACAGCGAAGTTCCGCGTCCCGCCGCCGACGAGCGAAGGCGAGCCGAACCCCTTCGAAAACCCACTGCCCGTTCTGGTGTCCGCTACCCGGCACGGTGTCACGGGATAGAATGCTAGGCCCTGGGGCGTTGGCGGCGCGAAATAGCCGTTGATATCGATCACCACATCGGTCTTGTTGCTGGCAAGCAGACTAATGGCGCCACTCGTCCCAGCAGTCACGATCGCGGCGTTGCCCACAACCGCTCCATTGGGCGAATTCAGCGTTGTAGTTGCGGGAGTGGCCAGCCCGGTTGGCCAAGCGGTCAAATATGTCACTCCGGCGGGTGGAACGACAGTGATATTGAATGAATAGGCCTGAGCTGTCGCCGGAACATTGCAAGCGCTCTGCTGAATCGGAAAACTGCGTGCGACGAGTTTCGCTAAGGACGGCGCTCCAAAGGCGCCACTAAAGCCGCTTCCCACCCGCGTGTCGGCGACCCGGCAGGGGGTCAACGGATAGAAGGCTAGGCCTGCCGTTGTATTTTGTGTTTGTCCTGACTGAGTTACCGTGAACGTCTGCGTGGCGATTGTCAAGGTGCCGATCCGGCCGGCACCCGAATTCGCGGTAAAAGAGTATGAGACAGTTCCATTGCCGGTACCCGAACTGCCGGCGGTTATCGTTATAAAAGTTGAGTTATTCGTAACACTCCAGGAGCAACCCGAGGAAGTGACGACGTTGAAACTCCCGGAGCCCGCGCTTGAACTGACGGTCGAACCATTGGTGCTCAGCGAATAGGCGCAAGTGGAGGCCGGATTCAGGGTGACCGTGAAATTCTCCGAATTACTGCCTAACTTTGCCGTGATCTCCGCCGGCGTGCTGCTGCTCACAGCCTTTGTAGTTACGGTGAAGGTTGTACTCGACAAGCCCGAGGTAATGTTAACGGATGCCGGGACGGTGGCCGCTGCGGCGCCACTTGACAGGTTGATCGTCGTGGTGCTTGAGGCTGCGCTGCTCAGGCTCACGGTACAAGTGGACGTCGCCGGTGGAGTTACGCTCGCAGGGCTGCAGTTTAGGCTGGAAAGCACCGGTACCGCTGGCTGATTAATGGTGACGGTTGCACCAGTACCAGTGATGCTGAGAGCATTGGCGTTGCCATCGGATGCTGCCGGACTCACTAGCGAAACCGCCGTTGAAGTGTCTGTGGTCCCGGAAGCGATCTGAAACGTCAATGTCGCAAGAACGCCGTTTCCGATTGACGTTGTATTGATCCCTGAAACGATACACCGTACGTCGCCGGCCGAAATAATGTTGCAGTCGACCACTTTCCCCGCAGCGGTCCCCGCCGTCCCATTCGCATCGTACGTTCCTGTCACAAGACTGAGATCCGAGGTTGAGTAGGTAAGATCCCACTGGACAGACACTGGAGGAGTGCCAGTAGTGGGATTCAAACTCACGTCCAGCGTGACTGTCGCGCCAGGTGCTCCCGACCCTCCGGAGAGGGAAAGCGAAGCGGACTGCACCTCCGTACTAGCTACGGGAGTGGCCAGAGCGCAAATGATGACGATGGCGGTCCATGCCCGCTTGCACGTGACTCTTTTCATTCCCGTCATCTAAGCCTGCCGATTCGAAAACACCCCCGACCTCGGGGGGTACGGGTACAGTCAGTACCCGTATCTTCTCACGAATTGATTATCGGCTGGTCAGAAGAAAGTCATAGTCGGTTTCGTACCTGCGAGCGGGAAAAAACCGCCTTAGCCAAATGGATCGGAAGGTCTTATTTCAGCGAGAGTTGTGAATCAGCAACAACGGTGTATTCCTTGATTCGGCAAGCGACTCCAGGTTGCCGACCTTTGACCCGAACCACTTCCACCTGGCATTGCAAGGTAAGGTAACCGCTGGGTCGGCCATTCCCATACCGAGCCGGTACTTCCAAGGTGGCTTGGAGCTCTTCACCCGGCAAATATGCTTCACCTGATCGGCAAAAGAAACCACGGCAGGTTAGATTCTCGGTCATGGTTCGCGTAAACGTACCATCGCTTGGCTTCCACAATGAAACCGCGCATCGTATTTGCAATCGTGGGAGATGTCGCCGCTCGATCATACGAAAATTCTGGAAAAGTTACTGTTCCTCGAAGAACAAAGCCGATATCGCGGGAAACACACGCGAACCCCGGCACACCGCCGCCAAACTTGAAATGAGGCCCTCCAGCCGCCGTTCGATGCGAACAACGCTGCAATTGTAGTCTGCATCATCGCTTACAAACGCTAGTCCTGGCTAGTCCTAGTAGGACTGGTGTACTTTGCAGTTTCAAAAAAGATTGCTAACATGACTTGGTCAATCAACAGCCTGACAAGTATTCCGGACGTTTTGCGTAGCAAACGACCGGCCATGGACGGAACGTGAAGAATCGTGCATTTGCCGAACCCGCACAGTTCGCTCGCCAAAATGGCGTCGTCCTCTGTGGTGACCTGTTCCTTCACCGGAAACTTTTCAGCGATTCTGTTTCCATGGCTGCGGGTCTCACACTTATCCGTTGTCCTGAGGACTGGGACGCGGCATTGCGTCTCCGTCAGCAGATGAATGTGTCGCTCTTTGTAGCCAGACAAGCGTTCATCGAGCAACTATCCAGCGCCGCGTTAATGCAGCTTACAAATCACGGGAACGGCGGTTGCATTCTGGCTATCCTGGACGGCGATACAGTCGAACCGACGACAGCGGCCAAGATGCTTCGGCTCGGCTGCCGGGGAGTCTTATCACGCCCATTTTCGTCCAAGCTCTTCCGGCGGGCTGTGTTAGCGATTCTCAAGGGAGAGCTTTGGGCTCCGCGGGGGGTGGTTTCGGAATTGCTCTCCGACCTGCTGAGAGCGGACTCTCTGAAAACGGAGAATGGCCTGACCCCCCAAGAGGCACGCATCCTCGAACTGACTAGGCAGGGCTATAAGAATTCCGCCATCGCAGACGCGCTCTTCATCAGTCTAGAGACTGTCCGCTGGCACAAGCGGAGACTCAATCGAAAGCTCCGTCAATCCAGCCGATATCCGCAGGCCAAGGCCATTCCTTCAGTACGGGAAATAGCAGCTAGTTGAGGCGATTCCTTCCAAGCGGCTAGCCGTCCTATCCATAGTACGGGTGGGTCCTCCCACTCGTGGGGAAAACAACCCTTCCGAATTGCCTTCCTTCAGCTTATTTTGGATAGTCGGAAAAAGATTTAGAAAAAGCAGCATGTTGGAGCAACTTCCTAGTCCAACATGCCGAGAGGTTGGTTAGGAACCTCAAAATGTTGGATATCGTCCCAAACGGTCAAGTGCGCGAGATCCAACCAGAAGTGTTGATCCACGTTTGCATCGTCGGGTTAAACCAGACGCTAGCCGACGCGTGTCGTGTAAACCTGCAACACCTTTGCCCAGCCGGACACCAGATTCAAGAGTGCGGATCTTCGGACGCTTCAAGCGGCTGCGACATTTACATTTGGGACTATGACTCCGTCCCCTCCTTCCCGCCCGCGATCTTGACGGCGAAGGATGCAACCAAGGTAGTCATCGTTAAGAAGAGTTCACTTTCGTCCGTTCGGCGCAGGCTTCCTGGCGCAGACTTCACGTATCTGCAAAGCCCTGTTACAGCCCTCTCGCTGAGAGCCGTCTTGGCATCCGCCATCGCAAGGTGCGAGCTTCGTCAAAATGACGGCAAAAGATCATCGCGCCTGAAGCTGGATCGTGACCGTATCCTTCAACAGCTGCTTCAAACGAATTTGAAGCTCCGTGAGTATGATCAAGACCGAACCAATTTTCTCGCCCGCTCGATTCACGACATCCGCGTGCCGCTCATGGCCATCCAAGGCTACTGCGGCCTGCTCCTGGCTGGCCAGGTAGGGGCCATTGATCCCGAGCAGACCGGGATCTTGGAAAGGATGCAGCGAAGTCTGACCAGACTGTGCAGATTGGTTGAGGCAATGATGGATTTGGGCACGGGCTCCCACGGCACAAACAAGCTGAGACTTGAGCACGCAAGCATCGAGGCATGCGTACAGCAGGCTGTCTATGAAATCCTCCCGTTCGTTGAAAGAAAGCAGATTAGTCTAAACATGGAGGTTGAGGCTCCGGACGGAGCCCTACTATTCGACGCCGGGCAACTTGAGCAGGTCCTCTTAAACCTCCTCGACAACGCCTGTAAGTTCACTCCAAAAGGCGGGGCCATCATTATCCGTGGCCGTTCGATCAGCGCTCAAGAGTTGGGCAAGGTTGGATTGCTGGAAGCCACCGCTGGCTACCGCGTCGATATTACTGATACTGGACGGGGGATCGACCCGGACCATATCGAGCACATCTTCGATGAACACACGTCTTTCGGCGATCCAATGGAGCGATCGGGTTCGGGCCTCGGCTTGGCGATTTGCCGAATGATAATCAACTCGCATAAGGGGCGGATCTGGGCCGAACCCGGAACCGCAGGCGCCCACTTTTCGTTTGTTTTGCCGCTAGTTCGTTCGTTTGACCATTCATACCTTTCACAAGCAGCCACATCAACAACATGACCACAATCAACGCAGCAACCCAATTGTCTACGCCCTTCCGTATTCTCGTGGCGGAAGATGAACCCGAGATCCGGGATTACCTCCAGATCGCGCTCCGCAGGCCCAATTGCGTGGTTGACTTTGCTGGAGACGGCGAAGAAGTACTCCATGCCCTTGCCAAGGGTGCAGATATGCCGTCTCTCCTCATTCTGGATGTCATGATGCCCCGCAAGGACGGGATCACGACGCTCAAGGAAATACGGCACAAAAATCTCAAACTTCCGATTATCATGCTCTCCGGAGCTTCCTCGGCGAAGAACATGGAAGAGGCAATGGAGAATGGCGCAAACAACTTCTTGACCAAGCCAGTCTCGCACGAGGAATTGCGTCAGGCCGTCGACTTTCTTCTACCTTCGACTACCATCATTCCCGCCTCCAAGCGAATCAATGGATTCCCCAGCAAACCCGAGCTGAATCTGAAGGCCGGTGAGTGGATTCGAAAAATAGATCCGCTGTTGAAGCGGCTCGCGGCGTCCGATGTGCCCATTCTGCTGCAAGGTGAAACCGGAGTGGGCAAAGAGGTCTTGGCGCGTCACATTCACAATGAGTCCCTTCGTTCCGGAAAGATCTTTCTGAAACTCAACTGCGCTGCGCTTCCGCCCGAACTCGTGGAGAGCGAATTGTTCGGCTACGAGCGGGGCGCCTTTACGGGAGCATTCAAGAGTACACCTGGAAAATTTGAACTGGCCAACGGTGGAACGATTCTTCTCGATGAAATCGGTGATATGGATCTCAGGCTTCAGGCCAAACTGCTCCAAGTACTCCAAGATCGGGAGTTCCATAGAATCGGAGCCAGAGAAGCGACACAAGTCGATGTGCGAGTCATAGCAGCCACACACCGGGAGTTGGAAGGCCGGATCGAGCAAGGTGAATTTCGAGAGGACTTGTATTATAGGCTCAACGTCCTCAACATCGTGATCCCACCTCTGCGGGAGCGGTTAGATGAAATCATTCCCCTCGCAACGTCTTTCCTGAGAAAGCACGCGCTTGCCGCTACCCCGATTCCGGAGATTGGACCGGGTTTGAGAGCCGCGCTGCTTCGTCATCACTGGCCCGGCAACATTCGTGAGTTGGAAAACGTGATGCGGAGATACTTGGTGGTAAGGAATCCCGAAATCATCGCCGAAGAACTTCACAGACTCGGTAGCAGAGTGGCCGGCGGGAACCGATCCGCATCAAAGGCCCCGAGCGAAGCGCGATCGCAATGGGCTACTGGCGCCCCATCGGGTGGCGGGGATTTGTTCGGCGAGCCTTTTTCGCCCCGCACAACGGATCAGCCCAACCGGCTTCTGGCCTCCAATGGGCATTTGCCGGACCGCACAGACGCCGAGAACTCGGAGTTGGTGAAGCTCGATCAGGCCCGCAAGGCAGCGGAAATCGACGTCATTATGAAGGCCCTGTACTCGACTCAGTGGAACAGAAAACGTGCGGCGGGGCTCTTAGGGATAGACTACAAAGCGCTCTTGTATAAGATGAAGAAGTTGGGAATCGACTAGCTCAAGGTCGACGTTCCCGAAGGGTTGTCCTCAATTCGCACCCCAGCCCGTAAGCACGCGCGGAATGGTGCGCAGAATGATCTTCAAGTCCAACTCCAACGACCAGTTGTCTATATACTGCATGTCCATCTTCATCCAAGTATCGAAGTCGAGCCTGTCGCGCCCGGCCAACGCCCACAGACAAGTGAGTCCAGGACGCATCCGAAGACGCCGGCGCTGCCAGGTCTGATACAGTTCCACCTCCTCGGGGACCGCTGGACGCGGACCCACCAGCGACATCTCGCCCTTCAGCACGTTCCACAACTGCGGCCATTCATCGATCGAAAACTTGCGGAGGAAGCGGCCGACCGGCGTCAGCCTCGGATCGTTTGGAATCTTGAAGGCCGTAGATTTGCGGTTCAGGTGCATCAGGGAGGCTTTCAGCTCCTCGGCGTTATCGCACATGGAGCGGAACTTGTAAAACGTGAATCTGCGACCGTTCAGTCCGCAGCGCTGTTGGCGGAAGAGCGCGGGACCTGCCGAAGTCAGCCGGATGAGCACCGCGATCAAGAGCATAAACGGCAGCGACAAGATCAGCGCTGGCACGGCTACCAGGACATCGGTGATGCGCTTGATCAGAAGGCGGATTTCATCGTGGGGCGCCGCGGAAAAGGTCAACAGCGGCGTAGTGCCGAGCCGGTCCAGATAGACCTGGCTGTTCACGTGTGGGAAGAAATCCACCACGACGCGTGTCCGAACGCCCTCCTCGTCACAACGGAGGAAGACCTCTTCCATTTCAGCGAGCTTGCCGCTATCCACCGCAAAGATGATTTCGTCGATGACGTGCCTGCGCAGCATTTCCTGTAACTCCGACAGCGGAAACTGCTGGTAGGTTTGCGACAATTGGACTTGGCCTGGCTTTTCGTCCAGAAAACCTACTAAGCGAATGCCATAATCCGCGGATCGTTCCAGCGCTTCTCCTAGGTGGCGTGCACGCTCACTGGACCCCACTACCATGACGAAATGCGCCGTTCCGAATCGTTTGCGCACGGCGCCGATCACGCGGGCCGCGTTGATCCGAAACAAGCACAACAGTATCCATGCATAACTGGCAAACAGGGCGATAAAGAAACGGCTGAGGTCGAGGCGCAACATGTACTCGGCCAGCACCAGGCAGATGGCACCCAAGAAGCATTGCCGGAGCGTATCTCGTAAGACTACGCTTGGATGGGCGGAGTCGAGCTTCTCATAGATGTTAAACCAGTAGCCGATCGCGAGCCAGCAGAGGATCGAAACAACCAGAAGCAGGGTAGCGATGGGGAAATCGATATAAAAGAGAAAGTGGAAGACCTTCCCGAACGCGAAATGAAGCAGGATGCGCGTCTGGTAAGCGGCGATGAAAGCTAAGGCAACGAGGATGGAGTCAATAAGACCGAAGACAACCTTGACTCTTCTGTAATGCCTGCTAAACACAGCAGAGATAGAATATCACGGGCGCTTTGAGAAGCTAAGCGCCAGGCAGGGGGTGGTCGCCACGCCTCAGCATCACTCTTGCAGAGGCCCACCGTTCAGCCAGTCGGGAATCTAACGACACGCAGCGAGTGCGGACGAGTGAGGCGGGTTCTCCGCTGAACGCTCTTGCGGTTCGAACCGTCATCGACAACTTGGTCGGGACTGCGTTCAGCGGCCGGCGCTGGAGCCTCCACCACTATCTCCTCTATGTTTCTTAAGTTCTTTACTGCTTCCCGCGATTCGTCCGGGATTTCCAGCACCTTACGGATGTTGTCCGCGCGCTTCAGCACCTTCCGGATTCTCTCCAACGATCCATCGCCTTGCGTCTCGAATCGCAACATCTGTCGGCCCGCTAAACGGAGTGCTGCGCACAACTCGGTGTGCGATCGGACCAACTGGTCCATATCGGACAAGGCCGATTTCTCGCTGTTTGCTGTTCCACAATACGGGCAAAGGGGTGCGGCTTCGCGCGGTTGGCTGACCGCTCGGCTCGGCTTGCGTCGTTTTGACGGTTTCATACCCATGTTCGGTAGCATCCAGCTCTATGCAGGAACTGGGCGTCCCACTATCAGCTCAAGAGGGCGATAGAAGTCTCCCAGTCGCCCAAGTTACGGGAATAACGGCCGACGCAGAAGACCATCTGCGCAGGATACCAGGCCTTCAAGAATCCAACCGATCCCGCATCACGGGGGCCAAAATGCTAGTGGTTGAAAAATAAGGAGATGTTCGTGGCAGACTTGAAATCAGTTACCAGGATTTGGAACTCTATGCCAAATTTTTAGGCTGCTCGCAACAATGCAATCCGTTACGTCACTCTAGCTTCGAGAGCAATTGGAACTGCTAGTCGGCTTACGTCTTCGACGGAGCGGCCAGCATTCTTTGACGCCCGGGAGGTGCGGCCCCTTGAGGAACTCCGGCAGAAGCGGTATTCCCGAGCTAGCGGCAGCCGCATCTCGACCAGGCGTACAACGTTAGACTCACGTGAAGGCCCAGTATTTCAAGAGAATTGACTTAGGATCGCGGCATGGACTATGGATCGACTGTTACTCTGAACGTCTTGCTTACGCCTAAGTAGGAGGCCTTCAGGGTTACCCACTCCGAGGCG
>Ga0187810_10000765_pt1 | contig 11620 bp, 4 predicted proteins | sample NC_wetland_sal_i_9_FD_132963 | JGI IMG/M metagenome (GOLD analysis project Ga0187810, IMG submission 132963) | Wetland sediment microbial communities from Neuse River Estuary, North Carolina, USA - ASW_5 | ecosystem: Environmental > Aquatic > Freshwater > Wetlands > Sediment | place: USA: North...
AATTCCCTCAGTCAATCCCGCGCCGTTGTCAGGTTGGACGCTCGTAGGTACATAAACCGCATAGCCCCAGCCTTTTTCGAGGACTTGCTCCTGCCACGTCGGCCCTTTCTGTTCCGGCATACCGGGAAATTTGAATCCCGGAGGAAACACAAAACCGAATTCCATTATCACGGGCACCGGGTGCGCCGCGCTCTCAGGTACCGTGAGAGCCACCTGAATATTTACATCGATGTTCGGATCAATAGAGTTATCGACGTGTCCCATGATATTCTTCGTGACAGCCGGGAATTCGCCGATCATCGTATCTTTAGTGCTGACGACTTCCCAATGCACGACCGGAATATTATCCGGTACCTTGCCGTATATCTCGTCATCAAAACCCCTCTCGATCTGTGGCCTTCGTTCCTTCCACCATGTCTCGGCGTCTTTCACCGGTTGACCGTTGTTTAGCACCAAAGGATTCGGCAAAGTCGGATATGGATTGGCTTTGACCTCGTCGTAGTTGTTCCATGTTCCCCAGGCAGAGCGTGTGTAAGTGTTACCGGATTTATCGTACCAGTTGTTTGATCCTTTTTTCCGGAACGTGCTGTCGGGTCTATGGGCATCTTCTGCGGGAGACGGCAAAGAATCGGGAAGTTTTATTTGAAGAAGGTCAACTGTCCTTTGCCAATCTTTGTAAGACTCGGTGTTGATCTTCTCAAAGTAAGCGGTGCGTTCCTTGTCCGACATTTTCGAAAAATCTGGAGCCTGAGCATAAGCGACGCACATCGATAAGGAAAGCACTGCAATGCACGGCAAAACCATAACGTTGGACAAATATTTCAGGCGCATGGATCCATCTCCATCATGACATAGTGACCGTAACATCTCGAAGAGAATAAAGTGTCATTTCGGGTCTCGCCTTGCGTGGCGAGAAATCTTTTATGGATTTCACCAAATATTAGTACGCAATCTTTCAATAGAAGATTTCTCCACTCATTTGTCCGGACTTTGTCTGAACTCATTCGGTCAGGATGACATCTATGGACGACTTTGGAAATATTCACAAACGCCCTGTGAAACTTTTTTATTTTTATTCATTACTATTCTCCACATCTCTGTGGAAACTCTCAGGCGGGCCGAGATAGCTCGGTTTCACACCGCCAAGGTTCACGACGATCTTCTCCAACACTACTCCAGGATCGATCATCCAGATTTTTAGCGTGTGATAACCCGGTTTCGCAATTGTGTGGGCCGTGTGACTGTAGCGTGCGTTGTCCATGACAGACCTCTCACAATCCCGGTTCCCACTTTGAGCACTATACTTCTCCGGAACGAGTGTGACTATTTGAGGCGTTTCATCGTCAAACGAGACCGCGTATCGAAGACCGTGACCGGGGATGAAATTCAACGTTGCACCGAATATTCCTTCGACGTCAATATTTCCACTGTCGGCAAGGTACATCCGGTATTCCAGGCACGGAGAGTCTTTGCCCGGTGTGGCACTCGGCGCATCCACGTCTGCTGTCGCCCGCATCGCGGAAGACGTATGCCCGTAATCTTGAATCATGATCCAATGATTATCGCCGGAATCCGTATTCTTCGAATAATGTTCTGCCTCAATTGAGACGAAGCCTTCGCCTTCCACGAAGCCTCGCACATTATCACGGGACAACTCCTGTGGATTAAAAGCCCTAACCTTTACAGAAACATCTCGATCTGTACCCACAACCTTTACTGTACCCTCATCCGTTCCTTCCGGCGCTTTTGCCCAATCGACACTGACCCAGAGTCTGGTTTGTTTCTCTACATTGCCGTCCATAGAAGATACTTTTATCCAGGGCTTATCTGTCTCCACTGAATACTTGAAAGCTGTCTTTCCTTGATTAAATACGTCGATGAAATGTTGCTGTTGATTGAAAACATCAAACTGGGGCAGAGCGGCGTCATCACCGGCACCAAGCCACGAATTATCTGACCCTTCCACGGCAACCCCCATAGCCGCCGCATCCGGGACATTGATATTCTTCAGGTCGATAGCGCGCAAACTATTCGTCGGAGGATCCTGCCAGTTTGTATAACCGAGGACCGTCTGATCCATAAAATGATCCCACTTGCCGTCTGCAAATGTCCGATTGAAATAACCCATCAAACTTGTGTCTGCCTGAAACAGAGTCTCTGTTTCAGATGCCATATCATTCGTGGCTGCCCGGCCCTGTTTTGCGTACAACGCATTTCTTCCTGCGGCATAGTAAAGCTCATTTACAGTTTCACTCGCCTTCGTGGGGAAAAGGACCAACTCATAGAATGCGTTGCGTTCGTCTTCCGGTAATTTATTATAAATATCTTCGGCCTTCGCGGTTATAGCTTTGAAGTCTGCCACCACATTTTCTGCTTCGTTATAATCGACCAGACTGTAGGTGGTAGGACTAAGCAGTTCGGGTTTGCGACGGCCATTGTACTTCGTGTACTTCGAAAGAATATCGGCAATTTCTGTGGCATACTTACTGCCAAACTGCTGCTCAGCCCACAGCCGGGTGTACTCATCGATGTTGTCGTTAGTCCACTTGTTCGTATTCCACGCAAGGTCCATGAAATATTGCATCGGAAACTCATAGCCTTTGAAGTGCCCGACGTTTACGATCCAGATCCGGTCGGCTCCATACTCTTTTGCGAGCGACATCTGGTCCCATATTTTCGCGATCGGACTTGTATTGATCCATTGATAGCTTCGCGGACCACCATGATAATCGAAATGATAATAAACTCCTGCTCCGCCGCTTCGTTTCCGTTCTTCAGGAGTCGGCAATCTGCGGATGTTCCCCCAGTTGTCCTCTGCCCATAGCAGCGTCACATCGTCCGGAGCCCGCATGCCGGCATTGTAAAAATCCTGCACCTCCTTGTAAAGACACCAGAGCTGCGGCACTTTTGTCACATCAGGGTTCACTTCCTCGGATATTATTTTCCGCTGCACTCCGACGATTTTTTCCAGCAACTCCATATTTGCTTCGATGCCGCCGGGAGCCATAGGTGTATCGTTTGCACCGCGAAGTCCGATCGTGATTATACTCTCGTAATCCTTGTTTCGCCTGATGCCCTCGCGCCAGAAGTTCTCGACCGTGTCGGGATATTTTGCATAGTTCCAACTCCCGAGTGTCCTTTGGTAGCGCCTGTCCCATTCCTTCTGCGCACGCAGCATCGGCTCCTGATGAGACGTGCCCATCACGATGCCGTATTCATCCGCAAGACGCGGGTTCAATGTATCGTCTTCGTTGAAGGCATTGTTCCACATCGCAGGCCAGAGATAATTTCCTTTCAGGCGAAGTATCAGCTCGAACACCTTTTCATAAAAAAGATGATTGTAGTTGGCAATACCGTAAGGTACCGGTGGATTCGTGCTGACCGGAGCCATCCCGAATTTTGCGTAGATCCAATTTGACAGATCAGGCGCTTCGTCGTTGAGAAAGATACCACGATACTTTACCGACGGGGGACCCTGAACATATCTGCCCGGCTCCACATACAAAGCATTCTTATGTTCGATCGGCACATCACCCCACCAGTACCAGGGTGACACTCCGATTTTTTCCGACAAATCATATATACCATAAATTGTTCCCCGCTTGTCGCTTCCTACTATCACCAAAGCGCGATCAACATCGGGGAAAGGTTTATCAACCACCTGGATTATAAATGACTCCCATTTGCCCGAGATACCATCAACTTCAACTTTCTTTTCATGCACGAGTCGATCAATCAGCGGATTCTTACCAAGCGTACCGACGATCAGGACATCACCGGATTTGGGAGTTCCATCGGTGAAATATGCAGGCTTCACACCTGTAACACTGTCGATGTCATTTTGAAGATCATTGAGCGCGCGAAGCACTCCGGGATAATCGTTAGCACTTGCAAACAGAGGCGCGGGTTTCCCGGATGAAAAAAGAGTGAATTCTCCCTTTCCATTCTCAAACCGAATATAAGAGTCTCCACCAATCGCGAATACAGCGTGTGGGAATAAGGACAGAAATGTCCAGAGAATCAGAAATGAAACGTGGAGGCACGAAGACACGGAGCAAAATTTATTTCTCTCTTCTCTGTCTCTTTGTGTCTCATGTGGTTTTGTCAAACAATCCGGGGCATTCATTCTGCACCTATTTTATTTCGAACATCCGGGAATCACTTTACCGGTTGGATCGTAAATTCTAAAATTTCCGCTTACCTGCAGCATCCCGAGCATATAAAGCATCCCGTCATAATATCTGTAGAACCCGTGTGGCACCGGAGTATTCCAGAATTCTTCCACGAATTCTTTCCGGTTATCATTGGTAGAAACAAGAGCAGCAACCGCGTTCATCGCAACCAATCCGGCACTGTGGTCATTTGATAATTTTTTTCCATCCAGAGTGTACTGGTTGCCATAAGTCTTGATGCCTTGAGAATAAAAGAAGCCGAGCATACGATTGCAGTCCGTAACCTCCGACGTATCCCTGCAAAACCACTGGTAATCGATTGCCGTGTTCATGCCGACACGCCATGCATCGAAACGGAAATCGCCGTGCCCACCCCAAAAATCGTTTGAGGAGCCGTCGAATCGGGTATAGTCCGGCGACAGCCCTGTAATCGGGTTTGCCGCTTTCCTGAGCAACTCCCGGCTTGCAGCCGCGGCATCGCACCAGAATTGGTCGTCCTTATCCGACCATCTCGCCCACAATTCGTAATAATGAGGAAGCTGATAAGACGGATCGGTAAATGATGATCCCTCGACATTCGGGACGAAGGCAACGAGCTTCTCTTTTTCGTTGAACATGTTCGTTACTAATCCATGATCCGGTTCAGAATCTTTGTGGAGCATCGTACGGAGAATTTCCTGCGCCTCATGCCTGTAGTCAAATATGCCTTGACCGTCTCCCCATCTGGCGGAAGCAAAAAAGAGAGCTGTTACGAACCACGACTCGCCATCAGAAGCAGCGGTTGAATCGAGAACGGTTCCGTCCATCTTACAATGCCATGCAAAATATCCTTTATGCGCGCCATTCTGAATTTGCATGTGAATCTTCGCCCACTTCCACAGCTGATCGAATTCGTTTTTCTTGTCCATCTGGACCGCGATCATCATGCCGTAGGACATTCCTTCAGTCCGTACATCGGCATTTGTGATATCCTCGATGTATGCCATGTCAGGGGCAACCGGATAATAAAGACGCTGCGTGCTGTCGTTACCGAAGAATAGCTGGTTGAAAGTGCTGTCTAATCTCACTTTCACTTCCTGCTCACTCTTGCCCAGCCACTCCGCAAAATAATCCGGATAGACTCCTGTAAAATAAACCCCTTTAGGCTGCGACTTGTCTGATGCGACATGTTCCGTGCTCGAAGCAAATACCTCACTCAATAAAAGCAAGATGATCGACAAGACAACTGCAGGGAAGTAGGAGAAAAGAGGTGTGTATTTATTTGTCATTCTTGAAACCCGTGTCAAAAAAAAGTTCATTTCCATATAGTCTTAGCGTAGAACATATCCTCACAGAAAAAATAACCCGGCCCTGTCTTTCGGCAGAGCCGGGGTCAACAGAAGGAGAACTAATTACTTCTAAACATCCACTCTTGCCGGGGCGATGCAATTGCGGCTCGTCGCGGCAAGTCTGAATGAACAGACAAATAAAACCATTTCATCAATATCATTTCAAAAAACAAGTGCGACCCGTCCGCGAACACAGACGGGTCGCATACGAATTAAAACGCCTTACTTCATGTAAAGGAGTTTTTTCACAGAATTGAAATTAATTGCTCCATCTTGGCTCCGAGCTTGGATCCTACAGAAGTAGATACCGCTGCTCAGGCGCGACGGACTCCAGTGAATGTTGTACGTGCCACCAGACTGCATCCCATCGACCAGTTTCTCAACCTGTCGACCGAGGACGTCGTAGATGACAACCTGTACATACGCATTCTTTGGAATGTCGTAGCGAATTACCGTTGACGGGTTAAACGGATTCGGGTAGTTCTGGTAAAGAGCGAACTCTTTCGGAAGTTCACCGCTAAGTCCTCTAACCGCGTCTACTCCAGTGCCGGTTCTGTAAGGTGCAACAGACGAGAACGCACCCTCACCGCCCAGATTAATCGAGCTTAGGCGGTAGAAATATTGCGTGCCCGCCGTGAGCGTATCGGGTATGGTCAAAGTCGTATCTGTAGTAGTAGCATCATAGATAATGTTGCTCTGTGTTGAGAAATCGTTCGCAGATGCAACTTGCAGATGATACGACTCTGCATTTACTGCCGGATTCCATACAAATACTGAGTGCCTCGGCCATCCGCCGCCAGTGTTAGGATCGGTGTTGCCTTTCGGTGAAATAGCTTGTGGCGGAACTGCCTTTTCGATAACAGTCGTGAATGAATCGACGACCGAGTAAGCGCTCGCACCACCCTGGTTGAAGCATTGTACCTTCCAATAATAGTACGCGCGATTCAGTATGCCGCTAGAAATTGACCACGATGTATCATGCTTTGTCGTGTCTACCCTTAGAACCTGACCTCCGTTAGTAAATGTCCACAGTTGGACAACGAAGTTGCTGTCTCCGGCCTCATGATTCCACTTCAATACCAGAGGATTGGCGGTCACGTTTGCCTGGTTTGCAGAGGGATATACCTTCCCAGGTGTCGCCGGGAGAAACATGATAGTGAACGAGTCTACCGTTGAGAATGCTGACGAACCTGCGGGATTGTATCCACGTACACGCCAGTAATATTTGTGTGAGGGGGTCAACGCCGTCGTGATCGCAAAGGTTGTATCGAAATCGTTGGTCGAATCGTTTACAACCCATCCGCTTGTGTTCGAGAATCCCTTGGCGGAATCTGACCTTACCTGGAAATGATACGTAGATGCAGTGGGTACATAGCTGACTACCAACGTAGGCTTATTGGCAACAGTTATCGAATTGACCGCTGGCAATAACTGTTTCGGAATCACTGTATCAGGCTGAATTTTCGTACGGAAGCTATCGATTGCTGAATATGCACCCGGTAACTGACCGTCAAACGCCTGCACACGCCAGTAGTACTTCGTGGATAGACCAAGCCTGACTATTGTGCTGGTATCAGTCAATGATGAAATTGTCTTTACTATCGAAGCAAATGAAAGGTTCGAAGCTATTTGAACTTGATAGGTGGTTAGGCCTGCCCCTGAAACCGCTCGGTTCCAGTTCAACGTATCTGTAGAGGTCAGCGATGTATCGTGTGCTGCTATCCATGATGGCCTTACACTCGCAGGTTGCGATGGGATGACCGATCCTTCCTGAACTATGTAGTACTTATCGACAGCAATAGCATTATTCGCTGCGCCCCATACATAGGTATGGCTTGTGCCATCGGGCCATCGCACATTTACACTGTCAATCTTGGTAGTAGTAGCTCCAAGACCAAAGTTTGCTGCTAAAGTTCCACCCATTCCCTCGGCGCCTGCGTTTGCGCTGATGTCACGGATTTGCTTCGTCGCGCCTGTATAGATAGTGAAGCGGGCGCCGACTGCCGACACGTTACTACCTGTGCCTATCGGTCTGAAACCAATCCAGTGGTTGGAATTCTTCTGGTTTTGCAGTTGGACATTAGCCGCACCGTAGGAACCATAAATGTCCAGGAAACCATCACTGTTCCAATCAACAAATTGACCGCTACGGTAGGGAGTGGATTGAGCAGGAAGATCGGCTGATGTCTCATTGGTAAATGTCCAATTGCCGTTATTCTTCCACAGCTGAGTTTCAGCACCGCCAGAACCCATGAATAGAATATCTTCAAAACCGTCGTTCTGGTAATCGCCGACGGAAATTGCGCGGATACTTCCGTCAACCGGCAATCCAGATCCGGTTATGCGATGGAATGTGCCATCGCCGTTACCTTGCAACAATACCGTGGTGGCGTTCGCATCAGTAGCACCTGAAATTATTAAATCAGGGATTCCGTCATTGTTAAAATCACCCCACGTTGAGGCGATCGCGGAATAATGGCGAACTGTATCATCGACAACAAGACCGGTATCAGGAGTAGTGCCTACTACGCCACCTGCACCGATAGAATAGATCGTGCTGCTGCCATTATAAGTATTAGGAACCTTAAATTTTCCTGTTCCATCGTTGATGTAGAGAATGGATCCCTTTCGACCGGGGGTCGCACCGGTGTCTATCGCAATAAGTCCATTTCGGAAACTCGGCACGAACAAATCCGGATAACCGCTGTTTGTGCTATATACGAATTGTGGGTTCCAGCTTTCGAATGAACGAAGGGTATCAATCGCAAGATTCGCTGCTGTGGCACGCCTTCCTGCATTGACAAACCCGGTTGAAGTCCCCTTAAGGAGCCATATTCCGCCGGGAATAGAATCACTACCGTTTTTTGCTGCAACGGGAGATCCTGCCCAAGCAAGGCTCAGGTAACCACTCCGATTGATATCTGCTGCAGTAAAACCACCAAAGTTATTTATCGAGGCACCTGCGGATCCGAGGTCGCCGAGAGCTCCCTTATAGGCTACAAAATTACCCTTGGCAGAATCTTGATAAATTTTTGGTGCAGAGCCATCCGCTACGACGGCCTCTGGCAAGCCATCACCAGTAAAGTCGACGAGCATGGAAGCAACTGCATTAGCATCAGAAGGGATACTGTTTGATTTTTGAGTGAATGTGCTGACCGCACCCGCAACAGTATTAATGAGAATGTTGTTGGCCGGGATAAAGACATCCAGCGTGCCGCTGCTGTCAACGTCTCCCCACGCAAAGCCCTGGTTTCCCGGGGGTGTTGCGGGCGAAATAGAAGGGCCGGTGCCAAAAACCACTTCTTGTGCATTCGACGTACTCATTCCCAGCAAGAGAAAGAATACTCCAACCGTGAATGAACGTATAAAGGTCTTCATGTTTCCTCCAAAGTTTTTTTAATCGGAGTTGTTATTAATCATCAAATGAATTGGGATCACGAATAACTTCCGATACCCTTTTAACAAATGTTAAAGACAGACAAATCTCACTTTGAATGAACCAAATCACCTCCTTCATCTCAAGAAATTCTGTATCCTCTTCATAATAAATTTCTCTCCGGTTCGACCGTGAACCGGAGAGAAACACAAAGAGAACGATTACTTCATTAAAACCAATTTCTTGGTCACAGAGAAGTTTCCTGCCTGCAACCGGTAGAAATAGACACCGCTGGAGAATCGGCTGCCGTCAAAAGTGGCAACGTAATTCCCGGCGTGTTGCACTCCGGAAAACAGAGTAGCGACTTCCTGTCCAAGGACATTATACACTTTTAATGTCACGAACCCATTTTGTGGAACCGAATAATTGATCGCGGTTGTAGGATTGAACGGGTTCGGATAGTTCTGAGCAAGCTCGTATTTAGCAGGAAGACCGGGGCGTTGCTTCACATCTGTAAGCGGGTCTTTACCTGTAGTGAGCCACGTGGAGATTCTCAATCTTTCCGCCTGTGCCTGTTGTTTCCAACTAGGATATTGGGTTGGGAACCAGTGGTATAGATCTCCGAGAGGAAAATGATCCATTGCGGCCGTATCCAGCGGGCTAGAGTTAGAGTAAGACATGTCTTCATTGAAAGGCCATACACCGTTAATATCGTCATTGACGTTGAATGCCCAATTACAATCGTGGTTCGCTCCCCACCTATCGTCCAAAAACTGTTTGAGGCTGTCTATGTTAGTTGGAGCAAGACCAAAGCCCGGATTCGCTATGGGGTCATTATAATTAGTAAGGCCATATAGATTAGCTCTGTTTATATATGGAAAAGCCTTTGTGCCATTCGCATAAACAGAATCAAAAAAGACCAACGTCTTTGCGCTCATCATCGGCTCGGGATGAGGCTTAAGGGAATCCGCGAGTGTTTGGACATATGGAGAGTTAGCCATATAGTCTATCAGCCAGTTCTCTGTATAATAACTGCTGTTCGTAAAGAGAATATGGCGGCTTGAATCACCACCGGTCCATGAAATCAAATCACCAGCCGCGGGAGGGGTAAATCCGAAATTTGCTATGCTGTCAATGTTCATTGTTCCGCCCGAGGGATATGAGACACCAACCTTGCCGCTTCCTCCACGACCTTGTAAGATATCTCCGTACATGTACGTATTTACAAAAATAGAGTTGTTGACCGTAAGCCAGTGCCACCACCCATACTCATTGAATGTGTACATCACCACATTAAGGAAAGTACAATGGTTGAAGTTAATATAATCAGCGTACTCATTTCCCTCCTGCATAACAACGTATCCTATGTTCGCGAATGTGCAGTTCTCATACGAAAGACTGTCAATATGGTGCCCCGTCTCGTTGCCATTATTATATGGGAAAGAAACAGCTCTTCCATAGTATCTGTAGTGAGGGTCGGTGCAATTCCGGAAATAGCAGTTCGTGAACTTTCCTCTGAAATGAAGACAGCTTACGCCTATCGAGCCGTCGCCATTCTGAGGGACTTGGTCATAATCAAAGATAACGTCTTCGAATATGCCGTTTTCTCCCGTGCCGTTGTTATTGTGCACGGTATCTTCTTCAAATTCTATGGTTGAACCGACTTGAGCTCCGCTTGAGTTGGCATACATAACCCAGATATTCTTCATCGTAATGTCGCCATAACTGTCGATGACGAATCTATTAGTTATACTGCCGCTCGACGTCCACGCAATTTGAGGCAGAGCCGTCGCCTGTGTCGATCCCGGGTCAGGTGCAACAATCGTAAGATGCGATCCCATTGGGACGATTATGGTACCATTTAGAATATAAAAGCCGTTCGGCTCCAATTTGAATACGGTGTTGGAAAGATTATCGGTATGATGCACCGTATCCGCTCCGACAATAGCACCTATAGCATTATTAAGGTTGCCTATGGTATTGGGCGGATTGTCTGCTGGAACATTCACAGTATCCGTCTGTGCATACAGGGATGCAGGTATCACGGCAACTGCAAAGAGTAGTGCCCAGATAAACTGTTTCATATTACTTCTCCTTTTAATTGTTTTAAATTAAAAACTGCTTAGCAAAACCTTCGTTACTTTCGCAAGGTAACCCTTCTCGTTTTGCGTCATAGCGTTAGCCTAACTCCAAGATTCGCAGTAAGACCATAATACTGTTCAGACGTGAAACCGCTGATCGATTTCTGAGCGGAGATATTCTTTTCACTGTTGAGATTGTTCGCATCTAAATAAAGCTGCAAACCTGCCCACGGGAGCATTTGCCTCGCTGAAGCGTCAACTCGAAAATAATCCCGACTGAAACCGTCTTGCTCAGGAAAAGCTCCAACGTAAGTGACCGAATTTCCCTGGAAAACGAAAGATACTCTTGCTGAGAATCCCTTATAGTCATAACCGACGTAAGAATTCAGTATATCATTGGGCTGATCAATCAAACGCCCGCTCCGTGTACTATCGACAAGTAAGGTCTTGCCTCTGCCCAAATCAAGTTCATTCATATATGGATATGTAGCCGATGACCAAATATGAGTATAATTGATACCGAGCACGATTCCATTCAATAGACCCGGCAAGTACCATAGCCTAGTTTCAAAATCGGCTTCGATACCCTTGACATAAGCTTTGTACGGACTATTTATGTATGTATACACGTTTGCATCATTGTTAGGCTGTGGGTTAAATGAT
>Ga0187810_10000766_pt1 | contig 11618 bp, 5 predicted proteins | sample NC_wetland_sal_i_9_FD_132963 | JGI IMG/M metagenome (GOLD analysis project Ga0187810, IMG submission 132963) | Wetland sediment microbial communities from Neuse River Estuary, North Carolina, USA - ASW_5 | ecosystem: Environmental > Aquatic > Freshwater > Wetlands > Sediment | place: USA: North...
ATTCCAGCGAAGGTCTGCAAGTGCTGGTCGAGGGCAGCGCCGGCACCAGCCCGTTCGCCCCGATCGACCTCAGTACGTTTATGAGTATGGTCACGGCCAACCCCGGTGATGGAAATGATGAGACCGTGCTGGAAACAGGCAACCAGAGAATCTCAAATCCAATTGGTGCCCAGCCGCCGCAACTAATGCAGGAAGGGGATGCCATCCGCCAGACGCTGACCTTCGTGCTGGACCCGTCCACCCACGGCACGGCCAAACTGACCCTGCCGGCCATTGCGGCCAGGCTGGAACTGGCCCAGCCAGTGATGATCACGGTCGACCTGGGGCCACATCCAACGGCCGGGCAAAGCGTAGCGCTGCCGGCGGACATCCGGATTGCAGGGCATACGGTGCACTTCGACAGCGCCGAGATCACGGGCGACGGCGTGAACAGCCTGCGTCTGACGCTGACCAGCGCGCCGCTCGACGTGCAAGACGGCTGGATGGTGGGCTTGCTGGAGCTGGGAAAACCGGAGGGTATCTCGGATCGCTACGGCGCCGGTTCCATCGATGCTGACCACCGCCTCAAAGTGTTTACCGAATTATTCGGCGACGATGGCCAGATCAAAACCGGCACACTGAATTTGCCAGTGGTGGATGCGATGGTGGTCTTTCCTGGGCCTTTTGAATTCACTTTTACTCTGCCGGAAGCAAACTCAAATCCGGTGCAACTCATGCCCACCGTGGTGAGCGGGGTTACTTTCAACCCGCAGCCGACGCCCACGCCGCTCAGCCTGCAAAGTTATGCCTACGGCGGGGTGGCTCTGCAAGCAGATGAGCTGCTCTTCACGGTGGTGCACGAGGCGACGACCGACCTGTACGCCTTACTGCCGCAGAGCGGAGCAATTCCGCAGCGGGTGGCGACCCTGCCCGGTCAGGTCTATCAGGTGTACGTGCAGCCTGATTTGCAGGGCATCGATTACCTGGCGGGCAGCCTGGTGACCGAAAAGGATATGACCCCTTATTTTAAAAACGCCCAGTTGTTCAGCCTACGCTTCGACGAAGCGGGGCCGCGGCTGCTGGCGGTATTCCCTACCAGTCCATCTGCGTTGAAAGGCGGTGGGTCGCAAGTGAGCAGTACAAGCTGGTCAGCGGACGGAGGCATGTTTGCTTTCATCCTGGCCGGGCTGCAAGATTCCAAGGGGCAATACGAACAAAAAGCCGGCTGGATCAATCTGGACTGCCGGGAAAGCGGCAATTGCGTGCTTCAGTACGTGAATCTGCCTGCAACGGTAGAAGATTTCTACTCTCAACAATTTTCACCGGTGGGACGCAGGCTGATATATGAGGCTGCCGTCTCAAGCCCAAGCCACGGAGATGTGGAGAAGCTCTATCAGGTGACCTTCGATGCTACCGGGCAACCGGGAGAGATCACCCCAGTGACTCAGTTGGATTCGGCGATTGAGGTTAATCCCCGCTGGCTGCCGGACGGAAACTCCCTGCTGCTGAGCTGCACTGACTTGGACAGCAACGATGTCAACAACAATCACCTGTGCCAATGGAATCTGTCCACCGATCAGCGCACGGACTTGCTGGATCTGAATCAATATGTTAGCAACCCCATCATGCGAAATTTCGAGCTTTCGCCCCAAGGCGATCTGCTGACCGAAGGAAGTCGAGTGGGAATACAGATCTTCAACCGGGAGACGCGAAAGTTGAACCTGCTTCCATTTTCTGAAAACTTGAGCGGCCTTGTCTTTGATACGCAAGAGCAGAATTTGTATTTGTTGGGCGAAAAAGGGACTAGTATCGAAGCGATCGATCTGAGCAATATGACAGAGCGCACGGTGTATGCTCAATCGAGTGAGGGGTATGTGGCGTGGATTGGGGTAGTAGCGGAGCGGTAATTCAGAATGCTATAAAGGTCATCAAAAAATCTTTAGGATAATTTTCCAGTGTATTTAGCGATTTCTTTGAATAATGATTGGGGTGTTATTTCTTGCACAGGTTGACGGGAACCAAGGCAAATAATGGGGTAGCCTAGATAATATGTGATATCTCCAAGTCTTCCTTGTGAACCGATTACTACCCCTGCTACAAGATGACCAGCTCTTGCAATATAAGGGCGCGGATTACTTATGGCTTGTTGATGATGACGTTTACCATCATCAGCTAGGGTATCATCATGAAAGTCCTTAGAAAAATGTCGGAGTGTACTTCTAACTTGTTCAGCAGCTTCTTCAAAATCGGTATTTCCTTCTAATTCAACCACAAGTACAAAATAGATTTGTCTTCCTGAATAATGGAAACTCCCTTCGTAAATGCCGTCAGCTGACTTCCGATTTTGAAGTCCAGGAATTCTATAAAGAGATTTGAAATATTGTTCATTAGAGCCACTAATGTCGATATTGTATGCTTTTAAACGTGTTCCTTCTTCTCGTTTAAGACAAAAACGCCGATTGCATTCTCTGTATGAAAGGGAATTGCGCTTAAAAAAATCACTTAAGTGCATTGGGGGCATCGGATTATTCTTCCCAAACTGTGCCATATGAGCGAATGCGCGACAATTCTTGGCCTAATTCTTCATCGACATGCCTGAGTTGATCCTCATCAATCCATGGAACAAGTTCTTTAGAGCTTTCTTTAATGGAAATATTTTGTTCATGAAGCAATGGTTCAACGGTTCCATTATCCGAAAATAGATATGCGGCAACCTTTTGTGGAAGAATACGGAAATCTGGTGGGGGCACTCGCTGATCATTTAATTCCACTGGCAATCTATGTGCAGCGGTCATGAGGTTGTTTAATTCGTACAACATTGTTAATGAATGTGTGGTGAGTAAGACTTCAATGCCCTGATTGGCAAGATACGCCAGAATTCGCATCATTGTTCGTTGGGCAGCCGGGTGCAAATGGATTTCAGGTTCTTCGATATGTAATCTAAATGGCTCATCTATAATTCCCCGTTCTCGTTGGTCAAACAATGTTTCAGCCAGCAACAACCAGGACCAGTTCGCTTTTTGACCGGATGAGGCCATATCCATGTCTATCTTTTTCTCACTATCTATTATTTGCCATCTCCATTCGTCACCGTATCTTATAGCCTCTCCACCTAAGGCATTTTTACTAAGTTCGTAAATTACTTTTCCTTGTGGGGTGGCGGGCAAATTGTCATTCCATTGTGAAAAAATTTTAACAGCATTGTTCAATGCATCGCCATATAAAAATAATGTAGACGGCCAAGATAAAAGTCTCCAGACTGATGGACTGCTTGCATGGGGATAAATTACCCGTTCTGCTGGAACAAACAAGGCCTTTCCACCTGGTTTGTACGGAACATTTCCATTAATAATATTACTTACATGTTCAATTAGAGGTTTATGGACTGTGATTTGACGATTGCGTTGTTCTAGATGGATAGCAAGCTTTCCCCAAGTAATAGTTGCGCTTGGATTTGCAAATACCCCAATCGCCCTTTTTTCACTACGCAGGTTATCCAAAATTGTTCGGACCAGCTCTTCAGGTGAGGTTTTTTTTCCTCCAAGAGAACGTTGATAAGTAACTAAATATGGAAGGTTATGAAAGAAATATGCGAGCTGTGAAAGCAAGGATTTTCCAGTTCCTTGCTTGCCTATGAAAACGGTCAGCGGCTTAATTTCTAATCCCTTTTCAGGCAGACGTGTTATAGAACCAAGCTTCCCTTTTGAAATATTTATTGTATCCATCTTCATATCTCCTAGAGGCAGTACAACACACTTTCCCGTTCACAATGAATTGTACAGGAAATTAAGCTAAGGTGGGTAAATGTTGTAGATCTTCCCCACTATATTTAATATCTAGGCCCTTATTTAATGATCTCCAGGCCGGCCAGGGAAGCGATGAGACGCTTGAAGCCAACGTTCTCGAAGTGCACGTCCACGGTCTCTTCGCCATCGACATCCAGCTTACTTTCGAGCACGACACCTTCGCCCCAGGCGGCGTTGCGCACGCGCATGCCGGCCTTGAATTGAGCGGTCTGGTTGGCCGAAGTCGATGCGAAGCTGATGTGGCGGTTCGAGAGAGAGGTGTGAGTGTAACTGGGACCCCAGGTCATGTCCTCTTCGTAGCGGGCACGGCGGGAGGCGCCGCGCTTGCCCTGACTGAGGACCAGGGCCTGGTCGATATCCTGTAAGAAGCGCGAAGGCTCGCCGTAATCGTAGTCACCAAAGGTGCTGCGGCGTTCGGCGCGCACCAGATAGAGCTGATCTTTGGCGCGGGTGATGCCCACGTAGAAGAGGCGGCGTTCTTCGGCCATCTCCTCGGGGTCGTCGCGGCTGCGGCTGTGGGGCAGAATGCCCTCATCCAGACCGATGATGAAGACCTGTTTGTACTCCAGACCTTTGGCGGCGTGCAGGGTGAGCAGGGTGACAGAACTCGTGTCTTGCTCCTGCTCCGCTTCTTGGTCCTGAATGGTATCCTGATCCGAAACCAGGGCCAGATTCTGCAAGAACTCGGTGAGGCCGCGCTCCTGAAAATCACCGGCCAGACGGCGCAGCTCCTGCACGTTCTCCCAGCGGTCGATGCCCTCGTCGGATTCGTCGTTGACGTAACTTTCGTAGCCCACATCTTGCAGAATGCGGTCGAAAAGGTTGACCAGGGTGAGGGTGTTCTTGAGGCCTGACCAGGTAACCAGCATCCCCCCAAAATCAGCCAACAACCCGGCCGAACGCCCGATGGCCGGCCAAAAAACAGACTCCTCGCCTTTTTTGCCGAGATCGAGCAGCACCTCACCGGTGCTCAAGCCGGCCTGCTGGGCAGCCGCCTGCAGGTTGAGCATGGTCTTCTCACCGATGCCGCGCGGCGGCACACTCACCACCCGCTGCAGGCTGACCTCGTCGGAGGGGTTCTCGACCAGGCGCAGGAAGCAGATCACGTCCTTGACCTCGCGGCGGCCGTAGAAACGCTGCGCCCCGACCAGATGATAGGGGATGCCGGCGTGCATGAAGGCCTCTTCGATCATGCGGGATTGGGCGTTGGTGCGGTACATGACCGCAAAATCGCTGGCTTTGGCCTTCTTGCCGCCCAGGTAGGCGGCGATGGTATCCACCACGAAACCGGCCTCAGCGTGATCATCCACGCCTTCATATTTAACGATCTTGTTGCCTTTGCCGCGATCCGAGAAGAGATGTTTAGGGGTACGGTTATGGTTCTGGTCGATCACGTCGCGGGCCGCGTCCAGAATCACCTGGGTGGAGCGATAGTTTTGTTCGAGCAGAATCTTCTCACACTCGGGGAAATCCTTCTCGAAGCGCAGCACGTTGCGGTAGTCCGCGCCACGCCAGCGGTAGATGGACTGGTCCTCGTCGCCCACCACGAAGATGTTCTGGTGTGCCGAGGAGAGATATTTGAGCAGTTCATACTGTGCCAGGTTGGTATCCTGAAACTCATCCACCAGCACGTGCTGAAAGCGCATAGCGTATTTTTCGCAGATGGCCGGGTTCTCACGCAGCAAGCGGGCAGCCCATAAGAGCAGGTCGTCGAAATCCACGGCGTTGTTAGTGCGCAGAAATTGCTCGTAAAGAGCATAGACGCGGGCCACTACCTCCTCACGGTAGGAGCGAGCGGGCATCTCGGAGGGACCGAGCAGGTCGTTCTTGGCAGCCGAGATGGCGGCGTGGATACTGGCGGGGCGGTGAATCTTCTCGTCGATCTTGAGGTCGCGCATGGCGCGCTTGACCAAAGTCTCCTGGTCGTCGCTGTCGAAGATGACGAAGTTGGAACTAAAGGGGAGGGACCCGGCCTCGCGGCGCAGGAGGCGCGCACACATGGCGTGGAAGGTGCCCAGCCAGATGCCCTCCAGATTGCGCTGCACCAGGTTGATGACGCGGTTCTCCATCTCACGGGCGGCTTTGTTGGTGAAGGTGACCGCGATGATGTCGTAAGCCGGCACGTTCTGACGCTCGATGAGGTAGGCCAGACGGCGCGTGAGCACGCGGGTCTTGCCGGAACCGGGGCCAGCCAATACCAAAATCTGGCCATCGCCGGCGGTCACGGCCAGGCGCTGCTGGGGGTTGAGGTCATCGAGCAAGAAATCGGTCATGGTCATTCGATAGGTGAATTGAGCCTGAAGTCGTAAATGCCGTCGGCCAGCGGGTAGGTGTGGCCGCAGTTCGGGCAGGTGATGAGCGGCGGCGTGTTTTGCAGAGCCGTGCCGCAGGCCGGACAGGCAAAGAGCGCGTCGGCTTTGGTTTGCAGGCCGCCACCGATGGCGTGGGTGCCGACAAAGACGCTGGGGGTGAACTGCGCGAAGCTGCCCGTCCATTGCAAGGCGCCATCCAGGCCGGCCAACAGCCGGGTGGGCAGGCCGCGCTTCAAGAAGCCGAGGCGGAAATGGCTGACCGTCAGAGTTTTTTCTACCTTAAACCCGGCCACCTTCAACCAGCTTTTGATGGCATCGGGATGAAAATCAAAATTGAGGGCGGCGAACTCCTCCGGCTCGAGGGTGAAGGGCGACCAGGTCTGACGCTTGAGCCAGTAGCGCAGCATCGACTTCCAGTTGCGCTTGTTGGCATATTCCAGGATGAAGCTGGCATCCAGAGCCAGCACGCGGCGAATCTCGGTCAGGGCTTTGGGGGCATCCGCCATGTGGTGCAGGGTGCGGATCATGGTAGCGCCGTCGAAGGCATCGTTCACGAAGGGCAGGTGATAGATATCCGCGGCGACGTAGCGGTAGCGGGGCGAGTCACCCAGGCGCTGGCGGGCCTGCAGCAGTTGTGTGCGCGAATAATCCAGCAGGGTGATCTGGCTGTAACCGGTGTAGCGCGGGGTATTGCGCCCGGCGCCGGCGCCCAACTCCAGCAGGTGCTGGCCGTGGGGGGGCAGCAGCTTTTTGAGGGCGATGGCTTCACAGGCATCTTCATAGGCGCGACCGCCTTTGTCCCAGAAAGAGGTCTGGTAGTCGGAGCCTTCATAGTTACACACAGGGGGGGTATCGGTCATTGGTCGCTCGCTCTAAGAAAAGTGTGCCCGGATAGGATTACCGGCGGCGCCCAGAGTTTCCCACTTACCGCTGCTTCCTCTCGGACCTGGCGGGGTTTGCAGGGCTCTGCCGCGCCGGTCCCGTCCGGGCGCGGATTAAGGATACCGCAGGTAAGGTGAGGTGTCAACGAGAGGGAAAAATGATTAAGAATTTCGATAGCTGAAGAGCCGAACCTTACAGCCTTGCGGCGCACGAGAAGGTGGTGATATGGGTCGAGAGGTTTATTTCACTGTGACGCTAACGCCAAGTGATTTGCTGTAGACGGCAGGAGACCCATTTTGGGATGTGTTGGTGTAGATCAATAGCAAGTTCGTCGAACCGGCACCAACAGCTTTGAATTTGAGCGTAACAGTGCCGCCGGCTGCATTGGGGTCGGTGGAAGCTGTATATACGGCTCCTCCAATCTGCTCAAGATGTTGTCCGTCCAGATTTTGGGGCAGCCAGGTAAAGCCGTCTTTAGGAAGGGTAGGAATATCAATTTCGAGCGTGTCCCCCACATTCAGAGCGGCAGAATTACCCTTGAAACCTGGTGTGACGACTACAGTTTTCCCCTGCATGTTTTCACCTGACTGAGTTACCGAAGGAGTTACCGGTGTTGGCAAGATGGGTTGGACAGCAGAATGCCCTGTTGAAGCGCAGGCTGTCACAAGAATGGAGCTTACTATAAAAGCTGCCAAAAGAGGCAAGAGTTTTTTCGTAGTTATCCCTCCTAATACTATTGTTACGGATAAAATGTCTCAAGAAAATACCAAAGAAATCCCCAAAAATAATTGAAGTTTTTCCAAGGAGTATTATAATGGAGTTATTCTAGTTTCTTTATGATAACAGATTAATACGTTTTGCTGGTTCTGCTACATCGTTATTGGCAGTTCTTAAAATGGGGGCGAAAAGTATAAAAATCACCATAGTATTGATAAAAAGATGATCCCTATTCGCTTTTAGGTTAGAACGTGAAATTGGAATGTAAAACGTTTCTTTTTTGTGTGTATTGATTTTTCAAAATGATGAAACTGATAAGACACAACTAAAGGGTGAGGAGAAGACATAATGATTTGTGGAAAAGCGGGGAAGTATCGGATTCTGTTTACATCGTTGATGGTGATGGCACTTTTGGTCACCAGTCTGGGCAGTTTTGGGGGAATAGTGTATGCACAAGATGTGGCAGATACGCCCACGGTTGATACTGTGCCTACGGATGTGCCCACGATAGTGCCAACAGCGACAGAAGTACCGACTGAAGTTGATACTCCGGCCCCTATCGAGACGGATACTCCTGAACCTACGATGACCGAAACGCCAACGTTGGAGTTAACACCATCCGAAACCCCAACAGAGACCCTTACCGAGACGGAAACACCCACTGAGACAGAGACTCCCACGGTAACGGGAACAGCAGAACCAACCGAAACCGGAACCCCGGAAGTATTGGGCAATCAATATTATAGTTCGAGGGTCATCACACTTTCTAATGGAACAACCCTACTCGATTCGACCATTAATGGACCTCGTACCAGACCTTCGGGTTTTGCGGCAAAATCTGCAGGGATCGTACCGAACTCTGCCAGCAGCACAACGGTATCGAATGTACCGGCCTATACCTGGGTCTACGGATGTTCGGCAGTTTCAGCAGCTATGATCGCTGGCTATTACGATAATAATGGTTATCCCAACATCTATATCGGATCGGCGAATGGTGGGGTAAGCCCCATGACCGACAGTTCCTGGGGAACCTGGACAGACAAAGAGCCTTACACCTATCCTAACAACCCATTGGTGGCTTCACATAAAGGTGTAGACGGTTTATCCTCTCGAGGCTCAATCGATGATTACTGGGTAATGTACGAGAGTACCACAAAGGATCCGTTCATTTCTGGCGGCTGGAAAGAACATACCTATGGCACGGCAGTAGGTGATTATATGCGGACCAGTCAGTCCAAATATGACAACGTGGATGGGTCAACCAGCTTCTATACTTATACCAGTTTAGCGGATAAGTTATCCTGTTCCGAAATGCAATCAGATGGAATTACCGATGACGGAACAGTGGGCCGGATGCAGTTCTATCAGGCCAGGGGATATTCTGTCACAGAGTGTTATAACCAAAAGACGGATAATCAGATTTCTGGCGGATTTTCCTTTGCTAATTTCAAAACTCAAATCGATGCCGGTCATCCGGTGCTTTTGAACCTTGAAGGTCATTCGATTGTCGGTGTGGGATATGATGGCTCTTCAACGGTATATGTTCATGATACCTGGGACACTTCGACGCACACGATGACCTGGGGCGGTTCTTACGGCGGAATGAATTTGCTTTCAGTAAGTATTGTTAACTTAACATCTTCAACCCCGCCGGATACAGCTCCTACTTTGATTTCACCGTCTGGTAGTATTACTGCTGAGAAGCCAACCTATAAATGGAATACACTCACCGGAGCAACGAGTTATCACCTCAAAGTGACCAACACAAATACCAATTCTGTGGTGATCGACCAGATGGTATCCAGTTCAGCTTGCAGCAGCGGTGTTTGCACAGTAACTCCAGGAACTTCGCTGATGTCGGTCGATTACCAGTTTGCAGTCTCTGGAATCAACGTCTACGGTGAAGGGCCGTTCAGCACTCCATTGACCTTTAAAGAGGCCAATCATTCGATCCCAACAGCAGTACCGGTGCTTGTTTCGCCAAACAGTGCGCTGTACATTCAGAAGCCCACATATACCTGCGACACGACTATGGGTGGAACAAGCTATACTCTCAGGGTGACCAACACAGATACGAGTGCTGTTGTCGTAAACGCCTCTGTGCCCACAAGCGCCTGCAAGAATGGGGTATGTTCCTACACACCTTCTGCAGGGTTATCAGTGGATGGAAATTATCAATTTGAAGTGGCAACTACGAACGCTTATGGGAGCAGTGATTTCAGCATTCCCATGACTTTTAGCGATTTCTACCACTCAGCCCCACTTGTTCCAGACCCGATCGGGCCAGCCGGGACGGTCTACATAATGAAACCGACTTACCAATGGCACACAGCGGGCGGGTCTGCGACAACGGGGTACCTGCTTAAAGTGGTCAACGATGATAAAGGGACAACGCTTTTCAACAATGTGGCTGTCTCGACCGGTGCCTGTAAATCAGGGATATGTTCCTATACACCATCGGTAAGCCTGACTTCCATGCCGGATGGACATTACACTTTTACTGTACAGGCCAAGAATAACTTTGGAACCAGTTCCCCCAGTGATGCGACGTCGTTCGATTATGAATATCAAACGCCGCCTATGCAGCCGTCTGCAACTGCTCCAACTGGGACGGTTTACGTAATGAAACCGACCTATCAATGGAATGTACCAGGCGGATCTGCCACGACGAGCTACTTGATCAAAGTGGTCAATCCAGTTACGAGTGCGGTGGTAATCAATAATGTTGTCGTTTCTCCCAGTGTCTGTAAGGCAGGTGTGTGTTCTTACACACCAAATGTAAATCTAAAGACGATGCCGAATGGCGAATACGTGTTTACCGTCCAGGCAAAGAACAGTTTTGGTTTGAGTGATGCGAGCAATGAAGTGGATTTCGACTTCGAATATCAGACGCCGCCCATAAAGACAACAGCCACAGATCCAACCGGAACATTGTACATAATGAACCCCACCTATAAATGGAATGCGGCAGATGGTTCCGCGGCTACAAGTTATCTGGTCAAAGTGGTCAACACTTTTACGGATGCAGTGGTGATCAATAACGCGGTTGTTTCAGCCAGCGCCTGCAAGGCGGGAGTGTGCTCTTATACGCCAAGTGCAAACCTGAAAACGATGGTGAACGGCACTTATGCATTTACAGTGCAGGCCAAGAACAGTTTTGGCACCAGTGATTCAAGCGATGCAATTAATTTTGATTACGAATATCAAACGCCGCCTTTCAAGCCGACCCTGATTGGTCCAACCGGGACAATCTACCTCTTGAAACCAACTTACCAGTGGAATGTGCCGGGAGGCTCTGCTGCAACCGGGTACGTGCTGACAATCACGAACACTGACCTGAGTAAAGTCATCCTTACAGCAAACGTCTCGACCGGCGCATGCAAATCTGGAATATGCTCGTATACACCCTCAGTGAGCACCACTTCGATGCCAAAGGGCAATTACCAGTTCACTGTAGGAGCCAAAAATAGTTTTGGTGTCACCACCAGTGACCCAATGACGTTAGACGCTGAGTATCAAACGCCGCCGTTTGCCCCGGTTGCAATCGGGCCGAACAACACAACTGACAATGAAAAGCCGACCTTTACCTGGAATGTGTCCGGAGGGTCGACCCCCACCAGCTATGTGTTGAAATTGACGAACACTGATACCAGTTCGGTCGTTTTGAATAATGTATCTGTACCCACCAGTGCCTGCAAGAGTGGGGTGTGTTCGTATACTCCAACCACTGGCCTGGCAAATGCGAACTATTCATTTGTTGTAGCCGGCAAGAATTCATTTGGGCAAGGAGATTACAGTACTCCAATGGCCTTTGAAATCTACGGCTTCAATTCGCAGTTTACCAGCAATGCGTTTGGCTGGCTAACTGATTGGGGCAGTTGGGGTCTCAGTTCGGGTACCTATAAAACAACGGCCGGGGCAG
>Ga0187810_10000767_pt1 | contig 11602 bp, 9 predicted proteins | sample NC_wetland_sal_i_9_FD_132963 | JGI IMG/M metagenome (GOLD analysis project Ga0187810, IMG submission 132963) | Wetland sediment microbial communities from Neuse River Estuary, North Carolina, USA - ASW_5 | ecosystem: Environmental > Aquatic > Freshwater > Wetlands > Sediment | place: USA: North...
CTAGAGCAAAACGCCTTCAAACGGAATCGGCGTTTTGCTCTAGGTTTTTGATTGTCGCGGCGTTTTTGCGCAAGTCGGTAGCGCCAGCGTGCCGACGCACACACTTTTGCGCACGCCGCTCTAAATGTTCGCGGGGGCAGAAAGGCTATCGCTTACGGCGTTCACGGCTTGATGGTGGTTTCCTCGATGCGGACCGTCGCGGTGGCGGCGCTGTCGGCGGAAGAATTGCCGAGCCGGAAACCGTAATCGCCCGCGGCCACGCGCCAGAGCCGGGCGGCGGTATCGAACGAGGCCAGCAGGCGCGGATCGACGGACGCGGTGACGGTGCGGCTTTCGCCCGGCTTCAATTCCACCTTGGCGAAGGCCACCAGCCGCGCGGAAGCGCCCGGCGGGGTGGCGTAGACCTGCCCCACGGCCTTGCCGGCGCGCTTGCCGGTGTTCTTCACCTCGAAGGAAACCGTAAAGGGCGCGCCAGGCGCGGCTTCGAGCTTGGCGAAGCGGAACGTGGTGTAGCTGAGGCCGTAGCCGAAGGGGAACAGCGGCGTCAGGTTCTTCTTCGCGAACCATTTGTAGCCGACATCGGCGCCTTCGATGCTGTAATCGACATCGAACAGCGTCTCGGTCGGCGTCCAGCGGTTGTCGGGCTGGCGCAGATCCTTGCCGGGAATTTCCGGGCGCGGCAGCTGATCGACGCTCTGCGGGAAGGTGATGGGCAGGCGGCCCGAAGGATCGACCTTGCCGAACAGGATGCGCGCGATGGCCGCCGCGCCGCGGTTGCCCGGATACCAGGCCTCCAGCACCGCGCCCACCTTTGAGAGCCAGGGCATGGTGACGGGATTGCCGGTTTCCAGCACCACCACGATGCGCGGATTGGCGGCAGCGACGGCGGCGATCAGCGCATCCTGGTCGCCGGGCAGCGCGATATCGGGCGCGTCGACGCCTTCGCGCTGCCATTGCTGCGCGAAAACGACGGCCACATCGGCGTGCTTCGCCGTGGCGGCGGCATGGGCGATGTCGGAGCCGTCGTCGAAAATCACCCTGGCGCGGGTTTCGGCCTTGATGGCGGCAAGCGGCGAGGGCGGATCGTAGATCATCTTCTCGTGCGGGATGCGGGGCGTGCCGTCGGCGTTCCGGGCGGGGCCGCCGGTCAGGAATTCCTGCGAGGGATCGTTGCCGATGGGCATCACCTGCGCCGAGCCGCCGCCCGACAGCACGCCGACATCGGCGCGCCCGCCGATCACCGCGATGCGGCGCGCCTTGGACAGCGGCAACAGGTTCCTGGCGTTCTTCAAGAGGACAATGCCCTCTTCCGCCGCGCGCTGCGCCACCGCGCCATGGGCTGACACGTCGACGGGCTTGGGTGCCGGCGGATCGTCGAACAGGCCGTGGGCGAACATGCTGCGCAGGATGCGATGCACCATGCCGTTCAGCCGCGTTTCCAGCACGGCGCCGTCCGGCCCGGCGAGCGCCTGTTGCAGCGCCGGACCGAAATAGTCTTCGCGGTCGAACTGATAGGCCGATTCCTGGTCGAGGCCGGCGAGCATCGATTTGGCGGTGGAATGCACCCCGCCCCAGTCGCTCATCACATAGCCGGGGTAGGCCCAGTCGCCCTTCAACACCTTGTCGAGCAGGAAGTCGTTCTCGCAGGAATAGGTGCCGTTGACCCGGTTGTAGGCGCACATCACGGCGCCGGGATTGCCCTTCTCGATGGCGATCTGGAAGGCCAACAGATCGCTCTCGCGCATCGCCTGCTCGCCGATATTGGCGCTCAGCCAGTCGCGGCCGGTTTCCTGGTCGTTGAGGGCATAATGCTTGACGGTGGAGATGATGTGCTTGTCCTGGGCGCCGCGGATGGCCTCGCCCACGATGCTACCCGCCAGCAGCGGGTCTTCGCCGGCATATTCGAAATTGCGGCCGTTGCGCGGATCGCGCGCCAGATCGACGCCGCCGTTGAGGAGCACGTTGAAGCCCTTGTCGCGGGTTTCCTGCCCCACCACCGCGCCGACTTGGTAGGCGATTTCGGGGTTCCAGGACGACGCGGTGAGCAGCGTGGCAGGCAGCGCCGTGGCGGTGTCGCCGGGGCGCATGTGGCGCTGGTTGGAGACGCCGAGGCTGGCGTCGGTTTCGAGCTGTGCCGGAATGCCGAGCCGCGCAATGCCGGGGATGTAACCGGCCGCACGGGGCAGCGCCTTGCGGATGTCCTCAGGCGGCGGCGGATGGTTCGGGTTGATGGTGGCGTCGTCGCCGTAATAGCCGCGGATCAGCACCAGCTTCTCGTCGCGCGTCATCTCGGCCTGGACGAGATCGGCGCGCCGGTCGGGCGTCAGCGCCGTGTTCATCCAGGGCGCAGGCTGCGCGGTTGCGGCAACGGACAGAAACGCGGCGGCACACAAGCTGAGCCTCTTCAACGGCATGATTCCCGTCCCCCGCAGCATAGTGTTTGTTGTGCAGGCCGCATATGACAGCGCTTACTGGAATGCTGTCAAGAGCAGGCCGGGCGCAACGGTACGCCAGGACGGGCTTGGTCAGCTCTTGGTTTCTTCCAGCTTGGCTTCCACGCTTTCGATGGTCTTCTTCTCGCGCTTGGGGCGCTGCGGCCGGCGCAGGAAGGAGATGATCAGCAGCACCAGCGTGAAGCCGAGCAGCGTGCGGAAGGCAAAGACGAAGTGGGTGAAGACCGGCGTCCCGGCGTTCTTGACCACCGGCGCAAAGCGCACGCCGTAGATCGCCGGTGCGTTCAGCGCCACCGCCGCCAGCACCTGATCGACGGTGTAGGCGGCGATCTCCCGGCCGCGGACGTCCTTGTTGCGCACCGGCAGGCCGTGTGTCGAACAGGGAACGCCCTTCTCGGTCATGGCGACGGCGACTCCCGGCTTGAGGAACATATGCCCGTCGGGGGCGGCGCGGGCGAAGGTCAGCACCACGGAAAAAAACGCTCCCATCAGGAACAAGGCATCGGCAAACAGGATGGCGCGGCCGACGAAGACCTGGTAGTGCGCGTTCACCGCCTCTTCGCGCAAGGCGACGAAGATCGCCTCCTTGGCCTCTTCCGACATGCCGGCGCGATCCACCAGATGGCGGGTGAGACGGCGCTCGTCCACCGGTGTGCCTTCCAGCATAGCGGGCAGCATCAGCGCCAGGCCGGCGATGAACACCGTCAGCGCATCGACCAGCAGCACCAGGGCGAAGAACACCCAGTAGCCGGAGAAATCCGAGCCGGAGTCGAAATGGCCGGGCAGCACTCGTGCCAGCCAGGGATGGGTGCTGGTCAGGCTGGTGACCAGGGTGAGAATCATCGCCAGATTGATGCCGACGAAAACCAGCAGCAGCCTGATGCCCATGAAGCGTTTCGGCATGACGCGTCCCCCATTCCCCTGTGGCGATGATATACCAAAGCGTCCGGCCTCGCATCCGGCCGGTTTTTTATGTGATACCAAGGCTCCATGACAGATCCGCTTGCCTTCGTCCGCAGCGTCACGGCGCCCGGAACCCCGCCCCTGCTGCCGGAAATCCGCCTGCTTCTGGCGAGCGAGCTGGTGCCGTTGTGGCGCAAGACCGAGGAAGAGCTTGAACGGGAAGGCGTTCCCCCGCCCTATTGGGCCTTCGCCTGGGCCGGGGGACAGGCTTTGGCGCGCTACATTTTGGACAACGGGTTGCAGGTGCGCTCGGCGCTGGATTTTGGCTCGGGCTCGGGGCTGGTGGCGATCGCCGCAGCCAAAGCGGGCGCGGCAAAAGTTCTCGCCGCCGAGATCGATACATTCGCCGCTGCCGCCATCGCGATCAACGCCGAGGCCAACGGCGTGGCGGTGGAGGTGGTTTGCGAGGACGTGATCGGGCGCGACGGCGATTGGGACGCCATCCTGATCGGCGACATGTGCTACGAGCGGCCGCTGGCGGAGCGGCTGCTGGCTTGGCTTGAGATGCGGGCGCGGGCCGGGGTGTTGGTGCTGATGGGCGATCCGGGGCGGAGCTATTTTCCGAAAGCGGGCGTGGAGAAACTGGCGACCTACTCCGTGCTCACCACGCGCGAACTGGAAGACCGCGAGGTGCGGGAGACAAGTGTGTATCGCTTCTGCGGGACTTGACTCGATGATTGCCTCCCTGGCATAAAGAACAAAAAGGGAACACAATTATGCCGAGCGATGGGTCGTTGGATTATGTCGAACTGCCGGGACCGGATATTCCGGCCACCAAAGCCTTCTACGGCACCGTCTTCGGCTGGAGCTTCGTCGATTACGGGCCGGAGTATGCGGCGTTCCAGGCCGCGGGACGCGACGGCGGCTTCAATGCCGCGCGAAAAGTCGTCGCCAACGGCGGGGTGCTGCTCGTTCTTTATGCAAACGACCTGGACGCGATGGAAGCAAAGGTTCGCGCCGCCGGTGCCGAGATCGTTGCACGCGAAAGCTTCGAAGGCGGGCGGCGTTTCCACTTCCGCGATCCCAACGGCAACGAGGTCGCCGTCTGGACCAAGGTGTAACGGGCGATTACGGTAGCGCCGGGCGTGCTGTTCGACTCACCATTGCAAGCTGCCCTCCGCCTCGGCGGGTTCATCCAGGGGGGGCACGCATGGCCGGCGTCCAAGACGAGTCCGTATCCGATCATCCCGATCTGAAGCCGACGCTGGGGCCGGTTCATCTGATCGCGCTGGGCATCGGCGGCATCATCGGGGCGGGCATCTTCGTCATCACCGGACACGCCGCGGCGATCTATGCCGGGCCGGGCGTCATCATCTCCTTCGCCATTGCCGGCTTCGGCTGCGCCTTCTGCGGGTTGTGCTACGCCGAATTCGCCTCGATGATCCCGGTGGCGGGCAGCGCCTACACCTATACCTACGCCACCATGGGACGCTTCATGGCCTGGTTCATCGGCTGGAACCTGGTGCTGGAGTACCTGGCCGCTTCCTCAACCGTAGCCGTGGGCTGGTCGGGATACTTCAACGACTTCATGCACTTTCTCGGCTTTGCCGTTCCCGCCTCTTTCGCCCAGGCCCCCATCGCGCTGGTCGGCGTGCAGCAGCAGCTCGTCTATACGCACGCCTACTTCAACCTGCCCGCGGTCGCCCTGATCGCCCTGGTGACGGCGGTCCTGATCGTCGGCGTGCACCTGTCGGCGAATTTCAACAACGCCATGGTGGCGATCAAAACCTCCATCGTGATCATCGTCATCGCGCTGGGGTTGCCGCATGTCGTCACCGCGCTGCACATCCCGGCGCAGCACGTTGCCGCCTTCCCCCTGATTCCCGCCAACACCACGGGCGTCTTCGGCCAGTACGGCTGGAGCGGCGTGCTCAGGGCGACGGGGCTCATCTTCTTCGCCTATATCGGCTTCGATGCGGTGTCGGTCGCCTCGCAGGAGGCGCGCAATCCCAAACGCGACGTGCCGCTGGGCATCCTGGGCTCGCTGGCCATCTGCACCGTGCTCTACATCCTGATGAGTTATGTGCTGACCGGGCTGGCGCCCTACCAGAGCCTCAATGTGCCGCATCCGGTGTCGATGGCGCTGGAGCGCTCCGCCAGCCTGAAGTGGCTGGCGCCCTTCGTCAGCGTCGGCGCCATCGTGGGGCTGGCCTCGGTGGTGCTGGTGTTCCTGCTGGGGCAGTCGCGCATCTTCTACGCCATGGCCAAGGACGGGCTGTTCTTCCGGGTGTTCGGCGAGGTTCATCCGCGCTTCAAGACGCCTTGGAAGGGTTCGGTCATCACCGGCATCTTCGCCGCCATCCTCGCCGGTCTCTTGCCCATCGACATCCTGAATCCGCTGGTTTCCATCGGCACGCTGCTGGCCTTCGTCGTCGTCTGCATCGGCGTGATGATCCTGCGCGTCAAGCGCCCCAGGGCGAAGCGGCCGTTCCGCACGCCCATCGTCTGGGTCGTGGCGCCGATGGGCGTCGGCATGTGCGCCCTGATGATGGCGTTCCTGCCCGAAGAGACCTGGATCCGGCTGGTGCTGTGGACGCTGCTTGGGGTCGCGATCTACTTCGCTTATGGGGCGCGGCGGACCGGCACGCCGCGCTGGCACATCAGCGATATGGAATAAGTTATTCCCAGGTAAGGTCTTAACCCGTCTGGACCGTGCGCAGGCGGGCCGCTACGGTATGCGCGGGCGTCATGGCTGACTGGCGTTCCCCGAGAGAGCGGACCATCCACCCGGGCGACGCAATGGCCGAGATCACCGAAGACCCGATTGCCGAACAACACGACGTTCACGACCTCAATCCCACCCTGGGGCGGCTGCATCTGATCGCGCTGGGCATCGGCGGCATCATCGGGGCGGGCATCTTCGTCATCACCGGCCACGCCGCCGCCATCTATGCCGGGCCGGGGGTGGTGATTTCCTTCGCCATCGCCGGGCTGGGCTGTCTGTTCGCGGGGCTCTGCTACGCCGAATTCGCTTCCATGATCCCGGTTGCGGGCAGCGCCTACACCTACACTTACGCCACCATGGGCCGCTTCATGGCCTGGTTCATCGGCTGGAACCTGGTGCTGGAATACCTCGCCTCTTCGGCCACGGTGGCGGCGGGCTGGTCGGGATACTTCACCGACTTCATGCGCTCCATCGGCCTCTCCATCCCGCCTGCGCTGGCGGGCGCGCCGCTTTGCGTCGCCACCGACGTGCATTGTTCCACCTACAGCGCCAACGCCAGCGCGCTGGACGCCATGGCCCATATCGGCCACACCGGCGCCTTGGCGAACCTGCCCGCCGTGGCGCTGGTGATTCTGGTTTCCGCCATCCTGGTGGTGGGCATCCATGCCTCGGCGCGCTTCAACATCCTGATGGTGGCGATCAAGCTGGCCATCGTGCTCCTGGTGATCGGCTTCGGCCTGCCGCATGTCGTGGCCGCCAACCACACGCCCTTCATTCCGCCCAGCACGGAGCCCTGGCATTTCGGCTGGTGGGGCGTGCTGCGCGCCTCGGGCGTGATCTTCTTCGCCTATATCGGCTTCGACGCCGTTTCGGTGGCGGCGCAGGAGGCCAAGAATCCCAAGCGCGACGTGCCCATCGGCATCCTGGGCTCGCTGTTGATCTGCACCGTGCTCTACATGCTGATGAGCTACGTGCTGACGGGGCTGGCGCATTATTCGAGGCTGAACGTGCCTCATCCGGTTTCGATGGCCGCCGAAGCCCTGCCCGCCACCGCCTGGCTTGCCCCCTATATCAACGTCGCCGCCATCATGGGGCTGGCCTCGGTGGTGCTGGTGCTGCTGCTCGGCCAGTCGCGCATCTTCTACGCCATGTCCAAGGACGGCATGATCCCGCCCCTGTTCGGCGACGTGCATCCGCGTTTCCGCACCCCCTGGAAAAGCACCGTGGCGACGGCCGCCTTCTCCTGCCTGCTCACCGGCCTCCTGCCGCTCGACATATTGGGCGAACTGGTTTCCATCGGCACGCTGCTCGCCTTCGTCATCGTCTGCCTGGGCGTCCTGGTGCTGCGCCGGACCAAGCCGCGCGCCATACGTCCCTTCCGCACGCCCGTGGTCTGGCTGGTGGCGCCCGGCGGCATCCTGATGTGCGGCGCCATGATGTACTGGCTGCCCACCGATACCTGGCTGCGCCTGGTGGTCTGGACCCTGATAGGCCTTGCGATCTTCGCCGCCTATGGCATGAAGCACGCCCGGCCGGCGCGCTGGCATATCCGCGAACATCCGGCCGATTGAGCAGACATGGCTGAAAAACAAACCGATCTCACCCAGCCGGACCCGGTCGTCGCCAGCGAACTGTCCCTCAACCGCGCCCTGGGGCCCGTCAGCCTGATCATGATCGGCATCGGCTCGATCATCGGCGCGGGCATCTTCGTCTATGCCGGCACCGCCGCCGCCGTTCATGCCGGACCGGCGGTGCTGCTCTCCTTCGCCTTCGCCGGCGTCGGCTGCCTGTTCTCGGGGCTGTGCTACGCCGAATTCGCCTCCATGATTCCGGAGAGCGGCAGCTCCTACACCTATGCCTATGCCACCATGGGCCGCTTCATGGCCTGGTTCATCGGCTGGAACATGGTGCTGGAATACGGCGTGTCCGCCTCCGGCGTGGCGGCGGGCTGGTCGGGCTATTTCCTCAGCTTCCTGGCCCATCTCGGCATCAAATTTCCAGCCGTCTTCGCCAGCGCGCCGCTGGAAGGCCACGGCGTCACCGACCTGCATTTCACCGGTGCCGTCGTCAACCTGCCGGCGGTGGTGCTGATCGTGGCGCTGACCACGCTGCTGGTGGTGGGCGTGCGGGAGTCGGCGCGCTTCAACAACGTCATGGTGCTGCTGAAAGTGGGCATCGTGCTGGTGGTGATCCTGTTCGGGCTGCCCTTCGTCACCGCGGCGCATTTCACGCCCTTCATCCCGCCCAACACGGGCAGCTACGGGCATTTCGGCATTTCCGGCATCCTGTCCGGCGCGGCCATCGCCTTCTTCGCCTTCATCGGCTTCGAGGCCGTCTCGGTGGCGGCGCAGGAGTGCAAGAACCCGCAGCGCGACCTGCCCATCGGCATATTGGGATCGCTGGCCGTCTGTTCGGCGCTCTACATCCTGGTGGCGGTGGTGCTGATCGGCGTCGCCGACTGGCGCACGCTGGACGTGCCCGATCCGATGTCGTTCGCGATCGGCAAGGTGCCCGCCCTCAAATGGCTGGTGCAATGGGTGAACGTGGCGGCGCTGGCGGGGCTGGGCACCGTGGTCTTCACCTCGCTCTACGGCCAGACGCGCGTCTTCTATTGCATGGCGCGCGACGGCTTCCTGCCGCCCGCCTTTTCGGCGGTGCACCAGCGCTTCCACACGCCCCATCGCGGCACCATCATCATCGGCGTCATCGCGGCGCTGTTGGCCGCCATCTTCCCCTTCGACGTGCTGGCGGACCTGGTCTCCATCGGCACGCTGCTCGCCTTCGTGGCGGTGTGCCTGGGCATCATGATCCTGCGCGTCACCACCCCCAAGGCGGAGCGCAAGTTCCGCACGCCCTTGGTCTGGCTGACGGCGCCGGCGGGCATCGGGGTCTGCGGCGTGATGATGTATTCCCTGTCCGACGGCACCTGGGTGCGGCTCGGCGTCTGGACGGCGATCGGGCTGGTCATCTATTTTGTCTACGGCCGCCGTTACGCCGCGCCGTCGAAATGGACCGTCCGCAACGGCGATTGACCGCAGCCTTTGCCAATCGCGGAGGAAACGATGCAGGGCTTTTCCGCTTTCCTGGTCCGCCTTGTGCCGTTCGGGGCTGTGGCGGCCGTGCTCTACTGGGTTTCGCGACAGACCTTCCCGCCGGCAGGCAATGCGGTCTGCATTGCCGGAAGCGTGCTGGCCATCTTCCCGGCGGTCTTCGTCGCCCGCAACCTGCTCGACCGGCATCCCGATGCGGGGCATGCCGCCTCGGTCACCGCCTGTCTTCATGCCTGGGTGATCGCCTGCTTCGGAACCGCTTTGATCAAGGCGCTGCAGACCTATGTCGCGTGGCGCTTTTTTGTCATCCCGCTGCCGCAGGAGATCGGCTTTCTGCTGGTGGCCGTCACCGGCACGGCGACAGCGCTCCCCGTGGCAAACCTGGCGCTGCGCGGACTGGGGGCGCCGTTCGCGCTGGCGCTCAGCCGCAGACTGGCGACGGACTGGCTATACCGCTGGACGCGCAACCCGATGGTGCTGGCGACCATCCTCTGGTTCCTCGCCATCGGATTGTGGCTGCAATCCGCCGGCTTCGTCGCCTGGGTGCTGCTTTTGGCAACGCCGGCGGAACTGACTTTCCTGAAGGTGTATGAAGAACGGGAGCTTGAAATCCGCTTCGGCGATTCATACCGTGCCTACAAAGCCAGGACGCCGTTCCTCTGGCCGAGACGGCCGCAACCGGAAGCCTAAATGCATGAGCTATCGCTCGCTGCGCGATTTTCTCGCCAAGCTGGATGCCGAAGGCGAACTGGTGCGCGTGCGCGAACCGGTTGCGACCGTGCTGGAGACGACCGAAATCCAGACGCGGCTGATCGCCGAAGGCGGCCCGGCGGTGCTGTTCGAGCAGCCGGTCAAGGCGGACGGCAGCCCCAGCGAGATCCCGGTGCTGGTCAATCTGTTCGGCACGGTGAAGCGCGTCGCCATGGGCGTCACCCTGGGCGGCAAGGAACGCACCACAGCCGCGGAATTGCGCGAGGTGGGCGAACTGCTGGCCACGCTGCGCCAGCCCATGCCGCCGAAAAACTTGGGCGAAGCCTTCGAGATGCTGCCGCTGGCCAAATCCGCCCTGGCGATGCGGCCCAAGACCGTGTCGCATCCGCCTTGCCAGGAGGTGGTGCTGCGCGGCGCGGAGATCGATCTGGCGCGCCTGCCCATCCAGACCTGCTGGCCGAGCGAACCGGCGCCGCTGATCACCTGGCCGCTGGTGATCAGCAAAGGCCCGGGCGAGGCGCGCGAGGACGATTACAATCTCGGCATCTACCGGATGCAGGTGATCGGCCGGAACCAGACCATCATGCGCTGGCTGCGCCATCGCGGCGGGGCGCAGCATCACGCCCGCTGGGCCAAGGAAAAGCGCGAACCCTTGCCCGTGGCCGTGGCGCTGGGCGCCGATCCGGGCATTATTCTCGCGGCGGTGACGCCCATTCCCGAGACGCTGTCGGAATACCAGTTCGCCGGGCTGTTGCGCGGCGAGCGGGTGGAACTGGCCGATGCCGTCAGCCAGCCGCTCAAGGTTCCCGCCGAGGCCGAGATCGTGCTGGAAGGCGAAGTCTCGCTCGAGGATTACCGCGACGAAGGGCCCTACGGCGATCACACCGGTTATTACAATGCGGTCGAGAAATTCCCGGTCTTCACCGTCACTGCCCTCACCATGCGGCGCGAGCCCATTTATCTCTCCACCTATACCGGACGGCCGCCGGACGAGCCTTCGGTGCTGGGCGAGGCGCTCAATGAGGTCTTCATTCCCCTTATCCGCCAGCAGTTCCCCGAAATCGTCGATTTCTGGCTGCCGCCGGAAGGCTGCTCCTACCGCATCGCCGTGGTGTCGATGAAGAAGGCCTATCCCGGCCACGCCAAGCGGGTGATGATGGCGGTGTGGTCGTATCTGCGCCAGTTCATGTACACCAAATGGGTGATCGTGGTGGACGACGACATCGACGCGCGGAACTGGAAGGACGTGATGTGGGCCATCGCCACCCGCATGGACCCGGCGCGCGACATCACCGTGATCGAGAATACGCCCATCGATTATCTCGACTTCGCCGCGCCCGAGAGCGGGCTGGGCTCCAAGATCGGGCTCGACGCCACCAACAAATGGCCGCCCGAGACCAAGCGCGAATGGGGCCGCAAGATCCGCATGTCGGACGACGTCATCCGCACGGTGAGCGAAAAATGGCCGCGCCTCGGCCTGCCCGGCGAGGGCAAGCCGGTGTGGCGCTGAAGACCGGGCCCCTCGTTTGTGGCAATATCGACGGGCCGGGACGAACTGACGTGTCGGACGATTGCGACGGTTTCGTGAAATTCCGTTCAGTTTCGCGCGGGCCGTGCCGTCGCGGCGGCCGCAGTGATAGAGCGGCGTGCGCAAAAGTGTGTGCGTCGGCACGCTGGCGCTACCGACTTGCGCAAAAACGCCGCGACAATCAAAAACCTAGAGCAAAACGCCGATTCCGTTTGAAGGCGTTTTGCTCTAG
>Ga0187810_10000768_pt1 | contig 11589 bp, 10 predicted proteins | sample NC_wetland_sal_i_9_FD_132963 | JGI IMG/M metagenome (GOLD analysis project Ga0187810, IMG submission 132963) | Wetland sediment microbial communities from Neuse River Estuary, North Carolina, USA - ASW_5 | ecosystem: Environmental > Aquatic > Freshwater > Wetlands > Sediment | place: USA: North...
CCGCTTACCCAGCTCCGCCCAGGCGCGAAACTCTCCCTTTCCCGATTCCCCGTTCAAATCCTTGACGATGATTCAAAGCCCGCCAAGAAAAGTGCTTTCCCTTCCCCACTTGACAGCCCAGCTCCACGGAAAGAGCATGAGCGAGGCCGGATGGGGAATTCGGACGCCCCGAGAGTGAGCAGACTGGGATCTCAAGGGGATTGAGCGATTCCGGCTCCAAGCCTGCAAGGCGATACCACCCATGCTGTGCATCGTCACCGGCCTGAGCGGACTCGACTGCGTTCACGCAAAGGGACCGAGCCCCGCCCTGCAAAAGGCAGCTTTCATGGATTCGACGCGATGAAGGGAAAACAGAGTCGCCCGGGAGGCTTCGTGCGACAGGATCGGCGCATCGAGGAAGGCACTCCGCTCGGAGGGGTAAATACATGTCCCTATCTGTAGAAGCTTTCCTTCGCATCGAGAAACTCTCGGGAATCTCCGTGCTCGCGGGACGGGGCGGGCTCTCGTCGAGGTTCATCACGGCCTGCTCGGTCATCGACGCGCCCAATGCCCAGCAGTGGGTCAAGGGCGGGGAACTCTTCATCACGTCGGGCTATCTCTTCGTCGATACTCCGCTCGAGCTTCTGCCCGTCATAGAGGGGCTGGCGCGCGGAGGGGCCGCGGCCATTGCAATAAAGGTAGGTCGCTATATCACTCAGCTGCCCGGAGAGGTCCTGGCCCTCGCCGACCGATTGGACTTTCCCCTCCTCAACATCCCTTCATGCATGAATTTCTCCGACATTCTCACGCCTGTGATAACGACGGTCGCGAACCAGCAGTTCGACGCCGTGCGACAGCTCCGTGATATCCAGGATACTCTCCTGGGCTGCGTCGTGAAGGGCGGGCAGATCGGGGACATTCTCGACAGATTCGAGTCCTTTTCCGGATGCCCTGTCCGCTTGCTCCAGGACGACTCGGAGGAGGTATTCGAGTCGAAAGGCTTCGTAAACGCGGGCCAGCAAAGCGGGGAAAGGGGGCGCACCGAAATCCTCTCGCTCGAGGACAAACGGGTGGGAACGCTGGAGTTCCTGACCGGCCATGAGCCCCAGGGAGAAGTGGCGCAGATAGCCCTGGCGCAGACGAAAATCATCGTTACTATCCTCATTCGGATGAATCTAGCTTTATGGGACGCGGAACGCAGACGGGGCGAGGAATTCCTGCAGGACCTCCTCTTCCGCCGCGGCGCCCCGGCCGAGGGCTGCGACGCACGGGCCAAGCTCCTCGGGTGGAAGCACAGGGGTCCCGTTGAAGTGGCGCTCATAAAGCACATAAATCGCGGCGCCGATGGGCACGCGCCGCGTACTGAGGATGTTGAGCGATTTGCGCGCGTCTGCGCGCGCGTGGCGCGCTCGAGGATCGAGCGGGCGCTCTGCACCGACCTGAGCGGTTGTTTCGCCCTCATCCTCCCCGTGGACGCCGCAGCTGGTACATCGAGACGGAATGTTGAAGCCGTGGAGTCGATCCGGCTCGAGATCGAAACCAGTCTCGGCTTTCCGCTGATCGCGGCGCTTGGGTCGGCAAAACAGGGCTTGGCCACCATAAACGAGAGCTATTCCGAGGCCCGCGAGACGCTCGATATCATGGAACGAATCCGAAAAACCGGCACCGTGCGATGGGAGGAACTGAGCCTCGACAGGATTCTGGTCATTCTCCGCGGCACCGAGGCGGGCCACAAACTGGTCCAGAGGTGCCTCGGTCCCCTCCTGGAAGCCGATACGAAATATCAGAGCAAACCTACGAGCCTTTTGAGAACCCTGGAAGTATTGATCCACTGCAACTGGCACCTCAAGGAGACAGCCATCGAACTGTCGATACACTACAACACCTTGAAATACCGCTTGGAAATCATCGACCGGCTCATAGGCCAGGATCTCGAGGACAGTCGCAACCGAATGGAGCTCAGCCTGGCGCTCGCCCTATACCGATTGGACAATTCAACCACGGAACAATTGGCCATCTAGTTGAGGGCAATTTCGATATCAGCCCTTTTCTCAAAAAAACTGGAGATCGAGCCCAACATTCTCCGATGCCTCCCCGCTGCGACCACGGGATAATACCTCGGAGAAACGCAAGGAAGGCGCGCATCGATGATCTCGAAGGCCGACTCTGGACGAGGCCCGAGTGAATCCCCAGAGCGCCTTCCGCTAGAGGAGGTTTTTGTGAAAAGGACTATTTCGGCCGCCCTTTTCTCGCTGGTCGCGCTCTGCGGGCTCTGGGCCGTCCCCGAGCAGAAGATCGTCTACGCCATGCCGAGCGAGGCGGAGACGCTCGACCCATCCCTCAACAATTTTGCGCAGGCATCCATCGTGCTGCAGAACCTCTTCGCAGGTCTCTATAGGATGGATAAAAGCGGCAAGCCGGTGCCAGCCCTTGCGAGCGGCTTCACCCTCGACTCCACGAAGACCGTCTACACCTTCACGATCAAGAGCACCGCGAAGTGGTCGGACGGCAAGCCGGTGACGGCTCAGGACTTCGAGTACGCATGGAGACGCGTGCTCGATCCCAAGACCGCATCGCGAGCGAGCTCCTATCTCTACTGCATCAAGAATGCGCAGGCTGTAAATGAAGGCAAGGCCGATGTCAGCACCCTGGGAGTCCAGGCGCTCGACACCAGGACCCTCAGGGTGACCCTCGAGAATCCCATTCCCTACTTCCTCAGCCTCCTCTTCGTCTCGCCCTTCGACCCCGTCCGCAGGGACATCGTGGAAGGCAACCCGAATTGGACAAAGGATCCAAAGACCTACGTCTCCACCGGCCCCTTCATGCTCGCGGAGATTAGGCCCAAGGAGAAGTATGTCCTCAAGAAGAATCCCTATTACGTGGACGCCGCCAATGTGAAGCTCGATACCATCGAGATAGTGTTCATCGAGGCCGAGGAGTCCCGGCTCGCCGCGTACCTGAACAACGAGATACAGGTCTACGACGACCCCGGCCTCGAAGCAGTCAAAAAATTCCAGGGCACTGCCGAGTACAAGATATTCCCCAGGATCGGGATGTCATACTACGACTTCAACTGCGCAAAGAAGCCCTTCGACGATGCACGAGTCCGCAAGGCCTTCGCTCTCTCGATCAACAGAGCGCAAATCATCAAGAACATCATCCAATCCACGGCGAAGCCGGCCTACGGATTCGTGCCCTACGGCATACCTGACGGCGTCCAGACGAACAAGGACTACCGCGCCGTCGTCGGAGACTTGATAAAGGAGGACCCGGCCGAAGGCCGCAGACTCCTTGCCGATGCCGGATATCCCGGTGGCAAGGGCTTCCCGAGCGTGACCCTCATCTGCCAGGCGAACCAGATCGCCAAAGATGTCGCCCAGGCCCTGCAGGCCATGTGGAAGACCAATCTCGGCGTGAGCGTCGACATCCAGAGCTACGAGACGAAGGCCTACTGGAACGAACTTCATCAGGGTAATTTCGATATCGGTGCCGACAGCTGGACCGGCTACTATCCCGATCCCATGGCGAATCTCGATATCTTCGAAACCGATAAAAGCCGTATGGATACTTTTTGGTCAAACAAGGAGTACGATGCTCTCCTCAAGACGAACCTCAAGATTATAGACCAGAGAGTACGCATGGCCAACTTCGCCAAAGCCGAGAAAATTCTTGTGAGCGAGATGCCGAGCATGCCTATCCAATACTTCCAGCAGGCCCTCCTCTGCAAACCCAATGTCGTTGGAATCGGCAAGAGCCCCTTCATCATTCACAACTTCTTCGAATTCGCCTCGGTCAACTAAGCGACGACGGCGAGAGGGACCGTCCTGTAGCGGGCATCGCCGTTCCCATGGCGATGCCGCCCGGGGGCGGTCCTTCTTTGACTCTTACTCGCGCCCTGCCGTACAAATGGCATAAGAGCACAACGACCGGTTTGGCACTCGAATGGGAGGCACGATGCTGAAGTATATCCTGAAGCGGATATTGGCAGGGCTGCTCACGATGCTGGTGCTCGTGACGGTGACGTTTTGTTTGATGCACGCGATACCCGGGGGGCCATTCTCTCCAACGGAGGAGCGGAATGTGCCAAAGAGTGTGCTGGACGCGATCGAGAAGCGATACGGGCTTCAGGACCCGCTGCCGGCGCAGTATCTGCACTACATGGAGAGTCTGGCGCGGGGGGATTTGGGAATCTCCTTCAAGCAGATGGACGTAAGCGTGAACGAGCTTGTGGCGCGGGGCTTTCCGGTGTCGGCGCGGGTCGGGCTGGTGTCGGTGATCGTGTCGTTAATCATCGGGATACCATTTGGGATCATCGCGGCGATCAAGCGGGGAAAGTGGATGGACTGGGTGTCGATGAGCCTGGCGACGATCGGGATAGCGATACCAAGTTTCGTGCTGGCGGTGCTGCTTTTGTATCTGTTTTCAGTGACGCTGAAGTGGCTGCCGACCTATGGGCTTGGGACGTGGAAGCACTACATTCTGCCGGTGGCGGGTTTGGCGCTGAGCCCGATCGCGTACATAACGCGGCTCATGCGATCGAGCATGCTGGAAGTGATGCGGCAGGACTACATCCGGACGGCGAGGGCGAAGGGCGTGAGCGAGTTCATGGTGGTCATGAAGCACGCGCTCCGAAACGCGGTGATACCGGTGGTGACGTACCTGGGGCCGCTGATTGCGGCGCTATTGACGGGGAGTTTCGTGATCGAGCGGCTGTTTTCGATCCCGGGGATCGGGCGGGAATACGTGGCGAGCATCGGAGATCGGGACTACTCGGTGATTCTGGGGATGACGATTTTCTTCGGGGGCTTCGTGGTGATCATGAACATCGTGGTGGACATCCTGTACGCGGTGATCGACCCGCGGGTGAAGATGGAAGACTGAAGGGAGGATGGATGCCGGATCAGATGCTGCGCGCGGAGCTGTTCGAACCCCTGACAGAAGCTGAGAAGCAGAACGAGGTCCTGTCGCGGAAGAGCGTGTCGTATTGGAGCGACGCGTGGAGGCGCTTCAGGCGGGATCCGCTGGCGATGATAGGGCTGGTGGTGATAGCGGTCATAGCGATTTTCGCGGTGTTCGGGCCGTTGTTCTCGCCGTACACCTACGACGGGCAGAACATCCAGAACCAGAACCAGGGACCGAGCGGGGCGCACTGGTTCGGGACCGACAAGTTCGGCCGGGACATATTCGTGCGGGTGCTGTTCGGGGCGAGGATCTCGTTGACGATCGGGGTGGTGGCGGCGGCGGTCAATTTCGTGATCGGGATCCTCTATGGGGGCATATCGGGGTACTTCGGGGGCATGGTGGACATGGTGATGATGCGGATCGTGGACATGCTGATCGGGGTGCCGTCGCTTCTGTACATCATCCTCATCATGATGTTTCTGGGAAACTCGGTTAAGAGCATTCTGATCGCGCTGTGCCTGACGTACTGGATCGGGACGGCGCGGATGGTGCGGTCGCAGGTGCTGACGCTGAAGTACCAGGAGTACGCGCTGGCGGCGAAGGCGATCGGGGCATCGGACCTGCGCATATTGACGTGGCATCTGCTGCCGAACAGCATGGGGCCGATCATCGTGACGGTGACGTTTCTGATACCGTCGGCGATTTTCTCGGAGGCGTTCTTGAGTTTCTTGGGGATCGGGATCCAAGTGCCGATGGCGAGCTGGGGGACGCTGGCGAACGACGCCATTCCGACGATTTTCTCGTACCCCTACCAGATGCTGTTTCCCGCGCTGGCCATCAGCGTGACGATGTTCGCGCTGAACTTCATCGGGGACGGGCTGAGGGACGCGCTGGACCCGCGGCTCAGGAAGTAGGGGGCGCGGGGATGCGACTGCTGGACGTAAAGGGCCTGCGGACGAGCTTTGAAATCGACGCAGGGAAGGTGCAGGCGGTGCGTGGAATCTCGTTCCATGTGGACCGCGGCGAGTCGCTGGGGATCGTGGGGGAGTCCGGCTCCGGCAAGAGCGTGTCGATGCTGTCGGTGATGCGGCTGTTGCCTGAGAACGCGAAGGTGGAGGCGGAGTCGATTCTCTTCGACGGGAAAGAGTTGCGGAGAAAGAGCCGGAAGTACATAAGGAGGCTGCACGGAAACGAGATCGGAATGGTGTTCCAGGACCCGATGACGTCGCTCAACCCGCTTCTAACGATCGGCGATCAAGTGATGGAGCCGATCAGGCTACACACGAATAAATCGAAGGCGGAGGCGAGGAGGGAGGCGATCCGTCTGCTCGAGATGGTGGAGATACCGGGTGCGGAGTCAAGGCTGAAGCAGCATCCGCACGAGTTTTCGGGAGGCATGCGACAGCGCGTAATGATCGCGATCGCGATGTCGTGCAACCCGAAGCTGCTGATAGCGGACGAGCCGACGACGGCGCTGGACGTGACGATCCAGGCGCAGATCCTGGACCTGATGACCTCTCTGAAAAGGGACCTCGATCGTTCGATCATCCTGATCACGCACAACCTGGGAGTGGTCGCGAGCATGTGCTCGCGGGTGACCGTGATGTACGGCGGGACGATCGTAGAGGAAGGAACGACGCGAGAGATATTCTACAGGCCCGAACATCCCTACACGCTGGGGCTCCTGCGCTCGATACCGGACACTGCGGGGAAGAAGAAGCTGGTGCCGATCCCCGGCAGCCCCCCCGACCTGATAGCGCCGCCGCCGGGCTGTCCCTTCGCGCCGCGCTGCGAGGCGGCGATGAGGATCTGCGCGCTCAGGCGACCGGAAGAAACCGCCCTGTCCGACAGCCACCGAACTTCGTGCTGGCTTCTGCACGAGCTGGCGGCGGGGAGACGGAGGCGGCCATGATCGAGGTCCAGAATCTGTCCAAGCACTTCGTGATGCGCAAGGGATTCTTAGCCCGCGACACGAAGGTCCTGAAGGCTGTGGACGGCGTGAGCTTTGCGATCCCCAATGGGCGGACCTTCGGGCTGGTGGGGGAGTCGGGCTGCGGGAAGAGCACGACGGGCAGGACCCTCATCAAACTCTACGAGCCCACCGGAGGACGCATCGTCTACGACGGCGTCGACATCACGGCCTTCTCGGGCCCGCAGATGGCGCCGTACCGCAAGAGGATGCAGATAATCTTCCAGGACCCCTACGCCTCGCTGGACCCGCGCATGACCGTAGGCGAGATCATCGGCGAGCCCTTCAAGGTGCACGCCATCTATTCGGGCAAGGAGCGCGTCGAGCGGATCCGCGAGCTCGTGGAGCTGGTGGGGCTCAAAAGGCAGCACATCGACCGCTACCCTCACGAGTTCTCGGGCGGGCAGCGGCAGCGCATCGGCATAGCCCGCGCCCTGGCGGTCGAGCCCGAGTTCATCGTCTGCGACGAGCCCATCTCCGCCCTCGACGTATCCATCCAGGCTCAGATCATAAACCAGCTTGAGGAACTGCAGGAAAAGTTCGGGCTGACCTATCTGTTCATCTCGCACGACCTGTCGATGGTGCGCCACATCTCGCACGAGGTGGGCGTCATGTATCTTGGCAACCTGGTGGAACGCGCCCCCGTGGACGAACTCTACATGAACATGCTCCACCCCTACACGAGGGCCCTCCTCTCGGCCGCCCCCATCGCGGACCCCGACGCGGCCGCTGCCAAGAAGCGCATCGTCCTCCAGGGCGACGTCCCAAGTCCCTTGAACCCGCCATCCGGCTGCCCCTTCCGCACCCGCTGCCCTGTCGCGAAGGAGCGCTGCGCGGAGGAAAAACCGCGGCTCAGGGAGATGGCCGGCGGTCACCTCGTCGCATGCCACTTCGCCCATCAAGCATGAGGAGATCACATGGAAAGACTCGGAATACGCGCTGACGCGGACAGTCTCAAAGAAGAGATCATTCGCCTGAGACGCGACATTCATATGCATCCGGAGCTCGGCAACGAGGAGCACAGGACGGCGGCCCTCGTCGAGGAGACGCTCAGGGGCCTCGGCATCGAGACGCGGAGAATAGCCGGAACGGGAGTGGTCGGGATCCTGCGCGGGAACGCGCCCGGACAGACCGTGGCATTGCGGGCAGACATGGACGCCCTACCCATCCCCGAAGAGAACGAGGTCGCCTACGCGTCCCTCGCTCACGGGAAAATGCACGCCTGCGGGCACGACATGCATACGGCGGGGCTCTTGGGGGCGGCCGTGCTGCTGAGCAGGCGCAGGGAAAGGCTCGCGGGAAACGTCAAGTTCCTCTTCCAGCCAGCGGAGGAAAGCAGCGGCGGGGCCCTTCCCATGATCGAGGGAGGGGCATTGGAGAACCCCACGGTAGACGCGGTGTTCGGCCTCCACTGCACGCCGGAGCTGCCGACCGGGACGATGGGCGTCGCGTACGGCAAGGCCTACGCCGCCTCCGACAGCTTCGACGTCGTCATCCGCGGGAAGGCCTGCCATGGAGCGGTACCACAGAATGGCATAGACGCCATCGTGGTGGGGGCGCAGGTCGTCAGCGCTCTGCAGACCTTCGTGAGCCGCAACATGGACCCCGTGGACTCGGCGGTGGTCACGATAGGTAAATTCAACGGCGGATACCAGAGCAACATCATCGCCGACAGGGTCGAGCTTTCGGGGATCATACGAACGCTGGATTCCGAGACCAGGAGAAAAGCCATAGCTTCCGTAGGCAACATGATACAAGGAGTGACGGTAGCCCTCGGCGCGGCGAGCGAGATTACCTTCACCGAGGGCTACCCGCCTCTCATCAACCACAGGACCATGGTCGATTTTGTCAGGAAGACGGCCGAGGAGGTCCTCGGTCCGGGGAAGGCCGTCGTGCTCGAGAAGCCGACCATGACCGTCGAGGACTTCGCCTATTTCCTGCAAAAGGCTCCCGGCGCGTTCTTCCAGCTCGGGGTGAGGAACGAGGGGAAGGGCCTCGTTCATCCACTCCATAGCGGACGATTCGACGCGGACGAGGACGCGCTTCCCCTGGCAGCAGCGATGCACGCGCAGATCGCCCTCTCCTTCCTCCGCCAGAGCGAGGGGTAGAAGGAGCGGTCGCCAGGAAGGGCGGGGCCGACGAAAACATCTGCACACATCGGGGTTCCCGAGAAAGCGAGGTCATCACATGCAGCCGAAGGTGCGCCTGAACGAGGAATTGCTCAACTACGCGGTTCTCGGTGGCAGCATTCTGGGAGGAGGAGGAGGAGGAGCGCGGGAGGCCGGGCTCGAGGCGGGCAGAGTGGCCATAGCATACGGGGCGCCCACGTTAGTCGATATCGCAGACATGCCGGAGGGCTGCATGCTTCTCACGACCGCCTTGGTAGGCGCTCCCGCCGCACCAGCCCAGCGAGTGAAGCCCAAGGACTACGTGCGGGCTCTGCAGCTCCTTGAGGAGAACACGGGGCTGAAGATCGGGGGCCTCATCACCAATGAGAATGGAGGGGCCGCGACGGTCAATGGCTGGATACAGGCAGCGTTCCTCGGTATCCCGATCGTCGACGCCCCCTGCGACGGAAGGGCGCATCCCACGGGCATGATGGGGAGCATGGGACTGGATCGGCTTCCCGACTACACGGCCTGCCAGGCGGCGGCGGGAGGGGACCCCGCCGCCAATAGGTATGTCGAGACCTTCGTCCGAGGCTCCATAGAAAACACCGCCTCCTTGATACGCCAGGCGTCAATCGCTGCGGGCGGCATGATAGCGGTGGCCCGGAACCCCGTGGCCGCAGGATACGTCAAGCAGCATGGAGCCGTCTGCGGCATATCGCACGCCATTGAGACCGGAAGAGTGTTCTGTGGAGGCCTGAAGAAATCCCCCAGAGAAGCGATAGAAAGAGTGGCCGCTTTCCTCAAGGGCGGGATCGTCGCACAGGGGCGCATCGAAGCATTCTCCCTAGCTACGACGAATGGATTCGACGTGGGCAAGCTCTCGGTAGGGCCGTACGAACTAAGGTTCTGGAACGAATACATGACCGTAGAAAAGGGGCAGGAACGGCTGGCCACCTTCCCCGACCTGATCATGACCTTCGACGAGGATACGGGCCTGCCGCTCACTACTTCGGCCATCGCCAAGGGGCAGAGCGTCGTCATAATGACGACCGACGGGGAGAATTTGAGGCTCGGCAGCGGCGCGCGGGACCGCGACTTGATCGCCACAATCGAGCCTATCGTGCAGAAGGACATCGTGAAGTACCTTCGCGCAGGGCTATGAATCGAGGCATCGCGTGAATAAGAAGCTTGGAGTGATCACGATCGGGCAGTCGCCCCGGGAAGACGTTCTGTCCGAGATGCGCCCGCTATGGGGGAGCGATGTCGAGATCGTGCAGGCTGGGGCCCTGGACGGACTCGGCGAGGAGGACGTGGCGCGTTTCGTGCCCCGGAAAGACGATATCGTCCTCGTCTCGAGGCTGAATGACGGGAGCACCGTCAAGTTCGGGGAAAGCTACATCCTACCTCTGCTGCAGCGGTGCATCGATACGCTGGAGCATGCGGAGCCGACACTCATACTCTTTATCTGCACTGGCAGATTCCCGGCCAGTTTCTCCTCCAAGACCATGCTACTGTATCCGCAGACGATTCTCCAGGCATTCGTCTCAGCTATTGCGGGAGGAGACAGGGTGGGAATCATGAATCCTGACGAGGACCAGCTTGGGCAATGCCTCCAAATCTGGGGCAAGAGCGCCATTGCCGTGGAGGCCGTGGCGGCATCTCCCTACGGAGATCCCAAGGGCATAGAGGAAGCGGCCGCGACGCTGAAAAAAAAGGAGGTGAGCCTTGTCGCGATGGACTGCATCGGCTACTCGATCCAGATGAAGGCTATGGTCGAGGAAATAACGGGAAAGCCGGTCATCCTTGCCCGGACCCTCGTCGCGCGAACCATCAAGGAATTGCTCGGAGACGGTCCGGCGAAAGGGAAGGCCTAGGCCGCTACGCCTCTGCTGCCCGCCTGAGCCGCTCAGCGTCCACGCCGGGGGCTGGCACGAAGGGGACCTCCTCGGGGACTCGATTTTCGAGCAGGCTATAGAGCTCGGGGAAAGCCCCCGCACATGCCCAGCCCGCCTCACCACATTCGGCAGCTTGCCCGACGCCTATAGCGGCAATAGAAGCGTTGGCTATCGCCTCGTCGCCCACTCCTTGGCAGAGGTGTGCTTTGATTGCCTTGAAACACTAGGTGGGCTCAGATACACCGGATCAACTTCGACGACCTCGCCACCGATGCGGACTACTCTTTGATCTATGAGGACGAGGAGCTGAAGAGCCGCTATCCTAGCCTCCTAATGCCTCCGCCGAGCTTCGTCGCGTCTGGCGGAAATATCCTCGCGTTCAAGCCGGGAGAGGGCATCAGAGTGGCCTTCCCGGTTCGTAGCGACCAGAGCAACCCTACCGGAACGCTCCAGAGCGGAATCCTGGGCAACATCTTCGACGGCGCCTTCGGCAGGCTGGCCTTCGCGTCCTTGCGAAGACCCCGTGTCTCCATCGACGTTGCCGTCTCCTTTATTCGGCCGGTGAGGCCGGAGGGCCCGTGGTGATCCGGGCCGAATGCCCTTGACCCTTGTTTGAAGCACATGCTAGTTTCCCAACGGTCGCCAATGGCCATTCCAGGGAGCAAAGGGACTGCGCTCGCGCCACGCTAGGTTTTCGAGCAGTTTCGCCGCAGACAGAGCGGCCTTGTCAGGC
>Ga0187810_10000769_pt1 | contig 11576 bp, 9 predicted proteins | sample NC_wetland_sal_i_9_FD_132963 | JGI IMG/M metagenome (GOLD analysis project Ga0187810, IMG submission 132963) | Wetland sediment microbial communities from Neuse River Estuary, North Carolina, USA - ASW_5 | ecosystem: Environmental > Aquatic > Freshwater > Wetlands > Sediment | place: USA: North...
AGGGTCGACCGCGTAGAGCGTGGAGTTCTCGGCCCCCGAGTCTGCCTGTTTGGAGAGCCAGCTCATCGAGAGCTCGAAGCGCGTCAAATCGATGGAGCCGAGCCAGGGTGCGAGCTCCTTCGGCTGGCTCGAGAGGGAGATGTCCAACTTCTGGCTAAGGCTCGTCCGCAGCGCCGGCGAGGTGGAAGTATCGGTAGTCGAGGAAAGGAGCGTGGTCCAGTCCATGTCTTCCGAGCGATTCTTGAAATCGTACTCGAAGTAGGGATCGGAGAAGAGGGGAAAGGCTACCGATGCCGTGAGATCGCCCGACTTGAACGACGCCGACGAGTCGAGCCCATAGCGAAAGGGGAGGGAGAAGCCGAGGAAGCGCGACTCGTTCCACACGCTCTTGTAGTCCGCGGCCGCGTCGTAGGGCGACCACAGGCCGTTCGACTCCTCGAAGAGGGAGCGGCTCAGGCCGAGGCCGAAGTCGAAGGATATATCCTTGAACGAGCCCGCCTTGGCAAAACTCCCCTGGATGCCTGTGTAGGCCCCAAGCCCGCTGTAGGCGTCGGCCATCACCTTCAGGCTGTCCGTCGAGGCGGAGGCCGCGCCCTGCGGTGAGTCCACACGTCGAAGGAAGAGCCCCCTCAGCTCGGTGGGCCCGCTCTGGCCCTCCTGCGACACCTTGAGGATACCCGTCGTCCCCTCCTTCTGGGGTTTCCGTCCGATCAGGTAGGTCGTCGTCTGGACGAACTCGCCCTCCCGGGAGCGGTAGCCGATCACCGGGTGGAAGACGATCTCGTCGCCGGGATAGTAAAAAAAAGGGAGCCAGAGCACCGGCACATTGCCGATGGAGAAGACGGCGTCTGCGATGGCCCACTCGTTGTCGCCGAGGATCCAGACCTTGGCCGCGTGGATGGCGTAGTGCGGGTCTTCGGAGGTCGAGGAGGTGATCACGCCCTTGTCAAAAACGAGGACGTTCTTGGAGCGGCGGACCATCGTCTCGCCGCTCATGACCAGTCCTCGGTCGCCGCTGGCCGCCCCTTCCCCGGCGCGACGCACCTTTCCGTCGAGGAACACGCCCGTCCAGTCGTCCAGGTTTGCGCTCAAGGCCTCGCCGAAGAAGGTCTCGGTGCTCGTGCCCGATTGACGCACGAAGCGGACGCCCCCGCGGGCGGTCACGGCGTTGCGCGCCCGGTCGTAGACGATGTCCTGCGCCTCGATGCGCTGCAATGCCCCGCTCTCTTCCTTGAGCGTGAGAACGACTCCGCCGGAAGCGTGTATCACGTCGCCTGCCTCGTTCTCGAGCGTGAAGTAGCTCGCCTGATCGGCCCGCTCGATCGTGATCACCGTGCCCTTTTGCGCCGCCGCGGAGGGCGGGGGCTTCACCTTGTAGTAGTCGTACAGCCGCGAACGCAGCTCGGCCGCAGAGCCCGTGTCGGATAGCCCCAAGGATTTGGCCCAGGCGACGAGGTCGTAAAAACTCGCGGTCGAAATGTCGAGGGGCAGTGTCGCTTGAAAAAGCTCGTCGTCGGGAGCCGCGGGGCTTGCGGCTTCGTCCGCGGCCCCGGTCGGGCTGGATGGCGCCGCGCTCGCCGAGGGGGCGGTGGATGAGCCGCCCGCGGACTGGGCTGCGGGCTGCGACGCCGGGCCGCTCGCCGCGGCGCCATCCGGCTCTGCCGCGCCGAGCGTCGCGGCCACGAAGAGGAATGGGAAAAGAAAGATGGCTGCACGACGCTGCGGCATGTCGTTGCATAGTACCCGTGCCGCGCCGCGTAGTAAAGTGAGACTTCCCAAAACCACCGGGCCACGGAGCACACAGAGCGTTTATAATAAACACACGGGAAGAGCTTCCTCACGCCATTGAGCGGGAGGGAGCCGACTGCAATGCCCATTTGAGGCCCCGTGCCGTTCGGCAGGCTCCGTGTCTCGGCGTCTCCGCGGTCGGTTTTTTCGTCGGCCCCTATTCCCACTTTTTAGTTGCCGGGTCAATAAGAGACTTCGTCCGGCGACCGCCGGCGACCGCAGCCGCCAGGCCCTCACCGGCACACCGGCAGCCCATCTACTGCGCCAGCGCCGCTTTCAGGTACTTTCCCGTGTAGGAGGCCTTCACCTTGACGATATCCTCGGGCCGCCCCTGCGCGATGATCTGTCCGCCCCTATTGCCTCCCTCGGGCCCCAGGTCGATGATCCAATCCGCAAGCTTGATGACGTCGAGGTTGTGCTCGATCATGACGACCGAATTCCCGGCATCGACGAGACGCCCGATGACCTCCATGAGCTGTTTGACATCGACGAAATGGAGGCCGGTGGTCGGCTCGTCCAGGAAATAGAGCGTCCTGCCCGTGCTGCGCTTGGAAAGCTCGAAGGCGAGCTTGACGCGCTGCGCCTCTCCGCCGGAGAGGGTGAGCGCCGACTGTCCCAGCTTTATGTAGCCGAGGCCGACCGACAGGAGCGTGTTCATTTTGTGCGCGATGTGCGGAATGTGCTCGAAGAAGCTCGCGGCCTCTTCGATCGTCATGTCGAGAACCTCGGCTATGTTCTTGCCCTTGTAGCGCACATCGAGGGTGTCGGCGTTGAAACGCCGGCCGTGGCAGACGTCGCAGGTGATGTACACGTCGGGGAGGAAGTTCATCTCGATCTTGATGGTCCCGTCGCCCTGGCAGTTCTCGCAGCGCCCGCCCTTGACGTTGAACGAAAATCGGCCCGGTTTCCATCCCCGCGCCTTTGATTCGGGGAGGGAGGAGAAGAGGTCGCGGATGCCGGTGAAGACTCCGACATAGGTGGCGGGATTCGAGCGCGGCGTGCGGCCTATGGGGCTCTGATCGATGTTGATGATCTTGTCGATGTTCTCGATCCCCTCGATCGAATCGTAATCGCCCTCCAGCCAGTTCGTGCCCATGACCTGGTTCGAAATGACGGGATAGAGGAGGTCGGAGAGGAGGGTCGACTTGCCCGAGCCGGATACCCCGGTGATGCAGGTGAACAGGCCCAGCTTGAGCTCTACGTCGATGCCCTTGAGGTTGTGCTCGCGGCAGCCGCGAATGGCGAGGCTCTTTCCGTTCCCCTCGCGCCTGACCGCGGGAACTTCGATGCGAAGGGCGCCCGAGAGGTACTGCCCCGTGAGGCTCTTGCGGCTCTTCATGACCTCGGCCGGGCTGCCCTGCGCCACCACGTGGCCGCCGTGCACGCCCGCGCCAGGGCCGAGGTCGACGATCCAGTCCGCGGTGCGCAGGGTCTGCTCGTCGTGCTCGACGACGACGAGGGTGTTGCCTATGTCGCGCAGGAAGGTGAGCGTGTCTATGAGGCGCTGGTTGTCGCGCTGATGCAGGCCGATGGAGGGCTCGTCGAGGATGTACAGCACGCCGACGAGGGATGAGCCAATCTGGGTGGCGAGGCGGATGCGCTGGGCCTCGCCGCCCGAGAGAGTGGCGGCCTTCCGCTCCAGGGTGAGGTACTCGAGGCCGACGTTGCGCATGAAGCTCAGGCGCGCGCCTATCTCCTTCATGATCTGCTTGGCGATCTGTCGCTCGGTTTCGCTCAACGCGAGACTCTCGAAAAAGGCCAGCGATTCCTCCACGGACTTCGCCGCGAGCTCGTGGACGTTGATGCCGCCCACCGTGACCGCCAGGGCCTCCGGCCTGAGCCTCCTGCCGCCGCAGGCCTCGCAGCTCTTCTCGCTCATGAAGCGTTCGAGCCACTGCTTGATGCCCTCGCTCTGGGTCTCGAGGTAGCGACGCTTCAGGTCGGCCAGTATTCCGGGAAAGCGCGACTCGTACTCGAAGCGGCCGGTGCCCTCCCTGTTCTCATACTTGATCTTGACCGCCTCGTCCGTGCCGCGGAGGATGGCGTCCAGCACGCGCTTGGGCAGCTCCTTGAAGGGCGTGTCGAGGCTGAACTTGAAGTGTCTAGCGAGCGCCTCGAAGCGGCTCCTGTTCCAGGCCGAGTCGGGGTTGTAGGGTATGCAGCCGCCCTCGTTGAACGAGAGCGAGGGATCGGGGATGACGAGGTCCGGATCGAACTCCAGCTTGATCCCAAGGCCGGAGCAGACGGGGCAGGCCCCCTGGGGCGCGTTGAACGAAAATAGCCGCGGCTCCATCTCGGGCAGGGAGATGCCGCACTCAGGACAGGCTCCCTTCTGGCTGAAGAACTCCTCCTTCGTCCCCCCAGCCTCCTCCCGCAGCACGATGACGGAGCCCTCGGCGATCTCGAGCGAGGTCTCGACGGATTCGGCAAGGCGGGTGCGCGAATCGTTGGAGAGCTTGAGCCGGTCCACGACTATCTCGATCGAGTGCTTGCGCTGCTTCTCGAGCTTGAGGTCGGTCGCGCCGCCCGAAGGCAGCTCGCGCATCTCCCCGTCGACACGCGCGCGGGCGAAACCCTGCTTGGCCGCGTCCTCGAGGATCTTTTTGTGCTCGCCCTTCTGCGCGCGCACGACGGGCGCCATGACCTGGAGCCGCGTGCCCGCGGGCCAGGAGAGGATCGTGTCGAGGATCTGGTCGACGCTCTGCTCGCGTATCTCGCGGCCGCACTTTGGACAGTGGGGGACGCCTATCCGCGCGTAGAGGAGGCGGTAGTAGTCGTAGATCTCGGTGACGGTGCCGACGGTCGATCGGGGGTTGCGGTGCGTGGTCTTCTGCTCGATCGAGATTGCGGGAGAGAGCCCCTCGATGTAGTCGACGTCCGGCTTGTCCATGCGGCCGAGGAATTGCCGGGCGTAGGCCGACAGTGACTCGACGTAGCGCCGCTGGCCCTCGGCGAAGAGGGTGTCGAAGGCGAGGGAACTCTTGCCCGAGCCGGAGAGTCCGGAGATGACTATGAGCTTGTCGCGCGGAAGTTCGAGGTCTATGTTCTTGAGATTGTGCTCGCGCGCGCCTTTTATGATCAGCTTATCCATGATGCGTCCTAAGATAGCGCCGCCGGCCGACGACGTGCAAGAGGAATTGCTTAATTTCTGTTTAGTTGTTTGACAACAAAGAGAGTACTGGGTCGCTTGCTTTTCTAATAGCAAAGTGATATCATATAGATATCAGACTCGTGGATAGGAGGAAGCAATGCGCGACATCACGGAACGCAGGATGTGGAAAATCGGGGGCTTGATTGCCCTCGTCGTCGATGTGGGGCTCTTCGCCTTGGCGATCGCCGGGCTCGACCCGGCGGGACGGCTCCATGCGCTTCTACCGGCGACCCTTGGGGTTTCGCTTCCGGCATTGGTCGCCGCCTGTCTCGCCGTAAGCGGCTTCTTCGTGGTCCACCCGAACGAGGCCAAGGTCTTCACCTTCTTCGGCAGCTACGCAGGCTCGTCGCGGGATCAGGGCTTCTACTGGACCTATCCCCTCGTGAAGAAAAAGGGCATCAGCCTGCGCGTCCACAACTTCGCAAGCCAGAAGCTCAAGGTCAACGACTTCAATGGAAACCCGATCGAGATCGCGGCGGTCGTTGTCTGGCGCGTCACGGACAGCGCCAAGGCCCTCTACAATGTCGAGGACTACGAGAGCTTCGTCACCGTTCAGAGCGAGACGGGCCTGCGCTACCTTGCCGGCCGCTTTCCCTACGACACGGGCGACGCCGGCGGCAATTCGTTGCGCGGGAGCCAGGACGAGGTGGCGCAGGAGCTCAAGCTTCAGCTCGCGGAGCGGCTGGCGGTGGCGGGAATCGAAATTGACGAGGCGAGACTCAGCCACCTGGCCTACGCCTCAGAGATCGCTCAGGCCATGCTGCGCAGACAACAGGCCGGCGCCATCATAGCGGCGCGGCGGCTCATCGTGGACGGCGCGGTCGGCATGGTCAAGCTCGCGCTCGGGGACCTCGAGGCGCAGGGAGTGGTCAAACTCGACGACGAGCGCCGCGCCGCCATGGTCAACAACCTGCTCGTCGCCCTCGTGTCTGAAAACGAGGCCAGGCCGGTCATCAACACCGGCAGCCTCTACGCGTAAAACGCATGAGCGAAGAGGAGAGAAAGCGCTTCCTCCTGCGGCTCGATTCGGCCACGTACGCCGCCCTCGAAAAGTGGGCGGCCGACGAGCTGCGCAGCGTGAACGGGCAGATGGAATTTCTCCTCAAGGAGGCGCTCCGGAAGGCGGGCAGGTCGCCGAGATAGGAGAGGCTGCGCATTGTCGACCCGCGACTGAAAAGCGGGAAGACGCGCAGGATCGCGGTTCACCTCAGCGCCAGCGGCCCGCTCGGCCCGAGGCGCGCCCCCTGATCTCAGCGGAAGAGCGTGACATCCCCCTCGTCGGAGCGCTCGTGATTCTGGATGGTGGTCGCCCAGAAGCCGTGCTCGACCTTGACTATTTCCGCGCTTCGATTCTTGGGGATGTAGCGTCTGAATACCTGGAAGGTATCGGTGTGGAAATGGATCACCCTGCCGAGCTCGCCTCCGAGGTCGTCGGAAACGAGCCTCATCCGCTCGGCCGTAAGGTACTCCCTGATGAATCGCTCGTTGACCTCGCCCACGCAGAGGAAATTGTCAGACTCGCAGGCCGCGAAAATCTGGCCGGCGCCGAAGACCTTCGCCTTTATTCTCGCGCGGCTCGCCCCGAGCTTCATCATGCCGTTGATCAGGAGCTCCATCGCGTGGATGCCGTAGCGCCCGGCCTCGGTCGCCGTGAGCGGCAGGCTTTTGGAGTAGCGGCGGTTGGCGAGAAGGAAGTGATTCATGCCGGCGACGCCCGCCTCCTCGTCGTAGAGACAAGCAGCGACACAGGAACCGAGGAGAGTGGATATGACGGTCTTCGCCCGCGTGGCATGCTGTCCGCCCGGGGGCACTGTGACGCGGTCGTGAATATCCCTGGCGGAATAGCGCATGGCCATCGCCTCCGCTCACAGTATACCGTTTAAACCGACAAAGGAGGCGGTCGGCCGCGGAATCGGCGTCGCCCCTTAAGGCGACTCGACGGCGCCGTACTCGCGGAGCGTGAGCACCCGCTTCGGAGAGCCGGGAGGGCCCGAAGGTCCCTCGTATTTCACGAGATAATGGGGGGCCGCGACCAAGAACCAAAGCCGGGTCTTGGGCATCAGGCCGCCGAAGGCCCCTTCGAGGCCGAGCTGAACCCGCCAGCACTCGTACGACGCGCCGTTCAGCTTGAGCGTCTCTTTGCCCTGAACGCTCAGCCCGAAGGCGAAGCCCTGTCCCGCGTCGCCGCCGCCGTTCCCGCCGAGGAAGACGAGACGCGCGGAATCGCGGCTGCCCCAGGGGAAGCCGCGCAGCACGAAAACGAGGGCCGACGGGTCCGAAATGGCCAGCTCATCGGGCCCCGCCGCCGGCTGCGACTGAAGCACCTCCACGCTGCGCCGGACCACCGCGCGCGCGCCGCGCGTCGTTTCCTCTGTATAAAAGGGGAAGAGCGTTTCGGAATCGATGCGGAAGAGGGCGCTGACCTTCTCCGACTCCTGCCGCACCTCGTAATAGCTCCGCGTCGTGTCGGCGACGAGGCGCACGTCCACTCTCACCGTTCCCCGCCCGTCGCCGACCGCTTCCTCGTAGACTATGCGCTCCTGAGCCGGAATCGAGGGATTCGTGATGGGCACCTGCGAATGCAGGGCCGCGACGGCGCCGAAAAAGAGGGCGAGTCCGATCGCCCCGCCGCGGAGCAGCCGGCCCGAGTGAGGCAGGCGGCTACAGGTTGAACTTGAAGAAGATGACGTCGCCGTCCTGGACAACATAGTCCCTGCCCTCCTGTCTGAGCTTGCCGGCGACTCGGACGGCGTGTTCGGAGCCGAGGCTCACGAGGTCGTCGTAGTGGTAGACCTCCGCCTTGATGAAGCCCTTCTCGAAATCCGTGTGGATGACGCCGGCGGCCGTGGGCGCCTTGTCGCCCACCTTGATCGTCCAGGCTCGGCACTCGTCCTCGCCGGCGGTGAAGAAGGTCCGCAGGCCGAGGAGGCGGTAGACCGCGTGGATGAGGGAGGAGAGGCCGGATTCCTCGAGGCCGAGCTCCGCGAGAAACTCGCGCTTCTCCTCTTCGCTCTGGAGCTCGGCCAACTCGGCCTCGAACTTCCCGCAGATGACGACGCACTCCGCGCCCTCGGCCGCGGCCACGCGGCGGGCCGCCTCGATGTACGCGTTGCCCGATTTGACTCCCGACTCGTCCGCGTTGCAGACGTATATTTCCCGCTTCTGGGTAATGAGGAAGGAACGGCGCACCGCCTCCGCCTCCTCGGGCTCGAGCTCGGCTGAGCGGGCCGGCTTCCCCTCCTGGAGAAGCGGGCGAATCTTGGCGAAGGCCGAAAGCTCCTGCTCGGCCTCCTTTTTCTTGGCAGGGTCCTTGAGTTCCTTCTGCAGTTTCTCGGCGCGCTTGTCTATCGTCTCGAGGTCGGCGAGGGCGAGCTCCGTGTGGATCACCTCGATGTCGTCCGCGGGGCTGATCGCGCTGGAGACGTGGGGAAGGTCGGGATCGTCGAAGCAGCGGACTACGTGCGCCAGCACCGCAGAGTCGCGGATGTGGGAGAGAAACTGGTTGGTGGCGCCTTCTTTCTTGGAGGCCGCGGAGGCGAGGCCCGCGATGTCGACGAACTCGACGGTGGCGGGGACTTTCCGTTTTGGATTGAAGAGCGCGGTCAGGCGATCAAGGCGGGCGTCGGGTACCGCTATGATGCCGACATTGGCGTTCTTGGCGGCGGAGCCGTAGCTCGACGTTTCGGCCTTCACTCGAGTGAGGGCGGTGAAAATGGTGGTCTTGCCCACGGTGGGCAAGCCGACGATCCCGCAGTTCAGGGGCATGAGCACCTCGCCATTACTTCGACTAGATACGGAACAATATAAAGAAAGAGACGGACGGGTCAATGACACGTTTCGTTTCAATTTATGAAACGCTCGTTATACGGATTGATCCAATTTCACTTTACGGAATTTTCGATGCGGTGTACCATGGGATTGACGACGACGCCGAATCGGGCTCGTATCGGCATTCCGTGCCGCGTGTCGCGGCACACAAGGAGTCCCACTCATGCTCTACCTCGAATCGCTCTATTCGAAGAACGCCAACAACATGAAGAAGTCCGTCATCCGCGAGCTCTTGAAGCTCACGCAGCAGCCGGAGATCATCTCCTTCGCGGGCGGCCTCCCCGATCCCGACACCTTCCCGGTCGAGGACCTCCACGCGGCGGCCGATCGCGTGTTCGCGAAACAGGCGCGCGCGGCCCTCCAATACGGCACCACCGAGGGCGACAATGATCTCAGGGCCGAGCTCATCAAGTTCGAGGAGCACCAGGGGGTCAAGGTCGGCCCCGACAACCTCCTTATCGTGTCGGCGAGCCAGCAGGCCCTCGACATGGTCCCGAAAATCTTCCTCGACCCCGGCGACTACATCATCGCCGAGCGTCCTACCTACGTCGGAGCGATCCAGGCGATCCAGTCCTACCAGGGCCGCATACTCGGCATTCCTTCCAGCCCGGACAACGACGGTCTGGACATGGAAGAGCTCGAGCGGCTCTACCTCCACGCGAAGAAGGACGGAGCCTGCGTCAAGTACATCTATGTCATCCCCGACTTCCAGAACCCGAGCGGCGTCTGCTGGAGCCTCGCGAAGCGAAAGGCCCTCCTTGCCTTCGCCTACAAGCACGACCTCCTCATCGTCGAAGACGCGCCCTATCGGGAGATCCGCTTCCTCGGCGAGCCCGTCCCCTCGATCTACCAGCTCGATCAGGCGGGCGAGAACCGCGGCATAGTCGTGGGCCTCAAGACCTTCTCGAAGATCCTCGCCCCGGGCGTCCGCGTCGGGTGGATCATCGCGCGACCCGAGATCATCCAGAAGCTCGTCGTCGCAAAACAGGCCGTCGACCTCTGCACAAACGTCTTCTCGCAAAAATGGCTGGCCGAGTACCTCAAGACCGGCAAGATATACGATGTCATCGCGCACACCTGCGAGCTTTACCGGGAAAAACGCAACTATATGTGCGAGATGCTGGAGAAACACCTGCCGAAGCGCTCCGACGTCACCTGGACCAAGCCCGAGGGCGGCCTCTTCCTTTGGATCACCCTCCCCGCCTTCATCAACACCGACGAGATGATCCACAAGGCGGTCGCCGAGAAAGTCGCCTACGTGGTCGGCTCCGCCTTCTACTTCGAAGAGGCGGAACACAACGCGATGCGCATCAACTTCTCATATTCCTCGAAGCTCCAGATCGAGGAAGGGGCTCGCCGCCTGGGCAAGGTCGTGAAGGCGGAGATAGCCGCCTACGAGGCCGGCCGAAGGGTGGCGGCAGTGCCCGAAGGGGTGTAGCGAGATCCAAGGCGCGGCGTCGACCGCGCCACCGCGAATGAATGGAGGCCGCCCGCGGAGGATCCCCGGGCGGCCTCGCCGTCACGTGGCGCAGACGAAGGCCGGTCAGAGCCTCGCGATGCCCGACTTCAGCCAGGCGAAGGCATACTGCCCCAGCTTGAGCACGACGGCGAAGAGAAGGCCCGAGGCGATGGCGGCGACAATGTCCGTCCGGAAGGATCGCTCATCCTCTTCGCGGACCGCGAGGGAAATGCCTTCGACGAGGAGGACGCTCACCACGATCACCAGGGCGATGGCCGCCAGCAGGTAGAACCTGCTCACGCTTTCGGCGAAGGTGTAGAGCGCGGTCGAGACGAAGAACACCGCCGCGGAGACGAGGCCGCGCCAGAGCGCGCGCCGATAGCCTCGACCGTCTATTTTGCGCATGAAGACGGGGATGACGCAGAGCGCGAGGACGAGGATGAGGCTGCCGAGCGAAATGCCGGCGAAGGCCTCGTTCGAGAGGCGCGCGTCCGCCGCGGCCACGATGGCGCTCGCCTTGGCTATCTCTCGATCGAAGAGCCCGTACTGCACCTGAAGATAGGCCACGCAGATCCCGATGGAGGCCAGAACAACGGCCGTCTTGAGAAGACCCCTGACATAGCGCGCGAATCTGCTGCGGCGCACGCCTATCCTCTGCACGGTTCCTCCTCCTGTCTGCAGCCTGTCAGCAGGGTGCCGACAAGCTCCGAGTATTTCAGCACCTTGTTAAGCAGTGCGCTTGGTCGGTCTGAAGAAGCCGAAGAAGCTTCCGGTGAGGCCTCCCACGATGTGCGCGAACTGGGAGATGTTGTCGTGGTGGCCTATGGCGTTCCAGACCTCGCGTCCCAGATAGATCACCATTATCAGTATAAAGGTCAGGGGGATCTCGCCCTTCTTGAAGTTGGTGAACGATGCCAGGAGTATCATCATGAAGACCACGCCGCTCGCGCCGAGAAGGATCGTGTTCGGGAAGAGGAGCACGTTGAGCACTCCCGTGACCAAGGCGGTGACGATCATCATGACGAGCACGCTGGCCGAGCCGTAGGTCGCCTCGAGGATGGGCCCGAGAAGGAGGATGAAGCTGAAATTGGAGATGTAGTGGTCGATGCTCGCGTGGCCGAAGGCGTGCGTGACGAGCTTGATGTAATCCTTGGCCTGATTCGCGTGGAAGGGCGCGGGCGTCGAGAACCAGTTCTCCGTGAGCCCGGGCATCAGGGTGCCGGAGAGGAGGAGAACGGCCGCGGATATGAGCGTGAAAGTCAGCGTCGTGGGTGCGTTGTAGCGAAGTCTCATGGTGATCGGTCCTTTTCCGCGATTGCGCTTACAATTTCAAATCCAGCGATACGGGGC
>Ga0187810_10000770_pt1 | contig 11564 bp, 12 predicted proteins | sample NC_wetland_sal_i_9_FD_132963 | JGI IMG/M metagenome (GOLD analysis project Ga0187810, IMG submission 132963) | Wetland sediment microbial communities from Neuse River Estuary, North Carolina, USA - ASW_5 | ecosystem: Environmental > Aquatic > Freshwater > Wetlands > Sediment | place: USA: North...
GCATCGAGTGGTGGGGAGGCGACCTCTTCCTCCTCGTCCTGATCGTTTTCTATCTCGCGATATCCTGGCTTCTCGTGCTTTGGATTCGGCCTTATGCGCGAGCCGAGAAGGTCAAACCGGCGGAGGAGATGTTGTAATGTCAGGCCCACTCGGAGTTCTCAAGTCGATCTACAATTTCTTCGCCGGGGACGCCATCATTCTTGCCGGCGTGGCACTAGCCTTCGTCGCGGCAAGGCTCCTCGTGCTCTTCGCCGGCGGCCTCGGCGCGATCGCAGCGGCGTCCTTCGTCGCATTGATAGTGGCAAGTCTCGTCTTCACTCTGTGGCGCGAGACGAGGAGACGAAACAGCGCATCGGGCTAGGCGATCCGGGCCACGGCCCGCGCCCGCCGATGCGTCCGGGGATCGGCGGGAGAGACCCAGTCGCCATTCAGATGCCGCGCCGCTCCGAATCCGGCAGGTCGAGCGCGAGCGTGCCTCCCGGGTTCATGATGTTGTTGGGATCGAAGTGGGCTTTGAGCGCGCGAAAGAGCGCCATCGCCTCGCTCCCCACGTCCCCCTCGAGCCAGGGCGCGGTCATCTTGCCGATGCCGTGGTGGTGGCTCATGGTCGCGCCGTGCTTCTGGATGCTGTCGAGGATGCCGCCCTGGTAGGCGAGGTACTCGTCGATCTTCTCCATCTTCGCGATGAAGATGAAATAGAGGTTGCAGCCCTGCGGGTAGAAGTGCGACATGTGGGTCATGCAGATCGTGTCGGGCCGAGAGTGGCAGAACTCGCGTACGCCCGTGTGCACGGTCTCCAAGTTCGACCAGGTCACGGAGCACTCGAGGGTGTCGATCATGATGCCGTAGTCCTGGAGGTCCTCGCGCATGTAGGGGTCGCTGAAGCGGCTGTGCTCCCAGGATTTCTGCACCCAGCCGGTCGCGTACAGGGCTCCATGCCGGTGGCAGATCCGCTTCACCATGCGCTTGAGATGCCGGGTGAAGCCAGCCTCGCCATCGGCCGTACCGAGCAGCAGGCAGCGCTCGCCCGGCTTGTAGCCTCGCGCGGCCATGAGCGCGTCGAGGGGGGTGCCGTCGACGCCGTAGAGCTTGAGCGCCACGTCGGTCTCCTCCGGGTCGGAGAGGCGGAAGACCGAGGGGTAGCCGAACTCGCCCTGCATGATCTCGCGCGCGGCCTCCTTGGCCTCGTCCCAGGTCCTGAATACGAATGAAAAGCGCCGCGTGTTGCGCGGCATGTAGCGCCTAACTTTGAGTGTTGCGCTGTAGAGGACGCCGAGCGTGCCTTCAGAGCCCATCATGATCTGGTCTATGTCGGGACCGTCGGCAGCGGCGGGCACGTCCCGCGTGCGAAGATCGAAGCGCGGGCACACGTAGTCCTGGGCGGTCACCATGTCCTCGATCTTGCCGTAGTAGGTCGAGTTCTGCCCCGCGCCCCTCGTGACGACCCAGCCACCGACGACAGAGTACTCGAAGCTCTGCGGCAGGTGGCCGCAGGTGTAGGCGCGGGAGGCGCCGAGTGCGGTGGGGGCGTCGCGGAGGACTCTCTCCAGCTCCGGCCCCGACATTCCGGCCTCGACGGTGATCGTCTGGTTTTTCTCGTCGAAGGAGAGCACCCGCTTTAGGTGCACGCGCATGTCGAGGCTCACGCCTCCCTTCATCGCCTCGACGCCGCGGGTAACCGACGAGCCCCCGCCGTAGACGTAGAGCGGGATCGAGTTGGCGTCGCAGTAGTCGACGATCCGCCGCAGCTCGCCGCGGTCGTGGGGCTGGAGGACGAGGTCCGGCAGGTTTTCGATTATGCCTTCGCGCAGGCGCATGAGGTCCACCATGGTCTTGCCGTAGGCGATCCTGAGCCGGTGATAGACGTCGGTGAAGGCGTCGTCGGGGCCGACGATGTCGCGCAACGCCTCGAGATGTTTCTGCTCGAGGCGGGACGGTCTGTCCTCGGGAACCTCGGTCATGCCCATGCCGCGCGGCTTCTCGAACCAGGAATCGTCGAGGTGGAAGGTCTTCTTCATGAGACGGTAGAGCTTGTGGTTGGGGTGCTTGTACTCCCCGGGGTCCCCCCACTTCAGGATGGAGCGGAAGCTGCGGCCCGGGAGCTCGCCCTCGAACCACTTCGGATAGAACTCGTCCTTCGCCATGGTGCTCACTCCTTCGTTCCGGAGCTTCCGGCGCGCTCCGGATAGCCGGTGATCTCGCGTATCTCCTCGTACAGCGGCCCGAGCGCCCGGTACATCTTCTTGTAGACCCGCTCGAAGAGCTCGCGGTACAGATCGGCGCGGTCAGCCTCCGGCTCGAAGAGCCGCGCCCGCCGGGACATGGCTGCCGCCGCGGCCGGGATGTCGGGATACATGCCGACGCCGGCCGCGGAGGTCATGGCCGCGCCGAGGCCGGAGCTCTCGCAGGTCTCTCCTCGGTAGAGAGGGAGGTTAAAGACATCGGCCGCGATGCGGCAGATCTCGTCGCTCTGGCTCGCGCCCCCGGATACCGCCAGCTCCCGCGTCTTCGTCCGCGTCGACCGCTCGATCGCGACGAGCCCTTCCTTGAGGCCGTAGGCCAGGCCCTCGATGATCGCGCGGTAGAGATAGGCCCGGTCGTGGACGTCGCCGAACCCGATGACCGCCCCCTTGGCCGAGGGCATCTTGAGCATCGGCGTCCAGTAGGGCTGCATGACAAGGCCGTGGGCTCCGGCGGGCGTCTTTCGCAGAAGCTCCTCGAGCATGGCCTCGGGCTCGATGCCGCGGCGCCGGGCCTCGAGCACCTCTTCGTAGGCGAACTGATGCTTGAACCAGGTGACCATCCAAAAACCCCGGAAGATCTCCACTTCGGGATTGAAGCGGCCCGGTATGGGTGCCGGGTAGGCGGGCATGAAGGCCAGCGGCTCCGCATAACGCTCTGTGGTTACCTGGATCGTCGCTGTAGTTCCGAAAGAGAGCGAGGCGGCGCCTGGCCCGGTCACGCCCATGCCGAGGGTCTCGCAGCCCTTGTCGCTCCCCGCGGCGACGAGCGGGGTGCCCGAGGGTATGCCCGTCTGGGCGGAGGCTTCGGCTGTCACCCTACCGACGACGGCTCCTGGAGCGACGAGTTCGACCAATTTCTCGGGCGGAACCGGAAAGAGACGCGCGTTGAGCGACCCCGGGCGCGCCCATCTTTGCCTCTTGTAATCGAAGGGCTGGTGGCCGATCTGGGAGGCGATGGAATCGGCGAAGCGCCCCGTGAGCTTTCCGGTGAGGTAGCCGGACACCTGCGCGTAGGCCGCGGTCCGCTCCCACAGCGCCGGCTCGTTCTGCATGATCCAGTTGCAGGTGCCCTCCTCCTGGATTCTGAGGACGGCCTGGTCCATGCCTACGGCCGCCAGCGCGGCGCGCACGGGCAGGGACGGTCTGTAGACCGGGCGGGCCTTCCGCTGATCAAGCCAGAGAATCGCCGGCCGGAGCGGCTCGCCCGCTTCGTCGAGGCAGATCATCGTATCGCGCTGCGCCGTGACACCCAGCGCGACGACAGCCCTCATGAGATCCGGCCGGCTCTCGGCGATGGCGCGGCAGGACTGCACGAGCGCCTGCCAATACAGCCTGGCGTCCTGCTCGGCCCGTCCGGGCTCCCCAGGCGCGTAGGGCTCGTACTCGATCTTGTGCTTGACGAGCAGCCGGCCGTCGCGGTCGAAGATGAGGGCGCGCAGACTCTGTGTGCCGCAGTCGATCGAAAGAAGAAGATCGTCCATGTCTAGTCCAGGTCGTCGGTCGCGACGATGTCTACGCCGAGGCCGAGGATATCGGTGGCGACGACGTCGCCGCATCTGAGGCGCCTCGTGACGAGAAGCTCATCGAGCGCGCGGACCGCGTCCGCGAGGCGGGCCTTCGGCAGGGGGGCGGAGCTCTTTACCGGCGCGCGTGGCCGATCCGCGAAGGCGGTGCGCACCGTGGTCGTGAGGCTGCGGCGCGGGTCGAGAATCTCGCTTCGGCCGTAGGCCTCTCCTCGCGGGCAGCCGTTGCCGCCGACCGCGAGCTCGCCCGAGGCCGAGCGGGCGACCTTCAACGTGCAGCCGCGCGGGCAGAGTACGCACACGAAGCTCTGCTCATCTTCCATCGTTCACTCCCTCCGTTGCAGCTCAAAGATGAGCGATTCCGCATCGCTCGGCAAGGACGCGAGGTCGAGTTCGATCCTCTCCATCTCCGGCGGTCTCAAGGCCCGGTAGGTCCGGCCGAAGAACTCCCGGCCCTCGGGGCTGGCGCTCGATACGGCCCGGCCCACGAGGCGCACGGGCTGCCGGAGCGTGGCGCCCGAACGGAAGAAGACAACCGCCCTGCCGGACGCTTCGATATCGATGAACTGCGGCACGATGTAGAGGAGGCCGGACGCCGCTTTCAAGGGGACGAGGTTCCTCTCGCGATACCCGTCGAGCGCCCACCGCGCCGCGGTTCGCCCGGCGAGCGCTCCCGACTCGGAGACATAATCGGCAAGGTCGTTGACGTGGAGGGCGTTGCCGCAGCAGAAGAGCCCCTCCTCCAGACAGCCGCCGCTCTGGTCCACGCGGGGTCCCTTCGTCGTCGGGTCGAGGGCGACGCCGAGGGCCAACGCTATTTCGTTCTCGGGGATGAGCCCCACGGAGAGGACGAGAGTGTCGCACGGCACCCGGCGTTCGCTGCCGCGGACTGGCGAGCCGCGCTGGTCCACCGAGGCCACCGTCACCGACTCGACCCGGCCCGCGCCATGCACCTCCGTGACCGTGGTCGAGAGGTGCAGCGGTATGCCGAAATCGTCGAGGCACTGTCGCAGGTTGCGCGACAGGCCAGACGGCTCGCTCTTGATCTCGTAGACGCCCTCCACCTCGACCCCCTCGAGGTGAAGCCTCCTGGCCATGATGAGGCCTATGTCGCCCGAGCCGAGCACGACCGCTCGGCGTCCGGGCAGCAGGCCCTGGACATTGACCATGTATTGCGCCAAGCCGGCGGTGAGTATGCCCGCGGGCCTGTCGCCGTGAATGAAGACCTGCCGATCCGTGCGCTCCCTGCACCCCGTCGCGAGCACGAGCGAGGAGCACTCCAGCTCGAAGGCGCCCGAGCGGCTCACACACCGCAACGAAAAGCCGATGCCCGCTCCATGCGACGAATCCCCTCCGGCGGCGGCCCCGCCGGCGCCGATGCCGCTCCCTCGGCCGCCCGTCGCGGCGCGGCGGACGTCGACCACGAAGGCGCCCAACCTGACATCGACCCCGCGGCTCCTCGCTTCGGCAGCCTCGCGCCGCGCGTACTCGGGCCCGGTCAGGGTCTCGCCGAAGCGCGCGAGGCCGAAGCCGTCGTGTATGCATTGCTTGAGGATGCCGCCGAGCCGCTCCTCTCGTTCGACGAGGCAGACCCTGGCTCCCGCGTCGGTCGCGGCGGCGGCGGCGGCCAACCCTGCGGGGCCGCCGCCGAGGACCGCGACGTCCACCCTATCGCGCTTCGGCATCGCCGGCCTCCCCGCCCGCGCTCTTGGTGCGCCCGAGCACGACCGGGGAACCCCGACCGCGCTTGGTCACCGTCTCGAGCCCCATGCCCGCCTCGTCGGCGATGATCTCCATGACCCTTGGCGTACAGAAACCGCCGTGGCAACGCCCGGCGCCCGCGCGCGTCCGTCTCTTCACTGCGTCGAGGGAGGAGGCCGGAAGCGGCGATCTGAGCGCGTCGCGCACCTCGCCCTCGGAAACCTCCTCGCAGCGGCAGACGATTCGGCCGTACTGTGGCTTGGACGATATGAGCAAGGCTCGGTCCTCCCAGGCAAGCCGCTTCGACTGCACCGGAACCGCGCGCTCCGCCCTGAAGTCGGCCCGGGGGACGACGCGCGCCGTCTCCTCAAGCGACTCAATCGCATAACGCGCTACGTCGGCCGCTATGGCCGGAGCCGAGGCCAGGCCGGGGGACTGGATGCCGGCGGCGTGCACCAGGTTCCGCACGTAGTCGGATCGCTCCACGATGAAGTCCTCCTCGTAGGTGCAGGGCCGGACGCCTGCGAAGTACGTGATGACCATCGAGGCGGAAAGCCGCCTGTTCACCTTGAGGTGGCGCTCGAGCTCGCGGACGTCCGCCGCGGAAGTCGAATAGTCTTCCCGCCCGGGCGCCTCGGCGGCGGTGGGCCCGACGAGTATGTTGCCCTCGGGCGAGACGATGAGTCCGCCGCCCTTGGTCTTCGACTGGAGCTGGAGGAGAGAGGGCATGGCGAGGATGCGATGCTGGAGCGCCCCCGCGCGCGTGTCCAGCACGAGGTCGACCCCCCTGCGCTGGTGGAGGCTGAAGAAGCGGTCGTTCGCGAAGCCCGCGACCCGGTCCGCCCAGTTGCCCGCGGCGTTGATGACGACGCCGACCCGAAAGGCGCCCCGATTCGTCCGGACGCGCAGGATGCGCGCGTCGGAGGTGTCGAAGCCGGTCACGGCCGTTTCGAGGGCGATCCGCACCCCGTTGGCCGCGGCGTTCTCGGCGAGGGCGACCGTGGCCTTGTAGGGGGACAGGACCCCTGCGCTCGGCAGGAAGAATCCTCCCTCCTGGTCGTCTGTGATGTTCGGCTCCTCGGCGCGGAGCCGGGAGCGGCTCCAAAGCTCCCAGCCGTCCACGCCGTTCTCCGCCGCCCGCGCGGCCATGACCGGATAGAGCGCAGCCGAGGCGCGCGAGCGGAACACGATGAGCGATCCAGGCCTGCGGAAATCGATGCCGAGCTCTTCCGCGAGCGGCCCCCACATGCGGTTGCCGAGCACGTTGTACTTCGCCTTGAGGCTGCCGGGGTGGGCGGCGAAGCCGTCGTGGATCATGCCGTCATTGCGGCTCGAGGTGTGGATGGCCACGTCGTACTCTTTTTCGAGGAGGATGACGGAGACGCGCCACTTCGCAAGCTCGCGGGCTATTGCGCAGCCGATGACGCCGCCGCCCACGATCGCCACATCGAAACTGGCCCCATCGAGCGAATTGTCGAGCTGTTCCGCTGCGCCGAGCGCGATGCCCTCTCTATCGCTTGGCACACCCTCGACTTCGAGGTCGTTGGCGACACCCTTGTAGCCGAAGCGCGCCGCGTACCAGCCGAGCTCGACCTTCTCCTTCCAGCCGCGCACCCTGCCCTCGAGGACGACCGAGCCACGCCACTCGCGAGCCTCGACGGCGACGTCGACCGGGCGGTCGGAACGCGGAGAGCCGCGCGGTCTTCTCCTGCGCGCGCCGTCTTCCAGACCGGCGCGTTTTCGGAGACCGCGCCTAAGCCGCTCGAGGCTCACGGCCGCCTCCGCTCTCGCACGAGAATGCGACGGAGGTTGCGCTCGCCGAACTCGAGGATGTCGCGCATGATGCTGCCCGATTCGACCTCGTCCTGGGACGCGATGGCCGCCACCAGCCGCCTGTGGAAATCGAACACCGGCGCTATGACCGCGGTGTCCGCGTAGAACCGCTCGAGGATGGTCCGGTACACGCGCCTGAAGGAATTGAGGAGAAGGGGGTACACATCGTTGCCGGAGGCGAGGGCCACGGCCAGGTGAAAGTCGTAGTCCAGCTCCGTCATCTCGGCGCTCGTGGGGAAACCGCCCCTCCCCTCGCCCGGCCCGGCAAGGCGCTCGCGAGCGAGCACCCGCTCCAGTTCGTCCACCTGCTCCTGGCTTCGTCGGCTCGCGGCGAGGCGAGCCGTCTCCACCTCGAAGAGGAGGCGCATCTCGAGCAGGCCGTCGAACAGACTCTCCGAGAGGTCGCCGTTCGAGTAGCTGAGCATCGAAAGGAGGAGCTCGGCCGATCCGGAGCGCCTCCAATCCGCGACGAACACTCCGCGGCGCGCCTCGACGCGGACCAGCCCCCGAGCCTCGAGCTCGACGAGGGCCGCGTGAACCACCGGCCGCGACGCTCCGAGGTCGGCCGCCAAGTCCCGCTCGGGCGGCAGGCGCTCGCCGGCGGCGAATCGTCCCGAGAGGATCAGCTCCTCGAAGCGCTCGATGGCCTCGGCCTTCCTGCCCGCCGGGCGGATCGCGCTGGCCGCCCGGGCCCCGTTTCGCTCCATCCTGGTAACTCCAACAATGACTGTGGTATTACCACAAACATGAAACGGGTCCCGCCTTTTGTCAAGCGAAAACAGTGGTGTTATGAAGATTGTGGGTGAGATGCTTGTTGCCCGATTGGGGCCTCCAATGCGCGCCTACCCCCTCAGTGTCCGGTAGCGGTCGAGGTTGAGCAGGGAGCATTCGGCCGAAAAGCCCGCGGGCGGAACGCCGAAGGACTGGATGAGGCGGGCCCAAAAGTTGACCTGGGCGCAGGTGCTGGCTATGACGACGATCCCGCGCTCGCTGAAGTGCCGCCGGAGCTCGTCGATCGTCTCCCGTTCGAAGCTCACGGGGCTTCGGCACATGCAGTCCACGTAGGCGAGGGCCGCCCGTTCAGCCGCGCTCAGCGTGGGCGCGGAGGCCGCCCCGCCCTCGGCCTGCAGCGCGACTATCTCGTCGTCCGTAAGGCCGCTCTCGCTGTACTCCTTCGAGTTGAGGTCGATGCAGAAGGGGCAGGAAACGCGGATCGATGTGTAGATGCGGATGAGTTTGAGGAGGCGACGAGGCACCTCGGGCTCGTCGTGGGCGACCAGGGCCTCCAGGATGCCCGAGCCGACGAGGGCCTTGGGGTACCAGGCGAGGATGCGATTCGTGACGAGCCGTTTGCCCAGCCGCCGTTCTACGAGGCCCAGGAGCACGCGCCACAGCAGAGGCAGCGGGCGCGGCGCCTCGATGTAGGGATCCATCACCGACCTCCTCGCCCGGAACAGCCGGGGCCCCCGTTTCGACAGCCGCGCCCGGCCGAGTCTTCGCGGTCGCAGCAGGGTCCAGCGTCGTGGAGCTCCCCCCTGAGGAAGGCTTCGGCTACCTCGCGCACCGGGCCGACGGCCCCTCGCAGGACGGCGATTCCGTGCGCCCCGGCCACGCGCAGAGCCCCCTCGCCGATGCGCCCGACGAGGAAGTGGGTCACACCCTCGGCGGCCAGGGCCGCCATGAGCGCCGGCTTGCAGCCGCTTTCGCCGCGCGAATCGAAGCTGCGCTCGGAGCCGATGCTTCCGTCGGCCGCTGCGAAGAAGATCGTGAAGGTCGAGCTGCGGCCGAAGTGCTCCTCGACGCGGCCGTCCTCGCCGGTGGGCAGAGCGAGGACCGGCGGCCTCGCGGCGCCGCTCGCGATCGAGACGGTGCCGCCCTCGACCCGCAGGGTCTTGCCGTTGAGGAGGGCGTCGGCCATCTTGCGGTGGGCCGACTCGACGATCCGCCCGAAGGTCTGCCTCGACACGCCCATTCTCTGGGCCGCAGCCTGCTGGTAGAGGCCGTCCAGGTCGGCGAGCCTCAGGGCCTCGGCCTCGTCGAGGCTGAGGACGACCTCTCCCGCGGAGCCGTCTGCGGGCACGAAGCCGCGCTGCGGAATCGCGGCGCTGAGTATTCGCTCCACGGGTGGTCGTGGCATGCTTACCGGCGATTAGTGCGAGCAGTCCCCGCCGTGCCCGGCGCACCCCGCGCCCGAGTCGGTCAGGGCCCCGCGGGCGAAGGCCTCGGCGGCCGCGCGAGCCGACCCCGAGGCGCCGCGCACGACAGCGATGCCGCGCGAGCCCAAGACGCGCACGGCGCCGTCTCCCATGTTCCCCGCGACCATGTGGGTTACGCCCGCGGCCGCGAGGTCCACGGCGACGCCGGACTTGCAGCCGCAGCCCTCGGGGGAGGGCACGATCGGCTCCTCGACGAGGGAGCCGTCCTCGCCAACTTTGTACACGAGGAATTCCTTGCAGTGGCCGAAGTGCTCGTCCACGAAACCCTCGCGCGAGGGCACTGCGATCTTCATCATTTCGCCTTCTCCTTTACCGTAGTCTTGATGGCCGCCGCGATCTGCTCGGCCTGTTTTCGCAAGCCCTCGGGCAAGGCGGCCCAGCGAAGTGAGCGGGCTCGAACCACTTCAGGACGCCAGGCCAGGCTCGCGAGGAGGGGAAGTCCCAGGCGATCCGCTCCGGGCGCGTTCCCGTCGTCGAAGAGGGGGATTTCCTCTCCGCAGTGCGGACAGATCATCGTCTTCATATTCTCAACGAGCCCGACCAGGGGCGAGTGCAGCATCTCGGCCATGCGGATGGACTTGCGCACGATCATCGACACGTAATCCTGAGGTGTGGCCACGACGACGATGCCGTCGAAGGGGATGAGCTGGAAGGCCGTCAGGACGACGTCCGAGGTGCCGGGTGGAAAGTCGACGACAAGGTAGTCGAGGTCGCCCCACTCCGTGTCGGTCCAGAACTGCTCCAGGGCCTTGGCCAGAAGCGGGCCCCGCCAGATGACCGGATCGTCCTCGCGCTCGCTCAGGAGGTTGATCGACAGGAGCTTGATCCCCTCCTCGCTCTCGAGGGGGATGATGCGCCCCTCCTGCGCCTCGGCCCGGAACGAGTCGAGCCCGAAGAGCCGGGGAAGGGAGGGGCCGGTGATGTCGGCGTCCAGGGCGCCCACCTTCGCCCCCGCAGCGGCCAGGGCCTGGGCGATCAGGACGGCGACTGTCGATTTCCCGACACCGCCCTTGCCGCTCACGACTCCTATGACCTGTTTGATGCGCGGATTCGCTATCTTCTGTGGTACGAGGTCCACTCCATACTCCTTGACTTTAGGTCTCTGCCAACGCATATTTCAAGCATATGCTCAGAATACACGAACGCCGATTCATTGTCAAGAGAAGGTTCGGCCCGAGGAGGAACTATGCACCAGAAGTTTGATCCGAGCCACATGGGCCGCCTCGATTCGTCCGAGCGGCGAGCCATGCTGCCTCCCGATACCATCCTGAGCGATTTCCGCCTCACCGCGGGAGAGACCCTCCTGGACGTGGGCGCGGGAATCGGTTTCTTCGCACTCCCTGCGTCGAACATCGTGGGCCCGGCCGGCCGCGTCATTGCAGTCGACAGCTCCGAAGAGATGGTCGCAGAGCTGCGGCGCCGGGTCGGGCTCGCCGGCATCGGGAACATCGAACCGAAACTCAGCGAGGAATACTCCTTCGGTATCGGCGACTCGGTTGCCGACCTCGCGCTGCTCTGCACGGTCCTCCACGAGGTCGAAGAGCCGGCGCGCCTTCTGCGCGAGGTCTTTCGCTGCCTCAAAGCCGGAGGCCGGATCGGCGTAGTCGAATGGTCGCCTACCCACATCGGTCACGGACCCCGCCCCGAGGCGCGGCTCGAAAGCTCGCTCGTCCGCCGCTTCGCGGAGGAGGCGGGGTTCGCGGTGGCATGGTCCCACGAGCTCAACGAGGCCGCCTACCTCCTCTACGCGACGAAGTGAGGTAAAAATATCGCAGATCCGCCAAAACGAAAACGAGCTGGATGCTCCGCATAGGCAGGCGCCGCTGCGCCAAGCTCGTCGATGTACCGAGCGGCGGCGTGCGCGGCTATGGCGCCATCCGCCGCGGTGGACCCTGACAATGCCGTCGCTGAGTTCGGAGATGAAGCCGGCCTCGTCGCAGGCCGCGTCCCCGCCGCCGAGCGGATCGTGCCCGCATCGGTGCGCGGCTCGAAGTGGTCCGAATGTCTCGACACCTCCTCCATCTGAGCGGTCCTGACCTCAGCCCCGA
>Ga0187810_10000771_pt1 | contig 11554 bp, 9 predicted proteins | sample NC_wetland_sal_i_9_FD_132963 | JGI IMG/M metagenome (GOLD analysis project Ga0187810, IMG submission 132963) | Wetland sediment microbial communities from Neuse River Estuary, North Carolina, USA - ASW_5 | ecosystem: Environmental > Aquatic > Freshwater > Wetlands > Sediment | place: USA: North...
CTTTCTATATCGCCTCTCCACCTCCGCACGGGTGGCCTCATCCATGGTTAATTTCAATCTCGGTCGTGCCATCCACAACTCATATCACTATTTATACCTAATATCAATTAGAAATGGTATGAGGGGTAAAAAAATGAGCTTTGGAGACGGAAAAGTGTGCCCCTGAAGGAACGGGTGGTAAGGATGGCTTCAAGATTGTGGTGATCGCCGAGGTGGGAGATTTGGCGGTTGCCCTCAGTTTGAACTATTCGGAATATGGCGACGGATCGAGTTCTCAGTCAAGGCCCATCATGTTCGCAACAGCACAACGCCGACATATAAGAAGTACTATGCTTGTTTAATAATTTCCCGCCCATGGCTGGTGAGGCGAATCAGGTTGGATTGGATGAGGAAGGGCTCAATGTCTCGCTGGACTTCTTCTGAGCTGAGGCCAAGAAGGTTGCAGATGGTGGTGAGACCAACGGGTCGATCTTTAATAATTTCGAGGTATTTGAGGTCTCGTGCTTCAAGACCGTTGGCATCGACGCCCCAGAGAAGTTCCATTTTCTTCAAGCCATCCTCAGTGGCGGGGTAACCGTGTTGTTCATGGTAACCGATGAATTGCTCCACGCGTTGTTTTGCAATACGGGGGTTGAGACGGGACATGATGGCTAGACGCCTGAGGAAAGCGTCATCTCCCGGTGCATGATTTTTTCGTAAAATCTCGGCAACTTCGTCCACGCTGTAGGGCATGAGCGGGTAGTTGATGAACCGGGTGAGGAACGGTTTTGGCAAAAGTCCCTTGTCTGTAGTAGCAACAATGAGGGTGGCCGATGGAAAGAGCCCGACTTTTTCACTGCCGACGGCGCGTCGTTCCCGTGGCTCAAAGAAGTTCAGAAACTTATCGGCGTTGCGGCCCAATTCATGAACTTCATCGATAAAAACAACCAGTGAAGGGTAGTCAAATCGGGGCAAGCCGGAGTCCACGCCGTTTTCTACAGCTCCTTTTCCAACAGTTTTGAGTTGAGAATCGACACGTTCCAAAAGGATATCGACACTCTTTAAGGCTGAGCCGGGCATTTCTACCAGAGGTAAATTGAGTGACCGGGCAATGCGCCGGGCCAGCTCCGATTTGCCCAAACCGCCTCCACCGGAGAGCATGATATTGAGGGGCAGCGTGACTTCTTCGGCCTTTGTCAGAGAGTGAGCTAACGCTGTTTTGAGCTGATGAACGACCGCTTTATTCCCAACATACCCTTCAAAAGCCATTTGGATATTGTCTGGCAAAGTCGTTTCCGGGAGGGCTGGAGCTTCAGTCACCTGACTGTTTTCCAACTCGGAAACAGGTCTGACGGACAACTCAATGGCAGCAAGTGAAGGGGCGGAACTCTTCGCCTGATCGAGTTTTTTGCGCAGTTCCGGCAAGAGATCCTTTTGAAAATATCCAGCAATTTGCTCTGCCGTGAAGTGGTAAGATTTCAACTTGGGCGAGTAGATTTCCAGAACGGCGCGGTGGGGCTTGTTATCTCGTTTTCGCAAAAGTTCGGAGTAGAGGGCCAGTTGAGCTTGCCCCATGACAGGCAAACGTTCGGGAGAGCCGGTCAATTTGTAATCGACAATTTCCATCTCGCCATCTGCACCGACACGGCGAATGAGATCAACCCGGCCCGAAACCAGCACTTTTATACCGACATGTTCGGCAATCGTTTCGTGAACATTTTCCTCGCCATGCGGTTGGGGAAAGAGGTCTGACCATGATTTGGCAAAGGAGGCAGACGCGCGGAGTCGTCCGATATTTTCCGACATTTCACCCAAAGCATCGCCGATTTTTGGTGTTTCGAGATCGTGGGGTTGGACGGTTTCCCAAAGACCATCCTGCTTCAGAAAGCGGATCAATTCCACCTTCATGTCTGCTGCATATGATCCATTCAGAACGAGATGACGGACGAATCGGTTGGCTAATTCGTGGAAAATCGAGCCACGTCGATCCATGGGAATGGTAGCTCCCGGAGTCGGCAAGCTTCCGCCTCGCATGAGGGTACTGGCCAAGTCAGTGACCGTCGTGGATACGATCCACTTGGCCGGAGATGGTAATTGTACGCCATTTTCACCCTGTGGTGGAACGATTTTACTATCATCCTGGGATGAAACGGTGGGGAAAATTTTCTGAAAACGGGGGCGCAGGAACGCGGCGATCTCGGGCCGCGTCATGTGCAAATCATTTGCCGAGTCGAGCAAGCGGGTCGCTCCCTGGATTTGTTTCATGAGTTCGACGCCGATTTCCAAGGTGCGAGCTCCTTTTAATAAAAGGACTTTCCATGGTTGATCTGCTCGCCAGCCGGGGCTGGGAACCGTCCAGTGCTTGAGTCGTTCGTGGTCGCTGAGATCTTGAGCGCGTTTGATTCCGCAGATTTTCGAGATGTCCGGGGATAGTTTTTCAGCCTTCTTGGCAAAATTTCCCCAGCGGGTATGATTGCCGCCCTGCTCAAAGAAATAAAGCCTGTCCCCAACCTGATAAAAGGTATGGGGCCTTTTAATCACTTCGTTTCCACCAAGGATTTCCGTGAAAAACGTCCGCAGGGGGCTTTCCAGAAATCCGATCCCCTCACGCTCCACGGCTGCAAGTGTTTTTGTGTATTCCAGTTCCAGGTCTACTGATGCCTCTCTCGGGATCGGCCCTATTATCAACTTTCCATCCCATAAGGCCGCACATTCCCGGAGGAAAGAACGTGGCGTGATGTCCTTGGTCGGTATTCCCCGATCGTCCGCACCAAGCATTTTGGAAATCGTCGGGTCGGAAATTTTCTGTTTTGCCTCGGTGATTTGGTCGCCAGCCCAAAGATTTCGCAATTCCACCGCCTGCTGAAAGTTCAATCCCCGTAGCAATAGAGGTGCCTTTACCCGGTCGGTGACAAATTTCTGTTTCACCAGATTTCTCATTGCTTCCCAATCTTCGGCATTGGTCGAGAGGACGAGATGACTGTTGGGACACAACCTCAAAAGCGATTCCACCAGGACAAAGAAATTGCGGACATTCGTATCTCCCCAGAGCAGATAATTATCGATCTGGTCGAACAGTAGCAGGATCGGTTTATAGAGCGAAAAAATCTGCGATAGGTCCTGCAATCGCTGAATAGGCAGTTCATTTTCATTGTCCAGTTCATCGCTTTGCTTCGGATCATAGTCACGATAGCGTCCCAGCATCCACGAACGCGCATAGGCTTCCACCTCGGTCGAATACAAGATGTCGAGAAGAGCTGTTGCCCAATCTCGCGGAGAGGCATTCAACCGGCATTTGGAGGAAAGATGACTTTCCATAAAGGTGACAAAGGCATCTTTCTTTTCGGCATAATGGCTTTGCAGGTGTGCCTGGGTGAAGCTGGCGAGGTCGAAATCGGCCCAGGCAGGTTCTCCTTCGATCAGGCATCGTCGGGCAAGAACCTCAAATTCATTGACCGGCTTCCCGTCTGCATCCCGGCTTTCCCACAATCGCTTCATCACTCGTTCCAGTACTCCGCGAGAAAGGTCGCCATTGAGGTTGATGGGCGGAATAAAGACGGAAATATGGGATTCCTTATGCTTTTGGATCAACCGCCAGAGGAGATGGGTTTTCCCCATTCCGGGAAGCTGTGCGACCACCAGCGATGCCTGCATGTCGTTCGCTCGGGCACGAATTCGCTCGCTCAAGGTCGCGAGGATTTCCGCATGATACGAGTCAACGTTCACCGGAGGCGTGGTTTCCGGATCTCGCAGGATGAACGAATCGGAAAAGGGATTCATGGCTTATTCGAGACGGAAGCGGTAAAACACCCGGCCATCCAAGGTCAGTCCTGCCGTATCGGGATTTTGCACGCCGCGGGCTTCCCCTTCGACCCAAACGATCCTTTTCCCCTCAGCTTGTGCCTGAGGCAGTAAAGTTTTCACTCCAGCCACCCCCACGCCCAAGGCTCCGGCCAAATCCTCGAAACTCACGGTTCCATCCACACGCTCTGTCGCCAAGCGCCTGATGACGGGCTCGATCTCCTCCCAAACCGGGAATTTTTCTTCAGCAGGTGCAAGAGGTCCTTGCGAAACGAGCTGCACCCCCGTCGCGGACTTGCTGGCTGAAAGGACCACCTTGATCTCACGCAATCTCCCCTGCCGCACCAATTCCTTGATCACGTCGAGGGTGGTTTGCTTGTCTTTCCCCTTTCCCGCCAGTGCATCTTCCAGCCAGATTTCGGCGCCCTGCAGCTTGATAAAAATTTCCTGGCGAGCCTTTTCTTGCGGACTTGGAGGAACAAATTGTGGCAAAACATACTTGGGCTTGGCTCCCGTCCCGATGTTCACCAGTTCCTTGGAGGCCAAAAGCAATGCCAGGCCATCTCCCAGCTTCTTGATTTTTCCGGCAGTTACCCCCTTTTTCCCTGCCAGATTTGCCACCTCTCTAAGCTGTTGAGCCTGCTCCGTGGGAGACAAAACAACAGAAAGTTTCTTAGCCACCATAGGTTGGATTGTGCGCTACAACGCCCTTTTGGCAAGTAGACATTCCCACATGTCATGGCGATCCTTACGATGGACCGAGTGGAGACTCCCCCCCTCTTCTCCGCGGATATAATCGTGCCCATATTTAGTCATATTTACTTAAGTATTTCTTGAATTTTCCCTTTGTAAAAAGGGGGGGGATAAAAACATGTCCGGCTTGATGTTTAAAAAAGGAGAATTTATGGAATTGACTCAAGCGGCCTATACCCCCAGCCAGACGTCCAAGCTTTTTGGACGGGAGACGACCTGGGCCTACAGGCGTCTGTATGATGGCACCTTCAAGTCTGTTACCATTGGAGGGCGAAAGTTCATCCCGGCGGAGCAAATTGCAAAGCTTCTGCAGATAAAGGGAACTCCCTCCAATGACCAGCGGAAGGGTTAAAAGATCACCTGTGCCGCCATCTTTTGGGAATGCTCGTCGCGTAGATGACCGTAGGTCTTCATGCAAAGGGCTCCCCCGTCCTTGTGACCGAGCCAACGGCTCACAGTTGGTATGTCCACCCCCTGCTCAATGGCTCGGGTGGCGAAGAGGTGCCGCAGGTCGTGGTGGGTGAGACGGGGGGTGCCGACTTCCTGACAGACTGCGTCCAGGGTTTTCTGGCACTCACGAATACGTAAGACAGGTTCGTCCAGGTTTACATGCCCACGGGTGGAGCGGATTTTGGCGATCAACTCTCGGGCCTGAGGGATGAGGGGAATCCGTCGTCCGGGACGGTCGATAGACCCTTTGACCTTGTCGAGCCAGACAGCCTGTTCTTCGACATCTCCCCACATTACGCCAATGGCTTCCTTGATTCTGGCCCCCGTGAAAGCACAAAATTCGATGAGGAACAATGCTTCCCGGTGGGTGTGGAGGGGAGACTTTTCCAGATGCTCCAAAATCTTTCGGAACTGCCCGACGGAGGGGAGGTTGAGCCGCTTGGGCTTCTGCGTCCGGCGTTTAATGGCTTTGGTGCGAGCGATATTGACGGTCACAAGCCCTCGTTCAACTGCAATGTCCAACACTCCACGGATGGCATCAACTGACCGATTGTGCGTGGAGGCAGACAATTCACCCACCTTGGCTTTTACGTGATAGGCGTCGCGGGTCGCCTTGGGTGGAACAAACCTTGGGGCTTGGGACATGGCTTGCAGCCAGATCATTACATCGTCCGGGGTGATCTGATGTGGGGCTTTTTCCATCGCATGCCAGTATTTTGCAATCGACCGAATGCCGTTTTCGCGGAAAAGGATGGTCTTGGGCGAATGGGTTACGTCGTGAACCAGCCGTGAACGGTAGATTTCCAGACAATCCCCAAACGTCCGGGGGGGAGGCTCACTTGTTTTTGAGACCACCCCCCGCTGGGCGGTCGCCAACACCTCCAATTTTTTCAGCTCTACCACGGCAACGCTTTTGAGGGTAGTGTGGAGGGATCGGAACCGTCTTTTTCCCCCCAACGTGATACGCGAATAATAGACGCCATTCCTATGTCTCCAAAGATTGGTGACATTGATCTTCTCGAAAATTTTGACCTGAGCGGGGGAGTCCATTTTACGATCCCAAGATAGAGAGGGGATGTCACAAAAATGGCTGCCGTAGGGAAAAAAGTTGATTCGGACGCAATTTTTCCCCATGTGCCCTATGAAAAACAAGGGCCCGAGTAGAAGCGATGCGGCATCCCCCGTTATCCCCGAGGAGTAGGGCGGGGGATGCGGAAAATCTGAATTGGGGACTTGCCAGCGGAAGGGGGTGCGGGTATTATTTTGCTCCCTTAATGACTCAGTTCTTCAAAAATAGGTACACGGGAAAAGGCGCTTCAGGCGTCCTTAAAAGTGGCTTATTCTGTAGAAATGGTCTAAAAGGGTGGTCTAAAGTGGCCTGTTGGGATCAAATCTCAATAATTCAAATTATTGACCACTAATTAGTTAAGCCTCGGTAGCTCAATGGTAGAGCAGTTGACTCTTAATCAATTGGTTCTAGGTTCAAATCCTAGCCGGGGCATTCCACTTTCGTTGTAAATCATTGATTCACAACAATTTTCATTCTAGCAAATTCCCCTTTTCACGCTGTTTATGGGTTCAAGCCTTGGCACAAGGTTCATCCTGAGGCCGTTAATGGTCTACAATATGGTGCGGGCCAAAAGAAAAAGAACACGACATTTGACAACCCGTCCTGACTTTGCGAGATTACTCGTTCACCTATCGCGGGGTGGAGCAGCCAGGTAGCTCGTCAGGCTCATAACCTGAAGGTCACAGGTTCAAATCCTGTCCCCGCAATTTCTTCTTACTCGCTCGCCATCAGCTAGATGCGCTTCCGCAACGGAACGCGAACCGATGGCCCTGAAAAGCCATTATGACCTTTTTGAGCGAAAAATTATGACCTGCGGGTCCTCTTTTTCCGCCAATAAAGGTGCGACAAATGCATCAGGATATGGCGAATATCTTCCGAAATGGAAAACTGTACTGGGTCAAGTTCCGTGACCCCCAGGCAGGAACCGTCCACAGGCTCAGCCTGAAGACGGGGGATCATCATCAGCCTCAATCTCACCACTTCGCAGTTTTGATTATTCATGGAATTGGAGTTCCACCAAAGTAAGATCGTCACGAAAAGGGCGACCATTTATCTTGGTGAGATATTTTTTTTGTATTGCTTCCAGTGGTGCTTGCTCATTTTGATAAGAGGCCAAAACATCTTTTGCAAAGGACTCATAACTTCCTGGTGAACCATGAAACACCTGAGATTCATAAATTCCATCGCTGAAGAGAAGGATGCAATCACCTGGTTCGATGCGGATATGACGGCTCTGGTACTTCTGATTCGGCAGTATGCCCAGCGGGAATCCACGGGTGGAAAGAAAGCCCATATCCATTTCATGCTCCCTTCGCAGGAAGAAGGGCGGTGGATAGCCCGCACAAACATACTCCAGCATGTGGTGTGAGGGGCGGTACATGCCCAGCCACGCAGTGGAAAAGCGGTTCCCTTGCTTTGCCATTGGGAATGCTTCATTGAGCATTTCCAATGCGTCGTGAGGAGTAAACAACCCCGGCTGCAATTTCATGTAAGCATTCAGGGCATTCAAAATGCTTACAGATAGCAGTGCTGAACATATGCCGTGTCCCGCTACATCCACCCCGTAAAACACAAAACAGTCTGGATTCAGCCACTGGTAATAAAAGCAATCACCTCCCAATTCCGAGGAGGATTCGTAAAAGTGGCGTGTGTGGATGGGACCATCCAGTTCTTGCGGAAGAAGTGTAGCAACAAATTGGGCCGCTTCCTTGATCTCCCGATTGAGCCGATCGTCAACCTGCTTCTGATAACATTCATTTATCTCATTCATTCCCAACCCTCCTGTTTACACGCACGGCTTGATTCGTCAGGTAGGCCGTGCTGATATTCTCTGTCACAGAGTCCATCCATGAGATGACTTGGATTTTGATCCAGACAAATTTTCCAAGCAAAAAATGGAATACAGCAAAGGACAGGAAGGCAAGCAATCCTCCGCGTAGCTTCCAACGAACCATCCAAGAAAGCAGTGGGCAAGTGGAGCGTTGATTCATAAAACCTCCAAAATGGTGGGAGATATATTCATTGTTTTTTCCATGTAAGCACATGTCACTGAAATATTAGTCGTCCGAATAAATTTTAGCCTTCTGTACCTTGTCTTGGGGGATATATCCTCGACGGCAAAGTTCCTCAGAAATGTAGGCAACAATCATGCGGGCTGTTCTTCTGGTATCATTGGAGACACCTGTGCCAGTTTTTGCTGCAACACCGATCCCGACGCCATATGGACTTGGAGACAGAAGTCCGCCGCGCTCCGCGCCACTGCCTCCAGTGGTTTCAAACGTGAAAAGGGGTGTTTTGTTGGAAACAGAAAGATCATAAACTTCCACCGCTGTCTCCATTTTCGTTCCTCCCGCACCAAAACCAAAAAAACTACGTAGGGCTCTGCTGCCCTGGTTCAGGCGTAAATAACGTCCGCGAATAAGCCAGGCAGGCTGTACTGCAAGAGAATCATTCTGGGCAATAATCTCGCTCGTCAATCCTAGTTTGCCAATGGAATGTGCCAGTGCACGAGTGAGGTCTCCATTTACTTTTTTCTCAAAACCCTCTTCTTCTTTTCCATCGCGGTCGGCACGAACATTGGCTTCAGAGAAGGAAAAGTCGGAGATCAAGATTTTACGCGGGGCTTCTGGCCGAGCTTGTTGAGCTGTCGACGATGTATTGCCTGGTCGAACGCTGACTGAGGCGCATCCGGCCAAAGCAAGTAACAATCCTCCGCAGAGTAAAACAGTTCCCCTATCACAAACGTTGATAATCGATGATTGCATAAATGCTTCCCCTTGTTCTACTGACGTTATGTCAGTAGTCGGAACCTAAGGCTGAACGGACGGCCTGTCAATCACTAATGACGTAATGTCATTTGTTTTGATTGACCCCATGCATGAACAGCGCATCATCTTTGTATATATGAAAACTGTCCCATTTGATTCGCCGACGTATAAACGCGCGGATAGTCCTGAACAGAAGGATGATCGCCGGAAGATGATCCTGAAGGCGGCAGCCGCCGAACTGGATCGAATGGGCTCCATTGACGACTTTACAATTGATTCACTGGCACGACAGTTGGATCTATCCCGAGGTACCATCTATCTTTATTTCCCTGATAAATATGCAATTTTTCTCGAACTTCTCATGGAGACATCTCATGAGTTTTTGGAGGAAATTGCCTCGCGTTTTTCAGCACTCCCTACATCACTCAGTTCTCAGGAGATGGCAAAAACCTTCTGCGACATATTTAAGGCAGACAAGCAAGCTGCATCATTGAGGCATTTGCCGCAGTTGTTTAAAAGCCTTGCGAAAAATCCTGATGCCAAGGCCAAACATTTTGAAAAAGAAATCGAATTTTGGAGAGATCGAGCCGACAAAATGATCATTGCCAAGCAGAGTCGCCTGAAACCTGGAGATGGCCGTTCCATTATACACTATGGTTTTATGTTGCTCATCGGGCTCACAGAGATCCACGGTGCTTCATCCAAAAAAACAATTCCCTCAGAAATATTGAACCAAGTGCAGGATGGGTTGATCCTGGTCATTGATGGGCTACTCGTGCGAGCCAGGCGCGGGAAAGAGTAAATTTCAAGACTGCAAGGTTATGATGGAGATAGACACATACAAACTCGCACTTTCGTCTATTCTTGAGTAGGATACTCCTGATGCCGATTCCTGATACAACTTCCGCAGAAGGCTTGGAGAAATATCTAAACGGACGTAGCAAATATTCGTCTAAGGGTGAGGCCTGGAAAGGTATAACAGCTTCAGTTTTGACGCTGGATATGAAATCAGGTGGTTCAAGTGTCCCGTCAATCAATGAACCCTACTTGATGTGGTTTGTTTCCGGTGAATTGGAGATCAAGGAGCGGGAGGGCAATAATCCTTGGCTCACAAGCCGAGTAAAAAGGAAGACATTCTTTTTGACGACATCCGGCTCTCCTTACGATTGTAATTGGAGGAGCCTATCCACAGAGCCACTGGAATACATGCTTGTGGTCATCGAGCTATCCTTGTTACAGAGAGCATTTGAAGAGGTGTTCGGTGCAGATGCAATCCATGCCAAACTTCAGGACGTCTCGGGTTTTACGGATGCCGCCTTAAGCTCTCTGATGGAGCGCCTCTATGGGGAACTCATCAGCCAGAAAGCAAGCACGCTTTATGTACAAGGACTCGCACAGGCTGTAGCCATCCATCTCGCCCGGAACTACGCCCTATTGGCCAAAAAATCACGCAAGGTGAGTCCCTCACTTCCCGGCTATAAACTCAAGCGCATGACGGACTGGATGACGGAACATATCTCCGAAGAGTTCAATCTAGCCCGGCTGGCAGCGCTGGCGGGAGTGAGTAAGTTTCACTTTCATCGTCTTTTCAAGAGTGCCGCAGGAGTGTCCCCCGCACAGTACCATATCCATTTGAGGATGGATGCGGCACGTCGATTACTGCGCGAAACCACAAAGAGCGTGGTAGATGTGGCTCTTGAGGTTGGCTACACAAATCCCAGCCATTTCGCCAAGCTCTTTCACCGTGAAACCGGCCTTTCTCCAAGCAATTATCGGCGCGAACGCTAATCTTTTGGCCGCTCGTTTCCAGCAAGATCACAACAGTTTGAGCAAGATCGGGTGCGACGAGTTCACCTACATGTATTAAGCCCTGCATGTTTGTGACAACTTGCTGCGCTTGCCATTTCCATTTCCTGGTGATGGGCCATCACCAGGAAAAGGAAAAAGAATTCTTCAACAAATTGCCTCAGAAACACATGCTACGCACCAAGAGATCGAACGCTTACAGAAAACGCTCGTTCATCAAAATTGTTATTAGCCTCAAAAACTTTTGAAGAACAAAGGACTGCATTGCTTGATAATTTACAAGCCCGAGTCGAGCCCCTTATTTACAAGTATTTTGGGCTTGATGATGTTGTTGTTGCGCTTATTGAAGACTCCAGCGATGTGTATTGGCCAAGCGCTACACCAGAAACACCTAGTAAAGATATTGAAACACTTCGAGCGACAACACCATCTCGTCTAGAAAAATTTAGTTCTAAGCTTTGTTCGGTGTTGAATAATTGGACGACTCTTGGCCTACCTAAGGGGGGCAAACCGAAGTACTATTTTGTAGCTGAATATTCCTCGTTGCGCTCTGGTTTATGTCTTGTTACACTTAAGAGAGGAACGCACAAGGAACATCCGAAGCAGTCAGTTCTTCGGGATACTGATTTAGCCTTAATGAGACTTGCCAAATCCAGCGTTACTGAGAACGGTGCCTTTACTTACCTTCGTACCATTATCCATTCAACGCCAGAGGCGATATATATTCTTAGACCAGATTTATATGGTCAATGGACTCGTTCAGCAGCGTTAAATATCGCAGATGTCATATATGGGTCAATAATGACATCTAATACTAAATCCATAAAATAGCTTTACATATATCGAGAGCTATGGCAGAGTTGTGGGCATGGCGAGAGTTGCGGCATTACCCGTCGGATTTGAAGAAATCGATTTTAAGAAGCATCAC
>Ga0187810_10000772_pt1 | contig 11543 bp, 8 predicted proteins | sample NC_wetland_sal_i_9_FD_132963 | JGI IMG/M metagenome (GOLD analysis project Ga0187810, IMG submission 132963) | Wetland sediment microbial communities from Neuse River Estuary, North Carolina, USA - ASW_5 | ecosystem: Environmental > Aquatic > Freshwater > Wetlands > Sediment | place: USA: North...
CATGATCGACGCCCGCGACGTCGCGGCGGTGGCCGCCGGCATCGCCGCTTCGCCCGCCCCGCACGCCGGCAAGACCTACTGGCTCACCGGCCCGGCGCTGATCTCCTACTACGATGTCGCCGCCGTGCTGTCGAGGCTGCTCGGCCGGACCATCACCTACCGGGAGCTCACCTTCGATCAGGACAAGGACGCGATGATCCGCGCTGGCGTCCCCGGGCCGGTCGCCGAGATGAACGCTCAGGCAGCCAGCCTGACCGCTGACGGCGACGCCGCCTGGGTCACCGACGATGTCCCGTCGCTCCTCGGCCGCCCCGCCCGCTCCTTCGGGGAGTTCGCGACCGACTACGCCACTGCGTTCTCGTAGATCCACGGATACCCGCCACCGGGTGAGGCGTTCCTCCCGCTGCGTCACGGACGGAAGGGACTTCGCTCGCCCGGCGATGACCTACCCGCCTGAGCGGCGGCACGGCCACCGGGCCATCGCCGCTAGTACACCTCACGCCATCGGGCAGATCACCCGGGTGAACGCGCCTAGCGGGTGATGGCAGCTCACCCGGACCTGGGTGCAGAGTGCTCACATGTCCCGTCACTTCGACACCCCGAGTGGGGAGACGGGGAGAAACGAAATGACGACGGCCAGCGAGCCGGCCGTCCAAACCAGGGACCTGGTCGCGGTGCATGCGATGTTCCGCCGCGGCGCCCCGGCGGCGGTGGTATCCCGTCCTTGGCTCTGGGAGCGGCTGACGGGGGCGGCGCAGGTGACCGTAGTGTCGGCGCCGCCGGGCAGCGGCAAGACGGTCCTGCTGCGGTCCTGGATCGGTGAGGCGGGCCTGGCCAGGCGCGCGGCGTGGGTGCCGGTGGGGCGGGATGAACGGGATCCGCAGCGGTTCTGGCTGGCGGTGCTGGAGGCGCTGCGGGAGACATCGGCGGGGTCGGCGCTGGTGCGGGAGCTAACGGCGGCGCCGGATCTGGACGGGTGGGCGATGGTGGAGCGGCTGCTGAAGGACCTCGCGCCGCTCCAAGAGCGGCTATGGCTGGTGATCGACGACGCGCATGAGCTGGGCTCGGCTGAGGCGCGGCGGCAGCTGGAGCTGCTCCTGATGCGCGCGCCGCAAGAACTGCGGTTGGTGCTGGCTACCCGGCATGACGTGCGGCTGGGGCTGCACCGGTTGCGGCTGGAGGGAGAGCTGACCGAGATCCGCGCCGATGATCTGCGGTTTACCGTGGCCGAGGCGCAGGCATTGTTTCAGGCGGCCGGGGTGGAGCTGGCCGGGTCGGCGCTGACGCTGCTGGTGGACAGGACCGAGGGGTGGGCGGCGGGGCTACGGCTGGCGGCGTTGTCGCTGGCCGGGCACCCGGATCCGCGGCGGTTCGCGGCGGAGTTCTCCGGCAGCGAGCGGACGGTGGCGGAATACCTGCTGGCCGAGGTGCTGGACCGGCAGAGTGAGCAGGTCCGTCGGCTGCTGCTGCGCACCTCGGTGCTGGAGCGGGTCAACGGCGAGCTGGCCGACCTGATGACCGGAGGTTCGGGTGGGGAGCGGATGCTGCAGGACCTAGAGGAGGCCAACGCGTTCGTGGTGTCGGTGGACGGGGCGCGGTCGTGGTTTCGCTACCATCACCTGTTCGCCGGCCTGTTGCGGCTGGAGCTGCGGCGCACCGAACCGGGTGAGGCGGCGGGGTTGCACGAGCTGGCCGCGACGTGGTTTGCGGGGCACGGGTTCCCGGTTGAGGCGATCCGGCATGCCCAGGCGGCGCGGGACTGGGGGCTGGCGGCCCGGCTGCTGGCCGATCACTGGCCGGGCCTGTATCTGAGCGGGAAGTCCGCCGCCGTGCACGCGCTGCTGGCCGGGTTCCCCGCGGAGGCCCGCGCGGCCGATGCCGAGCTGGCGGCGGTGGCCGCGGCCGATGAGCTGGCGCAGGGGTCGCTGGCGGCGGCGGAGCGGTACCTGGGCCTGGCCGAGGACGGGTCGGCATCGGTGTCGGCTGGCCGGAGCGGGCCGGTGCGCGTGCTGCTCGGGGTGGTCCGGCTGCAGTTGGCCCGGCAGCACGGCAACCTGCCGGCGGCGGCTGAGGAGGCGCAGCGGCTGCGGGCCCTGGCCGAGGCCCCAGAGGCGACGCAGCCCATGAAGGGGGCCACTGAGGGGGGAATGGGGAGAGCGGCGGGGGGCGGGGCGGAGCTGCGGACGCTGGCGCTGGTCAGCCTGGGCGTCACCGAGTTCTGGGCGGCCCGGCTGGAGGAGGCACAGCGGCACCTGGAGCAGGGGGTCGCGCTGGCGCGCCGGATCGGGCGGCCCTATCTCGAGTTCAGCGGCCTGGCCTACCAGGCGGTGAGCGAGATCCCCCGATCGCTAGTGCTCGCCGCGGAGCGCAGCAGCCAGGCCATCGAGCTGGCCGAACGGCACGGCTGGACCGACGAGCCGGCCGCCGGCTATGCCTATGCGCTACGCGCGGGCGTGCTGGCCTGGCAGGGTCGGCCCGAGGAAGCAGAGCCTTGGGCCCAGCGCGCCGAGCGGGCCCTGAAGCCGGAAGCCGAGCCGGCGGTGGCGCTGTTGATTCACCACAGCCGGGGCCAGCTCGAGCTGGCGCGTGGCCGGTACGCCGACGCGCTGTCCGCCTTCCTTGCCGCCCAGCGCCTGGGCGGGCGTCTGGCCGCGCCGCACCTGCTCGTCCCGTCGGCGCGGGCCTTGGTCGTGTACTCTCTCGTGCGCCTCGGCGAGACCGAACGCGCGGAGCAGGCCCTCGCCGGCCTGGGCGACCGGGACCGCGAAGACGGCGAGGTGCGCATCGCTACCGCGGCGCTGCGGCTCGCCCAGGACGATCCGCACGCGGCGACCGGCGCTCTCGGGCCGGTCATAGACGGCTCCGCTTCCCAGATCCGGCGGACCTGGCTGATTCAGGCGTTCGCGCTGGAGGCGATCGCCCGGGACGCGCTCGGCGATCCGGCCGCAGCTGGGCGCGCCCTCGAACGCGCGCTGGACCTGGCCGAACCCGACGGTGCGCTCTTGCCGTTCCTCCTGCATCCAGCGCCGGGCCTACTCGAACGTCACGCCCGGCAGCGCACCGCGCACGCCGCCCTGCTCGCCGCGATCCTCGATCTGCTGGCTGGAAGGAGACCCGCGCCGTCGTCCGCCGGGCCGCGGCCGCCGCTCGAGCCGCTCAGTAAGAGCGAGATCCGCGTGCTGCGTTACCTGCCGACCCACTTGCCGGCGCCGGAGATCGCGTCCGAGCTGTCTGTCTCGACGAGCACCGTCAAGACCCACCTGCGCAACCTGTACGCCAAGCTTGGCGCGCACAGCCGGGCCGAGGCGGTCGCGTCCGCCCGCGCCCTGGGCCTGCTCGCGCCGTCCGCCACCCAGCGCTGACTCAGCCAGTAACCAGCGAGCGTCGCCGGGAATCCTCCGGATCGGACGTTGGCCGCTCATCCTGATGGCGGCCACGCTCATACCGAGAGCTCGCCGATGTGAGAGGAGTCTTACCATGAGGCCCGCGATTACGGGACATCCGTCGCTAACTGGTCGGCCTCATGACTAGCGACAACATGACCAGCGCAGGGGACGGGCCGCAGTCGCGGCGGTACGAAATCTGGGTGCGCGGCCACCTGGGCGAGACGATGCGCTCCGCGTTCCCCGGCCTGCGGGCTCAGCGGCGCGGAGCGGACACCGTGTTGACCGGAGCGCTGCCGGATCAGGCCGCGCTACACGGCGTGCTCGCCGAGATCGAAGCCCTCGGGCTGGAGCTGCTCGAAGTCCGCCGCCTGGCGCCGTACTGAGGCGATGACCATCCTGTTCGCCGACCACGGCTCACGGCAAATCCTCCGGATCGTACGAAGCGCGCTCATCCGGCCGGGTCGCAGACTTGACGCGTCGGCGCCGCGCGCTACATCTGCGGCTTCCTTCGAAAGGACACTGTCATGATCGGACTTCTGGACGACCAGACCGTGCTGATCATCGGGCGCGGCAGCGGGATCGCCCGTGCTGTGGCCCTGGCCGCCCGGGACGCCGGAGCGCGCGTCATCGCCGCCGGGCGCGACCAGGAAACGCTGCCTGCGGCCTACGCAGGCCTGCCCGGTATCAGCACCGAGATCGTCGACCTCACCGAAGAGGCCTCCATCGAGGACCTCGGTCGGCGGCTCGGCGCGGTGGACCACGTGGTCTCGACCGCCTCGGCGCGGGTCCGCGGCCGCCTGGCCGACCTGGACCGGGACGCCATCAGGCTGTCCTTCGACACCAAGGTGATCGGCCCGCTCATGCTGGCCAAGCACCTGGCTCCGCGGATGAACGGGGGCGGGTCGTTCGTCATCTTCTCCGGCGTCGCCGCGGCCAAGATCGCCGTCGGGACCATGGGGGTGGCGATCACCAACGCCGCCGCCGACACCCTGGTCCGCTCCCTGGCCCTGGAACTGGCCCCGATCCGGGTCAACGCCATCTCTCCGGGCGTGATCGACACTGGCGCCTGGGACGCCCTCGGCGAGCGGGGCAAGGCGGACTACTTCGCCGACATCAGCGCCCGCAACCCCACCCGGCGCATCGGCACCACCGACGACATCGCTAGCGGCGTGCTGTTCGCCCTGACCAACACCTTCCTCACCGGCCAGACGCTGCACATCGACGGCGGCGAACCGCTGACCTGACCCACCTGTGGGGCTGATGACGGCAGATTTGAAGCGAGGCGATTGATGTGACAGCGACGATCAGTGACTCGTCGCCAAGAGCCCTCGGGAAGGCTGCGCCAGGGCTGCGGTCGGCCGCCGGGGAGGTCAGGTACGAGCGTGCGGCGGAGCAGAAGGTTGTCCGCGACCTGCTGCGGCGCGCTCAGCAAGGGCGTGGCGGTGTGCTGCTGGTGGAGGGGGAGCCGGGCGTGGGCAAGTCCCTGCTGCTGCGGGAGGCTGCCGACGAGGCAGCGGCGCACGGCTTTTCGCTGGCCGTGGGAGCGGCGGACCGGCTGGGCCGGGCGATCCCGTTCTTTGCCCTGCGCGCGGCCCTGCCGGAACCGTTCACTCAGCTCACCACCGGTAGCCATCACGACTTGCCGAACGCCACCGCCTGGTGGATCAGCCGGCTGCGCGCGCACCTGGAACAGCGGGCTACGGCCAATCCGGTCCTGGTATGCCTGGATGACCTGCAGTGGGCCAGCCCGGTCACGCTGGCTGCCTTGCGGACGCTGCCACGGGAACTGAAATGGCATCCGGTCGCGTGGGTCCTGGCCGGGTGCAGCACCGCGCAGCACGACACGGACCACCTGTTCGGCCTCCTGGAGAAGGACGGTGCCGCTCGGATCGGCTTGGGCCCGCTCGGTGACGACGCGGTGGCCGACCTGATCACTGACGCCTTCGGTGCGCCGCCGGACCAGAGCTTGCTGGCCCTGGCCGCCGGGGCGGCCGGGAACCCCTGGCTGCTCGCCGAGCTGGTCCGCGGCCTGGCCGACGACAACTCCGTCGAGGTCACCGGCGACCGTGCCATGCTGGTCTCGGCGCGGCTGCCCGAGCCGATGCGCCGCCTCGCGCAGCGGCGGCTCGCAGGCCTGAGCGAGCGAGCCCGGCACCTGCTGATGACCGCCGCGGTGCTCGGCCCCTCGTTCCGCCTTGAGGACGCCGCGGAGATGCTCGGTGAAACCCCGGCCGCGCTGCTGCCCACCGTCGAGGAAGCGATGGGCGCCGGGATCATGGCCGCCGCAGGGAACACGTTCTCGTATCGGCACCAGCTCCTAGGGCGCGCGGTCTGCGAGGTGATCCCGCAGCCAGTGCGGAAGGCGCTGCACCGCCAGTACGGCCAGATCCTGCTGGACCGTGGAGAATCGGCGGCCCTGGCCGCCGGTCACCTGCTGCAGGCCGTGCATCCCGGCGACCCGGCCTCACTGGCCGACCTGGACGCCGCGGCGGCGCGGACCCTGCGTTCGGCTCCGCAGACAGCGGCCGACCTGGCGCTGGGCGCGCTGGAGCTGACCCCTCCGGCCGGCCCGGCCGCGCTGTCCCGCGCGGTGGCGGCCGCCGAGGCGCTGGCCGCGGCCGGCCGGCTGGACCAGGCCGCCCGGACCGCCCAGCACACTCTGGCCAAGCCGCTGCCCCCCGTCGCAGAGGCCCGGCTGCGGTGCGCCCTGTCGTCGGTGCTGTGCGCCCGCGGCCAGGCCCGGGATGCTGCCGCCGAAGCCAGGAAGGCCCTGGCCCAGCCGCAGCTGCCGCGGGACCTGGAAGACCGGGCCACGGCCGCGCACCTGCAGGCCCTGGCCGGGTTGCACGACGAGCTCGCCGGGTCGGCGGCCGGCGCTATCCTCGCCGACCCGAGCCAGCATGACAGCCATGCCGCCGCTGCGGCCCTGGTCGCCAGCGCGGTCGTCAGCTGGGACAACGGCCAGGTCAGCGAAGGGCTCGCCCTGTTGCGTGACGCCGCTCGCGGGGGCACCGGGATGTCGCCCGATGCTCGCGATGTCCAGCCACTGCTGGCGCTCGCCGCCGCGCTGGTCGACCTGCGCCAGCTCGACGAAGCGGACGAAATCCTGCGCGCCATCGACCGCCAGACGCTGCACGGCATCCCGGCCCAGGCGGCGCTGTCCATCCTGGACGCGCGGATCCACTTGGTCGCCGGCCGGCTGCCGGACGCGGAGGCGGCGGGCCTCGCCGCCCTGGCCAGTGCCGAGACCCTGGGGGCGCACGGGTACGCCGCGGTCGCGCACTGCGTGCTCGGCTTGATAGCGCTGCGCCGCGGTGACATTACCGCCGCGGCTCACCACATCGCCTGTCGGCCCGAAGCGACGCCGCATTTCCCCGGCCTGTACGCGCGCGCCGAGACCACCATCGGCCAGGCTCAGCTCAGCGAGGCGCGCGACGGCGCCGCCGCCGCCATCGGCCACATCCGCCAGGTTTGCGCCGACCTCCCCATACTGCGCGGGCTCCTCCTGGGAGATCCCACCGCCGCAGCCTGGATGGTGCGCACCGCATTGGCCGCGGGCGACACCGGGCTGGCCGCCGCCGCCGCCCGCACCGCCGGAACCCTTGCCGCCGGCAATTCCGGGTACCCGGCCATCACCGCCGCCGCGGCGCACAGTCTCGGCCTGGTCGGCCAGGACCCGGTCCGCCTAGCCGAGGCCGCCGCTCAGCATCCCGACCCGTGGGCCAAGGCCTCGGCGGCAGAAGACCTCGGCGTCCTGCACGCCCGGCAGGCGGACCAGGAGCGTGCGATCCAGCACCTCACCCAGGCCATACACGGCTACCAGCTCATCGGCGCGGCCGCCGACACGGCCCGCGTCCGGCGTCGGCTGCGCAAACTCGGCGTGCGCCGCCGCCACTGGACGCAATCGGCTCGTAGGCCCGTCAGCGGATGGGGAAGCCTGACGCAGGCCGAACGCACCGCGTCCGAGCTGGTCGCCCAGGGACTGAACAACCGGCAGATCGCAGGCCGGATGTACGTCAGCGTCAACACCGTGGCCTTCCACATGCGCCAGATATTCCGCAAGCTCGATATCGGCTCACGGGTCGAACTCGCCCGCATCGTCATCCAGCAAACTGAGCCCGCCCCCGCGGGCCATCACGACTTTGGGAGGACCCGATGACCCATGTGGTGTGGGACCACGTGACCCGTGATGACGTGGTGCGCGCGATGCAGGAGTACGACCGGCTGGGGCCGGAAGGCTTCTTCTCCGCGCACGGCTTCGGCCCGACCACGACCTATGACCTGGTCTGGGACGAACGCCGTTACCCGCCGAAGGCCATCTTGGGCACGGCTTATGAGCTCGCCACGGGCCAGCGTCTTGCCTCCGGTGATTTCGAGGGCGGGAAGACCGGCGCCGTAGCCGTGCTCGGAAAGCTAGGGTTCACCGTTCAGCACAAGTCCTGACCCAGAGTCCGTAACTCCCAAATGGCGGGCGCACAAGCCACCGTTCGTTCGGTCATAAGAAGTTCTTTCTCCGAACGGACGGTGGTGCTTTGTTCCGCGAACCGGTGGGCCAGCCCAGGCCCAGCCCAGGCCCCACAGGTTAGGTCGCCGAATTCGCTGAATCCCGGTGTCGGCGCAGCCACGGGTCGCGCCAACTCGGGTGGCCGGTGACCAGCCTGTCCGCGCTGGCCGGGCCCCAGGATCCCGGCTTGTACGGCTCCACCTGGGGCGGTGCGTCCAACAGGGGCTGGACGATGCGCCAGGTCTCCTCCACGCTGTCCTCCCGGGTGAACAGGCCCGAGTCCCCCTTAAGGGCGTCACCGAGAAGCCGTTCGTAGGGCAGCGGCGCCTCGCCGAGCTCCTCGGCGAAGATCAGCGACAGGTCCACCGTCCGTGTGGCCTGGGCGCCCGGTTGCTTCGCCTGCACGACCAGGGCGACACCCGCGTCAGGATCGATCCTGAGCACGAGCTCGTCCGGATCCGGCGCGAACGCCGGCGCGAACGCCAGCCTGGGCGGCCGCTTGAAGATGACCCGTATCTCGGTGGCGTGCTCGGCGAGGAGCTTGCCCGCCCGGATGTGGAACGGGACGCCCGCCCAGCGCCAGTTGTCGATCTCGAGCCGCAGCGCGGCGAAGGTCTCGGTCGCCGAATCAGGGCGCACCCCCGGCACGGCCAGGTACCCCTCGTACTGGCCGCGGACGTAGTGGTTCGGGTCCACCGGGGGAATGGCCCGGAACACCTCGACCCGCTTGTCTCGCAGCCCGTCAGCGTCGGCGACACTCGGCGGCTCGGACGCGAACAGCCCGATGAGCTGGAGCAGGTGGTTCTGCACGACGTCGCGGAGCGCCCCGACCGGGTCGTAGAAGCTGCCCCTGTCCTGCACGCCGAAGTCTTCGGCCATGGTGATCTGCACGCTCTGCACCCGGTCGCGATTCCACAGCGGCTCGAAAATGGAGTTGCCGAACCGGAGGAACAAGATGTCCAGGGACGGTTCCTTGCCGAGAAAGTGGTCAACCCGGAGGATCTGCCGCTCGTCCAGGAGCCTGTGCAGCTCGGCGTTGAGCATCCGCGCTGAGGCCAGGTCACGGCCGAACGGCTTTTCGACCGCGACCCTCGCCCGCCCCGTGAGGTTGGCGTGGGCCAGGCCTTCAACAATGCGGCCGAACAGCCACGGCGGGGTCTCCAGGTAGAAGACCGGCGTGCGGAAGGCTGCGATGGCCCGGGCGAGGCGGTTGTAGGTCTTCACGTCCCCGTAGTCGCCCGAGACCATGGACAGGCGTTCCGCCAAACGCTGGAACACATGCTCATCGATGGCCTCGCCGGTGTCCTGGATGGCGCGCCGCGCGTGATCCCGCAGGGTCGTGGCGGACCAGTCGCTGCGGGCTACCCCGATGATCGGGCAGTACAGCAGCCGGCGGCGCTCCAGGCGGTACAGCGACCGGAAGGTCATTTTCCTCGCGAGATCTCCCGTGATGCCGAAGATCACCAGGACATCCGCGGCTGTGCTCGCTGGCGCCGACATGTGGATGCCCGCCTACTGCTTCTTCTCGGCGTGGCCGCCGAATTCGCTGCGCATGGCCGAGAGGATCTTGTCGGTGAACTCGCCCAGGCCGCGCGACTCGAACCGCTCGAGCAGCGCCGTCGCGATGGTCGTGGCCGGAACGCCCTCCTCTACCGCGGCGAGCACCGTCCACCGGCCCTCGCCGGAGTCGGAGACCCGCCCGGCGAAGTCGTCAAGCTCGGGTGAGCGCGCGAACGCGTCGGCGGCCAGGTCGACCAGCCACGACCCCACGACCGATCCGCGCCGCCAGACCTCGGCGACCTCGGCCACGTCGATGTCGTACTGGTAAGCCTCGGGATCCCGCAGCGGGGTGGTCTCGGCGTCGGCGACCCGGGATCCCCGGCCGACGTTGGCGTGCTTGATGATGCTCAGGCCCTCGGCGATCGAGGCCATCATCCCGTACTCGACTCCGTTGTGGACCATCTTCACGAAGTGCCCGGCGCCGTTCGGGCCGCAGTGCAGGTACCCGTCGGGAGCGGTGCCGTCGGTCCGAGTCCGGCTCGGCGTGGGCGATGCGCTCGCCCGCCCGGGCGCGATGGTCTTGAAGATCGGGTCGAGCCTGCGCACGACTTCCGCCTCGCCGCCGATCATCAGGCAAAAGCCGCGGTCGAGCCCCCATACCCCGCCGCTGGTTCCGACGTCGACGTAGTGGATGCCGGCCGCCCGCAGCGCCGCGGCACGGGTCATATCGTCGCGGTAGTAGGAGTTGCCGCCGTCAATCACGACGTCGTCGGGGTCGAGCAGCGGGACGAGCGCTTCCAGCGTGGACCCCACGACCCCCGCCGGGACCATGATCCAGATGTTCCGCGGGCGGCCGAGCTTGCACACCAACTCCCCGAAGGAGTTGGCCCCGTCCGCACCATCGGTCTCGAGTGAGGCCACCACGGCCGGGGTGCGGTCGTAGGCGACGCAGCGGTGCCCGTCGCGCATCAGCCGCCGCACGAGGTTCGACCCCATCCGGCCCAGCCCGATCATGCCGAGCTGCATCGGCTTGTCAGTCGCCATGTTCCCGCTCCTTAGCCGACAGTTCCTCCGGCGCGGTCGCCACGCGATCGCGCGCCACCTCCACCGTGGAGCCCCGGCAGACGGGGAGGATTTCCCGCCTCCCGGGGCGTGGGTGTGCTCAGCTGACGGCGATGCCGCCAGAGCCTGCGGCGACCGGCGCCGTGGTGACCTGGGTCAGCGAGCCGTCTCCGGCGATGGTGACGCTGTTCGGGTCGGTGCCGCCGGAGCTGGTCGTGCCGATCAGCCGCAGGCCCCCCGGGGTGGCCGCGAACGCCGAGACCGAGTTGCTGCCCGCGTTGACGTTGACCACGACCCGGCCGCCGCGGGATACGGCGATCGAATGCCCCGATCCCAGTGCCCCGCCGGTGCCGCCGGTCGGGTATGTCCCGGCCGGGGTCAGCGACCCGTCGCCGGCCCGGGTGTACGCCTCGATCGCATTGCCGGCGGGCGAGTTCGTCATGGTGTACACCGCGCCCGCGGGGCCCGGGCCGTCGGCGGCCCGAGCCGGGCCGGCCGCGGCTGTCACTGCACCGGCCGCCGTGAGGCCAAGCACGGCCGCGCCCGCGGCCAGCGCTCTCCGCTTATTCACCTGTACGTTGCTCCTTACTTCGGGTCTCCTTCCGGATCAGGCTGGCCGTTTCCGCCGGGCGTTCACACCCTCAAGCCGGATAGTTGCTCATTAGCAACCGTCCCCTGGGCAGAGAAATTAATTTTTCCGAGCGGACCGGGGTTGCTTGTTTCCGCGTCCCGGTCGCCTTCGAGGGACGATGCGAAGCCGTCAGCCTTGACGGTGCGCTCTTGCGCAGGTAAAGGCGATCCTCCATACGCGGGCGCGCCGAGAAATTGGCCACCCAAAATGGGCCTGGCGCCCGCAGATATCAGCAGAGGGAAAAGAGGATCAGAACGTGAATGGCAATATCTCTGAATCGTTGCGGGCGAGGAATCGCGCGCCGGTAGCGTTGCTCGTGGCGGCGCTGGCCGCGGTCGCGTCGCTGGGCCTGGCCGGGCCCGCTTCGGCCGCGCCCGCCACGTCGGCCACCGCTGAGGCGGCGGCCCAGATCCCGGCTGAGGCCACCGGGCTGGGACAGCTCAGCGGCCTGCTGCCGCGG
>Ga0187810_10000774_pt1 | contig 11526 bp, 11 predicted proteins | sample NC_wetland_sal_i_9_FD_132963 | JGI IMG/M metagenome (GOLD analysis project Ga0187810, IMG submission 132963) | Wetland sediment microbial communities from Neuse River Estuary, North Carolina, USA - ASW_5 | ecosystem: Environmental > Aquatic > Freshwater > Wetlands > Sediment | place: USA: North...
ATATCGCCTCTCCACCTCCGCACGGGTGGCCTCATCCATGGTTAATTTCAATCTCGGTCGTGCCATCCACAACTCATATCACTATTTATACCTAATATCAATTAGAAATGGTATGAGGCTGGTGCTCGCGGTTAGGTGAGGGCGCACGGGCAGGGCCTTGATCTTGCGCACCTCATCTTCTTTGAAGTAGGTCAAACGCCCTTTCCCCAGCACTCCTTCCTCCACCTTTGCCACAATATCTTTCCAGTTGGCAGGCAGGGGATGGGTGAGCTTTTCTCGATCTCCTTTCGAGAACCAATCCAGGTGCTGCGGATGATAGATACCGCTGAGGCCGTAGACTCTGAGCTGGGGAATAGAGCAGGGAAGAATGCCACAGTCGGTGTACTGCAATTTTTCTCCCAACTCGCCGTTTTTTCTGAGTTTGTGGAATGGCTCATGATTACCGCCAATCATAGTCGTCGGCCAATGCCATTTGTTCCAGACCTCCCGTATCATCTGGCTATGTTCCGGATGACGATACTTGGCAGGGCCTGTCATATAATCCCAGTCTTCTTCTTCCATAAAGAGGTCAAAATCTCCGACCGAAAAGATTTGGGCAATCGGAGTTTCTCTTTGAGCTTCAATCTGGCTGAGGGCCGTGTACGTAAGATCAAATAGATGATGGACATCACCTAGAACAACGATCAACTGACTTTTACCGGATGTCATCTGTTATACCACGCTACATGTTTGAAACATATGATGTTGTTTGCTACGTCAACCTTGGCTCCAGGTGCCCTAGGAGGGCGAATTCCCAGATATTGGCAAATCTCAGTAATTTCTTTTTGTGGAAGCAGCGGAAATTGTTCTTGGATATCAATGACTCGGTCATTCCATTCGAGGAGGTAAAAGTAACTGAGTTCTAAACCCGAAAGAAAGTTATGGACACGTTGTGTTTTCCAGCCTTTTACACGTGAACTTTTACCCAATGAAGGAACATGACGAATTTCCAACCAGGGCTTGTAATCACACCCTTGCCCTTGTCCATACCCTGCAGCGATGTGCTGCGAGATACTCGATGCTGTGGCTAAATAGTTTTTCATGCCCCCATGAAAACTAGTATGAACAATCCCTAGTTAATTTGTGTTATACGCACTTATAACACAAATTATGAACTTATCAACCCCATACATAAAACTTCCCAGCAATAAAGCCGGGGAGTTTTCATGTACCACTAAAACCATTTTCCAAACTAAGCGTCTAAGTTCCAAACAAAATGTCTATTTTCCAATCTAAATGTCAAGGTTCCAATCTAAGTGTCGATTTTCCAAACAAATTGTTAATACACATAAGTAGCTAACTACAACCGAGGCAGCATGTAGCTATAATATACTTTAACTTGTTAAGTATTGGTATTCTGCTGTTTATATAAGTATTATAACATCATAAATATCAAAACCCTCTTTAAGAGGATATAGGTATCAACCTTAATTAAAGGTAATAAATTATTTGTAGGATTCCTCGGCCTTACGGCCTGCGGGGATTTTTCGCTTTTCGCAGAGGATGCGTGAGTTGACCGCCCAAGGTATGGTCCCTGGGCGGTTTCGGTCAGCTTTCGCTTCCCCTGACTGACAGGCGCTCGGGTTGCGTCCCCGCAGAGCCCTATCCTCCCATCAGTACTGAAAGCATAGAGTTTTTGGTCGTAAACAGAAACATTTTTCTGGCTCAAAAGTTCAAACCAGACTTTTGCAAAGAGCTACATTCTAGCGGCCTTCGTATGCGAAGGCCGTCAGGGTAAAATTTCATCCCATGAAGTGGCTTGGAGTGCTCTTTTTAACTTAACCAATGTCCCATATGCCGCCATCTTCTCCCCCTGCTCTAAAGCTTGATAATACTGAAGACTGATATCAGCTTTTTCAGCAGTTTGTTCTTGGGTAGCTTCCAATTTTGAACGTAGCCGGGCCAGCCTGCGTCCAACATCGTAATACTTCTTTTTCTTTTTTACGACTGCCACGCAAAAAGGCTAAACAACTATTTCCAATAGGTTTACAATCTGACAGATTGTAATTTCTTGATTTTGGCAGTATTTATATTAGTCTTATCGAGTGCATACTCGATCATAGCTCTTAGCCAAATCATAGTCGAACGGCCTCAAGTGCTTGATAATGGATGTGCTTCACCGGATTCATATCACAGAATCAATGGCCCGCAATGCAAGAGTCTATCATTCAACCCCTCACCACGACCCAGGAACAAGTGCTAACCACCCTTATGGATGCTGCGTCAGCATCAAAAGTTTCTCTAAGTGTCAGACACATCCGGGCACTCACTCGTATTCCCGAGAGAACGGTTCGAAAGGCCATTAGCGATCTCATGCAGTGCGGATTAATTTGTCGCCAGAAAAAAGCCGTTTTACCTACCCAAGAGGCATCAAAATATATACAGTTCATCCGTGGACAAGTTTGAGGCAATGTCGTGCGGTTGGTGGCAAAAATATTCGAGAAAGCAACTAAAACGTTCCGGTACAAGTGCTTATGGAATTTAGTAAATTTTACCATAGGACAACAGATGTCCCATGGTATGTGAGACAATGAACTCATAACTGGGGGGAATATGAAATCAACTGGCTCACAGATCTTCACTTGGAATTTATCAACGATACTCATGGACCGAGATCTTCTACTAACCATTAAACATTAGTGTCAGAGATGGATCATTTAAGCAGATTGGAGCGAAGCGAGTTGATGTCCAGAATTCGCGGTAAAAACACCACTCCTGAAATGATTGTTCGTCGATTCGTCTGGGCGGCTGGATATCGTTACCGCTTACATGATAAACATTTACATGGAAGCCCTGATTTAGTCTTTTCAACGAAAAAGAAAGTCGTTTTCGTCAACGGTTGTTTTTGGCATGGACATAAATGTAGAAAGGGTAAACTTCCCAAAACGAGAACCGAGTTCTGGAAAAGGAAAATAGAAAGAAACAAAAAACGCGACTCGTCTTGCGTTAGAAAATTGCGTAGAGAAGGCTGGTCGTCGCTGATCATCTGGGAATGTGAAACCAAGAATCCGAGGCGGATGCGGAAATTGTTGGAATCTCTGGAAAAATAGGTGGTTATGTGTATACACGTAAATAGGAATGTGTTACGTCCTATATTGCTGGATAGGATGGCTTTTTCATGTTCAAATTAATGATGTCTAAAACTCCAACTCTGAAAGACGCGGAACCAGTTCGACTTTACGAAGGAACTGGGCGTAAGAAGCTTGTCCCTAAAGCGAAGGCGGGTAATGGAAACGACATAAATTCCTTACGGTTCGACGCTTCAAAGGCAAAGGTTGCCTCTTCTTCGGGGGGAAGACCTTGGAGTGTCTTCGGTACTGGCTTGCGCAACGAAAAAAATTGCGAATTCACCCATGTCAGCTTGTTTTCAGGGTGCGGCGGCTTTGACCTCGGCTTCAGGCAGGCGGGATTTAAAACCATTTTCGCCAACGATATCGAGGCGGATGCCTGTTGTTCGTATAGACTGAATCTTGGGGACATAGTGGAAGGCGATCTCCGATCCATCCAATTGCCTAAATTTTCTCGGAGGCCCGATGTTCTCACCGCAGGGTTTCCATGTCAGCCGTTTTCAAACGCAGGGTCTCGTAAGGGAATTGAGGATGACAGGGGAAAGCTATTCCAAACGGCTATAGATATTGTGGAAAAGTTGAAACCGAGAGTAGTCGTTTTCGAAAATGTTAGAGGTCTTCTTTCCTTTAAACACGGTGACAAGCTATTGATCGAGGAAATTTGCGCTCGGCTTGATGCGCTTGGCTATAGCACAACGTTTAGTCTTGTAGATGCTTCTCGACATCATGTCGCGCAGAAGAGGCTTCGCCTCTTGATCGTAGGCGTAGAAAGAAATAGGCGACATGGGATATTTTCTTTCCCTCGCCCCGTAGACAGAGACGACCTAACTCTAGCCCACACCATTTTGGACTTATCCTCCGATGCCCCTAATCAAAGTGAGTTGATGCAACTCAATCCTCAAGCTATTCATATCGGGAGCATGGTGCCTGAGGGGGGATCTTGGAAGAGCATTCCCTATGATAAGCTTCCTCCTCGTCTCCAAAGGGTATGGGACAACATCGAGAGGTATCGGTGGCCGAAGTTTTACCGTCGCTTTCACCGGAACGAGGTGGCTGGGACCATCACAGCTGCGTTCAAGCCCGAACATGCGGGGGTGTGGCATCCTACCGAAAAAAGAATATTTTCGGTTAGGGAAATCGCCCGTATCCAATCGTTTCCCGACTGGTTTACGTTCGACGGCAAGACGATTAAGGCTAAGTACAAACAGATCGGCAACGCCGTGCCGCCACGCCTTGCGTATGAATTAGCGAAACAAATCATTGAGGTTCTTAACGGCAAGGATCTTCGCGGCAAAGAAGAATATCTGACCTTTGAGCAATTTGTAAATATCGGTAAGCCTCTCCGTGCATGTGATCGCGATGTTATTTTTTCTGCATGTGATGATCAAGGGAACAAGACGAAGAAGGATTAAGGGCAACATGTATTTTAACAAAGCTCAGGTGTCTGTTTCCTTCAAAAGGCTTATTTCCAGAAAACAAGTGGGGAAGACACACCTTGAACGGACATCATGTCTAATGCATTTTCTCGCGTTCGATGCGGTATGTAGGAAGGAAAACTGTGAACTTCTGAATCTATCTCCGGAAAACATGGAGGGCGAAAACAATAGAAAGAACATCACGTTGGAATTCGCCAAATTAGTTTTGTTGGACTCAAGCAGGCGATCCATCAAGCAAGTGTTGCAGTTGGGTGAAATTGGATCTTCGAACAAATCGCCAGAAAAACGGATATCCTCTAATTTTTTGACGGTGCCTCTTAAAAAAGCGTCCGAACAGTCGAAGCCATTTTTTTACCCGAAGCGTCCGAATGCGCCACTTTTAAAAATGGGGGCGTCTGCGACAGGTGTGAAATGGGGGGTCGCGTATCACGAAGATTGGTCTTCCAACCTTCCCGACTTCCTTTCGGAAGTCAAAGCCTCCACTCCTTTCACAGATTTGGCTGTTTTCGTTATGAGAGATACTTCTTTAGGCGATAGAGTGGAAGGTTATATCGAAGCGTTGGATGCGGCGATAAACCACAGATTCTCGTCGAGGTTGGCTCAATTTTGGATGCATCGCCTCGAACAGGAAAAAGTTCTGGCTCGTCATTTATCGGAACCGTTTTCCGATGTCCATCAACCGTTCGAGAAGTTTGCTTTATATTCCCAGGACAATCGGACCGATGAGTCGGACGAGACGGATGGACTTAAGAGCCACATCTCGTACCTTGAAGGGATATTGGAAGCCAACCAAATCGAATTCACCCCCCTCAATCAAGAAAGGTAATTATGTCGACGAAACCTTCTTTCATGCTGGATAAGCCCGAACCGCTCATTAAGCACAGGCTTTACAGTGGTAGAAAATTGATCGTGTGGGAGGGAAGGGTCAAAACGTCCGATATAAAAGGATGGGTGGACAACCCTCGTATCGAGCTTGCCAAAAAGGGGCTTGTGCAAAAGGTCGGGGAAAGGGCTTTGACTCAGGACGAGATTGCGGATCTGATGAAAAACGATCCCGATGTGAAATTGAAGGATTTGCGGGACGATATCATAAAGAACGGGCTGAGGGAACCATTGACACTATCCTTCGAGGGTAAGCTTCTCGATGGGAATAGGCGTTTTTTCGCTATTATATACGCGCTTGAGACCATGCCTATCACGGATTCCAATAGGCAGGATTTGGAAACCGTTCATGCCTACGTGTTGACGCAAGAGGCAACGGACGAAGACGAGCAGAACGTTCTTGTGGAAGAGAATTTTTCAGCATCGTTGAAAATCGAATGGCCTTATTACGTCAAAGCATTGAAGGTGATGGAGGCTTACGAAAGCGGACTGACTCCCGCCGATATCGCCAAGAAGTTCAGATGGAAGAAGTCCGATGTTCAGGATACTCTCAAAATCCATGAGATCATTACGGATTTCATTACGTATGCCACATCGCCTCGCGACCTTAGTGACGATGGCGGAGGAGGACTCGAATTGTCGGAACTGGATGCGGAAATAGTGGCTGCAAAGAATTACCAGTTCTTTAATGAAGCACAAAAATCCTTCTTCAATCCGCTCAAGACCGATATTGAATTCAAGATCCAATTCTTTAAATGGATTTACGAAGGCAAGTTCTCCAGTTTCCCAGAGGTTCGAGTCGCATATAACGCTTGGAAGAATCCCGAAGCGAAGGCTGTGCTGATGCAGCCCGACCCCACTGCGGCGAAATCTGCTAAAGCAATTTTAGATTACAATGCCCGTATCGTGCGCAGCACCGACGAGGCGGTTGGTCGCATCGATAGCTTCGTAAAATTTCTAAACGAAATGTCCGCTGCGGAAATGAGCAAGTTGCCCGATGCGTCCAAAGAAGCCCTTGAAAAAGCTCTTCAGATGGTCATCAAGATGAGTCGGGCTGCCGGAAGGTAGATCGTGCCATGAAGGTTTCCATCGATGCTGACGAAGTAACAATTTCAGCTTCAGGAATGGAATTCCTGAAGCTGAAGGCGGAAATAGCGAAGCGCTTAGGACATCTTCAAAAGTCTCGCAAGGACGCCTTTACGATCCCTGCAGCATCTCTTCCGATACTCGAAGACCTATTGGATGCCGAAGCGAAGCGCAATGACGGGGTAAGAAAATATCTGGAAGCGTTCGGCAAGCATGGGATTGCTAAGGACAAGGCGTTACAGATCGTCGAAAGGGGCGAAAACGAAGGCGTTCCTGATGATTGGTTGGAAATCTTGGACCCCGCACAGGCGACAGCCGTAGCTGCCATGACGTTGCCCGACATCTTGGGCTTGTGCCTGTTTGACGAACAAGGCAGTGGGAAAACGGTTATGTCTATAGCCGCCTTCGACGTTTTAAAGAAAGGAGGCGTGGTCGATGCTCTGATCGTAGTATGTCCGAAGAGCATGGTCAGCGAGTGGCCTAAGGACATACAACGCTTCACGGACGGCCAATATAAAGTTGTTTCCGCCGAAGGGGACAAAAGGCAGAAGTACGAAGCGGCACTTAAGGACTTCGACGTATTGGTGACGAATTACGAAGGCGTGGACGTCATGCTTACATCGTTAATCGCGACATCGTCCACAAGGAGATACCTGTTGATCGTGGATGAGTCCTATTATCTCAAGAACAGCGAATCCGTGCGTTCCGAAAACGTTGGTAAGCTGCGCATGCATTGTGAAAAATGTTTCGTGCTTTGCGGTACGCCCGCGCCAAACTCCGCGCACGACCTTGTAAACCAATTTAACCTAGCTGACATGGGGTACACCTTCGGAGGTTTTTCCAAATCCAAAGATCCCGCCAAGGATTGGGATAGGATAGCCGAACTCGTGGAAACCCGGGGCTTGTTCATAAGAAGACTAAAGACGGAGATATTGGAACAGGTTCCTGAAAAGAACTTCCATGTGATTAGAGTGGATTTGAAAGGCAAACAAGCCCTCATGTACGATCAGGCACGATCGGCATTGGAGATGGAACTTAAGACCTTGAGTAACGAGACATTTAAGAAGCGGTTGGCGACATATTTTCAACGGAGGGCGGCGTTGTTGCAAATCTGCGCATGTCCAATTGCCGTCGATCCGATGTTTTCCATGTTGCCGGTCAAATATCAAGTATTGGACGAACTTTTGGAGCGATTGATTTCAAAAAAGAGGAAGGTCATTGTCTGGTCGTTCTTTAAACGGAGCTTAGATGAAATGATGGGACGGTATGGTCGTTATAATCCTGTCCGTGTGGACGGGGCCATTCCGACAGCCGTGCGTCGATCGTCCGTAAAATCATTTCAGGAAGATCCGAATACAATGCTGTTCTTGGGCAATCCGGCAGCCGCAGGAGCTGGAATTACCCTGCACTCCTCCTATGACGCCGTCTATGTGTCTTATTCGAATCAAGCGGCACATTACTTGCAATCCCTTGACCGAATACACCGGCGTGGGCAAGTTTCGGATCATGTGAACTATTATTTGTTGATATGCCGGAATACGGTTGAGGAAACCGAGATCGTCAGATTGCGAGGCAAGGAGGTGCGACAGCATGATCTGCTTGGAGACCATATTCCTTGGCCGACATCGCTGGACGATGCACTAAAAGAACTTTCCGCCCATGTCTGATTTCGTTTGGCTCTTGGCGGTAGAACACGCGTCCATGCTTGGAAACGGAGGCGTATCGCCGACCTATATTATCCCACAAGGACAAATGCACGGTAACGAAAAGGCACTTCAAGGAGAGAGAGCATGGATTGTTCTTCGGGGATATGAAGACCGTTGCATGGCGGTAGTAACGATCAAAAGGGTCGAGAAGTTCAAGGAAGGTTACTATGCAGGCGACTTTATAATATCTTGTGATTTGACGGCTTCGTTCCGTCTCAGCACGGATTTTGAAGAGATGAAGCCATATACGCTTCCCGATTTGCGCTCTCAGGATATTGGAATCCATCGCCTTGAGGAAGGTTCTGTTGCGGCGTTAAAAAAAGCGATCACAAGTACTATCCAAATTAAGTTTACGGCTCCTGGAGACACTGCCTTAAAAGGTGTAAAGTTCACGAACTTGACTCTAAAGGGAGTCGGATTGGCAAAAGCTGCATTGTCGCGTATTTCCCAAAACTTTCCTATGGATCGGGTTTGGGCATCGGGTATCGGAGTAAAGTTGGGCCCGTTCAGTAATTTCGCTTCCCGACTTTTGGATATACACGGATACGATTCATCAGTATCTGAAGTCATCGATTTTCTAAAAAATGGAGATCCGACATCCATCGTCTTGGGTGAGGAATCTGTGCCAGAAACGTCATTGAGGGATGCTCGCGTTTCACTGGAAAAGCGCGTGGATGTCGATTTTTCGGAAATAGACCCGTCTACGGTATATGCTAGAGAGTTTGTGGCATCGGAAGGAAGATTGCCTGATTTGGAAAGTGCATTGAGGAAGACGGAAGCTGCGGAGGAACTTCATCAAGCCATGCTACGTGACATTGCCATGTACTTGAAGAATAGGTCGTTGTCTCCTTACGAATCGGGATCGATTGATCTTATGATTTCGCTAAATGGTATAATGAAAATATTCGAGCTAAAAAGTTCTACAGTAGAGAACATACTTGCCCAAGTTTCCAAAGGGGCATTCCAAATCGCATGCTATGTAAATGCCATGCAGCTCGATTACGAACCGTTGAGCGCAGCTTTAATCATCCATACAATCGATGATAAAAGTTTAGAGAGATTTGCTTGCGATGCCTTGAAGTATTTGGGTGTTCGATATCTGATATACGATCCAAAGAAAGCGTGGCCTTATAGAGTAGAGGGGTTGCTTGACTGATGACTGGTTAGCTTGATATGCACCACTTTGAAGTGGCGAACTGTATTTGGCGTAGTTCGAAGGGTGTAAAATGTTTATTTAGCGTCATATATGGCGTATTTCATTGATATTTATAAATATTATGACATATTTAACGTATAGTGAGATTTGAGTCATATATTTCCGAAGAAGGGATTTTGGAGGAGCTAGGGCGGCGGTTGGTGGCTGCGCGGTTGAGGCAGAATCTGACGCAGGCAGAGGTGGCGGGTAAGACAGGTGTTTCTCTCAGGACTCTGCAACGATTGGAGAGTGGCTACGGTGGTACTCATCTGGATGCGTTTGTGAAAGTGTGTCATTTGCTGGGATTGTCGAAACGCTTCGAGATCATCTTCCCGGAGAATGAAGTGAGTCCGGTGGAGCTTTTAAAACGACAGGGCAAGATTCGCAAACGTGCCTCGAAGAAAAAGTCTGTTCCCGCGAAAAAATGGAAGTGGGGGGATGAATAGCCATGGCTACGGTTGCAGAAGTAAAATTGTGGGGCAGCACAATCGGTGCGATTTCGCAGGAGGAAGGTGCCACACATGCGTCCTTTCAATACACGCCTGATTTCGTTGGCAGCGGCATCCAGGTGGCTCCGCTCGTGATGCCGTTGAGCGAGCAGGTTTACACTTTTCCTGAATTGGAATGGAGATCGTTTCGAGGTTTACCGGGACTTTTAGCCGATTCATTGCCGGACAAATTTGGTAATGCAGTCATCAACGCATGGCTGAAAACAGAAGGCCGTTCGCCGGAAAGTTTCAGTCCGATTGAGAGGCTTTGTTACACTGGTACCCGTGGAATGGGAGCGTTGGAATTTTTCCCGGTGAAAGGCCCGCGACAGTCTGTGGCGCACAAGATTCAGATCGATGGATTGGTGAAACTGGCCAATGAAATCCTCGCTCAACGCGAGGAGATGAAAGTCCGCTTCGATGAAGCTGGGATAAAAGACATTCTCCAAGTGGGAACCTCTGCCGGAGGCGCTCGCGCCAAGGCAGTCATCGCTTGGAATCCGAAGATGAACGAAGTGCGTTCCGGTCAGGTGCCGCAAGATACCGGCTTTGAGTACTGGCTCATCAAATTCGACGGTGTTTCCGGGAACCGGGACAAGGAATCGAATGACCCAAAGGGATATGGTGTGATCGAGTACGCCTATTCACTCATGGCAAAGAAGGCAGGTATCATCATGTCGGATTGTCGGCTTCTCGAAGAAAAGGGACGAAGGCATTTCATGACCAGACGATTCGACCGTTTGCCGAATGGCGAAAAACTCCACATGCAGTCGCTCTGCGCCATGGCTCATTTGGATTTCAATATGGCAGGCGCTCACTCGTATGAACAAGCGATTGCTGTGATGAAACAACTCCGTTTGCCGCAGAGCGATATCGAGCAGCAGTATCGCCGCACCCTTTTCAACATCGTGGCACGCAATCAGGATGACCATACCAAGAACATCGCCTTCCTGATGGACAAAACGGGCGAGTGGCGTTTGGCGCCGGCCTTTGATGTTACCTATTCCTACAATCCCGGTGGCGATTGGACTTCCCGGCACCAGATGTCCCTGAATGGGAAACGGGATGAATTCTCCAAGGACGATTTTCTCGCCTTCGGTAAATTTGCCTCCATCAAAAAATCCCAAGCAGAATCGATCCTAGAAGAGGTGATTTCCACGGTAAAACAATGGCCTTCATTCGCTGAAAAAGCAAAATTGTCAGAGTCCCTTCAGACCAAAATCAAGAGAGTCCTGAGACTGGATTTCCCGAACAGCTAACTCACAAGTAGTCACAATTTGTGACCACATCCTTACAAAAATGAGAAGGTTACCCTTCTTCCAATATAGGGATTTATAAAATGCTGAAAACATTTACTATAGGACAGCCAATATCCTATGCCTTGCGCTGTGCAGTGATTTTGTTCGCCCATTCGTGCCGTCCGAATAAAACGAAGCGATACTCTTTTCCATCCATCGTGAATACGGACAATGAGTTTGGGAAAAGAGGAATCAAATTTAGGAACTTAGTCCAACAGGGCTGAGTGGATTGTACGGCTGAAAGTTCGATCTCCGTGGTGCCTCCCTGTGCGTTTAATTTGTGGGCCTCAAAGATCAATCGGTGAGTCGTCATACCATTTCTCAATGA
>Ga0187810_10000775_pt1 | contig 11495 bp, 12 predicted proteins | sample NC_wetland_sal_i_9_FD_132963 | JGI IMG/M metagenome (GOLD analysis project Ga0187810, IMG submission 132963) | Wetland sediment microbial communities from Neuse River Estuary, North Carolina, USA - ASW_5 | ecosystem: Environmental > Aquatic > Freshwater > Wetlands > Sediment | place: USA: North...
TCTATGAGATTGAATCCCGGGAAAACCAATGGAAGCATTACAGGAAAAGGTACCTATTATTCATTGGGCAAAGGGGCCACAAAGGGGTCTAAGGGGCCTTGCCTCAGTCGGAATTACTGACTCCGATCCAGCCGTTTCCCCCGTGGATCTCCCTTAGAGACTTCATCCCATCCGGGCTCAATCTGGGCTCCGATTGCCCTTTTCACACGCCAAACGGAGCCCGTATCGGGCTCCGTTTAAAAATAACCTTAAATTGGGCTTATTTTTACAATCGGACGAAATAAAACGTTCACATAAACGCGTTTTGCGGCCTGTTTTTGGGCCCGGATGGGTTTTCTGTTGATGGGGAAAATGATCGCTGCCAGAACGCGAATATGGCCCGCTAATGGGCATTATATGGGGTTCAATTTGGGCTTATTTTTGAAAACGGGTGCTAATATTTGCGCTGATTTTTGGGCGCGGGAATCGGGCGGTTTTTTGGGGATTTGTTTGGCTGGAAAAGGGGGAATTGGAGGCGGATTTCTATGACGGAGAATGGAATCCCGGGAAAGGGGAGAAGTTTTCAGAAAGAGGGATACAACCCCGTGAGCTGGATGAGGAATTCCCAGGATCCTCCGGTTTTTATCATAGATGTGTATCGAAGTTGATTTGCGGGCGCATTAAAAATATCTCAACGCAAACCTAAAGGGAATTCCCATATATCGGAATCATTTTTTTTATAGAAATATTACCACGAAAATCACGTGAGAAACAGGAATCGCACTTCAACCGATATCCTTTATCATATCGTTTGCCCATTTTAAAACATACTCTGCCATAAGAAGAGAATCAGAGGCCTGTTTTTCCGTATACGTTGTCAACGGATCCTTGATCCTGCCATCTGGTGAAAGGAAGGGATACCGGGGTTTAATCCAGTGACGTTCAAGGTGACGAACCGTTTCAAGGAGATGCGCACCTTCAGGAATATTTTGTTCTTCAATAATACGGGAGAGTTCACCAGAGACGATATGGGAGGTAAGAAACCGGTTCTGTATTACGAGAAATGATTTGATCGCTTTCTCGCCGCATTGCTGGGAATGAAGTGCAGCATCTGCGTATTTCCCATTTTTTAAAAGGATTTTTGCCACTTCTAGATCTTCACAGGCACGCTGGTAAAATGCCTGTGCAAGATTGCGTCGGTTTATATCTCCGCCAGGTTCCATCGTTTTCTCCGGTCAATGAATACGGGTTTTGATGCCCGAACATGTTGTCGTACAGTCTTGAGACTATGTCGGAAAAAATCATCGGAATCAAAAATAACAGAATAACCGGTCCATATCCCGAAGAATAACGGATTGTCAGTATTCACACCGTTTAAAACCGCTTCCGGAGTCGTCAGGATAACCGATGCACAGAGATGATACTTTTTTAAGATCGGGATTTCAAGGGAATCCAGCAGCTGCTCCTGCTGATCGGATCCCTCCGGGAGATTTTTAACAATAACGAGAAGATCGATGTCCGATTCCGGGGATGCAGCACCCTGGGCATAAGATCCAAAAAGCACAACAGAGACAAGGTCGTTTCCAAAAGTCTCTCGGCATAACGACAGAATATCCTCAAGAACGCTTTCAAGTGATTTTCTGGATAACGCCGGGTTCATTTAGTACATACTATGAACACACGGTATATGAGGATTCGTACAAAAGTGAGTGTCTAACCGGTTGAGCCCCCACCCGGAACTCCGGGATCTTCCACATGCACTTCTGCTGGAAATACGCGGTCCCCCATTGATAGCGCCTCATCGACCAGGAAGCATGTCGGGTACACTACCAGCGGATCAACGACTTTTTCCACCATTATTCCTGAGGAGGGTTCAGGGAAATTTTTTCCGGGCAATCCGGTCCGAAAGTAAACGAATAGTGTCCGGCATTTCCCGGCACAGATGCCGATTGAAAATAAAAATAGCGAAGAAGATGGTGGCCGTTCGATTATCCGGACAGGATCTGCCTGGGGAAAAACAGCCCTTTCTTTTTTAAGGTTCCCCGAAGATCCCCCGGGAGGCCTGATCCAGCGATAATGAGATCCTCCCATCCGGGCTCAATATGGCCTCCGATTACCCCTTTCACACCCGGAAAGAAGCCCGTATCGGGCTCCGTTTAAAAATAACCTCAAATCGGGCTTATTTTTGAAATCGGACGAAATAAAACGGTCATATAAACGCGTTTTGAGGGCTGTTTTCGGGCCCGGATGGGTTTTCTGTTGATGGCGAAAATGATTGCTGCCAGAACGCGAATATGACCCGTTAATGGGCATTATATGGGGTTCAAAATGGGCTTATTTTTGAAAACGGGGGATTTTAAACGGTTTAATTTTTGAGTAAGAGGATCGGACGGTTTTTTGGGGTTTGTTTTGCTAAAAAATGGGAATTTGAAGGTGTTTTGCTACGACGGAAGGAAAACACATTCGAGTTAAGATGTTTTCACAGGTGCCGGAGAACTTGCCAAAATCATGTCTTCGGATTCAAAGGGAGTTGTCTAATTTACGATTGATGTGAGACGTAACATCTCCCTCAAAATACGGATTTAATAAATCCGACTGAGTGTTTTTAAAGATTCAGAACATAGATCTCTCTTCAGATTCATATGATAAAATGTAAATTCGAGGCCTGATACTATGCGATTTGTTGTAACCGGGGGGGCAGGGTTCATTGGATCACATATTGCCGATGCCCTTGTTCATCGTGGTGATGAGGTGGTTATCGTTGATAATCTCTTTTCCGGCAGGATGGAAAATATCCGGCATCTGGTGAATACATCCAACGTAACTTTTGTGAATGGCAGCGTTAATGATCAGGCACTCCTTCAGGAAGCCTGTACAGGTGCGGATGGCATCTTCCATGAGGCCGCTGTCACATCAGTGCCGAGATCTGTGAAAGATCCTGTCGCGACAAATGAAGCAAATGTGAGCGGGACATTAAATGTCCTTGTGGCAGCACAAAAATGCGGAATAAAAAAGATTCTCTATGCGTCCTCTTCTTCCGTATACGGGGACACGCCGACCCTTCCCAAGCGAGAAGATATGATCCCTAATCCGAAATCCCCGTATGCTGTTTCAAAGCTTACCGGAGAATATTACCTGAAGGTTTTCCAGGAACTTTATGGCATTAACACAGTCTCGTTACGGTATTTCAACGTTTTCGGCCCCCGACAGGATCCGAAATCGGAATATTCTGCGGTGATTCCCAAGTTTATCACCCGGGTCCTGCATCATGAATCTCCGATAGTCTATGGCGATGGTTCCCAGACACGTGATTTCACTTTTGTCAAAGATGTCGTGCAGGCAAACCTTCGTGCTATGGACAGCAATGCCCGGGGAATTTTCAATGTGGCATACGGTGACCGCATTTCACTTACGGAACTTGCACAAACAATTATGACAACCCTTGGTGAAGATCTTCCCCTGAAATTTGAACCCCCGCGATCGGGAGATATCCATGATTCTCTCGCGGCGATCTCTGCTGCGCAAAAAGCGTTTGGGTATGTACCGGAATATACGGTAAAAACCGGTTTAGAGGAGACGATTCTATGGTACAAAAATCAGTAAAAGAAAAAACTGTTTGTGTTGTCGGACTCGGGTATGTGGGCACACCTCTTGCAGAGGCATTTGCCGAACATGTCCCTACCCTCGGATTCGATGTCGATCATCGTAAAATTGATTCACTTATCTCATCCGGGTCGAAAATCCGGGCAACAAAAGATCCCGCTGCCATAAAAGACGCTGATTTTGTGATGATCTGCGTTCCGACACCGGTAACAAAAGCAAAGGACCCGGATCTCGGGCCGGTCAGATCGGCAACCACAACCGTTGGCAGGAACTTAAAACGAAATGCGATTGTCGTTCTTGAATCTACCGTATATCCCGGAGTCACCGAAGAAATTGTTGTCCCCATTCTTGAGCATGAATCCGGCCTCGTGTGCGGGGAAGATTTTTTTGTCGGCTACTCTCCCGAACGGATCAACCCCAACGATGATGCACATACTCTCGATAAAATCACCAAGATCGTTTCCGGTATGGATAAAGAGACCACCGATAGGCTTGTCGATCTTTACAGCCATGTCACCAAGGTCTACCGTGCTCCGAATATTAAAACCGCAGAAGCTGCGAAAGTGATCGAGAACATCCAGCGTGATTTGAATATCGCGCTGATGAATGAACTGGCACTCATTTTTGAGCGCATGGGACTTGATACCCAGGCAGTACTCGATGCCGCCGGGACGAAATGGAACTTCCACCCGTACCGCCCGGGACTGGTGGGTGGCCACTGCATCCCGGTTGATCCGTACTACCTTGTGATGAAAGCAGAAGAGATAGGCTATCATCCCCAGGTGATTCTTGCCGGGCGAGCCATCAATGATTCAATGCCAAAACATGTGGCGGACCTGGCAATCAAGGGGCTCAATGAAGTGGGCAAGGTTATCAGGGGTTCAAAAGTTCTGATTATGGGACTTACCTACAAAGAAGATGTCCCGGATACCCGCGAGTCTCCTGTAGAAGAGATTGTACACGAACTTAAGGAATTTAAGGTAGAGGTTTATGGATATGATCCGCTGATTCCCGATGAGGTGATTGAGCGGTTTAGTGCAAAACCGCTTCCCCGGCTGGATCTTAAGGTCGATGCAGTGATCATTGCAGTGGCGCATTCTCAGTTTAAGGCAATGCCTATCGAGAAGATCCGGGGATTGATGAACGATCATCCGGTGCTGATTGATGTGAGAGGGATGATTGATATAAAAAACATTGATGGTCTGTATTATCGACGGTTATGATTGTATCATTCATTGAAAAAATAAAAGATGTTTTTTTTCGAACGTCTATGAGGATTCTCTCTCTTTTTTATGAGAAATTATTCCATGAAGGGATAGATGAAGAGGTCGAAAACTTCATAAAAAATCTTTCTTATGTAGGTTTTGGAATTATTCTTTCAACGATATTTGTATTTCTTTTTAATTTTGTTGCTGGACGGTTGCTTGGTCCTATAGGATATGGCAATTTCACGCTTGTTCAATCCATCGCGATGTTTCTTTACATTCCTATGATATTGGGATTTAATACAGCAATGATGAAATATTGTGCAGAGTACCGAGACTCTGATAGTCAGAATAAAATTATATCTACAACATATTCGATTGTAATCCTGCTGATAATTATCTCACTAATGATATATTTTATCTTTAGTAATCAATTAATGATTTTGTTCTCGGTAGATTATGAAATATTGTGTCTATCCATTATCTTCGCAATCTTTTACGTATTATATACTTTAACAACCTCAACTCTCATTGGATTGCACCATTTAAAGGGATATTCATTATTTCAATCAATTTATGGTTTTTTACTATTTTTAACGTTTCTCGTCTTTATCTGCATCCACTTTACCTCCTATAAAGCAATGATTTATGCAAACTATCTTGCCTATGGGATTATTGGATGCGCCATTGCAATTCTAATCCTAAAAAAACATATCACCCTCCGAATTTCCCCTCCTTGGCTGTCATCATTATGGAAATTTAGTAATCTGGCCATTATTTGTACTATATCCTTCAATATTTACACCAATATCGATTGCATCCTCATTAATTATTACATGGATGTTCAGAGTGTAGGTATCTATGGTGTATATTACATGGCATCGTTTCCAACAGTAATGATCTTTACAAGTGTATTTACAACGGTGTTATTCCCCACAGCATCAAAATTACAAGATAAGAAATCGTTGTACATGAAACTCAAAAAAATTACTCCCTACTTATTTGTTTTGGGAATTCCAGGTGTATTGATTGGTGAATTTTTAATCTTAAAACTTTTTGGACCTGCATACCCGATTGACGTACCTCTTATGATTATATTTGCAGTTGCCGCGGTTCTCACGTCATTATATCAAATATTTGGTTGTTTTTTTACATCTAATAGCTTAAAAGGTATAAAATTGATTAGTACGAGTTCATTGATTATTGCGCTAATGAACATTATCCTAAATATTATTCTGATCCCAATTATTGGACTCGATGGAGCCATTGGGGCAACAGCAATATCTTTTGCAATAGGCTTATTTTTGCTCTGTAGAAATCCTAATCTAAAAACGGATTGTACCGACTACCGATAGATCTAAGATACATTGTCTCCTTACAAGAATGTGTGCTCAAAAAGTAAGGAGACAATTAAGAAATCGGAGAGTCGAAATATCAGATTTATCCAAAACGATTTGCTATAAAATCGAGAACGCCCTGATCTCTAATCACACATTTCGCAGTACCGACCGGAATGAGTCTTATATCACTCCGTCTAGGTCTGTCATAGTTAGAAAATGGATTTTCATAGCTTAGCTAAATAATTAAGTTAATATTTTGTTTTGGTGATTCCTTAATAACGACCACCACGATAAACTCAGGTGGTTGGATGGATGAATCTTATTGAACTCCAACAATACACGATATCAGACGAGAGTGCAGAAGAGTACCTTCAGGAACAAGGTATTCTTCAGGGATATGATCATTGTCCGTATTGCGAGAATAGAAGGATAGGTCGAGTTAGGCGCGGCAAGTACAAGTGTTATGGTTGCCGGAAGGAGTGGGAACCGAGGCGGGGAAGTATCCTTGAAGGATTGAGAGTTCCTCTGGTCCGTGTATTAATCGCAATCGAACTATTCGAGCTGGATACTTCGGTTCGTGAAGCTGCGCATCAGCTTGCTCTCTCTTATAACATGGTTTACGATCTCTTCGACATGTTTCGGCAATCGATTGTCCGAACGGATGGTGAATCTTCATTCTCTCTATCTGGGGAGATCGAGATGGATGAATCGTACTTTGGAGGGAAGAGAAAAGGAAACCGGGGCCGGGGAGCTGCCGGGAAGATCCCCGTATTCGGCATCCTGGAACGTGGAGGGAAAGTCCGGGTAGAAGTTGTACAGAACGTTACCGGTGAAACGCTCTTCACTATGGCAATAAAGAAGGTGAAACGCGGAAGTCTCATTCACACCGATAAATTCCGAAGTTATAACGGCCTCATTTCATATGGTTTCCGTCATATGAGAATCGATCATGGTAAACGATTCGTCAATGGGAAGGTCTACATCAACGGTATTGAGGGGTTCTGGTCATTTGCAAAGGAACGATTGATGAAATATCACGGCGTGAATCCAAAGAAATTTCCATTCTACCTCAAAGAATTGGAGTTCCGATACAATCATCGTCATCACGATCTTTATGATGATGTAGTGAAGTGTATCTCTGAGTATTCTTGGGTGGCTTCTATTCAGTAATCACCTATTTTTAAATTGTATCCTGCGGAATGTGTGTTACATGATGACACATCTAAGTAAGGAGATTCTGTACCTTAAATTTTTCAGTCAGCGGTACAACCCATTTTTAGATTAGGTTTTCTTCAGAGCAGTTATTTAAGCAATAACCTATCGCATAGAACATATTGAATTTTTAAAAATAAAATTTCAATTTTAATTACCAATTTTATCAATATTTTTTTAAACCGACTCGAATTTCGTATCTTTGGAAATAAATTAAGATTTTCATCTGTCTGTAACCGTTTCAGAGAGTTTACCAATGAACTGATAAGTGTCAAGTGTTCATAATAAAATTGCCACCATTTAATATATTCATCAGGGAAAAATTCCTTATACTCATTAGTACTCATCAACTTTGAACAATTTTTAATTATTTGAAATAGTTTAATGTTATCATTGCTAGTACTACCACTAAGGCTCTTTTCATTTATTGTCCATACCACGCAAGGAAATGCAAGGTAGATCATACCATTTTTTAAGGCAAGACCTCTCGCAATAAATGTATCACAATAAGATCCTAATTCAGCTAAAAATCCCCCCAATTCCAGAACAAGATCGGTTCTAAAGATTGTTGCACTACAAAATGAATATCCGGGGTTCTCTTTAAAGAAATATTCATTCATCACAGATACAGGATCGTAAAAACCGGGTTGTTTAAACGAGGAGATTTTTGCTATTCCCAAGTTATTGCCATTTTTATCTTGAGAAATAATTTCACCAACTATAACGCCAGCATCGGGATATTTTTCAGCCAGTCGCATTCCTTTTTCAAAAAACCCCGGTAAAATATAATCATTGGCAGAGGCCCCGTAAAAAAAATCCGCCTTGGTAAGCTTCAATAATTTATTAACAGAATATTGAATCCCCATATTTTTTTCATTTTGATATAGTACAATCCAAGAATATTTTTCGATATATGATTTGATGATATTAACACTCTCGTCTGTCGATCCATCATCAACGATAAGAAATTCATCTGGGATTCTTGACTGGGTTACTATTGCTTCGATTGCCCGGGGTAGTGTTTTTGCGTCATTGTAGTTTGACATTATAACTGATAGTGTTGGGGGATTACTCATTGAATTCCATCTCGCTGAAATGATTTTTCACGTTTTTCCAGATTTATGACTGGCATCGACAATTTTTTTGTGCGTCCCGTAGAAAGGTCTCAAACCCAATATCGGTCAGATTATACTTTATTATCAGATCGATAATATTGGAAGGTACCGTCGCGATGTGACAGCCAGTCTTAGCGGCTTCCTTCATGTGACACGTGGAGATATTTCTCGACAAACAGGCCGGTGCCGCGTGACAGCCAGTCTTAGCGGCTTCCTTCATGTGACACGGGCTCCCCCGAATACTTGCAGCGATTATCTGCGTGGAGAACGAGTACCTATTAAAAATTTTTAAGCTGTCTCTGATCACCTGCATGCCATCTGTCCCTTGGTCATCCAGTCTGCCTGCAAATATACTTGCACATGTTGCACCAACATTTGCAGTCAGTAATGCCTGATTTGATGAAAAAAACAACGTGACATTTATATTAATATTTAATTTTTTCAGGGAGATTGTTGCTTTCAATCCCTCTTCCACCATGGGGACCTTGATAACAATATTCGAGGAAATCTTTGCATGCTGTTGCGCTTCTTTCACCATCCCGTCACAATTCTCGCTCGTTACTTCAACACTGATAGGATCAGTGTTCAGTTTCCCAATTCTTTTACTCACCTCTTTTTTTGATGCAAATTCATCACACTTGGAAAGTAATGTCGGATTCGTGGTTACTTCATCAACCAGATATCGCTCAATATATGAGATAACCGCAATATCAATAAACCGTCTCATGACAAACCTCCAATAATGTATCATATAGATAAACGGGGATATTTCTATTCTACTTCCGATCCCAAAATAATTCTTTTACTGGTTCTATATCGGGCTTTTTCCCTTTGCAATAATTATTTTTACTCATTCTAGATAATTTATACCTTATTTGAGAATATTCCTTTATGCAAACAGATAAAAACTTGGATAAAAAATTATCCGCTCTGCTTCTTTCAATAATAATTTTCTTTATCGAGCGCTTGCTTTCCACATTCGTTTCACAATTTTTGGGATTATTTTGATAGAATCCTTGAATCGGGATCACATCATTTGTTGATCTATCCGTTTTTGTTGCAATACAGAATATTCCGTACATTGCCCCATCCAAACCTCCAAATGAATATTTTTCAAAATTTTCTGGAGTATATTTATAAAAATCCCAAGGGTCCGTATCTGCATTTTGACTATATCGGATTAAATTGATTGAATTAATTTCAAATCGATTCGCGGTATAATAGTCAAAAAATAGTGTGGGGGAGAACATGTAAAAACCGTGGTCAACCAGGTTTGAGGAGGGAGATATATGAATTATTCTTCCCCCAACTTTTAACATAGCAAAAATATTTTTCATAGCATTCGGAAGATGAAAAACATGTTCCAGAGTACCACCATCGATAATTACGTCAAATGAATTCTTGAGAGATTCTGGTATTCCCGATGAATTTAGATCAAAAATAATGTTTGGGGATTCATTATCTGAAAAATCCAATGATGATACTGTATCGAATCCTAGTGCAGAAAAAAGACATTTGTCGTTAATAAAATTGTTCCGGGAAAAGAAAGCTTTTTGGTTTAACGTAATATTCGAGATTTCTTTCAATTCAAATTGATATTTTTTTGCAATTTTTTGAAGCGTATTAAAATCAAACCATACATCCTGTCGTCCCAATGTGAGAATTGATCCACCAAGTGGATTTCTTTTCGATTCAAATAATAATGCAGATACTGCAAATTTTGATAATCCCATTTTTCCTCCATTGATTTGCGGTAGTGACTCTATGTTGCTGTAAATTCAGCAGCACCTGTATCCAGAGAGATCATATCACTCTTCACAGATAAATACCGGTTACCCGTGATCCATTCCTCGTTAATATCGATAAGGATTGACCCCGCTAATCTCAGTAATGAGGCATCATTCGGGAAGGCCCCAATCTTTCTGCTCCGTCGTTTGAGTTCTTTGTTATAGAGTGCCACAATTAATGTCCGTTTTGTTGACAGAGTTTATGTCCGCGTTCAAGAGCATCGAACCGGTGCTTGCGGGTGAAAGCGATAATGGAAATCAGGAACAAGGCAGTCGTATTTTATGAAGAGGGGATACGAAGTGCAAAAGAGATCGGAGAGACATATATCTTCTCCGAACGGACAGTATGGCGATGGACCAAGGTGCATCATCAGGATCTGGAGAACGGATTACACCCAAAGAAGACCGGGCTGAAACGGTCTCTCTGGGCAATATCCGCGACGAGGGAATGACGAATTATCCGACTCAAAGAAAAATATCCTTCGTAGGGAGCCCGTCGTATCAAGTACCAGTTTGATCTACCCTGTTCATGGCGAACCGTTCACCGGGTCCTCAAACGACATGGAATTATATCTGGATATCCCTTCGATGGATGTTCTTCTCCCGGGTCCGGCAAGGCCCGAAAACAAGCAATGATGATTTGTTCCGTTTTGATCTCTTCCGGCTTGTTGTCAGTGAGGGGATTCTCAAAAAACTCAAAATCGTTTTATTAGTCTCGGTTTTGCGGAATCTCGGTTGATTGGGGGTTGGGGATTTTGGTTGACTACCTTATGTTCTTGGGGAAATTTTTAGAGAAGTACTGGGCCTGTCGTTCCGCTTCGTAATCCGATAATCCATACTAACTCTGAAGGAGAAGCATCTTCACCATCAGGATTTCATCGATATGCGGCCATCTCCCCTCTTCTTCATTTTCGTGATAGATATCGGATAATATAGGGCGTAACATTTACCAGTCGATTTCATCTTTGATCTTGCCTAACTTATCACCCAACTCCGCTATGGTTATATATTGCTGGCGGAGAAAGTAATCCCGAAATGTGTCCATGCGATTAATTCAATCAGCTAAGATAAAAATTCAAGCCTTGTTTTTCGCTATGCTCAGTTGTGTAAAATGAATTCGGGATACTACAACAGAGCATAATTTTGTGCAAACAGAGGTTTCATATTAAAAAGAATTAAAGTAATTGGAGAATGTGGTTGTAATATTTATGTGGTTAAGCGATCGTAACTGCCCGCATCCTTTCTTTTACAGCA
>Ga0187810_10000779_pt1 | contig 11460 bp, 6 predicted proteins | sample NC_wetland_sal_i_9_FD_132963 | JGI IMG/M metagenome (GOLD analysis project Ga0187810, IMG submission 132963) | Wetland sediment microbial communities from Neuse River Estuary, North Carolina, USA - ASW_5 | ecosystem: Environmental > Aquatic > Freshwater > Wetlands > Sediment | place: USA: North...
CTCTCCATCAACGCATACGGGCTCGAGGCAAAAGAGGGGCTCGTCCGCCTCGTCGTAAACGACACCACCGCTCGCATCTCGCTCTACAAGCTGGTCGACGTGGCCAAAGATCGCTATGTCGCGCTCTTGTTTGACCAGGACCCGCGGACGAGTTTTGTCACCCTATCGATCGACGGACGGCAGGTCAAGCTCGGCGATGCCGCGGACTACCGGGTCGCGGTGTCCAGGACCGACACGGGTGTCAAGATCGAGTTTCGCTCATCCGCCTGCGTCGTGCGCGAAATATTGGATTTCGCCCACTCCGACGGCTCGGCCCTCGCCGATGGCGTTCGAGTGAGCTTCGAGCTGGAGAACATATCCGAAGGGGACTCTCGGCTCGGCCTGCGCTACCTGCTCGATACCTACCTCGCGGAGAAATCGGGGATTCATTTCACGACGGATCAGCGCTCACGCGTCTCCGAGGAGACTGCCATCACGCCCTCCTCGGCCGATACCTGGGTCGCGACCCCGGGCGACCAGGCAAGCTTCATGGCTCAATTCTCCGGCCCCGGGATAGACCGGCCGGACCTGGTCCTCCTCGCAAACTGGAAGCGGCTGTCGGACTCCCCCTGGAGCTTCGACGCGAATGGGCAACGCAACTTCACCCAGGTCCCGTACTCGATCAACGATTCGGCCATGGCCCTTTTCTGGGAGCCGACCCTTGTCCAGCGGGGCGCGACGAGACGCGTATCCTTCGTGATGGGCTCATTCAACCCGAAGGGCTACCCGCCGGCGACCGCGGCCACCGAGACCGAACAAATTTTCAGCTCGACGGTCCTTGGCAGCACTCCTCCCGACAAGGCCACGGCCATGGCAGCGGATCTCGTCGCTGTTCGCGACCTCATCGCCCGGATCGATCGGGCCCTGGCGTCGGGAGCGCAGATATCCGACGACGAGATCGCGACGTGGAAAAAAATTCTCGACCGCCTCGAGGAGCGGAAAGAGGGCTACTAGGTTCATGGCTAGGACCGCGCTCGACCGCGCCGAACGGCTCTTCGCGGCCGCTCGCCATGCAGACATCATTCCTCTTTTGGAGCCGCAGGTCCCTGTCTATCGGGAGTCCTCGCGTTTTTATTACCTGCTGGGCTCGGCCTGCCTGAACGCCGGCGACGCCGGCGGCGCCTTCACGTACCTGAAGCGAGCGGAGCAGCTTTCGCCCGAGAGCGTCGATGTGTCGTTGGCGCTCGCCGCGCTGCACGTGAGGCGTGGCGAGACGGAGAAGGCTGTCGCGATCTATCTTTCCGTGCTGGAGCGCAAGCCCGGACACCGGGCCGCGCGTCGCGCCCTGTCCATCCTCAGAAAGGAATCCTCGCCGGAGGGGCTCGCTTCGCTCATCGAGACAGGAAGAATTGCCCGGCTCTATCCAAAGTCGTCGCGTCCGCCCCCCTGGACGATCACCCTCTTTTTTGTTGTCGTCGCCTGTGGTGCCCTTGCGGCCGCGGTTCTTCTTTTTGGGCCGAGTATCTCGCGACTCGCCTTCACGCTCGGCTCGCCCCGCGTGACAAGGCCCCAGGTCGCGGCCGTGACGCTTGACGCCGCGGAGCGGGCGGCTCCTGTCGGCACGGGCGGGACCTTTCGCTACGTGCTGACGGACACGGAGACTATCGCGACCTTCGAGCGGGCCAAGGCCTATTTCCAGCAGTACCGCGACAATGCCGCCCTCGTCGAGATCAACAGGCTCCTCGGGTCCAACGCGAGCCCTGCGGTGAAAGAGAAGGCCACGACACTCAAGAGCTTCGTCGGCGTCCCGGACTTTCGCACGGTTCGGGACGCGCCCGTCTTCGCGCAGGTCGCTGCGGACCCCTACCTGTACGATGGTTGTTCGGTGATCTGGCGCGGCATGGCGGCCAACGTGCGCCCCCAGGACGATCGGACCGCCTTCGACTTTCTCGTGGGATACGATGAGAAGAAGAATCTCGAGGGCATCGTAGGCGCGGTGACCGCGGGCATTCCCGTCTTCGTCGATCGGCCCCTCGAGGTGCTCGCCACGATCAGAAGCTCGACGGGAGCCGTCCGGCTCGATGTAGTCGCGATCCACGAGCTCATGTCGGGGAATGCGCGGTAATGCGCGCGGTCGTCCAACGCGTCTCAGAGGCCCGTGTGGAGGTCGAGGGCGAGGTGGTTGGCGCCATCGGATCGGGCCTCCTCGTATATCTGGGGGTCGGCAGGGAAGACGGCGAAAGCGATGCGGCGTGGATCGCCGCGAAGCTTGCCAACCTCCGAATCTTTTCGGATCAGGATGACAAGATGAACCGCTCAGTTCTCGACGAGGGAGGCAGCGTCCTCGTCGTCTCGCAGTTCACGCTCTACGCCGACGCGCGCAAGGGGCGTTGGCCCTCGTATTCGGAGGCCGCCGACCCGGAAGCCGCGAGGTCGCTGTACGTGCGGACGGTCGAGCTTCTGCGGGGTCTCCTGTCCCGGGTCCAGACGGGAAGGTTCCAGGCCTCTATGCGCGTCCTCTCCACGAACGACGGCCCGGTCACGATCCTCCTGGACTCCCGCGGACCATGCTGAGGCGCATCGCGTGAGCACGACAAAGAGGCCGCCCGGGCAAAACCCAGGCGGCCTCTTCAATTATGGCAGGTAGAGTCGCTTACTTGGCCTTGCGGGAGACGGCACGCTTCGCAGGCGTTTTGCCGGTGCCGGCCTTTCTGCCGACTGCGGCCTTTGCCGCTGCGCGAGGGGTCCTCTTTGTTGCCGCCTTGGCGACAGCGGGCCTCTTCGCCGTGACGCCAACCCTCTTCTCGGCTGCGGTCCTGCCCGTCGCGCTCTTCCTGGCAGTCCTGGGCTTGGGCTTGGAGGCTGCGAGCTTGTCCTCGATCACGGCCTGGGCCGCGGCGAGGCGGGCGATGGGCACGCGGAAGGGCGAGCAGGACACGGCGTCCATGCCGAGTGCGTGGCAGAACTTGACCGACTTGGCTTCGCCGCCGTGCTCGCCGCAGATGGAAATCTTGAGATCCTTGCGGGTGGCTCGGCCCTTTTCGATGGCCATCTTCAGAAGCTGGCCGACGCCGGACTGGTCGATGCTGACGAAGGGGTCCTGCGCGAAGATCGCCTTGCCGCCTTCCTTCTCGGTCAGGACATAGTCAGGCAGGAAACGGCCAGCGTCGTCGCGGGACAGGCCGAGGGTGAGCTGGGTCATGTCGTTGGTGCCGAAGGAGAAGAACTCCGTGACCTCCGCGATCTCGTCGGCGAGGAGCGCGGCGCGCGGGGTCTCGATCATCGTGCCGACGAGGTAATGCACCTTCGAGTTCGCCTTCTTCAGGATGGGATCGGCGACGGCGCGGGCCTGGTCTGCGAGGATCTTGATTTCCTTCCTGTCGATCGTGACGGGGATCTCGATCTCGGGATGGACCTTCACGCCAGCCTTCTCGCACTCGACGGCGGCTTCGATGATGGCCGTGACCTGCATCTCGAGGATCTCGGGATAAGTGATGCAGAGGCGGCAGCCGCGGTGGCCGATCATCGGGTTGGACTCGTGGAGCTGGTCGCAGCGGAGCCTGATGTGCTCGGGGCTCATGCCCGTGACCTTGCTGAGCTTCTGAACGCCGGCGTCGTCCTTGGGGGTGAACTCGTGCAAGGGGGGATCGATGAGGCGGATGGTGACGGGCTTGCCGTCCATCGCCTCGAAGATGCCCTTGAAGTCCTCGCGCTGGAAGGGGAGGAGCTTCGCGAGGGCCTTCTTGCGGGCCTCGACGTCGTCCGCGATGATCATCTCCTGAATGGCGAGCTGGCGCTTCTCGGAGTTGGCGGGAACCTTGAAATCCTTGAAGAACATGTGCTCGGTGCGGCACAGGCCGATGCCCTCGGCGCCGAGCTCTACGGCCTTCTGGGCGTCGCGCGGCGTGTCGGCGTTCGTGTACACCTTGAGCCTGCGGATCTCGTCGCACCAGCCGAGGAGGGTCTTGAACTCCTTGGTCTGCTCGGGCTGCTTGAGGGGGAGGGAGCTCATGAAGACCTCTCCCGTGGAGCCGTTGAGGGTGACCTCGTCTCCCTGCTTGAGGAACTTGCCGCCGACCTTGACCGTCTTGGCCTTGTCGTCGATGTCGAGGGCCTCGCAGCCGACGACGCAGCACTTGCCCCAGCCGCGGGCCACGACGGCCGCGTGGGAGGTCTTGCCGCCGGTGGCGGTGAGGATGCCCTGGGCCGCGAACATGCCGCCGACGTCCTCGGGGCTGGTCTCGCGGCGGATGAGGATCACCTTGACGCCCTTCTTGGTCATCTCCTCGGCGTCGGCGGCGTTGAAGGCGAGCTTGCCCGCGGCAGAACCGGGGACTGCGTCGATGCCCTGGGCGATCTTGAGCTCCCTGAGTTTCGCGCTTCCGACAGAGGCCACGTCGATGATGGGATAAAAGACACCCTCGATCTGCTCGGGCGTTATGCGCGTGATGGCCTCGGCCTTGGTGATGAGGCCCTCTTTCACCATGTCGACTGCGATCTTGAAGGCCGCCGAAGGAAGACGCTTGCCGGTGCGGCACTGGAGCATGTAGAGCTTTTCGTCCTCGATCGTGAACTCGAGATCCTGCATCTCCTTGAAGTTTTTCTCGAGAATCTTGCGCACCTGGGTGAGCTGTTTGTAGGCCTTGGGGAGTTTGGTCTCAAGCTCGATGAGCTTCAGGGGAGTGCGTATGCCCGCGACGACGTCCTCGCCCTGGGCGTTGATGAGGCAGTCGCCGTAGAAGACGTTCTCGCCAGTGTTGGGGTCACGGGTGAAGCAGACGCCGGTGCCCGAGGTGTCGCCCTTGTTGCCGAAGACCATCTGGACGACGTTGACCGCCGTACCCTTGAGGTCGGTGATCTTCTCGACGCGGCGATAGGTGACCGATTTATCGGCCTCCCAGGAGTCGAAGACCGCATCGATGGCGCCCCAGAGCTGCTCAACCGGGTCCTGGGGAAAGGCCTGGCCCTTCTTGGACTTGTAGAAGACCTTGAACTCATCGCAGAGTTTCTTGAGGTCCTCGGCCTTGAGCTCGGTATCGTTCTTGGCGCCGAGCCTCTTCTTCATATCTGAAAGCATCTCCTCCATGGGCTCCTTGGAGAGTCCCATGGCGGTGGTGGAGTACATCTGGATGAAGCGGCGATAGCTGTCGTAGGCAAAGCGGGGATTGCCCGTCCTTGCGGCGAGACCCTCGACCGACTTGTCGTTCAAGCCCAGGTTGAGGATGGTCTCGAGCATTCCGGGCATCGACCGCGCGGCGCCGGAGCGGACGGAGACGAGGAGCGGGTCCTTGGGATCGCCGAGCTTCTTGCCGACGGTCTTCTCGAGCTTCGCGAGGGCGATCTTGATCTCGTCGACTATGGCCTTGGGCAGCTTGCGCTTGGCCTTGTAGTACTCCTCGCAGGCGGGGATGCCGATCGTAAATCCGGCCGGGACGGGAAGGCCGATCTTGGTCATCTCCATGAGCCCGGCGCCCTTGCCGCCGAGGATGTCCTTGCTGGTGACGCTGGTCTGGGCGACCCCGCCGCCGAACTGGTAAACGTACTTCGCTTTCGCCATGAAGCTTATCCTCCGTATATCGATGGTGGTACGGTTCGGTACCGTTTCAAAGTATCTGAAAGGTCATTCCCTGTCAAGGAATGAACCCATTGAGGGAAGCCTCTCGTCGCTAGGTAAAAAAAATATCCCTAAATTTTTTGTCCCCTTGGGAGGTTGTCCTGCAAGGATGTCGGATCGAGCGCATCGCGGTCACAGATAGAGGCCGAGGGTGATCACGGCGAGATCGGAGCCGGGTATCTGGTTGACGAGGGATTCGAATTTGACGTTCACCTTCTCGCACGCTTCGGAGAGGTAGGAGAGGTAGTAGAGACCGAGCTCCGTGTTGGCCTCGCCTTCCGGCAGCTGCTTGTAGAAATCCATGAGGCTCTTTTTTTTCAGGTCAGCGTTCTTGCGCTCGTCGAAGTTCTCCTTCACCGTCTGGTACTCGGCCTCCCTGTTGTACAGGGTGATCTGGAGCCGCCCCTGCGTTCCCACGGAGACGCCCCTCGAGCCGATCTTCCAGGAGAGATAGACGAGCTCGCCCTTGCGTTCGAGCGAGTCTATGACCTGGCGACGGATGTTGGGATCGAAGAGGACGGCGTTCATGTCTACCGCGCCCTTGAAAATTGCCTTGGCCTCTCGCTTGAGGTTGGAGTTCTCCGCGTTCATCGCGAGCTCCATGATCATCAGCGAGACGTACTCCGCGATCTTCGATTTTTCCATGTATTCGGCGAGGGAGGTGCGAAGGTCCTTGACGAGCTGCTCGTATCCGTCGGAGCCCTTGAACTTGGCTACGATGAACCAGGTGAAGGGACGCAGGTTGTTGAGGAATTTTTCGGAAAGGAGGAGCTGTATGTTCTTCTCTTCAGGCAAGAGGGAGGAGTTTTTGCTGATGTAGGCGTACATGGGGGCGAGTATCTGCTGCTTTATCTCGTAGAGATCCTTCTCTTTCTCCTTGAGTACCGACTGAAGGAAGGAGTCGTTGATTTTTGTCTTGTCGTCGATGATGTTCGCAGGATTGAGGCGATTCCATTTCTTGATCACGTCGCTGGCGAGAATGCGCGCGAAGATGTAGCTATCGTACTGCCGGTAGAGCATCGAATAGACGACGAGCTTCGACAGGTCCATGACTTCTTGGCGAGAGGACATGAACTCGCTCTTGGATATCTCCACCTTGGAGATGTAGTCGACGAGCATCATGCGCTGCAGGGAGGCAGGGGTGAAGCTGTCGAGGATGATGCCATACTCCTCTACGTTGTCGGCGAGCTTGAACTTTTTAAGATTTTTCCCCTTGCGGATGAAAAAGGTCGTCCCCTCCTCGGTGAGGACCAGCTTTACCGGGAGATCTATGACGACTTTCCTCTCCTGCATCCATTCGCCTTTCGAAAAGAGTATATGGTATTATCGGCCGCGGGTAAACAGTATTGACGAAGCTCCCGCGCCTTCCTATGCTCGCTCTGTGAAGCGCACCCGGCAGCTCCCAGCGCTCCTCGCCACGCTCGGCCTCCTCTTATTCCCTCTTTCACTTTCCGGCGCGGCTGCCAGCCTCACAAAGGCGCAGGCCAAATCGGCGCGGGCGCCCTCCTTCGTCGAGCTTCTCGCGGAGCTCCAGGCCTTGGGCGGCCGCGTGGAAAACAGCCCCTCTGAGCGCGCCGCCTTCGGCCTCATCGAGTCCACCTGCCGCTCGGCGCATCTCGATCTTTCGAGCATCTCCTTCGACGAGTCCTCCGATGGTTACTCGTACTCCCGCATCCTCGAGGCCAGGGTCCATGGCGCGCGCGACGACGAGCTGGTCGTCGTCGTCCCCGTCGATTCCTGGATCGACGCGAAGGCCGGACGCGACGGGGCGGTCGCCATCGCGCTCGCGCTTGAGGAGGCCGCGTCTCTCGGCACGGAGGCCGCGTCTGGACGCGCGCCGCCCATCTCGGTGCGCTTCGTCTTTCTTGGCGCGGAGCGGCGGGGACTCGGAGCCACGGGAGAGGAAGCCTCCCTCGGATCGCGCACGTGGATAGCCCGGGCCGTCGTTCCGGAGAACATAGCCGTTCTGTATCTCAGCATGGACGACCTTCCCGTCTCCATCGCTGTCGAGAACGCCGGCGCGGGCATACTGTCGCCCTTCTGGTACTACGATCGGGTGCGGCTCGCGTTGGAGGCCGCGGGATTTCCGCTCCGTCTCGAGGCCAACCGCATGCAGATCTACCGTCTCGGCCTTGCGGACAGCTATGGTCCCGCTGCGCCTTATCTGGCGGCCAATATACCCGCGCTCGCGATCCGCGGACAGGGAGACGCGCCGCCCGCGGACGCGCAGACCATAGGCGAGAGCTTCTCGGTCTTCATGAATCGGTTTCTCGACCAGAATCGCGCGGGCTTCAGCGACACTTGGGACCGGCACTACCTCATCTTCCAACTGGGGAGCCTGAGCGCGGTCGTCCGCGAGCCGGCCTATGTGGCCTTTCTCGTCTGTTTCTCAATCCTCGCGCTGGGGGCGGCCCTGCTCCTGAGCGTGACGCGGCGAGAGGAACTCAGGGCTGTGGCCGACCGCGTGCCCATCATGGCCGCGCAATTGTTCGCCCTCTTCCTCGCGCTCTGCGCCATACTCCTCGCGGAGCGCGGCGCCGCCGCGATAGACGCCCTAATCATGGGGTCCGACGATTTCTGGCGCCTATCTCCTCGCTTGTTCATGGTATCGCGGATAGTCTCGAGCTTCTTCCTCTTCCTTTCCCTGCTCTCCATCCTGGTCGAGCGGCGCATCCTCACGCCCAATCCCTACTTCTATGAGTTCGCAGCCCTCGTCTGTCTCGCCTTCGACATCTTCATCTTCGCCGCGATACGGCTCCCCTTGTCCTTCTACTTCGTCTGGGCCTTCGTGGTCGTCGGCATATCTCTGGCTCTCCGAAGGCCATTGACGACCCTGGTCGCCTACGGCCTCATGTACGCCCCCCTCCTCCTTCTAGCGGTGGAACTGCTTGTGCGTCCCGAACTTTCCCTTTATAGGCGAATCATCGTCCAGGGCTTCGGCGGCATCCTCGCCCTCGCCGCGACAACGCTTCCCTTCTTCACCTTCGCCGCGAGCCCTCTCCTTTTCTATTCGAAGCACGGCGCCCGGGCGAGGAGCAGGGCTGCTCTGGGCTTCGCCGCCGTCGCTCTCGCGATCGAGACGGCGGCCCTGGGCTCCGCGCTCTTCGGGACCGCTCGATCCTCCTCTGGAGCGCGGAGCGGGCCTGAGCTCACGCTCTCCGAGACCCTCGACCAGGACAGGGGCGAGTTCTCCGACAGGCTCCTGGCCGATCGACGCATTGGGAAGGGCCTGCTCTTCAGGGGCGATCGTCGGCTTCCCTACGGCTCGTCGAGAGATACCGCCACGCTCTCCGGCCCGGATGCCGAGCGCCGCATAGAGATCCGACAGTACAGGAGCTTCTTCCTGGACCGCGTTACCGACCGGATCGAGGTGGACTGCGCGTCCGCGCCCTACGCTGTCAAGCTCGATCTACGGAGCGATTCCGACCTTCAGATTTACGACTGCGATCTTCCCTACCGAGTTTCGCTCGACGGCAAGAGCGCGGAGGTCTTCGCGGGCATCAATCCGGGCAGGCGGCTCCAATTCTCCCTGACCGTGCCGCGCGGCTTCAGGGCGAGCTTGGTTATCAAGGCCGACTACCTGCACCCCCTCGTTCCCTACCGCTACGCGGGCGGTGGCTCGCCGCGAGAGGGGACCTTCTCCGTGCTGGCCACGGCCGCCTTGCGCGGGGAGGCCGCCGAATGAGCGCGGTCTTCTTTCACGTCGACCTCGACGCGTTCTTCGCCTCGGTCGAGCGGATCGACGATCCGACGCTCGCGGGAAAGCCGGTGATCGTCGGAGCCGCCCCGGGGCACAGGGGCGTGGTGTCGACCTGCTCATACGAGGCGCGCGCCTTCGGCGTCCACTCTGCGATGCCCATCTCCGAGGCCTACCGCCGTTGCCCACAGGCCGTGTTCTTGCCGGTGCGGATGAGCCGCTACGCGGAGCTTTCCGACCGCGTCATGTCCATCTTCGCCGACTTCACGCCCGATGTCCGCCCGGTGTCGATCGACGAGGCCTTTCTCGACATGACCGGCACCGAGCGTCTCTGGGGCAGGGCGCCCGAAGCCGCGGCCAGACTCAAGACGCGAGTCCGCGAGGAGACGGGGCTCACCATATCGGTAGGAGTCGCGCCGAACCCCTATGTCGCGAAGATCGCCTCCGGCGTACGCAAGCCCGACGGGCTCGTCGTCGTTGAAGATGGCGGGGAGGAAGCCTTTATGCTCGGTCTCCCCCTTGCGAAGCTCTGGGGCGCCGGCGAAAAGACCCAGGAGAGGTTCTCCGAACTCGGGATCACCTGCATCGCGCAACTCGTCAATCTGGGAGAGGCCCAGCTGGCCTCGCTTTTCGGGAACGCGGGGGGGCGCTTCTTGTATGCCGCGTCGAGGGGCCGAGATCCCGGCATGTTCGGCACCGAGCCGGGGAGTCGCTCTCTGAGCGCCGAGACGACCCTGGAGCACGACAGCTCCGATCGTGAAATTGTCGCGGATATCCTTCTCGGACTCTCAGAGGAGATAGCCTACAGATTGTGGAGCGCCGACCTCGTCTCCAGGACGCTCGTGCTCAAGCTTCGCTACTCGGATTTTTCCACGCTCACGAGGCGAAGCAGCCGCGCCGCGCCCTACCGCTCCTCTGCGGATACCTACACGGACGCGCTGCGCATACTCGACCGCAGTTGGGACGGCCGCAGCGCCATCCGCCTCCTTGGTCTCGGTTACGCGGACCTGGGTGACGCCGGCGATTCCGTGCAGGGCGAGCTCTTCTCGGAGGACGCGGAGCGGAAAGAGCGCGCGGAGAGCGCCGTCCATGAACTACTGCGCAGCGGTCGCGGAACGGTGACCAGAGCCCGGCTCCTCGGAAAGGGCAGGCGGGGCTGGGACTCCGGAGCGAGCCGCCAGTGATTGGGGCCGTACCCGAGCGGCGAGTCGAAAGCGGGCTCGGGCCATATAGGCCGCCTGTCAGTCCTTGGCGAGAGTCTCCTTAAGAGTGTCGACTTTGGCGTCGAGAGCCGGCACGAGGGCATCGGCCGCCCGTCTGTAGGCGTCGGCGACGGCGGCCTCGCGCGTGCCGCCCTGGCCCTTGACGGGATTCAGGGGTAGGGCCATGACGACGCTGCCGTCCGCTCTCACGAGGCGGAACGTGATATCAGCGACGGCAGTGAATATGTTGTACTTCACCCCGCCCAATTCCATCTGCCGCACCGGTTCCACCTCGACAAGGATGAAGGCAGCATAGGGGGCCTCCTTCCCTATGCCGAGAGAGGCGAGCGCGGTCATGTCGCCGCCGAAGGCGCGGCGGAACGAGTCCGCCTCCAGCATGCCGTTGACGGGAACGAGCTGGAGCCCCACGGGCTTGAGAGCCGCGACTGAGGCGTCGAGGATCTGCGGGTTGTCGCTCGAGCCGAGCTCCGAGCTCGCCAGGGCGAAGACGCGCGCGACGTTGGCCGGAGGCAGGTAGGAGAAGTCGCGGAACACGCCCGTGAAGGCGAGGGTCTTTCCGCGCGCCGTGAACAGGGGGTAGGCCCGGACGACGGCTTCGGCTCCTGCCGCGCCGAGAGAGGCGAGGGTAGTGTTCGCCTTACCGAAGGCATCGGTGCTGACTAGGGAGACGAGAGAGCCGGAGTTCTTGACGAATTGGAAATAGATGGGCGCGTCCGCGACAGGAGACTTGCCCGTACCGAAATTCTCGAAGAGATAGACAGAGGGCGAGCGTCCTTCGGCCTTGCCCACGCCCCGCGTGCTGGCGGCCGTCTGCGTGCCGGAGCTGTCCACCCATTCGCTTCCCGGCTCCAGCGACAGGCGCCCTCCGATGCGCGCCAGCTCGGCCGCGGCACGGTCGGCTCGCGCCTTCTCCTCGGCCCCGGGATGAGCGTCGTAGATCGCGAGGA
>Ga0187810_10000781_pt1 | contig 11452 bp, 10 predicted proteins | sample NC_wetland_sal_i_9_FD_132963 | JGI IMG/M metagenome (GOLD analysis project Ga0187810, IMG submission 132963) | Wetland sediment microbial communities from Neuse River Estuary, North Carolina, USA - ASW_5 | ecosystem: Environmental > Aquatic > Freshwater > Wetlands > Sediment | place: USA: North...
CCCGGCGCGCTCGTCCTGCATCCCGGACCGATGATTCGCGGCCTCGAAATTGATCCCGCAGTCGCCGATGGGCCGCAATCCCGCGTGCTCGAGCAGGTCACCAACGGGCTTGCCGTGCGCATGGCGCTGCTTTTTCTGCTGATCGGCGCGGGCGGTGAAGCAACCGCGGCAAAGGATTCCACCCATGCTGCTGATTAAGAACGGCCGCATGCTCGATCCCGCGAGCGGCGCCGATGCGCCGCACGATATCCTGCTCGACGGCGAACGCATCGCCGCCGTCGGCGCGCCCGGCGAATTGCAATCGCGCGCATCCGGCGCGGACGTTCTTGACGCTTCCAATCTCATCGTCGCGCCGGGCTTCATTGATCTGCACTGCCATCTGCGCGAGCCGGGCGGAGAAAACTCGGAGACGATCGAGACTGGAACGCGAGCCGCGGCACGCGGCGGGTTCACGGCCGTCTGCCCGATGCCGAACACGCGGCCGGTGAACGACAACGCCTCGGTCACGCGCGCGATCGTTGAGCGCGCCGCGGCCGTGGCCAGCGTGCGCGTCTGGCCGATCGGGGCGGCGTCAGTGGGCAGCAAGGGCGAGGCGCTCGCCGAATATGCGGCGATGAAGCAGGCGGGAATCGTCGGCGTTTCCGACGACGGAAAGCCCGTCGCCACGGCAAAACTTTTGCGCAGCGTGATGGACGACTGCAATGCGCTGGACCTGCCCGTGATCGATCATTGCGAAGACAGCTCGCTCTTCGCAGGCGCGGTGATGCGCGAGGGGAAGCAATCCGTGCGGCTCGGCCTGCGCGGCATGCCTGCGGCGACAGAATCGCTGGGCGTCGCGCGCGACATTCAGATTGCGGAGTTGACCGGCGCGCGGCTGCACATCGCGCATCTTTCCGCCCGCGAATCGCTCGAACAAGTGCGCGCGGCAAAGAGAAAAGGCTTGCGCGTCACGTGCGAAGTGACGCCCCACCATTTCACGCTAACCGACGAAGACGTGGAGTACAACACGCACTACAAAATGAATCCGCCGCTCGCCTCGCGCGAAGACCGAGATGCGCTGATCGCCGGCCTCGCCGACGGCGCCGTGGACGCCATCGCCACCGATCACGCGCCGCACGAGCCTGCGCTCAAGGACGTGGAGTTCGAACGCGCGCCGTTTGGCGTCACGGGATTCGAGACGGCGCTTGCGCTCGCGCTCGAGCTGGTTCACGCCGGAAAAATTTCCCTCATGCGACTCGTCGAATTATTCACTGTTGGCCCGGCGCGCGTTTTGGGCATGACGCGGCGCATTGCGGCAGGCGAGCCCGCCGATCTCTCGATCTTTTCGACGGATCACGCGTGGACGTTTTACGCCGCCGAATCCGCCAGCCGCTCGCGCAACACACCGTTTGACGGCCGCGACTTTCGCGGCGCGCCGATGGCCACAATCGTCGCCGGGAAGATCGTCTATCGCAGACCGTAACCCGGGGGTCCTTCCGAATAGAGCAAAGACTCTAAATCAATGCGGTCAACCTGAGGCGAACCGATGAGGCCTGCTCGCCGCAGGCGGGTTCGCCGAAGAATCTCAACTGTCAGAGTATGCTGGAAGTGTGCCTTGAGATTCCTCGCCCCGATCGAATCGGGGTTTAAATTGATAATTTCCCGTGTTTTATCGCGTGGCTGGTTCAGCGGCGGGATGCATGCCGTGTTGTGGAACTTCGTGGACGCCGCGCGGCGGCGGTTCCTGGTGCACGCGGTAGAAATGATCGAGCGGGCCGGGCCCTTTGCCGGTGGAAAAACTGTGTTCAATGGCTTTGGAAACGTATGCCTTAGCGAGCATCGCGGCCTCTTGCAGCGGACGCCCGCAGGCAAGCTGCGCGGCGATGGCTGAAGCAAATGTGCAGCCGGAGCCGTGCGTGTTCTCGCTCTTGTGATGGTCGCCGCCAAGCGAAAGGACTTGGCCACCGTCGAAGAGCACGTCCACGGCTTTTTCCATGTGCCCGCCCTTGACGATCACCGCGCGCGCGCCGCGCTCGACAATCTTCCGCGCGGCCGCTTCCATCCCCGCGACGTCCTTGATCTCGAGCCCCGAAAGCAATTCCGCCTCGGCGATGTTGGGCGTCACGACGCTCGCGCGCTTCATCAATTCTTCCGCGAGGTATTTCACGCCGCCGGCGTCAAGCAGTTCCACGCCGCCCGAAGTCGGCTTCACGACCGGATCGAGCACGACGTTTGCGATGTTTGCGCGGTCCAGAAATTCCGCGACCACCGCGGCGTTGGCTTTGTTGCCGAGCATGCCGATTTTTATTGCGGCGAAGTGTGAATCCTGGGCGAGGGCGTCGAGTTGCGCGCGCAGCGTCGCCGCAGGCGTCACGTGCACCGATTGGACGCCTTGCGTGGATTGCACGGTCAACGCCGTCACGGCCGCGACACCATAACAATTGTGCGCGGCGAAAGTTTTCAGGTCCGCGGCGATTCCCGCGCCTGCCGAGGGATCAAATCCGGCGATGGTGAGCACGATCGGCGGCGCCGGGTGCACGTGATTGGACAAGAGCGACGTCCCTCCGCGAAAAACGCGCCAGCAGAAAGCGCAGCCGGCTGCGCCCGTTCTCCGAGCGAGCCGGCAAGTCGAAATGTACGCGCGTCATCCTTTGCGCGCAACAAAAATCTTGGCGTCGGCGAGAACACATTGACTTTTGGATTCCAGCGCACACATTCGTGCGCATGGGATGTTCGCTTCGCGGGTCTACGGGAACAGGCCGCGGACGGTGGTGGCTACGGAAGCGCTCCCGACAGCGAGGACGTACATGTCTGCTTCACGTTGACCAAGCGAATCCGCTCGGATAACATTGAGCTAAGACCATGAAGAAAGCCCACTATCATTTCAACATTGTTCTGAGGCCGGAGCCGGAGGGTGGATTTACGGCCATGGCGCCGGCGCTGCCGGGGTGCGTCACATACGGACGCACGCTGGCCGAAGCCAAGAAATTAGTCAGAGACGCAATCTTCGCGTATGTGGAAAGCTTGAAGAAACATAAGGAACCCATTCCTAACGACGACGAGACTCTGGTGGCCTCGCTGGATCTCGAATATGCCGAAACTTCCCGCCGTTAAGCCCCGGCGAGTCATCGAACTCCTCGAACGAAGCGGCTTCTTACTCGACCACACTTCCGGGAGCCACTTCGTCTACTACCACCCAATATCCAAGCGACGCGCAGTCGTTCCCCGGCACCACCGCGATATGCCTAAGGGGACCCTCCTTTCGTTATTGCGCGAGGCTGGATTTTCGAGAGAGGACTTGATGCGATTCCTACAAGGACTGTAGATGCAACTCGGAGCGAAGTCCGATGGCTGCTCTTCGGTCGAGGCAATAGGACGCCCTGGTGTTCTGTGCAGTCCTCAATGAGCGCCCCGCTTACGGGAACAGGCCGCGGACGGTGGTGGCTTCGGCGACGCGGCCGACGGCAAGGATATACGCCGCGGCGCGCGGGTGGACGTGGTACTTGCGCATCGTCTCGTGGACGTCGCTGAACGCGCGCTTCATGACGAATTCGAGTCGCGTGTTCACTTCGTTTTCCTGCCAGAAGAACCCCTGCAAGTCCTGCGCCCATTCGAAATAGCTGACCGTGACGCCGCCGGCGTTGGCGAGAATGTCCGGGATGACGAAACTCCCCTTGCGCGACAATATTTCGTCGGCATGGGGAGTGGTCGGACCGTTGGCGGCCTCGGCGACGATTTTCGCTTTAATCTGGTCAGCGTTGTGCAGCGTGATGACGTTTTCGAGCGCCGCGGGAATCAGGATGTCGCACTTGAGCGTGAGCAACTCGTCGTTGGAGATGCGTGATGCGCCGGGCATGCCGACGACCGTGCCCGAACGCTCCTTGTAACGAATGGCGCGCATGGGATCGATGCCGCGCGAATTGTGCACGCCGCCGCGCGAATCGCTGATGGCGACGATCTTGGCTTTCTTCTCGGCGAACAGCCGCGCCGCAACCGAGCCGGCGTTGCCGAAGCCTTGAATGGCGACCGTCGCGCCGCGCAACGAAAGTTTTTTCACCTTGCAGGCCTCTTCGACGGTGAACAAACAGCCCCGCGCGGTGGCTTCGCCGCGGCCCTCGGAGCCGCCCAGCGAAACCGGCTTGCCCGTCACGACGCCGAGCGAGGAGTAACCGACCGTCATCGAGTACGTGTCCATGATCCACGCCATGGTCTGCGAGTCGGTGTAAACGTCGGGAGCGGGGATATCGCGCTCGGGGCCGATGATGGGCAGAATTTCCGACGTGAACCGGCGGGTCATGCGCTCGAGTTCGGGTTTGGACATGCGCTTCGGGTCGCAGATGACGCCGCCCTTGCCGCCGCCGTAGGGAATGTTCACCACCGCGGTCTTCCACGTCATCCACGCCGCCAGCGCCTTCACTTCGTCCAGCGTGACGTTGGGATGGTAACGAATCCCGCCCTTGGCCGGGCCGCGCGCGATGTTGTGCTGCACGCGGTATCCGGTGAACACCTTGAGCTGTCCATTGTCCATCTTCGTCGGCACGGAAACTTCCAAAATGCGCTTCGGCGTGCGCAACATTTGGCGCAGGCCCACCTCCAGCTTCAAATATTCCGCGGCCATATCGAACTGCATTTGCGCGATGCGGAACGGATTCAGGTCCTCGCGCGGCGCCATCCGCGGCACCACAGGCTGAGGAACCGCTGACTTTGCAACCGTGGCCATGAGAGTTCTCTCCTTCGCTTATGCGCTTGCCCGCCTTGGCGGGCTCGCCGAGCGCCGCGTCTGCTTCGCATATCGCGCGCGGCATTCGGCCGAGCAGAAATGCAGCGTCTGGCCCTCTTGCTCCAGGGGAAACGAGACCTCGGGAGAAACGTGCGTGCCGCACAGCGGGTCGCGCTGCAGAGCGATCGCAGGACGCGCCGCCGCGCCGCGCGTCGCACTTGACGCAGGGGCTTGTCCCGCGCTGCGCAGCAGCCTGGCCATCAGCTTTCTCATCAACCAGGCCATCGCGCGGCTGATCCAATTTTCCATTCGCTCGCTGATGGTCACGCGTCCGGCGCCTTCCAGTGGCTTCCCACAGGCCCGGCCTTCCGCGCATGTTCGCAAGCCGCCGCTGCGCGCAACGCCTTGCAACCCGACTGGCCGATGCCACCCTGTCGAACCATCTCCTGATGCGCTTGCATCGCGCAGCGCTTGGAGTCTAGCCAACAGGCAAAAGCGGTGTCAACCATAGATCGTTGCAAGGACAAGATTTAATTCCGGCTTGGCGATGGAAGCAGGCGCTCCCAAGCGCATTCAATTTCCTGCAAGTCACTGAATGAGCGCAAGTTAACGCCTTGGGCGAAGATTCGCGTGCTCCCGACGGCAGCCCGCGCGGTCCCCCCAAACATCCATTCATCGGGAGCCTACGTATCCCAATCGGGGGAAGCCCGGTACGGCCCGGCCTTGCCGGCTGGCCGCAAGTTCGCAATTCGTTCAGCCAGAAACGCAGCCCCGCGCAAAGCCGCCGGCTTCGCGCGGAGAAAACTTACAGGAGGGACAGAGATGAGAAAGGCAATCAGTCTTCTCGGCGTGGGGACCATGGCGCTGGCAATGTTCAGCCTCGTGGCCTCGGCCGCGGACAAAACGATGTCATGGACAGGCTGGATCAGCAACAGCACGTGCGGCGCAAAGGATGCCTCGGCGGCGGGCAAGGCCTGCACGGAAGCGTGCATCAAGAAAGGCGCGACGTACGTGTTCGTGGATTCGAAGTCCAAGAAGGTCATCAAAATTGACAACCAGGACGCGGTCAACGCCGATGCCGACCTGGGTCATGAAGTGACCGTGACCGGCAGCATGATGAAGGGCTCCGTGCACGTGGACAAAATCGAAGCGAAGATGTAAACCTTCCCGACGATAGCTCAGCCCTCCGGGCCGTTGTCCCGTCCCGAAACCTCGGGACGGGACCGCGGCCCGTTTGTTTTTTGAGAAAAGAGATTTCACCACAGAGGGCACAAAGAAACGCAGGAATTACTGATTGTCATTCCGAGCGCCCCGATAAATCGGGGGGCGAGGAATCTCAGCGGAAACTTCCAGCACGGCGTATTCGTGAGATGCTTCGGTGAACCCGCCTGCGGCGAGCAGGCCTCGTCGGTTCGCCTCAGCATGACAACAACACCCAAGATCGCATCTCAAATTGTGAGAAGTTCCCGAAGACGTTTCTCTCCGCCTCCGTGTCCTCTGTGGTGAATGCATTGTATTTCTCGAAACAAACTACTTCTGCGGAACAGGAATGCGGTCGGCGCCGAGATATGCGCGCAGCGGCTCGGGAATCACGACCGAGCCGTCTTCCTGCTGATAATTCTCCAGCAGCGCGAGCCACGTGCGCCCGATGGGCAGCCCGGAGCCGTTGAGCGTGTGGACGAACTCGCTCTTGCCGCCCTTGGCCTTCGCGCGGATTCCGGAGCGCCGCGCCTGAAACGCTTCGCAATTCGAGCACGACGAAATCTCCATGAACTCCTTCGCCGACGGCAGCCAGACTTCGATGTCGTACGTCATCGAAGACGCAAAGCCCATATCGCCCGTGCAGAGTTTTACCACGCGATAGTGCAGGCCGAGCATTTGCAGCAGGCGTTCGGCGTCGGCGACGAGCAATTCCAACTCGGCGTAACTCTGCTCGGGTCGCGCGAATTTGAACATCTCCACCTTCTGAAACTGGTGCTGGCGCTTGAGGCCGCGCGTGTCGCGGCCCGCCGCGCCGGCTTCGGAGCGGAAACACGCGGTCCAGGCGCAGAGTTTGATGGGGAGCGCGCCGGCGTCAAGCGTTTCGTCGCGAAAGAAGCTGGTGAGCTCGACTTCGGCGGTGGGCGTCAGCCAGAGGTCAGTGCCCTCGAGGTGAAACATGTCGGCGGCAAATTTCGGGAGCTGGCCCACGCCAGTAAGCGAGGCCGTGTTCACCAGAAACGGCGGAAGAATTTCCGTGTAGCCGTGGGCGGCATGCGTATCGAGAAAAAACGCCGCCAGCGCGCGCTCGAGTTTCGCCCCCAGCCCGCGATACACGGCGAATCGCGCGCCGGCAATTTTCGCGGCGCGCTCGAAATCCAGGATTCCGGCGCGCTCGCCGATTTCCCAGTGCGGCTTCGGCGCGAAACTGAATTTCGGCGCCGCGCCCCAGCGGCGCACTTCGAGATTAGCCGCGGTGTCGCGTCCGACAGGGACCGAACTATGCGGCTTATTGGGCACCGTGAGCATGAAGTCTGCCAGGCGCGCGTCGAGTTGCGTGATGCGCTCATCGGCCAGCTTGATTTCTTCGGAGACGCGCTTCATTTCGCCGAGCAGCGCGGAGGCGTCCTGGCCGGCCTTCTTGGAGCGCGCGATTTCCTCGCCGGCTTTGTTGCGCTCGGCCTTGAGGCGCTCGGCGGAGGTGATGCGCTCGCGGCGCTCGCGGTCGAGCGCGCGGAAGGCGTCGAAGTCGATCGCGACGCCGCGGTTCGCGGCCATCTGCTCGAATTCGCCGAGGTGCTCGCGGAAATAGCTCAGCTCATGCATGGGGGAAAGAATACCGCAGGAGGCACGATTCGTGACCCGCGATTTGTAACGTGTCGAGCTTCTAAGCGAACCGGTAGTGTCCTGCCTCGAGAAACTTCAGGAGGCCCATATCGCGAAGCACCTGCAACTGCTGGCGAATCTTGTCGCGAACGTGCCGGTTTTGGGGATGCAGCGTTTGAAGCTCGCGCTCAAGGGTATAAGCGTCGGCAAGCGTGAATTCTGCTTTCCGAAGAGACCGCAAGCCGCTTAAGACATCCAGCGTCCATCCGCGCCGCGCCACACCCAGTTTTTGAAGCGGCGCGAGGCGGCGATACTCCTCGCGCACGGTCCGCGCCTTGGCAGGAACTCCGTCGACGACCATAGAAATTCTGGCATCTGCGGGAACGCGACCAATCAGAATGTTGCAGCCGACCCAACCTGCGCGCCTCGCGTCCGGGCCCAGTGGCGCTCGCTTCTCAATCATGGATGTCGTGAAGGCAAAGCGCGGAATAAGAAGTAGGTTTTCCACTCTCCAGCTGTCGAAATCGTAGTGCAGGGCGAGAAGGTTTGGAGTTCGGTCCTCGCGGATGGCGCTCACCATGCTGGCATAGGCTGCGTCGTTGATGCGGTTGCCGAGTGGCTTGCTCTGGCTCTTCAACTGGAATAGCGCATCGCAATTCGGGCAGGTGAAGTCGATCGCAGGCGTGTTAGCGGCAAATTGCTTCAGCTGATTTGAAGAGCATCGCGGACAATACAGAGACTCGTGCGCCCACTCCTCCGTGGCTATACGCGCACGTTGCGACGCGCTCTTGTATCTTTCCAATCCCGCGACCGGAAGACCCAGATCCATGTCGCCATTACATCACGTTCCCCCATCCCCCGGAATAGTTTGACGTCATAATGCTCATGCTTAAAATTATCTGAAAGAAATGAGCCCCAGCCAAATCGCCGAAGCTGCCGCAAGAATTTTTGGCACAACGCAGGACCTGGCAGATACTGCATACATCCTTCGAGACGGTCGTGGCGTGTGCTTTTCGAGTATGGGTGACCACACCGAGGTGTTTCTGGCCTTTCCAAAGCGCCAGCGCGAAGAGCTACGAGAGAAAATGGATAGCGAGTTGGACATCTCGACGACCGAGTTCCTCCGACGCACGGGCGCAATTCGCATCGCCATGCGGGACGAGCGCGAATCGAACGATATTCTGTACGTCTATTTCTCGTCAATCCATCGGCCCACGCACTTGCAATTGCGTCGGGTCCGCGAAGCTGTCCAATGCCTGAGGGGCGCGAAAACGCTGGTGATGGAGTCGGGCCGAATGTCCGTCACGAGACAATTCGCTCGGCCCTGGCACGTTGATGATTGTTTGGCTCGTATTCTGGCACACCCGTCCGGGCCAAAGAAAAAGCCAGCGGTCCTCCGCAAGAAGACCCCGCGAGCAGTGGTGTGCTAGCATCGAGGCGAGATGAGCCGTGCCGTTTACATCGTGAGCGCGGTGCGGACGCCGATTGGGAAATTCGGCGGCGCGCTGGCCGAGCTGACCGCGCCGGACCTGGGCGTCATCGCCGTGCGCGCGGCGCTCGAGCGCGCATTCGGCGAAGCGCCGCCGCAGCGTGAGCCCGGCGATTTCGCCGCCGAGCCTTACCACCCTAGCGGACCTGCCCCTTCGGCAGGCAGGCCGCGGCTTGCGGAGAGCGCCCACGACCAACGGTGGCGCGTGGATGAACTCATCTTCGGCAACGCGCGGCAGGCGGGCGGCGGGCCGAATCCCGCGCGGCAAGTGGCCTGGCGCTCAGGACTGGGCGACGACGTGCCCGCGTTCACGATCAACATGGCGTGCGCGTCGGGATTGCGCGCGGTGATGCTCGGCTGGCAGGAAATCGTCCTCGGCCAAGCCGAAGCGATCGTCGCCGGCGGCACGGAGTCCATGAGCCGCGTGCCGTATCTGCTGGACTCGCGCTGGGGCTACAGGCTCGGCAACCAGCCGCTCTCCGACGCCATGTACCGCGACGGCTTCCTTTGTCCCATTTCGAAAATGGTGATGGGAGAAACCGCCGAGCTGCTCGCCGAACAATACGGCATCTCGCGCGAAGAGCAGGACCGCTACGCGGCGGAAAGCCACGTGCGGGCGGCGCGCGCGCAGCGCGAGTGCCATTTTTCCGCCGAAATCGTTCCCGTGGAACTCAAGGACAAAAAAGGCATCGCGACTCGCCCCGATACAATCGGAGCGCGCGTCGAGAAAGACGAGCACGTGCGGCCCGATGTGACGCTCGAAGCGCTGGGAAAACTTCCGCCGGTGTTTTCGAAGACGGGCAGCGTCACGGCGGGAAATTCCAGCGGCATCACCGATGGCGCGTCGGCCATCGTGCTGGCGAGCGAAGAAGCGGTGCGCGAGCGCGGCTTGAAGCCGCTGGCGCGCATCGTGGACGCGACGGTGGCCGCGGTGGACCCGCGCATCATGGGCGTGGCGCCGGTGCCGGCGGTGCGCCAGCTCGAGCGGCGCACGAGCTGGAAAATTGCGGATTACGATACAATCGAGCTGAACGAAGCGTTCGCCGCGCAAGTGCTGGCCTGCGACCGCGAGCTGGGTTTTGACTGCGCGCGCCTGAATCCAAATGGCGGGGCGATCGCGGTCGGTCATCCCATCGGCTGCTCGGGCGCGCGGATTGTGACGACGCTGGTGCACGAGCTGCGCCGGCGCGGCGCGGGACGCCGAGGGCTGGCGACGCTTTGCGTTTCGGGCGGCCTCGGCGTCGCGCTGGCGGTCGAAGCAGTGTGAAGCCGTTTACCGAGTGAGGGCGAACAAGATGGCGGTTCCTTTCCAATCGAGCGAAGGCGCGGGCAAGCCCCCGCGGCCGCGGCCGGAAGAATTCCGGCACGTGAGCCTGCGCGTCGGAGGCGGCGTCGCGCGGCTGACGCTGCAGCGTCCCGAGCACAATCTGCTGAACGAAGCGATGTTGCGCGAGATCGAGGCGGGCATCGTATCGGTGAACGAGCAAGGCGAAGCGAAACTGATCGTGCTCGATTCCGCCGCGAAAGTGTTTTGCGGCGGGATTGACGCCGGCGAGTATAGCCCCGAGCGCGCGTTCCAAATGCTCGACGCGTTCCACGCCGCATGCCTGGCGATGGTCGACGCGCCGCAGCCCGTGCTGGTGGTCGTGGACGGCGCGGCCATCGGCGGCGGCGCGGAGCTGGCTGCGTACGGCGACCTCGTCGTGGCCACGCCGCGCGCGCGGTTTGCGTTGCCGGAAATCACCATCGGAGTGTTTCCACCGCTGGCTTCGACGATGTTTCCGTATATCATCGGGCCGAAGCTGGCGCTCGAACTTGTGCTGACCGGTGAAGCCATCGAGGCCGAGCGCGCGCGCGATCTGGGTTTGGTGAACCGGCTGGTCCCCGAGGCGGACCTGCAAAAAACCGTGAACGAATTGATCGCGCAGATCACCCCGCATTCCGGCGCGGTGCTGGGCATGGCGAAAAAGGCGATTCTCAGCGGCATGGGGATGTCGCTGCGCGACTCGCTGAAGCATTCGATGAATATTTTCCTGAACGAGCTCTACAAGCTCGAGGATTCGCAGGAAGGCTTGCGCGCGCTGCTCGAAAAGCGCAAGCCGCAGTGGAAGAACCGGTGACGAGCCAGGAGTAACGCGGGAACCTCGCCGCGCGTTTTACGTGCATGGACGAACCGCTCAATCCCGCCGCGCAGAACCCGCCGGAACCCGCCGCCGGGGTTCCGATCGACGCCGCGCCGAAAGTCGCTCCGGCCGCAGAGCTTTCCTCTGCGGCCACGGATGCGACGCCGCTGCCCGCGGAATGGCGCAGCATCGATCCCAACATCGTGGATTACACCGACCTCGAGCGCGCGCGCCGGAGTTTTCGCCGCCACGTGCTCGCGCTGTTCGGCCTGGTGGTCGCCGCGTTTGGCATGACGGCGCTGATATTCATGCGGCTGGGGACGCCGTTCAGCGCGC
>Ga0187810_10000782_pt1 | contig 11447 bp, 13 predicted proteins | sample NC_wetland_sal_i_9_FD_132963 | JGI IMG/M metagenome (GOLD analysis project Ga0187810, IMG submission 132963) | Wetland sediment microbial communities from Neuse River Estuary, North Carolina, USA - ASW_5 | ecosystem: Environmental > Aquatic > Freshwater > Wetlands > Sediment | place: USA: North...
CCCGCGAGCCGTTCCACGGCTGCTTGGATGTCGGCGACCTCGGCTTCGTGTCTGGTGAAGGTGAAGCCGATGCCGGGCGTGCTCAACGCCAGCGCCAATTCCTCCGTCTCCTTGGCGAAGGCCGCGGTGAGCGCCTTCAGGCGCGCCAGAATCTCGGGATGGCCCGATTGGCGGAGAGTCTCGATGTCCGCGTCGCTGGACACCACCGTGTCGAAGCAATCGAGCAGGGCCAGCAGAGCGGCCATCCAGTGCAGACGTGCATCCGTCCGGCGGCCGGTGAAGATCATGTCGCGTGCGGCCTGCAGCCGCTCGGTGAAGGCCGCATGGGCCTCGATCAACCCTTCGAGGGCAAGGCGGGTGCGCGCCTTGGGGTCGTAGAGTTCCGCCTTGGCGGCGAGATAGGCGCTGAAGGCGCGGACCGCTTCGCCCAGGAACATCCGCCGGTTGCGGATGTCGAGCAGGGCCGACGAGGCCAGCGCGAAGCAGGAATAGCCGATCCCGCCCGCGGCGAACACCGCCACGTGCTCGGGGATCGACACCGTGCCGATGGTGCCGGCCGCCATGCCGAACAGAAGCGCCAGCACGGCCGTCACCCCCAGGCCGATCGCCCGCCGGCCGTAAGCCGTAATCATGCCGCTCACGAAGCTCATGGCCGCGACCAGCAGGCCCATCAGGATGATGTGCCCGTTGGCCAGGATGGTCAGGATGGTGAGCAGGGTCGCCCCCGCCACGGCCAGCGCCATCATCCGCATTTTCACGGCCACGGGGCCTGGCTGGTCGACGACGCTCGTGCACAAGGCTCCGGTGGCCGCCAGGACCGCTATATCGCGCCCGAAGACCAGCGCCATGCCCAGCCCGACCACCGCCATCCCCAGCGAAACGAACAGTCCGTTCTCGATGTGCATGCGGACCAGAGCGAGGCCGAGGCGTCGCGGCACGGCGGCAAGGGGCAGGCGGCTTATCACCAGAGCTGGCATGGGTTTACCTGAGCCTGCGGACCTCCTAAAAGCAACACCGCAGGGAGTTTTGCCCGGAAAACTGGGGCCAGCGGAAGCGTGTTCAAGAAGATACTGATTGCCAATCGGGGCGAAATCGCCTGCCGAATCATCAAGACTGCCCGGCGCATGGGCATCGCCACCGTGGCGGTCTATTCCGACGTGGATCGCGACGCTCTGCATTGCGAGATGGCCGACGAGCGGGTGCGGATCGGGCCGGCTCCCGCGGCACAGTCTTATCTCAACACCCACGCGATTCTGGAAGCGGCACATGCCACCGGCGCGGAGGCGATCCATCCTGGCTACGGCTTTCTCTCCGAGCGCCAGGCGTTTGCCGAGGCGGTGACTCGGGTGGCCGGCCTGAGTTTCATCGGGCCCTCGCCGGAGGCCATCGCACGGCTGGGCGACAAGATCTTCGCCAAGAAACTCGCCACGGCGGCCGGCGTCGCCACGATCCCGGGCTATGTCGGCGAGGTCGTTGACATCGCACAGGCGGACCGCATCGCCGCCGATATCGGTTATCCGGTGATGGTGAAGTCGTCCGCGGGCGGCGGCGGCAAGGGCTTGCGCATCGTCCGTTCGGAAAAGGAGATGGCACAGGCGCTGATGTCCTCGCACAACGAGGCGCGCTCCAGCTTCGGCGACGACCGTCTCTTCATCGAGAAATACATCGCGCCGACGCGGCATATCGAAATCCAGATCATGGGCGACAAGCACGGGCACGTCATCCATCTGGGCGAGCGCGAGTGTTCCATTCAGCGGCGTTATCAAAAAGTGATCGAGGAAACGCCGTCGCCCTATCTCGATGCCGCCACGCGGGCCGCGATGTGCGGCAAGGCGGTCGCGCTGGCCCAGGCCGCGGGTTACGACAGCGCCGGCACGGTCGAATTCGCGGTCGACAAGGATCACAATTTCTACTTCCTCGAAATGAACGCGCGGCTGCAGGTCGAGCACACCGTCACCGAGCTTGTGACCGGGCTCGATGTGGTCGAACTGATGATCCGCGCCGCTGCGGGCGAGGAGCTGTCGCTTACCCAAGCCGACGTGAAGCCGAAGGGCTGGGCTTTGGAGGCTCGAATCTATGCCGAAGATCCCGCGCGCGGCTTCCTGCCGTCGTCGGGACGCCTGGTGCACTATCGCGCCCCGCCGGAGGGTCCGGCCGGGCAAGGCAACGCGCGGGTCCGCGTCGATACGGGCGTGCACGAGGGCGAGGAAGTCACCATCCACTACGATCCGATGATCGCCAAGCTGTCCACCTACGCGCCGACCCGTCCCGAGGCTGTGGAGGCCATGGCGGAGGCGCTGGATGAGGTCGTGATCTCGGGCGTCAAGAACAACGTCGGGTTCCTCGCCGCGGTGATGCACAATCCCCGCTTCCGCGAAGGCAAACTGTCGACCGCTTTTATCGCCGAGGAGTTTCCGCAAGGGTTCCGCGGCCGTCCGATGGACAAGGCGGCCAAGCGGCGCTTCGTGGCGGCGGCCGTTGCGGTCAAGCTTGCGCGCACCACGCGGGCCAGCGGCATCACCGGCACGCTCAACGGACCCCACAAATGCGCGGAGTCGTTTTCGGTGCTGCTCGAGGGCATCGCCTTCGCCGTCCATCAGGCGGCGCTGGTGTCGGGCCGGCTGTTCGCGAACATCGAGGGCGATGACTATTCCGCCCGGATCGACTGGCGTCCGGTGAGGCCGATCCTGCGCCTCAAGGAGGAACAGCGCGAATACGCCATCCAGGTCGAGCGTCTGCCCGGTGCGTACAGGCTGTCGCAGGGCGGTTATCATGCGCTGGTCACGGTGCGCGCACCTCGCGCGGCGGAACTCGCCAAGTTCATGCCCAAGCGGACCAAGGCCGATTCCGCCAAAAAGCTGTTGTGTCCCATGCCCGGGCTGGTGGTTTCGATCAGCGTCGACAGCGGCCAGCAGGTCAAGGCGGGCGAACCGCTTGCGGTCGTCGAGGCCATGAAGATGGAGAATGTCCTGGTGGCGGAGCGCGACGGCACCATCGGAGAGATCAAGGCCAAAACCGGCGACCATCTCGCGCTCAACGACGTCATTCTGGAGTTTGCCTGAGCGGACGGCGGTTGCGGGTTTATGCCCGCTATGCGAATCTGGGAGACGAGAGGATTCAGCTATGCCCGACGACGATCTCACTTCGCTGCGCCTCAAGATCGAAGGCTTCGTGCAGGCCGTCGGCTTTCGCCATTTCGTCATTACCGAAGCCCATCGGCTCGGCGTCGATGGTTGGGTGCGCAACTGTTACGACGGCACCGTGGAGGTGATGGTTTCCGGTCCCAACGCAGCCGTGGAGACTTTCGTGGGCCTCTGCATGCGCGGCCCGTCGGGCGCGCGCATCGCCAATGTCGAAATCCACAAAGCCGATCCGCTCACCGACAAGGGCTTTCGGCGGCTCGCGTCGTTTTAGAGCGCAATCCGGCGAAATCCGATTCCATCGGAACGGACCATGCTTTTGGGATCGCTATTCGGCGGCCATCCGCATCGGGTCGGCGGCGTTCTCCTGCACCTCGTCCCCGGCCCGGTTGCGCGAGAATTCGCGCACGGCGGAGACCAGGAACACGAGCAGCGACAGAACGGTGAGGACTTGGCCAGCGATCATCGGGGCGACAAGCAACTTGCTGCCCGTTACCAGCAGGTAGGCCAGCGAAGGAACAAAGAAGATCACGCCGACGGTCGAAAACGCATAATTGGTCCACGCCAGCGCCGAATTCATCGTCTTGGCGGTCAGGGCATAGAAGGCCCCGTACAGGCTCATCGTCACCCATCCCAGGAGGTTCAAATGGGCGTGCGCCGGCGCGATCCGGAAGTCCTCCGTTCCACCCATCCACATCCCGATGCTCATGCCGACGAGTACGAAAAGACCGCCTGTCAGGAAAAACGCTGCGGAAACGCGCGGCATTTCAGCCCCCATTGAGAATGCGTCTGCGAACCTAGCGTAGATTGTAAGTGTACACCACCATTCCCCGACGAAAACTTCTGCTAGAATGACCACGTTGCGGCGAGGGGCATCGTCCTTGTCGTTTTATGCACGCAAGACAAACCAACGTGGAGGAGGCGCGAATGCGTAACCTGTTACGTTGTTCAACCGTGGCGTTGGCGTTTGTAAATGTTGCATCCTATGGTCAGCAGCCGCCGGCCTCCGGCGCGATGCAGGCCATGAAACCCGGCCCCATGCAAATGGTCGGGATCGTCAGTTGTCCGGCGGGCTTCACCGCTTCGCCGTCGACCTACAATCCGAAGCAGCCCTATAACCAGTCCTACACCTGTACCGGCCCGGTGATGCATTGCATGACGGGCTTCAATCTCGACAAGCAGGCCCTCGGTTACGGGCCGCCGCCGTCCGGCGGCATGATCGGCACACCGATCTACGGCTCGGGCATCGTGCTCGACAGCGCCGGCAGGATCGCGTTCACCTGCCGTCAGCCGCAACCGCCGCCGAAGTAGGCGGGCGATCGTCGGAGGAGGCGGAGCGTCTACTCCGCCTCTTCTTTTCCGAATACCTCGTCGAATGCGGCGCGCAGCGCGGCGTCGGCGTCGGCCATCGTCGCCGCGACGCCGAGATCGGCCAGGCTGGTGACGCCGAAGCCGCGGATGCCGCACGGCACGATGCCGTCGAAATGACTCAGGTCCGGCGCGACGTTCAAGGCGATGCCGTGGAATGTCACCCAGCGGCGGACGCGCACGCCGATGGCGGCGATCTTGTCCTCGCGCCCCGGGCGGACGACCCAGATTCCGACCCGTCCCTCGCGTCGCTCGCCCTTCACGTTAAAGCGCGCCAGTGCCCGGATCAGCCATTCCTCCAGTTCGTGGACATAGCGGCGAACGTCGCCGCCGCGGCGGCGCAGATCGAGCATGACATAGACCACGCGCTGGCCCGGCCCGTGATAGGTGAACTGGCCGCCGCGACCGGTCTTGAAAACCGGAAAGCGGGCTTCGAGGAGATCGCTCTCCTTGGCACTGGTGCCAGCCGTGTAGATGGGGGGATGCTCGACCAGCCAGGCCAGCTCGCGGGCCGTGCCGTCGGCGATGGCCGCGACGCGCCGTTCCATGAAATCGACGGCTTCGGGGTAAGGCAACAGGCCCGGCCTCAGCAGCCACTCGACCGGGATTAACCTGTCCGAAAGCATAGACACCTAAGGTTTCTCCGACATCAGGCGGGTACGTCCATGCTCAATAATCTGTCCAGCGTCAAAGTGGAAATCTCCGTTGTGCTGGGCCGCTCCGTCATCGCCATGCACCAGCTTCTGCGGATGGGCCGCGGCGCGGTGATCGAGCTGGATTCCTGCCAGGACGACAACGTGCTGATCCTGGCCAACGACAAGCCTGTGGCGAAGGGCGAGATCATCATCCATGGCGACAAGATCGGCGTGTCCGTCACCGAGCTTTTGCGGGGGTACGATTGATTTCACAGTACGTTTACGTATTTAATTGTATACCCCGCCTTGTTCTTGCAATATAGCGAGCGGGAACGTACCTGTATGTGGCAGGAGGTTTCCGTGCTCCCGATCGCACTCGATCCCCAGATGGTCACCGTAGGCTTGGCAGGCCAGGGCGAGCCTTATCGGCGGCGCCTGTCCATGCTGCGCGACGGCGGTGTGGAGCCGGTTCCCGTGCCTGCGGACGCAACCGCGCTCGATGGCCTGTCGCTGCTCTATATCGCCGGGCTGGAGGCCACGTCCGCCGCGGCATTGGCCGGCAGGGCCCGGGCCGCGCACGTGCTGGTCAGTGTCGAAGACCGGCCCGAGCTTTGCGACTTCCACGTCCCGGCCGTCGTGCGGCGGGGCGATCTGGCGTTCACCGTTTCGACCGGCGGGCGATCGCCCGGTCTGGCGCGGCGCCTTCGCGAATGGCTGGAACAACACTTCGATGGCGAGTGGAAGCACCGCATCGAGGAGCTGGGCGACGCCCGCACCCGCTGGCGCACCGAAGGTGTTGGGCCCGGCGAGATTTCCGACCGCACCCGCAGGATCATCGACGAGAAAGGCTGGCTACCATGAGTGCGGTCACGGTTCTGAGCGGGGCGCCGCGCGCCTTCGACCGGCAGGACGGCAACGGCATCGATCTGCCGGCCAGGGTAATGCTCGCGCGCCTTCAAGCCGCAGCCGCGGGCCTCGACGCCAAAGGAATTCTGGCGCTCGCACTGCGGGAGTTTCCCGGCAAGGTCGCCATGGTGTCGTCGTTCGGATCGGAGTCCGCGGTGCTGTTGCACATGCTGTCCGAGATCGATCCGAACACGCCGGTGCTGTTCCTCAACACGGGCAAGCTGTTCGGCGAGACGCTGCGCTACCGCGACCGGCTTCAGGACCGGTTCGGGCTCGGCGACTTGCGTTCGCTGGCGCCCCATCCCATCGACCGCGCCACGCGCGATCCCGACGGCAATCTGTGGTCGCGCGATGTCGACGCGTGCTGCAGTTTCCGCAAGGTGGCGCCGCTGCGCCGCGCGCTGAAGGGCTTCGAGGCGCAAATCACCGGGCGCAAGCGCTTCCAGACACGCGAGCGCGCCGCGATGCACGCCGTCGAGTATTTCGAAGGCCGCTTCCGCTTCAATCCGCTGGCCGACTGGCCGCAGTCCGATCTCGATGCGTACATGGTGGAGCATGATCTGCCGCGCCATCCGCTGGTGGAGGACGGCTATCCGTCCATCGGCTGCATGCCGTGCACGCGCCGCGTCAAAGCGGGCGAGGGCTATCGCGAAGGCCGCTGGGCCGGCCTCGACAAGGACGAATGCGGCATCCACGTCCGCAACGTGGACGGCGACGGCATTTAACCACCACTTATCATCCCCGGCCGAGCGGCGCCTGAGCGACGCGAGGGGACCCAGGTGTCGCAGTAATTTCGTTCCTAGAGGGTTTCGACGTATTTCGCGACGTCTGTGGGATCGCGCTGCTGGCGCATCCTGGATCCCCTTCCCTTCGCACGCGCTGCGCTCGTGCTCGGCCGGGGACGACAATCGTGCTTACAGCCTGTCCAACGGCAGTTTCAGATAGATGTGCCCGTCGCTTTCCGGCGGCGGCATCTTTCCCGCGCGGATGTTCACCTGCACGGCGGGCAGTATCAGTAGCGGCATGGAGAGCGTCTTGTCGCGATTCGTCCGCATCGTGACGAAATCCCCTTCGTCGATGCCGTCGTGGATATGGATGTTGTCCTTGCGTTGTGCCGCGACGGTGGTCTTCCAGGTGAAGGTCGTGCGCGCGGGCGAGCCGTAGTCGTGACACATCCACAATACGGTTTCGGGCGGCAGCGACAGGATGCGACGGGCGGAGCGGTAGAGCGTACGCGCGTCGCCGCCGGGGAAATCGGTGCGCGCGGTGCCGTAGTCGGGCATGAACAGCGTGTCGCCCACGAACAAATTGTTGCCGGCGCGATAACTGACGCAGGCCGGCGTGTGCCCCGGCGTATACATCGTTTCGATTTCGAGTTTGCCGACCTCGATGATCTCGCCGTCCTTGAGCAGACGGTCGAACGGCGCGCCGTCGCCCGTCACGTCCTGCGCATTGAAGATCGGGCGGAAAGTCCTTTGGATGATTTTTACGTGTTCGCCGATGGCGATTTTCGCGCCCAGGCGTTCCTTCAGGAATTGCGCCGCCGAAAGATGATCGGCATGGGCGTGCGTCTCCAGGATCCAATCGACGGTCAGGTGCTCGGAGTCCACCGCGGCCGCGATTTTCTCGGCGGATTTGGTCGAGGTACGGCCGGATTTGGGGTCGAAATCGAGCACGGGGTCGATGATCGCCGCGCGCCGGGCGGCCGGATCGGCCACGATGTAGCTGATCGTGAAGGTCGCAGGATCGAAAAACGCGGTGATAACGGGCTCCATGGCAGACCTCCGGTGGGTGCTTGACTAATATATTAGAACATTCTAAATTAGCAATAGCTAAAGGACGTGGTATGGCCAGGGCCGATGCAATAGACACTAAGGCGATGTTCCGCAGGGCGGAAGAGGCGGCCGGGCTTCTGCGGGCGATGGCGCACGGCGCGCGCCTCAAGGTGCTTTGCGAACTCTCCGCTGGGGAAAGAAGGGTGGGCGAACTCGTCCGCGCATCGGGCCTCAGCCAGTCGGCGCTGTCGCAGCATCTGGCGCGGCTGCGCGAGGACGGTCTGGTGACCACGCGCCGCGAGGCGCAAACGATCTACTACGACTTGGCGGACGACAAAGTGCGGCAGGTGGTAAGACTCCTGTTCGAGCTTTATTGCGGAAAGCAGCGATGAACATCCCGCGCATGACGCCGGTGGAGGCCAAGGAGCGCCTCGATCTGGGATTGGCGCTGCTGGCGGACATCCGCGAAGACGACGAATTCGCGCGCGAACACGTCGTCGGCTCGCTTTCGGCGCCTCTGTCGCGCTTCGACGACTTCGATTTCCGCGAACATGGGAACCGGCCGCTCGTGATCTTCATGTGCCAGAGCGGCAATCGCACCTGCACGCATTTCCGCCGGCTCGCGGCGGCGGCCGCACGCGAAAGCTATGTTCTTGCCGGAGGTCTGACGGCGTGGAAGGCCATGGGCCTGCCCACCAACCTCGACCGCACGCAGCCGATCGAAATGCAGCGCCAGATGATGATCGCCGCCGGCAGCCTCGTGCTGACGGGTCTGCTGCTCGCAACCACGGTGTCGGCCTGGTTCATCGTGCTGACGGTCGCCGTCGGCTGCGTCATGGTGTTCGCCGGCGTTACGGGCTGGTGCGGCATGGCCCGTCTGCTTGGCCTGATGCCCTGGAACGCCCCCCCGAAATGACCGACCTGCTCGCGATTGGCAGTGGCGGGGTGGTGGGTTTTGCGTTGGGCCTGCTGGGCGGCGGCGGCTCGATCCTGGCGGTGCCTTTGCTGGTTTACGTCGTCGGCGTCCGCTCGCCGCATGTCGCCATCGGAACGAGCGCCCTGGCGGTTGCCGTCAACGCCTTCACCAATCTCATCGCCCATTCGCGGGCGGGGCACGTCAAGTGGCCGTGTGCCGCCACCTTTGCCGCGGCGGGTGTGGGCGGGGCCGCCCTCGGCGCCCGGCTCGGGCAGATGGTGGACGGGCGCCAGCTCTTGTTCCTGTTCGGGCTGATCATGCTTGCCGTCGCGGCGGCGATGTTCGGCCCGCGTGCCGCGCAGGGCGACCCGGACGTGCGGATCGACCGCACCATTGCGGTGCGACTGGTCGCCATCGGCCTGTTCGTCGGAGCGCTGTCGGGCTTCTTCGGGATCGGGGGCGGCTTTCTGATCGTGCCGGCCATGATGCTGGGCAGCGGCATGGCGACCATCAACGCGGTCGGCTCCTCGCTGGTCTCCGTGGGCGCTTTCGGGCTGACGACGGCTGTTTCCTATGCCTTTGCGGGCTTGGTGGACTGGCCCATCGCCGGTCTGTTCATCCTGGGCGGGCTTGGCGGCGGGCTGGCCGGCGTTGCCCTGGCCAAGCGGCTTTCGCAGCGCCGCGCCGTTCTGACGCGGCTGTTCGCAGGAGTGGTTGTGGCGGTGGCAGTCTTCATCCTGTGGCGCTCCGCCCCGGCGGTATTCCGTTGATTTTCCCGGTCTTCACAAGCGGTTTGGGGTTTGCTACACCCCGCGACCCCTGCGATGCGGTCGTGGCGGAATGGTAGACGCACTAGCTTGAGGTGCTAGCGGGGGAAACCCCTTGGAAGTTCGACTCTTCTCGACCGCACCAGTCTTGCCGCGCAGCAGTGGATGCTGCCAAATCTCGGCGCGCCGGAATGCCTGCGGCAGACCTCAGCCTTCCATCATCGACTTCACTGCTTCCCACCGCGCGCCTGCGGCGGTGAGCACCGGCCTGATCGCGGCGGCGTCTCCGTCGTGTCCAAGGTCGACGTCTTCGTAGGGCAACATGAAAATCGTGCGGTTGCCGATCTTCACGAAAATCAGGTTCCCCTGCGGATAGATAACGCGCGCATGATTGCGCAGCGCGGAATGGTACGGCTCGCGCTTCCAGGCGTCCGGCCGCTGCGGGTCGACCTGGATAATCAGGCAATCGCCGACGGCACGCAGGAAGAAGTGCGCGGCTGCGGGGTTCCACTGTTCGTCCAGCATCGGGTTCACGATATAGCCGCAAAAGAACGCGCGGCACATTTGCGGCCGGTGCTCATAGATTCGGCAGCCTTTGCCGACCTCGCAGTGTTCGCACCACGTGTTGTCCGGCTTGTTGAACTCGGGGATGGCCGTCAGCTTGCAGCAGAGATTGCATTTGCCGCAGTTTCTGGCATCCGCCGCCTCTCGCGGTTTCATTGTATTTATTCCACCACCACCCAGTTGCCCTTGGTGCTGCGCGGAATGGAGTCACATTCTGCGCGCCCGTTTTGGAGCATTCTGCACATCCGGCATTTCGGGCGAGTAACTCGGGCACCAGCGTGCGGCTCCAAATCGCCTCCGATCGTAATTAAGGTAAACCAACCGCAAACGTGCACATGATCGTTGTCGAAGCCGTGCTCCGGATGGCGAGATCGAACCACACAGCACGCCCGCGTACGACACGATCTGCGCAAAGATGTATCGCGCACAAACGGTCTTGCGACACTTCCGGGTGGCGCCGGGTCAACTTGCGCGCCCGTTCCGAATTGACGTGCCGCGTGACAAGCACTGCTCTAGAATGATTCCATGATCTCGAACGCCTATCCGACGCTCGACCACGACCTCGGCCACACCGCGGATATGCTGCGCGACACCGTGCGCAGTTTCGCGTCGGATCGCATCGCGCCGATCGCCGAAGAGATCGACCGCACCAACGAATTCCCGCGCTACCTCTGGCCCGAGATGGGCAAGCTCGGACTTCACGGCATCACCGTGGAGGAGGAGTATGGCGGCTCCGGCTTCGGTTATCTCGAACACGTCGTGGCGATCGAGGAGATCAGCCGCGGCTCGGCGGCCATCGGCCTTTCCTACGGCGCCCATTCCAACCTCTGCATCAATCAGATCCGGCGCAACGGCACCGAGGAGCAACGACGCCGCTATCTGCCCGGCCTGATTTCGGGCGAGCATGTCGGCGCGCTGGCGATGAGCGAGCCCGAAGCGGGCTCCGATGTGATCTCGATGCGCCTCCTCGCCGAGAAGCGCGGCGACCGATACGTGCTCAACGGCACCAAGATGTGGATCACCAATTTCAAGCACGCCGATACGCTGGTGGTCTACGCCAAGACCGATCCCGCCGCCGGTCCGCAGGGCATCACGGCCTTCATCGTCGAACGCGGCTTCGCCGGTTTTTCCACGACGGAGAAGATGGACAAGCTCGGCATGCGCGGCTCCGACACCGGCGAACTGGTGTTCGAGAACTGCGAAGTTCCGGCCGAGAACGTGCTCGGCGGCGTGGGGCAGGGCGTGCGCGTGTTGATGAGCGGCCTCGATTACGAGCGTGTGGTGCTGGCGGCGGGCCCGCTCGGCATCATGCAGGCGTGCCTGGACATCGCCATTCCGTACGTCCACGACCGCAAGCAGTTCGGCGTGCCGATCGG
>Ga0187810_10000784_pt1 | contig 11440 bp, 8 predicted proteins | sample NC_wetland_sal_i_9_FD_132963 | JGI IMG/M metagenome (GOLD analysis project Ga0187810, IMG submission 132963) | Wetland sediment microbial communities from Neuse River Estuary, North Carolina, USA - ASW_5 | ecosystem: Environmental > Aquatic > Freshwater > Wetlands > Sediment | place: USA: North...
CACGCTAGCCGCGGGCAGCGCCAACACGATCAACTGCTACCTCGACCGCGACATCGACGCGGTGATGAAGCGGACCTCGCGCCGCCCCCTGGTGGTCAACGGGCACGGCACGATCAAGCCGTGGGAGGCGCTGGCCTGGGGGATCCTCCTGGGCGCCGGGGCGACGCTGCTGCTGGGCCTGATGGCGAACTGGCTGGCGGCGTCGCTGGCCGACGCGGCGATCCTGTTCTACATCTTCGTGTACACGCTGCTGCTCAAGCGGCGCAGCCCGGCCAACATCGTGATCGGCGGCGCGGCGGGCTGCTTCCCCGTGCTCGTCGGCTGGGCCGCGGTGACCGGCACGGTCGCCTGGCCCGCCATCGTGCTGTTCGCCGTCATCTTCCTGTGGACGCCGCCGCATTTCTGGGCCCTGGCCATGAAGTTCCGCAAGGACTATGCGGCGGCGAACGTTCCCATGCTCCCGGTGGTGGCCACGCCCGCCGTGGTGACCGGGAAGATCTTGCGGTACTCGTACGCGATGGTCGCGGCCACGCTGGCCCTGGTCCCGTGGGCCGGCTGGATCTACGGCGTCATGGCCGCGGCCCTGGGCGCCTGGTTCCTGGTCGAGGCGCACCGGCTGGACGCCAGGGTGGCCGCGGACCGCGCCTCCCCGGCTCCGATGCGCTTGTTCCACCTGTCCATCGCCTACCTGACCCTGCTGTTCGCCGCGGTTGCGGTAACGGCCCTGCTCCCGTGGGGCCGCTGGTAGTCTGCGGCCGGGCCATGTCACGATTCCTTCATGCTCAGCGGATAGAACTGGCCCGTTGGGGTTTCGCGTACGGCATAGGAGGGTAGGCGGTGCTTCCACCGGGTTTGCGTCGCAATGGCCAGCACCATGCGCCGCGGCGGGGAAGAGGTCGTGATCCCCAGGCGCCGGACGATGACATTACCTACGCCGGCCCCAGATCGCCGGAAGACGACATGACCTACTCCAGGCCCCGATCGCCGGAAGACGGCGCGGCCTACGCCGGCCCCCAGCCGCCGGACGACGGCGCGGCCTACGCTGGCCCCGGGACCCGGCGCCGCCGCTGGCGCTCCCGTGGCCGGGTGCGCGGCCTGTTCCGGCGTCCCGTGGTTCGCGTGATCGCGGTGATCGTCGCCCTGTTCTTCTGCTGGGTTGCCTTCTCGGTCGGCCAGGCGCTCACCGCCGCGGGCGGCGGATCGGTCTCCTCCAAGCTGGCCGAGTGGGCCAGGGACCACTACCTCGGCCCGGTGGTGACCTTCGGCGAGTGGCTGACCTACAACCCGCCCAAGGTGGGCGGCAAGCCGTCGTTCTCGCTGGCCGTGCCGTCGGGCGAGGCGGTCAAGCACAAGTACGCGAAGGCTCACGGCTTCAAGCCGATCATCCCGGCGCAGCTGAGCACGCACGCGGGTACCCCGCTGACCGGGGAGGGCGTCTGGCGCGTGATCGAGACGGTCCACGGCGAGCCTGCCCTGTTCTCGACCTTCCTGCGGCCGTCCGCGGAATACAGCTCCTACGTGGCCGGCATCGTCTCCATCGACCAGCGGCTGGTCACCTTCCAGCTGCACCCGGGCGAAGAGGACCCGGGCCCGGGTACCTGGGGTGGCTCGCTGCCGTGGATCCCGCCCGGCTCGCGCCGCGGCCTGCTCGCCACGTTCAACGGCGGATTCAAGCTGGACACCGCCGGGGGCGGTTTCTACCTGAACGGCACTACCCGGGGCACCCTGACCAACGGAGCGGCGTCGGTGGTCTACTACCGCAACGGCACCATCGCTATCGGGACCTGGGGTAGCGAGCTCCGGATGACCTCGGACGTCGTCGGGGTGCGGCAGAACCTCAAGCTCATCGTGGACCACGGGCAGGTGCCGAACTCGGTCAACTACAACGTGATCACCAGCTGGGGCGCGACCCTCGGCGGCGGGTACTACGTCTGGCGCTCCGGGCTGGGCATCACCAAGGACGGCCGCGTCATCTACGTGTACGGCCCCGCGATGAACGTGCGCGAACTCGCGGACCTGCTGCAGCAGGCGGGCGCCGTGGAGGCGCTCCAGCTCGACATCAACCCGTTCTGGATGTCCTTCATGTACTACGAGAAGGACGGTCACCCCTCCGATCCCACCCCGGTCAACCTGCTGACCGCCCAGCAGCAGACCGCGTACCGGTACTACTCGATCTACAGCCGTGACTTCACGTCGGTCTACGCGCGCAAGACGACTCTGCCATCCGGGTAGGTTCTCCAACTGTGAGGGTGCTGGTCGCGGAAGACGACGAGAGTCTGGCCGAGGTGCTGGCCCGCGGACTCCGGGAGCAGGGCTACGTGGTGGACCTGGTGCCCGACGGTGAGACCGCGGCGACGTACCTCCGGTTCTACCAGTACGAGGTGGTCGTGCTCGACTGGCGCATGCCCCGGTTGTCCGGCCTGGACCTGGTCCGCAAGCTGCGCCGCGGCGGGGCCCAGACGCCGGTGCTCATGCTGACGGCCAGGGACACCCCGGCGGACCGGATCGCGGGCCTGGACGCGGGGGCCGACGATTACCTGGTCAAGCCGTTCGATTTCGGCGAGCTCCTCGCCCGGCTCCGGGCCCTGCAGCGCAGGCCGCCGGTCAGCCAGCCGCCCCGGATGGTGATGGGGGAACTCGAGTTCGACCCGGCGGCGCGGGAGGTGACCGTCTGCGGGCGGCACCCCGCCCTCACCGGTACCGAGCTCGGCATCCTTGAGATCCTCATGCGCCGCTCCCCGGGCGTCGCGGACCGCCGCTCGATCGCCCAGCACGTCTGGGACAATGAGGCCGATGCCTTCGGGTCGAACACCATCGATGTCCACCTGGCCAGGCTCCGATCCAAGCTGGCCGGCGCCGGAGTGCGGATCGAGACCGTGCGCGGCGTCGGTTACCGGATCACCCCGACGTGAGGCTCAGCCCCGCGGCCAAGGTCGCGGCCGGCGCGACGGCGGTCATCGCCGTCATCTACATCCTCGGCGTGATCGTCCTCAACCTGGTGGTATCCACCCGACTGACCGAGCAGAACGACGATCGCCTGGTCGGGCGCCTCGCCGCGGCCGCGCGGGATCCAGCGATGCTCAGCCAGCGCGTGATCCGTTCCGACGAGCCCGCGGCCGGCGCTGACCTAGACAATGACGACGACGGGACGCCGGTCGTCCTGTGGGCGATGACCGCCGGGGGATCGGTCTACGCTCACAGCCCCGGCGCGCCGGCGCTGCCCGTCGGCCTGCCCCGCACCTTCGCGTCACCCGGCGGGCACGCGATCACCGTGACGCTCGGCCCGGCCGGGCGGTTCCGGCTTGACTCGTCGCGTGACGGCAGCGGCTGGCTGGTCGCGGGCCAGAGCCTGGCCGGTGACGCGCACACCGAGCGCCTGCTGCTGTACGCCGAGGTCGTGGCCGGGCCCTTCCTGCTCCTGGCCATGTTCGGGGGTTCGCTGGTCGTGGGCCTACGGGCGCTGGCGCCGGTGGAGCACTCGCGGCGCCGCCAGCTCGAGTTCACCGCCGACGCATCGCACGAGCTGCGCACCCCGCTCAGCGTGATCAGGGCGGAGGCCGACGTGGCCCTGTCCAGCCCGCGCGAGCCCGCCGAGTACCGCGACGCGCTGACCAGGATCAGGGGCGAGAGTCAGCGGCTGCGCCAGCTGGTCGAGGACATGCTGTGGCTGGCCAGGTTCGACTCCACGCCGCCGCCCCCGGGTGATGAGCCGGTGGACCTGGTGACGCTCGCGCAAGTGTGCGCGGACCGGTTCCGCGCCGTCGGCCCCTCCATCACCACTGACACCGGGACCGGGCCGGCCCTGATCAGCGCCCCGCCGGAATGGATCGACCGGCTGGCGGGCGTCCTGGTCGATAACGCCTGCCGCTACGCGGGCGCGGACGGGCAGGTCAGGATCCAGGTCCGGGCCCAGGGCAACCGGGTGAGCCTCACCGTGGAAGACAGCGGGCCCGGCATCCCGGAGGCCGACCGCGCGCGGCTCTTCGACCGGTTCCACCGCGCCAACGAGCGCGGCCCGGGCGCGGGTCTCGGGCTCGCCATCGGCGATTCGATCGTGCGCTCGACCGGCGGGCGCTGGCATATCGGCGACTCGCCGCTGGGTGGGGCGCTGATCACGGTGTCCTGGAAGCACTCCCAGCCCCACCGCCCGGCCCCATCGCGTGTCACCGCCGGTAACACCTGACTCTGCAAAGGCTCGGCTCAGGGAGCCACGACGGCGACGAAGTCCCTGGTCCACCCCACCAGGTACTGATCGGCCGGGCGGATCTGGCCGGGCACCGCGGCGGTGAGCGGACCGCCTGGCCGGGTGGCCGTGTCCAGCTGGACCCATTCGGGGTTGATGTCGAGCTCCATGGCGAACCGCGCCCCGTTACGGATCAGCGCGTCGGCCAGGTCGGCGGGGTTGGTGGACATGCTCGCGGCGACCATCAGCTCACCGGAGGAGTCCTCGCCCAGGGAGGTACGCGCGACGTACTCGCCGCCGCCGAGCGTGGGGCCCCACAGGCGCCAGTCGGCCGCGGTCGGGACCGGCCGCCCGCGGTAGACCAGCGCAGGAAGGTTCTGCAGGACGCTGTAGACCGCTTCGCCGGGCGCGGGCAGGCCATGGCCCCAAATCCCCAGCCGGGCCTGGCCCGAGCGGTCGATCACCAGGCTGGCCGCGCCGCGCTGCAGCGGGCTGATCACGTGGCCCTCCTGCTCATAGCCGCCGACGTGGTTGTTCAGCATGAACCCGCCGGTGAAGGCGGCCAGCAGGTGCCTGCGCTCGGAACCGCCCACGACCGGGCCGGCCCGGACCAGCCCGGCCGCGAGGGACCCGGGGTCCACGCTGCCGTTGTGCAGTACGTAATGCACCGGGCCGCGGAAGATCGCCACCGTCACCAGCGAGCCGTCCGCGGTCCGCACGTGCGTCACGGTGACCTGCGCCACGGGCGCCAGCGAGGCGCTGGTGCTGGCCGGTGCCGCGGTGGCCGTACGGGCCGGTGCCCCGGTGGCCGTACGGCCCGGTGTGCCCGATGCGGGCCGGGTCGGGGACGGTGCAGCCGCGGACGCCGTGGTTGACGGGCTGCACGCCGTCATGACGCATAGGCCGATCAGCGCGCCGGCGACCCACGGCCATCCCCGCCTGCGTCCCAGGTGCATACCGTCATCCTGCCTGGCCTGGATGAAGCAAACCTTAAGCACGAGCAGGTTTCACCAGATAAAGTCCTGCCCGCAACCGGTGACGTCATGGACTGGCTCAGCGCCTGCCCGGAACCGGCTCCGTCATCCGCACTTCATATTCGGTCGGTAGGCATGGGCATATGCAACTGGTGGTGACAACGCGTAACGCGCCTGGTGGCGAGCGCCGTCACCGGGCCCGCGCCCGCGGGCCCGGTCCGGGGCTCGTGAGGCGGTGAGCGGCGTCTCGCCATCCCCAGGTCGGCGCCGCCCGCCGCCTGCCGCGAGGGCTCCGGCGCCGCGCTACGGGCGAAGGCGTGCCGCGGCGGCCGGGCTGGCGTTGCTGGTTCTGGTGGCGGTGGCCTGGTTCGCCACCGGTCACGGCGGCCGGGCGGCCGGTGCCGGGAAAGCACCGGTGCAGACGGCAGCAGCGCCCGCGCGGACGGCAGCCGCGCCGGTAAGCCTGCCCGCCGCGGAGTCCGGGTTGCTGCCGTGGCGGTTGCCGGGTCCGCTCAGCCGCGAGGTGGTGGTCGCCGGGTCCTCGGGCCGGCTGATCGTGCTGGGCGGGCTGGTGCCGGGCGGGGCGTCGTCGGACGCGGTGTATGCGCTGCGTACTTCCACGGGGGCGGCCCGCCGGGCCGGCACGCTCAGAGCCCCTGTGCACGACGCGGCGGCGGCGGTAGCGGACGGCCGGGCGTTGATCTTCGGGGGAGGCTCCCCGGCCACGGTTCCCGCGGTACAGGCGGTGGCCCTGCCCGGGCCGGGCGGCGGTGGGCTGGCGACCGGCACGGACGCGGGGTCGTTGCCCGCGCCACGGTCTGATGACGCGGCGGTGACCATCGGGGGCACCACGTACGTGGTGGGCGGGTACGACGGGACCCGGCCGGACGCATCGGTACTAGCCACCCGGGACGGCCGGACGTTCACGGTCGTGGCCTCGCTCCCGGTCCCGGTTCGGTACCCGGCCGTGGCCGCGCTCGATGGGCACATCTTCGTCTTCGGCGGCCAGGCCATCACGGGTCCGCAGGCCGGCGCGCCGATCAGCGTCATCCAGGAGGTCGACCCGGCCCGGCACGCGGCGACGGTCATCGGCGAGCTTCCCGAACCGCTGGCCGGTGCCGCCGCGGTGACCGTGGACGGAGAGGTGTTCGTGACCGGCGGCGAGAGCACCGCGCCCCAGCATCGAGTCCCCGGCCTCGGCACGACCCAGCTGACGGCCGGGGGCTCGGGCGGAGGGGCCGGGGCGGGGGCCGCGTCGCCGGCTACCGCCACCGTGTCGACCATCTGGGCCTTCGACCCGGCCAGCAGGCGGCTGCTCACGGCCGGGCGCCTGCAGGTCCCGGTGTCCCACGCCGCGGCGGTGGTGGCCGGTTCCACCGCGTGGATCGTCGGCGGGGAATCGAACGGCGCGCTGGTCGACTCGGTGCAGATGCTGCGCCCGTCGCGGGCGTTCGGGATCGCCGGGGCGGCCGGGGCGGGCTCGCCGTATTTCGGGGACAAGCTGCTGATCGCCGACCGCGGCAACAACCGGCTGCTGCTCCTGGACGCGCAGATGCACGTGGTGTGGAAATACCCGTCGGCGTCCGCGCCGCGCGACCGGCTGAGGTTCTACTTCCCCGATGACGCGTTCTTTGTCGATCACGGCACCGCCATCATCTCCAACCAGGAGCAGAACGAGACCATCGTCATCCTCGCCTACCCGTCAGGGCGGATCATCTGGTCCTACGGCCATCCCGGGCGCACCGGCACCGCCCCGGGCTACCTGTCCGAGCCCGACGACGCGTACCTGCTGAAGAACGGGCAGATCACGGTGGCCGACGCGCAGAACTGCCGGGTCCTGGTGATCAACCACAACCACACCGTCGCGCATCAGGTCGGTACCGACGGCCGGTGCGCGCACCACCCGCCGGCCTCGATGGGCTCCCCGAACGGGGACACGCCCCTGGCCGACGGGAACCTGCTGGTCTCGGAGATCAACGGGTCCTGGGTCAGCGAGTACACCCCGGCCGGGAAACTGTCCTGGACGGTTCAGCTGCCGATCAGCTACCCCTCGGACCCCCAGCAGCTCGGACCTGACCGGTACCTCATCGCCGACTACGCCTCGCCCGGGCAGATCCTGGAATTCAACCGCGCCGGGCGGATCCTCTACCGTTACGACGTCCGGTCCGGGCCGGGCGAGCTCAATCACCCCTCACTCGCCGAACTGCTGCCCAGCGGCGTCTTCATGCTCAACGACGACTACAACGACCGCATGGTGGCCATCGACCCAGCCACCGGGGCACTGGTATGGCAATACGGCATCACCGGCACGCCAGGCACCGCACCAGGACAACTCAACACCCCCGACGGCTTCGACCTGCTGCTGCCGGACGGATCAACGCCCACACACGCGACGACGGGGTGAAAAACAATTGTGACCCTGGCCGCGTGCGTGGACCAATGAGGGGTTTTCCAATACCCGAACGGGACTGCGGGCGGATAGTCAGATGCCGGGCCCGACGCCGCGGACAATGCCGGCTTCGGCAACGATCGGCTGGAAGAGGACGTCCCCGAATCCCGCGTCACGCAGGGCATCCTGCCAGAATTCCGGCGTGGCCGGGTGCTCCTGGCCCACGCCCAGGCCGTAGCGGGTCAGGTTCTTCGCGATCCGCCACCAGCCGCCCGGTCCCTTGGCCGCGAGCGCGGTCACCTTCTGGCGCAGGATGTTCAGGTCTCGCACGCTTGCGCCGCGGCCGAACATCATGTCGGCGATGACGAGCCGCCCGCCCGGGCGAAGCCACCGCGCCGCCCGGGCCACCAGGGCCTGCTTGTCGGCGTCGGCCAGGTGATGCAGCGCGTAGCTGGAGACGACAAGATCGACGCCGGCCGACGGCAGATCGAACTCGCTGAGGTCGCTGACCTCGACCGATACATTGTGCAGCCCGTCGCGCGCGGCCCGCTCGGCGAGCGACGCGACCATGGCGGCCGAGATGTCGACCGCCAGGACCGATGACACTCGCGGGGCCAGGGCCGTGGTCACGAAGCCGGTTCCCGCGCCCAGGTCTACGCAGGCATCCGTCGGCTCCGGCGACGACAGGCGGATCAGGCGGTCGAGCACCTGCGCAAACGCCTGCCCTGAAGTGACATGGGAATGCCATTCTTCGACGCGGCGATCCCACGTATGCTCCAGTGTCATCATCAAATCCTCCGCCAAAATAGCTCACCAATATTCATTTCACTCAAGTAAGACGGTACTGTCCGCTTATGAAGGTAACGTGAAGTGCTCCGTTCCGGATGGAAATATGAAGTTATGTTCATGAAGGAAATGTGAAGGTTATCGCCAGGTGGCAGAGCGTGCGCTCTAAGAAATAGATAATGAGCGGTGGATTCCGTGCTTTTAGGCCGCTGGCGTTACTTGATGTGCAGCCTGTCGAGCGCCGACTGCAGGGACTGGGCGTAGGACTCGCTGGTGTAGGTGGCGCCGGAGATTCCGTCGATGGTGGCGCCCTGCGCCGAGAGCACTTCCGCCCTGAGCATGGGAAAGACCTGGTCGCAGATCTGCTGGGACGTAGGGTCGATAACCTGCAGCGCCGGGACCGAGACATCGGTGATATGGGTTCCGCTGACCGTGACCTTCACGTCCAGCACGCCGTACCCGAACTGCACCTCCGCGCCCACGGCGCTGCGGGTCGGACCTGCGGGCACAGGAGCATCGGGCGTGGCGGCCGGGGCACTGCCGGAGTTCCGGGCACCCGCCTGGGTCCCGGGAGTAACCAGGCCGGCCGGGCCGGAGTGAAGGCCGAAGACGCCGGCGAACCCGGCCACGGTCCCGGCGCCGACCAGCAGCAGCGGGACGTGCTTAATGGTCATGCTCTATCGGGCTCCTATCGGGTCACAGGGCGTAGGCCTCATGGTGGATGGCCTCGTCGGGGACGCCGAGCCGCCGTGCCACCTCGACGATCTCGGTCACGAACCCTTCAGGCCCGCATATGTACACGTCCCGTTGCGGAAGGTCGGGGACGGCACGGCGCAGCCAGTGCGGGTCGATGGAGGCCTGCTCGCGGTCACCGGTCAGCTCCTGTACCTGGCCACGGTGCCGCCGGACTAGCTCCGCGATCTCCGCGCCGAGCACCAGGTCCTCACGCCGGGTGGCTCGCAGCACGACCACCGGCCGGGCTCCCCGCGGCAGGTCCTCGAGCAGCGCCCGCACCGAGGTGACGCCGATCCCGGCGGCGATCAGCAGGACCCGCGGCCGATGCTGGGAATGCCGGGTGAAAACGCCGTAAGGCCCTTCGATCGCCACCCGGGTACCCGGTTGCAGCCGGGCCAGCGCCTTGGAGTGGTCGCCGACGCCTTTGACGGTCAGTCGCAGGTGCGCCGACTCCGGCAGCGCGGACAGCGTATAGGGATGGGCCTGCCACCACAGGCCGCGGGTCAGGAACCGCCAGAACAGGAACTGCCCGCCGGACACCGGCAGGCGGTCGAGGTGCCGGCCCTGGCAGATGACCGATACCACCCCGGGTCCTTCCGCCCGCACCTCCGCCACGCGCAGGCGGTGCCGGAAGCTGCGGAAGGCGGGCAGGCCGATGCGGTAGGCCAGCACCAGCCCGGCCGTCGCCGCCCACACCGCGGACCACACCACCCGGGTGAGGGGATGCCCGACGAAGGACGGGCCGAGCGCGATGACGTGCGCGAAGGAGATCGCCAGGGCCAGGTACATCCACAGGTGAATGGTCCACCAGACCTCCCGCCGCACCCGCCGCCTGATGGCTCGCACCGAGATCACGCCGGCCAGGCACATCAGGGCCAGCCCGACGGTGGCGGTGAGCATATCCGGGTAGGACCGGATGAGCGTGCCCGCCTCGTGCCACGGCCCGGTCCTGGCGGCCTGCGCGTACCCGGCGGTGATCAGCACCGCGTGGGCGACCAGCAGGCTGATCGGCCAGGGGGCCAGCCGCCGGTGCCAGCGCAGCAGCCCGTCCTGGCCGAGGACGACCTCGATAGCGGGGATGCGACTCACCAGCAGCACCATCATCAGGGCCAGGTAGGTCCCCACCATGCCGGTCGCGTTGCCGGCGAACGTCGCCAGGCCGCCGGGAGCGGACAGCTCGCTGGCGGTCTCCGCCGTCACGGTCAGCGCGGTCGTCGCTCCCAGCCCCACGCCGGCCGCGAGCAGGGCCGCTCCCGCGACCACCGGGCGCGGCGCGGGCGAACCGCGGTGCGGCAGCGGGCGCTTCCTGTTGTGTGCGGCGGGCAGCGGCTTGGCGGAGGAGAAGGGCAGTGCGCTCACGGCACCAGGATGGGGTACCGACGGTGACAGGATCATGAAGCCGCCGCCGGCCTGAGGTGCGATCACCTGACGGGGCGGGCCGACATCGTGATGAAGTCGCGGTCCCAGGCCGGGTCGAAGAACGTGGACGGACCCTGCACGGTCGAGGCGAGCAGCTTGCTGCCGTTGGACGGCGCGGCCGGCGCGCCCGCCGGGGGATCGTAGGTCACGAAGGTGGGCCAGTAGGGGTTGATGTCCATTTCCATGCCCCGCACGACCCCGGCCCGCACCAGCAACTGGGCCAGCTGCAGCGGGTCCAGGCCCGGCCCGAGCACGTCGACCAGGGCCCCGTCGGCGGTGACGCCCAGTCCGGTCCGCCACTGGTGCTCGACGCCGGGGAGCCCGTGCCCGCAGGAGGTCGCCGCGCACGTCGAGCCCCACCTCCGCCAGTGCCTCGTGAAGACGAGCCGGGTCGGGCGCCCGCCGGCCACGAGCGGTGTGAGGTTCTGCCGGACGCTGATGACCTGCGGGGTCATCGCGACGTCGCGGCCCCAGGCCCCGATGTTCACGGTTCCGTCCGCGTAGATCACCAGGGAGGCCGCCCCGGTCCGCAGCGGGTAGATCATCCGGCGTTCGGTGTAGTAGCCGCCCCGCGCGGTGTTCATCTGGAACCCGCCGTTGAACGCGGCCACGAGCGTCCTGGCCTGGGCCGGCGCGATGGGTGCGGTGTACCGGTAGGGGCCGCCTCCGGGGGTGCTGAGCGAGCCGGAGTACAGCCGGGCGGACAGCAGGCCCGTGTCCATCCAGGCGATCCCGGCGGGCTGCGTGCCGCCCGGCGGGACCAGCGTGGTCTGGTAGATGGCCGGCTCGCCGCCGACCGGCCGCCCGGCCGGGTGCCAGGCCCCCTGCCCCGCGGACGCGGGCGGCCCGAACGGGGTCAGCGCGGCGGGGCTGGGGAGCGGCACCCCGGGTACCGGGTGGCCGCCGGCCGGCGGCACCGTGCGCCGCGCTGATCCCGTTCGGGCCGCCCGCGTC
>Ga0187810_10000785_pt1 | contig 11439 bp, 9 predicted proteins | sample NC_wetland_sal_i_9_FD_132963 | JGI IMG/M metagenome (GOLD analysis project Ga0187810, IMG submission 132963) | Wetland sediment microbial communities from Neuse River Estuary, North Carolina, USA - ASW_5 | ecosystem: Environmental > Aquatic > Freshwater > Wetlands > Sediment | place: USA: North...
TTCGGGTCCGCGCGATACTCGCAGCGATCCTCCGGAATCCGGCCGATCACCTTGCGCGTCGCGGCGGCTTCCTTGTCCCAGTGGCTCAGAAAAAATTCCTTGTAGTCCATACTGCCTCCTCGTTAGGAAAAGTGTCGGTCTCAGGCGGAAGTAATCTAGGCGAAGAAAAGGCGAATGTCAATAGGGAAGGTGACTATCTCTTCTGGACAAGTAAGCGAAGGTCATTACCCTCCTCACCGTGCAGCGACAAGATTCCCGACGGGTCGCGACGCGCGCTAGCGAGGATAGCCGTGGATGCGCATATCCACGAGCTGGCCGACGGGAACGTTTTTATAGCCCGCACGCGCGAGTTCTCCGACGTACGCGCCGTCCACGCCGTGAATGCGCAGGTCAATCAATTGCCCGGGCGTGAGGTGATCGTAGCCGGCGTCCTTCATTCCCTTCACGAAATCCACGGTGACGTCGTGAATCCGCAGGTCCACGAGTTGGCTCGCCGTCGGGGTCATCCCCAGCGACTTCAAGCCGCGCACGTAGTCGGGCTTGACGTCGTGGATGCGCAAATCCACGAGCTGGTGAGTGTCCAAGCCGTCGTAGCCGGCGTCGTGCATAGCGCCGAGAAATTCGGGCGAGACATCGTGAATGCGCAGGTCCACCAGCTCATGGGAAGTGAGCGGGTTGACGCCGCGCGCGTGCAGCGCCTCGACGTACTCGGGATCGACATCGTGAATCCGCAGCTCGACGATCTCCTGCGCGTCGGGCGGCCCGGCAACCAGGCCTTCCATCGTCTTCACGTATTCCGGCGTGATCCCGTGGACGCGCAACTCGACGAGCTGGCTGAACGAGAGGCTGCGAAAGCCGGCATCGCGCATGCCGCGCACGTAGCCGCGGTCAATGTTGTGCATCGCCGCGGAAAAATACTGGTCGAGGGACAAGTTCGGGAAGCCGAGGCCGGCCATGGCCTGGCCGAATTCGGCGTTGGGCGAAAACTCGATCGTGCCGGCGCCCTTCGTGCCGTCGAAGCTCCCGGTTACGGTGAATGTGCCGGCGTCACGGCGCACTTCGCAATGGACCGAAGATGCGCCAAGCTGGTCGGCGCAGAGATTGCGCGCGCGAAAGTCCGAGAGGCTGATGGACTCGCTCCAATTGCTGTCCATGCCCGGCCTGTGCACCCGAGCTTCCATGTGAAACGTGTCGCGGTCGGGATTGTATCGGACGGTCCATTCGCCCTTGACGACGTCCTGCCCGAGCAGGCGGCTGCCCAGAGACGCACCGGCAGCCAGCACAACCAACGCAAGGAAGGTTTTTCTTCGCGTCATCACAGACCTCCCGGAGGACACTTTCCCCCTCCTCATTAGGACGCTGCAAAAACGGGAATGTCACAGGACGAAGTGGCCGGAGTTCCGCTCAAATTAGGAGCGGAGGTACTGCGTGAAAATCAAGACGAAAGCGCGCGGTCCACGGAGAGCGAACCGCTGCCCTTGACGAGAATGACCAGCATGATGCCGATGGCCAGCAAGTGATACTCAAATCCCTCGCCGCGCTGCGTGCCGTTCCAGTTCATGAAGAAGCCGACGTGGCGGTGAAACTTCATGACGGCGACAATCATTTCAATGGCGATTCCAAGCGCGGCGATGCGGCTCAGAAAACCGGCGATCAGTCCCAATCCACCGAGAAATTCCGCGCAAATCGCGAGGAAAGCAAACACCGTTGGAATTCCCATATGGTGCGTGAACGTGTTCATCGTGGCGCTGAATCCGTATCCGCCAAACCATCCCAAAACTTTCTGCGCTCCATGCGCAAAGAAGACGCATCCGGCGATCACGCGCAGAATGGCCAGAGACCAATCGTCCGAAGTCCGAAAGATTCTCTTCATATTCGCAGCCTCCGCGGCAAGCGGCCACGTGGTATGTACTCTTTCCGCCGAGCGGCGTCAAGCAGATGGCTCCGCGCCGCGCGGCTTGAAGCAGCGCATTGACTGTCTACGGCGCGGCGAGTAGTATCCGCTCGTCTGCACTCACATTCCGCTCTGCGACGAGGTCTGCTTCCATGTCGAAACGTATCGTTGTATTTTTCTCTGCTTTCGCGGCGTTCCTGGCTCTCGGGGTAAGCGCGATTCTCGCGCAGTCCTCCCAACCCGATCCGAAAGTTTACAGCCAGTTTCACTTCCGCTATCTCGGGTCGGTCGGCAATCGAGCCGACTCAGTTGCCGGCGTGCCGGGGAATCCGGCCATTTGGTACGTGGGCGCGGCCTCGGGCGGAATCTTCAAGTCCACTGACGGCGGAATCCACTGGGACCCGATTTTCGACGCTGAGCCGGTCTCTTCGATCGGCTCGCTCGCGGTCGCAGCCGCCGACCCGAACATCATCTGGGCCGGAACGGGCGAGCCGTACATTCGCAGCCACATCTCGATTGGCGACGGCGCCTACAAATCCACGGACGCGGGAAAAACGTGGACGCGCATGGGCCTGGAGAAAACCGGGCGCATCTCCAACGTGCTGATTGATCCGCGCGACGCGGATATCGTCCTGGCCTGCGCACTCGGCACAGCCTACGGGCCGCAGCCGGAGCGCGGCGTGTTCCGCTCGACCGACGGCGGCAAGACCTGGGAGAAAACTCTTTTCGTGGACGAAAACACGGGCTGCGGCGACCTGGGCATGGACCCGAACAATCCGCGGATTCTCTTCGCGGGCATGTGGCAGATTGAGATTCACACCTGGGGACGCACCAGCGGCGGGCCGGGCAGCGGACTTTACAAATCCACCGACGGCGGCGTGACCTGGAAACACCTGGAAGGTCACGGACTGCCGCATCCACCCATCGGGAGGATTGCCGTGCGCGTGGCGAAGAGCGATCCGAATCGCGTCTACGCGGAGATCGAGACGGGCGACGGCGTGCCGTTTAACGACAAACCCGCGCAAAACGGCCAGCTCTGGCGTTCCGACGACGGCGGCGAAAACTGGCAGGTGGTGAATTACGACCGCAACATCCGCGGCCGCACCGCTTATTACACGCGCGAGGAAATTTCGCCCGACAACGAGAACGAAGTCTATTTCTTTTCCGCCGCGTTTTCTCACACGCTCGACGGCGGCCGCACGCTTACGCCACTGCCGGCCGGCCCCGGCGGCGACAATCACGAGATGTGGATCGATCCCACGAACGGCGATCGCATGGCCGTGGTGAACGACGGCGGCGTCAGCATCTCCGTCAATCGCGGGCGCACGTGGGACCACGTGCAGCTTCCCATCGCGCAGATCTATCACGTCACGGTGGACGATCAGATTCCGTACAATGTTTACGGCAACCGGCAGGACGGCAGCTCGTATCGCGGGCCGAGCAACAGTTTGCAGTTTGGCTTCGGCGGAGGCGGAGGAAGAGGAGGACAAATCTCGCGCAGCGTCTGGCATCCTGTCGCCGGAGGAGAGAGCGGCTTCGCCGTTCCCGATCCGGTGGACAACAACATCATCTGGAACAGCGGCACGGGCTCGGGCAGCGTCGGCGGAACGGTGATGGTTTTCGACGAGCGCAATCGGCAATCGCGGCAGGTGGAAGTCTGGCCCGAGACGACCAACGGCGCGCCCGCCGCCGACGTGAAGTACCGCTTCAACTGGGAATTTCCCATCACGATTTCTCCCCACGACCACAACAAGGTCTACACCGGCAGCCAGTACGTTCACGTGACCACGGACGGCGGAAATAGCTGGCGCGTTATCAGCCCCGATTTGACGCGAAACGACAAGAGCCGCATGGGAATTTCCGGCGGCTTGACTCCCGACGATATCGGCGTCGAATACGCCGGCGTGGTCTTCTCCATCGCGGAATCGCCGAAGGAAGCCGGCGTGCTCTGGGCCGGCACGAACGACGGCTACGTGCAAATTACGCGTGACGGCGGAAAGAATTGGACCAACGTCACGGCCAATATTCCCAATCTGCCGGATTGGGGCACGGTGAGTAACATCGAAGCTTCGCGATACGACGCGGGGCGGGCTTACATCACCGTAGATTTTCACCAGATGAACAATCGCGATCCGTACGTTTACAAGACGACGGATTACGGAAAAACGTGGACGCCGATCACCAACGGCATTCCGCATTCCATGCTGAGCTACGCGCACTGCGTCCGCGAAGATCCCGTGCGCAAGGGACTGCTCTATCTCGGGACGGAAAATGCGCTCTACGTCTCGTTTGACGACGGAGCAAACTGGCAGCCGCTGCAAAACAATCTGCCGCATGCGCCCGTGTATTGGATCACGGTGCAGGAGCGCTTCCACGATCTCGCTCTGGCCACTTACGGCCGCGGCTTCTGGATATTGGACGATGTGACGCCGCTGGAAGCCATGACGCCGGAGATTTCGGCGTCGCCCGCGTATTTATTCGCGCCGCGCGATGCCTATCGCTTCCGGCCCGTCTCGGAACCCGCGGCCGTGACCTACGATCCCACGGCCGGGCAAAACCCACCGTATGGCGCGGACATCAATTACTATTTGCAGTCGGCGCCGAAAGAAAAAGAGGAAGTGAAGCTCGAAATTCTCGACGCGAGCGGAAAAGTGGTTCGCAAGCTCGAACCCAGGAAAGACGCCGGGATCAGCCGCGTGTATTGGAATCTGCGGTTTGAGCCCACCGAGCAGGTGAAGTTGAGGACGAGCCCGCTGTACGATCCCGAGCTTCGCGTCGGGCCGGACGGCTGGCGGCCCATGCCGGGCAATCCGCGCAGCGAATTGCTCGCTCCTCCAGGCGTGTACACCGTGAAGCTGACCGCGGGTGGGAAAGAGTACGCGCAAAAGCTGACCGTGCTCAAGGATCCGCACTCAACGGGCACGCTGGCCGACATCGAAACGCAGACCAAGCTTCTGCTGGCCATCCAGGAGGAGATGAACGAAACCGCCGGCAACATCAACCAGATCGAATCCATCCGCGCGCAACTCGCAAGCCTGGAAGGCCAGCTCGGCGACGATGAAAACGGTAAGGCCATCCGGAAATCCGCCGATGACCTGGTGAAGAAGCTCATCGACCTCGAGGGCACGCTGCTTCAGCTCAAAACCACGGGCCAGGGGCAGGACGACGTGCGGTATGCCTCCATGTTGATGGAAAAAATCGACTACCTGGCCGGAGAAGTGGGCGATTCCGATTTTCCGCCGACTACGCAGCAGGTCGAGGTCAATCAGCTGCTCAAGCAGCAGAGCGCGCACGCGACCGAGGAGCTGCGCACGCTCGTATCCAAGGACGTGGCGGCTTTCAATGCGATGCTGCGCGAGAAAAACGTGCCCAACATCATCCTCAAGGCGCCCTGAACGAGCGCGCCGCATAGCGCAACTCTCGCGCTGCGTTGCGCCGCGCCAATTCTTTCCGGTTGAGCAAAACAGGCGCGCGCACATAGAATCTGCAGCATGAGTGAACTCGCGTATTTGTGCCTGCGCGCGCCGCAAGCGCGGCGCCTCATCCCCGGTTCGCGCGCATGAAGCCTGCCGATCCTCACGCAGAACTCCGCTCCGCAGTCCGCGAATTGTGCGGACGATTTCCCGACAGCTACTGGCGCGAGCTCGACGCCAAGCGCGCGTATCCCGAGGAGTTTGTCCGCACGCTGACCGACGCCGGATACCTGGCCACGCTGATTCCGGAAGCGTACGGCGGCGCGGGCCTCGGTGTCGCGGAAGCCTCGGCGATTCTCGAAGAGATCCATCACTGCGGCGGAAACGCCGCCGCGTGCCACGCGCAGATGTACATCATGGGCACGCTGCTGCGGCATGGCTCGGAGAAGCAGAAGCAGGACTATCTGCCGAAAATCGCGAGCGGCGCGCTGCGCCTGCAAGCGTTTGCCGTTTCCGAGCCCAACACCGGCTCCGACACGACGCAATTGAAGACCATGGCCGTGCGCAAGGATGACCACTACGTCGTCAGCGGGCAAAAAATCTGGATTTCGCGCGCCGAACATTCCGATTTGATGCTGCTGCTCGCGCGCACCACGCCGATCGAGCAGGTGAGCAAGCGCACGGAGGGGCTTTCCATTCTGCTCGTGGACTTGCGTCAGGCCGCTGGTCACGGGCTGAGCATCCGGCCGATTCGCACGATGATGAATCACGCCACGACGGAAGTTTTTTTCGATCACCTCGAGGTCCCCGCGGAGAATCTGGTGGGAGAAGAAGGCAAGGGATTCCGTTATCTGCTCGACAGCCTGAACGCCGAGCGCATTCTGATTGCGTCCGAGTGCATCGGCGACGCGCGGTGGTTTATCGAGCGGGCCTGCCGCTACGCGAAGGAGCGCGTCGTGTTTGGCCGGCCGATCGGGCAGAACCAGGGCGTGCAGTTTCCGATTGCACGCGCGCATGCCAACCTCGAGGCCGCGCGCGTGATGGTTTCACTCGCGGCAAGTTTGTTTGACGCGGGAACGCCATGCGCCGCGGAAGCAAACATGGCCAAGCTGCTGGCCGCGGATGCGTCGTGGGAAGCGGCCAACGTCACGCTCCAGACCTATGGCGGGTTCGGCTTCGCGGAGGAATACGACATCGAACGCAAATTCCGCGAGACGCGACTGTACCAGGTCGCGCCGATTTCCACCAACATGATCCTCAGCTACATCGCCGAACATGTGCTCGGGCTTCCGCGATCGTACTGAATCGCGCTCATGCGTTTCACAAACTGCGAAGGGAAACTATGAAATACCGGAAACTCGGCCGCACCGGATTCGAAATCAGCGAAATCGCTCACGGCTTGTGGGGCATGAGCATGTGGAGCGGATCGGACGACCGCGAGTCGCTCGACGCGCTGCAGCTTGCAGCGGACCTCGGCTGCAATTTTTTCGACACTGCGTGGGCCTACGGCGAGGGAAAAAGCGACGCGCTGCTCGGCGAAATCTTATCGCGCAACTGCGGCAAGCGGCTTTTTGCGGCGTCAAAAATTCCGCCTATGAATCGCAAGTGGCCGGCGCTGCCTCAATACAAATATCGCGACGTCTTCCCCGCCGAGCACGTTTTCAAATACGCCGCTCTGATCCGCGAGAAGCTTCGCGCCGACGTCATTGACCTCCTCCAATTTCACGTCTGGACCGATGAGTGGACCGCGGAACCGGAATTTCGCGAGACTGTTGAAAAACTCAAGCGAGACGGCTGGGTGCGCGCTTTCGGATTGAGCCTGAATCGCTGGGAGCCGGAAAACGGCATCGCGGCGCTGCGCACGGGGCTGGTGGACGTCGTCCAGGTGATCTACAACATCTTCGACCAGGCGCCCGAAGACCGGCTGTTGCCCGTCTGCCGCGAGCTCGACATCGGCGTGATCGCACGCGTTCCGCTGGATGAAGGAAGCCTCGGCGGAAAGTTGACGCCGCAAACGACGTTCCCGAAGGGTGACTGGCGCGCGCTTTATTTCGGCCCCGAGAATCTGGCGAATACGCTGGCGCGCGTCGAAAAGCTCAAGCAAATTCTTCCCGCCGCGATGAGCCTGCCGCAAATGGCGTTGCACTTTATTCTCTCAAATTCGGACGTGAGCACGACGATCGTCGGGATGAGAAGACTCGAGCATGTCCGGCAAAATATGGCCTGGAGCGACGCCGGCGCGCTGGATCGCGCGCTGCTGCAAGTGTTGAAGGCCCACCGCTGGGACCGCGCGCCGCAAAGGTGGTCCGCCTGAAGGGGATGAGCCGGCGTGCAAGCCGAGCCGCGCGCTGGGTTCGCGGCGGGACGCACGGAACCAACGTGGACCGGCGCGTGAAAGGTTGACCGGCATGACGAGACCGCCTCTGGCGCAAATCGTTTCGCGGGCCGTGCGCCTGCGCTGCCCAAATTGCGGCCGCGGCGGGCTTTTTGCAGGTGTCTTCAAGATGCGCGCGAAATGCCCGGCCTGCTCGCTCTCGTATTTTCCGGAGTCGGGCTACTACGTCGGCGCAATGATCATCAACTATGCAGCGACGGTCGCGATCGTCCTCGTCATTTTTCTCGCCTCGCTATTGTTCCCCGACGTCACGCGCTGGACGACGAACACAAAGATTCTGCTCTGGATGGCGTTTGCGATTGCCCTGTCGCTTTCGCTGATGCGCCATTCCTACAGCTTCTGGCTGGGCCTCGATTTCTGGGTGAAACCGCGGCGGCCGGAGTCCGGCCGACAAGACTTCCCCTCATCCGACGGCGGATTGAGCTGAAGCAAGCGCGAGGGATTGCGGCGCTCGGAGCGGCGGCTAGCGCGGCGGAGCGACTGAGGTGTAGGGAGTCATATCCACGCTTTTCCATTCGCCCTTGATGATTCCGGCGCGAATCTGCGCGGGTGTCTTCCCTTTCCTCGTCATCAAATAGGCGTAGACGCCCTCTTCCTTGCACGTCGAACACATCGAGGCATGCGTATCCACGAAGCAATCGAGCAGGCTAAGGTGTCCGGCGTCTCGATCGCAGCCGCAGTAGCATGGCTCGCGATACAAGACCGGCTTGATTTTCGCAGCAAGAGCGTACACGTTCCGGTTCACGGCGTCGGGAAATTGCTTTGGGTCGAGCGTGGCGGGCAAAGGCTCGGTCGGCCGAGAAGAATGATACGGAGGCACAGGAGGAATCGGAGACACTTGCGGCGCCGCGGCGGCAAGCGCCGTCCCGATGATGATCAATGCGAACGCCATCATCATTGCTGGAATTCTGCCTGACATGCGGAACCTCCTTCGCTGAGTCGAAAATCTTCGTCCCACCAACCCGCCGCTGCTCCCTCGGCTTGCTCGCGACTTGCCGCTCCGAGATCCGGACAATCAGGGATGATCCGGGTCGGCGGCCGGCGGCGCGCTCGAATTTACAGCTGGTTCGCTAGGGCCGGGAGCAGATTCGGTCGCGGAAGAATTCGAGGCGGGAGAATTGGCCGCGGCTGCCGACGTTGCCGAGGATATCTCCGCCAAGGGTTGCGCCGCCACCTGCGGAGCTGTTTCGGTGGATTGCGCCGAAAGCCGCGGAGCAAGTGAATCCGCGATTAGGTCGACGAGCATCCGCGCGCCCTGCCCTTCGGGATCGAGATCGGGATTGTAAGCGGTGAACTCAATGGCGATCAGATTCGGCTGGCGAGCAAATTCGGCCAGCGCTGCGCGCGCATCGTCGAGCTTCAGGCCGCCCGGGCCCGAGAAATTCGTCGCGCGAAACTCCTCGCTCGAAATCACGTCCACATCGAAGTGCAGGACGAATTCCCGGTTGGCCACGTGCGAGTGTTCCAGAGCGCGCCGCGCCGCGGCCCCGCCGCCAAGCGCTGCGACGTCTTGCGCCATGTGCCGCTGCAGCGGCGAACGCGCCAGGAACTGTTCCTCCGGCGGGTCTAGCCGGTCAAGGCCGAAGAGCAGGATGTCCGGTTCGCGCACCAGCGGCGGCTCGCCCCAGAAGCGAGTCAGCTCGGGAGCGCCGCGGCCGATCACTTGCGAGATGGTCATCCCGTCCACGCAGCCGGACGGCGTCGTGGCCGGCACGTTCAAGTCAGCGTCGCGGTCCATGTAAACCAGGCTGACGTGGCGATAGTAGCGGCGCGCCGCGGCGACCGTAGCCAGCACTGAGATGCAATCGCCCCCGAGAATCACCGGGAGCGCGCCGGATTTCAGAGCCACCTCGACGCGCGGGCGCAAATCATTGAGTCCGCGCAGTATGGCGGGAATATTCCGCGCCCGAGGATGTTCTTCGTCGGATTGAAAAAGGACGGGCCCGGCATCGCCGTGGTCAGCGACTTCAAAACCTGCAGCGGTCAGCCGTTCGACGATTCCTGCCGTGCGCAACGCCGCTGGCGCGCGCTCATGCCCCGCTGCCAGCGCGGCCGCGCTCGAAGGCGCGCCCAGCAGAGCAATCTTCTTCGGCTGACGGACGATCTTGACCGCCAAGACTGCGCTCCTTGAGTCGAGTGGGCATCAACTCTATCGCACAAAAAATGCTGTCCGGCCAAAAACACTTGCGTTCATCCGCGCTTCGAAGCCGGGGCGATCACTGCGAGTTCGGGCGGCAGCGTGAACCGCACGTCCTCGCGAATCAGGTCCAGGTCGCGCTGGTCGGTAAAACCGAACGCGGCGAGCCGCTCGCTCACCTGCTCGACCAGAACTTCCGGCGCCGATGCGCCCGCCGTCAGCCCGACGCGGCGCACGCCCTCGAGCCATTCGGGCCGGATGCCGCTGGCGTCGTCGATCAACTGCGCGGCCACGCCTGAACGGTTGGCGACTTCCACCAGGCGATTCGAATTCGAGCTGTTGGGCGAGCCGACGACGAGGATCAGATCGACGTCGCGCGTCATCTGCTCGACGGCTTCCTGCCGATTCTGCGTGGCGTAGCAAATATCGTCGGAAGCCGGTCCGGTGATTTGCGGAAACCGCTCGCGGAGCCGCGCGACAATTTCCTGCGTATCGTAAAGACTCAGCGTCGTCTGCGTGAGGTACGCCAGCCGGGTCGGGTCCTGCACCCGGAGTGCGTTCACGGCCTCCACGCTGTCCACGACCACCGTCTGGTCCGGCGCCTCGCCGGAGGTGCCCACAATTTCCTGGTGATCGCGATGGCCGATCAGGATGATGGTGCGGCCCTCGCGAGCAAATTTCAGCGCCTCGAGGTGCACTTTGGTCACCAGCGGGCAGGTCGCGTCAATCACACGAAGCACGCGCAGCCGGGCTTCTTCCCGCGTTGTCGGCGGCACGCCGTGCGCGCTGAAGACGAGCACCGAGCCGACCGGAACTTCTTCCACCGTCTCGACAAAAATCGCGCCCCGGTGACGCAGTTGCTCCACGACGTAGCGGTTGTGCACAATTTCGTGATGGACGTAGACCGGCGGCCCGTAAGCCTCCAGGGCCAACTCGACAATGTCCACCGCTCGTACCACTCCGGCACAGAAGCCGCGCGGCCTCACTCGCAGCAGAATCTTGCCATTGCCTGGTTGTGTGATTGGGTCGCTCATCTATTATCCTAAACTTGAAATGATACCCTAACCTGCCCTCTGCCGCACGCAGGTTTTCAGTCCGGTAGTGATTCAATTTGGATTCTGAGTGCTGACTCAGTTCTCATACTTGCGTAAGCCGCAGTGAACGCATCGCCTTGCTAGGAAACTTAAGTTGTACCACCAAGTCGCTGAAAACCATTCTCCGCAACGAGGACACCTCTGGAGCTGCACGCGGCTTCCGGCAAACACGAATAGACACATCCAGAGGAACGCGACGACGAAGCCAGGAGTCAAGGTGTGAAATAACTTTATCGAGACAAATGCAACGGCCGAACAGACCGGCATGTAAGCGGCAACCACGAGCAAAAATTGGTTCCTGCGTCGCTTGTACCGCTCCCATTCTCGTTGGTAGTCACTCATCGGTTGGTGTAGGTGCGAAGCAACAATCTTACCAAACAAAGAGACTCTGCTTGCTCAAATTGGGTCAGGACTCATTCTCAAACAGAGTCACAACCTTCAAGCCAGGGCGCTTGCATACAGGCTGCTACGTCCACCCAGGTGCGGCTGAGCGGCCTGGCCGGAAA
>Ga0187810_10000786_pt1 | contig 11437 bp, 11 predicted proteins | sample NC_wetland_sal_i_9_FD_132963 | JGI IMG/M metagenome (GOLD analysis project Ga0187810, IMG submission 132963) | Wetland sediment microbial communities from Neuse River Estuary, North Carolina, USA - ASW_5 | ecosystem: Environmental > Aquatic > Freshwater > Wetlands > Sediment | place: USA: North...
CATGTCCGCCGGAATGTCCGCCGTAGCTCATTTGCCGATCTCCTCTGCCGGTTCGCCCTCGGGCTTGGCGTCGCCGCGGTCTTCGCGGCGCGTCTTCGAGGCCGACTGCTCGAACGCGTCCACCTTGACTGTGAGGAAGCGCAGCACGTCTTCGTTGATCTTGAGCTGGCGTTCCAGCTCGATCACGGCCTTGGCGGGGGCGTTGATGTTGAGGAGCACGTAATGCCCCTTGCGGTTTTTCTTGATGCGGTAGGCGAGGCCGCGAAGGCCCCAGTATTCCTGCTTCTCGACCTTGCCGCCTTCGCCTTCGACGATGGTTTTGAGGTGGGTGGCGAGCGCATCGACCGCCTGCGCGCTGATGTCCTGGCGCGCGATCAGGAGATGCTCGTAAAGAGCCATGTCCCGTTCCCTTGTTGGGCTGCGGTGCGAGGGGCCGGGTTAAGCCCTTGATCGCATTGGCTCGTCAGGACGCCGGACCATCCGGCCTAGAGCACCTGATTTGTAATCAGGTGCTCCTTCCTGCGACCGCAGCCGCTTGTGAGGGGCGGGCTATAGCCGAAAGGGGGAGGGGAGGCAAGAAGGGGGCGATCTCATGGCCCATCCAAGTCGCATCCGGCGACGAGCGTTGAAGAAGGGTTTGCCGTCAGGCTCCGAACCGACAAGACGGACGCGGTTACGCATGGTTTCGAAAAGCACGGCATACCCCTCCCCGATCCGGCTTCGTCCTGCGGACTATGCCGGATCGACCCTCCCTCAAGGGGAGGGTGAAAGAAAAAGAAATGTCGGCATTCCCCCATAAGGCGCGGGGGCTGTCGCGAAAGGCAGCCCCCATTTCAAGGCCCTGGCACGCAGCCATGAGGCCGACCGGCCCGGCGGGCGGGCCCGTCTTTGCGCCTTTGTGCTCCCACTGGAGCGAGGCAGAAACAGTATCCGCCAAAACGCTCCCGAGGTCAAGAAAATACGACGGTATGTGCCGCATCGTATTGCTTGCGAAGTTTGCGTGTTATCAATGACGCCGTTGCGTTTTCACGGACAGCCATGACCTCCCGCGCCGAACTTTTTTCCGCCCGCGTGCCGCGTTACACCAGCTATCCCACGGCGCCGCATTTCCATGCCGGCATCACCGGCGAGACGCTGCGTTCCTGGCTGGCCGCGCTGCCGCCGCAAACACCCTTGTCGCTGTATCTGCATGTACCGTTTTGCGACACGCTGTGCTGGTTCTGCGGCTGCCACACCACGGTGGTGAACCGCTATGCGCCGGTGGAAGCGTACCTCAAGAACTTGTCCGCCGAGATCGCCGATATCGGACCGCTGCTCCGCGGCCATCCCGTCACCTTCCTCCATTGGGGCGGCGGTTCGCCCACCATTCTCACCCCTGCCGACGTCAAGGCGCTGAAAGGGGCGCTGGCGGCGCATCTCGAGATCGCGCCCGAGGCCGATTTCGCGGTGGAGATCGATCCGCGCGGCCTCAAGGACGAGATGGTGGCGGCGCTGGCCGAGGCGGGCGTCAACCGCGCCTCCATCGGGGTGCAGGATTTCGACGATAGGGTGCAGCAGGCCATCAACCGCATCCAGCCTTTCGAAGAGACGGAGCGCGTGGTGGAGGCCTTGCGCGCGGCGGGGATCGACGCCCTCAACATCGATCTCATCTACGGGCTGCCGCATCAGACCCTCGCCAACGTGGCGCGCACCATCGAATTGTCGCTGAGGCTGAAGCCGCAGCGCTTCGCCGTGTTTGGCTATGCCCATGTGCCGCATTTCAAGAAGCACATGCTGCTGATCCCCGAAGCGGCGCTGCCCGGGGCCGAGGCAAGGCTGGAGCAGTTCGAGCTGACGCACGAGATGCTGAGTGCGGCCGGTTACGTGCCCATCGGGCTCGATCATTTCGCCCTGCCGGACGACAGCCTGGCCGTGGCGCAGCGGGCGGGAAAGCTGGCGCGCAATTTCCAGGGCTACACCAGCGACGCGGCGCCGGTCTTGATCGGGCTGGGGGCTTCGGCGATCAGCTCTTTGCCGCAGGGCTATGTGCAGAACAAGCCCGAGGTGCCGGAATGGCGCAAGGCGGTGGAAGCGGGCGAACTGCCGGTGGCGCGCGGCATCGCGATCTCGGAAGAGGACAAGCTGCGCCGCGCCATCATCGAGCAGTTGATGTGTTATCTGGAAGTCGATCTGGCGCGCTTCGGCAAGGCGCCCGAGGATTTCGCGGCGGAGATGGCTGCCTTGCAGCCCTTGATCGCCGAAGGCTTCGTGCTGCGCCAGGGCAGCGTGCTGCGCGTGCCTGCGCGCGCGCGCGCGGCGGTGCGGCTGGTGGCGGCGGCGTTCGATACCTATCTTGCCAAGAGCAAGGCGGTGCACGCCGTGGCGGTTTAGACCCGCCGCACGCGGATGTCGGATTGCAGAAACCACGAGCCGTCGGGGTTCTTGATTTCGCCGAGCCAGCGGAACGACGCGTCCGTCATCTCGGCGAAGCGCCAGCGGATGTCGCGGCCTTCCTTGTTCTTGCCGGTCTGCACGATCTCCTCGCCGCAGTCGCGCCCGACCAGGTGGGTGTAGTATTGGCGCACCGGTTCGTTCCACAGGATGTGCCAGGCGTCGATGCCGGGATCGTAGATGCGCAGCGTGGTGCCGTAGAAGAAGCCGGGCAGATCCCACACGTCCTGGACGGCGCGGCCGTTCAGCACCCAGCCGAAGGCGATGGTGCCGGCGGCCTCGACGAATTTGCCGGGCTCGGGCTGGAGGCGGGCCTGCATCGCCCAGTTTCCCGCCAAGCGGCCGTAGAGGTTGAGTTTTCCGGCATGGCCGGCGAAGGGGCCGGCGGCCAGGAGGGCGGCGGCAAGCGGTTCGGTCACGGATATGCTCCAAGCAGCAGGTTTCATGCGATAATTCTTGCGCGGCCCGAGGCGGGCCCGCTTGGGGAAAATTGCACATGCCGCAGACTGCGCGCCTTCTTGCGTCCGGGCCGGGCTGGCGGGCCAGCGAGGTCGTCTGCAGCGACGGCCCGCATGATCCCCGCAGCGAAGAACGCCATGACGGCGCCTGCCTCGCCGTCGTGCTCGCCGGCCGCTTCCAGTATCGCGCCGCGCACGGCGCCGCGCTGCTGGCGCCCGGCACGGTGCTGCTCGGCAACGGCGGACAGGACTTCGAATGCGGCCACGACCACGGCACCGGCGACCGCTGCCTGTGCTTCAACCTGGCGGAGGAATTGCTCGACACGGTCGTTGCCGGGCTTCCCGGCGCCAAACCGGCGTTCCGTGCCCCCAGGCTGCCGCCGTCGCCGCTGCTGGTGCCGCTCCTGGCCGAAGCGGCTGCGGCGGGCGAAGCGGGCGACGCCGCGGCGCTGGAGGAAATCGCGCTGCGGCTGGCCGGTTGCGCCGCCGCGATGCAGGCCGATCTCAAGCCCGCCGATTTCCGCGCCGCGCCCGGCGAGGAGCGCGCCGTCGCCGAGGCCCTGCGCCTGATCGAATGCCATGCGTCGGAGCCGGCGGAAGAGGCGCTGTCGCTGGCGGCGCTGTCAGAGCGGGCCGCGACCAATCGCTATCGCCTGATCCGGCTGTTCCGCCGCTTGGTCGGCATGACGCCGCATCAATACCTGCTGCACCTGCGCCTGGTCCGGGCGGCGCAGCGGCTGCTTACCGGCGACGAAGAGATTTCCGCCATCGCCTTCGCCGAGGGCTTCGGCGATCTTTCGAGCTTCAACCGCCGCTTCCGCCGCGTGCTGGGAGCGGCGCCCGGCCGCTATCGCGCGGCGCACGCCTGATTAGAGCGTTTTCAGGAAAAGTGGAGCCGATAACGACAGTGTATTCGGCGGTTTTCCGTCCGAAAACGCGACAAAATAAAGACCTAATGCATCGGCGGCTTGCCGTTATTCTCGTGACGCGGCGGCCTGGGGGCCAGCCATACCGACGCGGCGGCAACCAGCATCACCATCCCGACATACAGGAAGGTCTGGTTGGTGCCGAGCATGACGCTTTGGCCCTGCACCGCCAGGTCGAGCAGGCCCCGCGCCTGCTCCGGGCCGAAGCCGCCGCCTTGCAACAGGGCGAGCGCGCCGGCGGGATTGTGCAGCTCGCCCGCCAGGACGGCCTTGTTCGATTCGATGGCGTTGATCCAGACGGCGACCACCACCGCCGTGGAAATGGCGCTCGACAAGGTGCGGATGAAGTTGAACTGGCCCGCGCCCGCCGCCGTGTCCTTGGGCGGCAGCGATGAGACCGACATGTCCATCAGCGGCACCACGATCAGCGGGAAGGCGAAGCCCATCGCGATCTGCGGATAGAGCAGCTGCAGGAAGGTCATGTCGGGCGTGAACAGCACGCGCACCAGCGTCGCCGCCGCGCTCAGCAAGAGGCCGATGCAGACCAGCCAGCGGTGGTCGTATTTGGTCATCAGGAAGGCGGTGAGCGGCGCCGAGATCACCGAGAAGACGCCCATCATGGCGACGTTGTAGCCCGCCAGCAGCGCCGTGTAGCCCAGGCTGGTTTGCAGCCAGAGGGGCACCAGCACCAGCGAGCCGAACAGCGAGCCGAAGGCCAGCGCGATCACCAGCATCGAAACCGAGAAGGAGCGGTCGCGGAAGACGCGCAGGTCGACGATGGGCGTTCGTTCGGTGAGTTCCCAGATGATGAAGGCAAGGAAGCCGAGCACGGTCGCGATCAAAAGCACGACGATGAAGTCGGAATTGAACCAGTCGAGGTTCTGGCCGTTGCCCAGCATGACTTGCAGCGCCCCCACCCAGAGCACCAAGAGCCCCAGGCCGACGTAATCGACCTTGGCCTTGACCGTCGGCTGTTCGTGCTTCACCAGCAGCTTCCAGGCGACGAAAGCCAGGGCCAGGGCAAAGGGAACCTTGATGTAGAAGGCCCAGGGCCAGCTCCAGTTGTCGCCGATCCAGCCGCCCAGCGCGGGGCCGACGGCCGGGGCGATGATGGTGGTGGCGCCCCAGGCGGCCAGCGCCTTGATCTCGTGGCGGGGCGGCACGATCTGCAACAGCAGGGTCTGCGACAAGGGGATCAGCGGGCCGCCGCAGATGCCGAGCAGGATGCGGAAGACGATCAGCATCGGCAGGCTGGTGGCCAGGCCGCAGAGGATGGAGACGATGCCGAAGCCGACGATGCCCGAGACGAAGACCTTGACCGGGCCGAAGCGCTCGGCCAGCCAGCCGGTGAGCGGCACCATGATGGCTTCGGCCACGGCGTAGGAGGTGATCACCCAGGTGCCGTCGGAAGGCGCCACCGCCAGCGCCCCCGAGATATGCGGCACCAGCACGTTGGTGATGGTGAGGTCGAGGATCGCCAGGAAATTGCCGAAGGCCAGCACCGCCACGACGGCGACCAGGAGCAGGCCTTTGGGTTCGTCTTTGGCGGCGGTCCCGGACATGGCGTCAGTCCGAGACGTCGATGGCCGCTTTCATCGACAGGCCGACGCGCAAGGGATGTTGCTCAAGCTCCCTGGGATCGAGGGCGATGCGCACCGGTATGCGCTGCACCACCTTGATCCAGTTGCCGGTGGCGTTCTGGGCCGGGATCACGGCAAAGGCCGCGCCGGTGCCGCCGCCCAGCCCCGCGACGGTGCCGTGGAACACCACGCCCGAGCCGTAGAGATCGGAGGTGAGTTCCACCTTCTGGCCGGGATGCACGCGGGCGAGCTGGTTCTCCTTGAAATTGGCATCGACATAGACGTCCCGGATCGGCACCACGGTCATCAGCGGACGGCCCGCCGCCGCCATCTGGCCCACCTGCACGTTGCGCTGTGCCACGATGCCGGAAACCGGGGCGCGGATCACCGTGCGCTCCAGGTTGAGGCGGGCGGTGTCGCGCTGCGCCAGGGCGGCCAGCACTTCGGGATGATGGGCGGCGTCGGTGTTCTGGGTGAGGGCTTCGGCCCCTTGCAGCGCCGCGGCGGAGGCTTCAAAGGCCGCCTTGTAGCCGGAGAATTCCTCCTTGGAGACGGCACCGGTGCCTTTGATCCCGGCGCGGCGTTGGTAATCGAGCCGGGTGCGCTCGTAATCGGCGCGGCGGGCCTCGACCTGCGCGTAATAGGTTCTCACCTTGCGCAGCGTGGCGCCGTAGCCCGCTTCGGCCTGGGCCAGCAGCAGCTTGGCATCGGCCGGGTCGATCACCACCAGCACGTCGCCCTGTTTGACGGCTTCGGAATCGTGCACCCGCACTTCCATCACGCGGCCGTTGGTCAACGGCGTCACCAGGGCGGGGGAGACGTCGACATAGGCGTCGTCGGTCGAGACGGTGCGGGAGGCGACCAGCCACCACCAGGCCAGCGCGGCAACCGCCGCCACGGCGACGGCGATGCCGAGCAGCAGAAACATCCGTGCGCGGATGGTTTTCTGCCGCGCCTCTGCGGGGACGTCTTCCGCCTTGAGCCAGCTTGCCGCGCCGTTGCCTTGCATCCCGAGCTCCTTATTTCTTCTCCGCGTAGCCGCCGCCCAGGGCGCGGACCAGCGCGATGTCGCGGGCAAAGGCCTGCGCCTCGAAATCGGCGACGGCCATGCGCTGCTGCAACAGCAGGTTCTCCACCGCCAGCACGTCGAGATAACGCGCCAGGCCGGCGCCGTAGCGGGTGCGGATGACGCGATAGGCGTTCTCGCTTTCGGCCAGCGAATTGCGGGCGTGCTCCAGCTCCGCTTCCATCGCCTTGCGGTCGGAATAGGCGTCGGCCACGTCGCGCAGGGCGTTCGACAGCGTCTTGTCGTAGAGCGCCGCCGCCGCGTCGTATTGGGCGCGGCTGGCGCGATAGATGCCGGTGTTGCGGCCGTAGTCGAAGATCGGCAGATGCAGCGCCGGGCCGAAAGCGGCCACGGTCGAGCCGCTCTTGAACAGCAGCTTGGCGTCGAGCGTGCCCAGGCCGTACAGCCCGGTGAGATCGATGTTGGGATAGAAATTGGCGTGGGCGACGTCGATGCCCGAAGCCGCCGCTTCCGCGTTGCGGCGGGCCGCCACCACGTCGGGACGCCGGCCGATCAGATCGGCGGCGAGCGCGGCGGGCAGTCCCGCCGAGCGCAGCCGTTGGACCGGGGCGGGGGTGATCGTGAGGCCGTAATCCGGGCCCTTGCCGAGCAAAGCGGCCAGGGCATGGCGAAGTTTCGCGACCATGGCACCCACGGCTTCGGCCTGCACCTTGGCCGCTTCGAGCTGGGCCCGCGCCTGGCTGAGGGCCGCTTCGTTCTCGAGACCGGCCTTGAAACGCGTATCGACCAGATCGGCGCTTTCCTGGCGCAGGCGCACCGCTTCTTCGGCCGTTTTGCGGTCGGCGAGAAGCTGCTGCAGCACGGCATAGCTCGCCGCCACGCCGGCGGAAATCTGCAAGCGCGCCTCGGCCTGTTCGGCCTTGGCCGCTTCCGCCGTGGACAGCGCCGCGGTGAAGGAGGCGCGGTTCTTGCCGAAGAGGTCGAGCTGGTACTGGAGGCCGGCGGTGAGCAGCGCGGCGTTGTGATAGCCCTTGGGCAGGTAAGGCGTGAACATCGCCGGGAAGCCGATGTTCTGCGGAATCTCGGCTTCCAGGACATCGGCATCGCCCGCCACGGTCGGCCACAGCATGGCTTCCGAAATATCGGCCATGGCTTCGGCGGCCTGCGCGCGGGCCGCCGCCATCTTGAGATCGGGCGAATCCTGCAAGGCCTCGCCGATCAAGCCGTCGAGCTGGGGATCGTCATAGGCCTTCCACCAGGCGTCTTCCGGCCAGGGAGCCTCGGGGGCGGCAAGGCTTTTGGCGGTTTGGTACGCCGCAGGCGGCTTGATGTCCGGACGCGGGCCCAGGTCGGGGACACAACCGGCCAGCGATGCGGCAGCCAGGCAAACCAGGATTTGTCTGCTGCCCTTACGATGATTTTTCCGGGGGCCTGAATTAGCCATTGGCTACTCGTGACCTGTACAGTACGGTACATTCTCATTCCGGGGGCCGTTGTCAAGAGAGAAAAGTACGATACGGTACGGTGCGGGAGGTCACAGCCATGGATACGCTCGAGGTCAAGAAGCTGACGCCGGACGAGCGGCGCAACCACATCCTGGACATCGCCTATGAGGCCTTCATCCGGGACGGCTATGCCGGCACCTCGATGTCGCGCATCGCCGCAAGGCTGGGGGGCTCGAAGACCACCCTCTACAATTACTTCTCCACCAAGAAGGAACTCTTCGTCGCCGTGGCGGATCGCGAAAGCACGCGGCTGTTCGATCACATCTTCACGGTGGGCGAGGGGGCGGGCGATTTCCGCGCCACGGTGGTCGAAATGACGAGGCGCCTGCTCACCGCCATGCTGGAAGACGACATCATCGCCTCGCACCGGCTGATCGTGGCGGAATCGGGACGCTTTCCGGAAGTCGGACACGCCGCCTTCGAGATGGCGCTGCAGCGCGGCGTCATGCGCCTGACCGGGCGCTTCCGGCGCGCCATCGCGTCGGGCGAGATGCTGGCCAATCCCCAGCTCGCCGCCGAGCAGCTGCTCGATCTCATCTGCGGCAACCTGCACCGGCAAAGACTGTGGAACGTCATCAGCGAAGTCGGCGCCGCGACCATCGCCGCCGAAGCGGAGCGCATCGCCAACACCTTCCTCGCCGCCTTCGGCAACGACGCGCTCAGCCGCGCGGCACGCAGCGGCATCTGAAACGCTCGCCGATTTTCGGATGAAGGGAATGCAAGGGCGGCACGGCAGTTTTGGGGGAAACGTGCCACGCGGGAATGCGCCGCCGCCCTTGCAGTCACCGGCTATTCACCGGCAAAACACTTTTAGTAACCGTACTGTACCGTACAGTACATTTTTTCTGTGCAGTGTCAATGTGAAACTGTACCGTACCGTCCGGCACGGGGATAATAAGAGTGCAAATGGTTCTGATCGAAAACCGAAAGCCCAGTCCGGACGAGCGCCGCACGGCGATCCTGGACATCGCCCGCGAGGCCTTCCTGCAGGACGGCTATTCCGGCACCTCGATGTCGCGAATCGCGGTGCTGGTGGGCGGCTCCAAGGCCACGCTCTACAGCTATTTCCCCTCCAAGAAGGATCTCTTCGTGGCGGTGGTCGATCGCGAAACCACGCGGCTCTACGACGAAATCTTCCACATCGAGCCGGTGCGCGGCGAAGCCGAGGCGGTGATCGCCGGCGTGGTCAAGCGCTGTCTCGAAGGGCTTTTGTCGGACACCATCGTCGCCGGTTACCGGCTGATCATCGCCGAAGCCGGGCGCTTTCCGGAGATCGGCAAGACCGCCTACGAGCTGGCGGTGCGGCGCGGTTTGGAGCGTATTGCGCAGTATTTCCAGAAGGCGCGCGAGGCCGGGGTGCTGCGCGATTGCGATCCCCGCGCGGCGGCGGACAGCTTTCTCGACCTGGCGGCCGGCAACCTCCACACGCAGCGGCTGTGGAATGCCGTCGAGAAACTCGATGCCGCAGCACTCGAAGCCGAAGCCCGGCGCATCACCGCGGTGTTCCTGGCCGCCTACGGCAACGACGAATTGAGCCGCAACGCACGCCAGCGCGCGTAGCCGGGCGTTTCCGTGCCTATTCGACCTGCTGCGCTTGACACCGCGGGCGGCGCTTGATTTGTCTCGCGCCCTGCTTCGGGGACCTGTCCCCGGCATTGTGGGGTCGAAGGGTAAATGACGCGGGCTTTCGTTTTTCCCGGCCAAGGCAGCCAGGCCGTCGGCATGGGCAAAGTGCTTGCCGATGCCTTCGCACCGGCACGCGAGGCGTTCCAGGAGGTCGATGAGGCGCTGTCGCAGAACCTCTCCCGCCTGATGTGGGAAGGCCCCGAGAGCGATCTCATCCTTACCGAAAACGCCCAGCCCGCCATCATGGCGGCGTCCATCGCCGTGCTGCGCGTGTTGCAGCGCGAGGCGGGGCTCGATCTCGCCAAACAGGCGCGGCTGGTGGCCGGGCATTCGCTGGGCGAATACAGCGCGCTGTGCGCCGCCGGCGCCTTCAGCCTGGCCGACACGGCGCGGCTGCTGAAAACGCGCGGCCTGGCCATGCAGCGTGCGGTGCCGGTCGGCGTGGGCGCGATGGCCGCGCTGATCGGCGCCGACGTGGCGCTGGCCGAAGCGGCGGCGCGGGAAGCCGTGGAAAAGGCCGTGGAGGCCGATCCGGTCTGCGTCGTGGCCAACGACAACGCGCCGGGGCAGGTGGTGATCTCCGGCCTCAAGGCGACGGTCGAGCGGGCCGGCGAAATCGCCAAGGCGAAAGGCGTCAAGCGCGCCCTGCCGCTGGCGGTGAGCGCGCCGTTCCATTGCCCGCTGATGCGTCCCGCCGCCGAGAAGATGGCCGAGGCGCTGGCGGCCGTCACCATTCTTCCGCTGGCCGTTCCCGTGGTCGCCAATGTCACGGCGAGCGAAACCAACGAGCCGGAAACCATCCGCCGCCTGCTGGTCGAACAGGTGACGGGGCGTGTACGCTGGCGCGAAAGCGTGGCGGGATTCCGCGGCCTCGGCGTCGAGTGCTGCGTGGAATTCGGCGGCAACAAGGTTCTTACCGGCATGATCAAGCGCATCGACAAGGAGATGGCATCCGTCACGCTCGATACGCCGGCCGACATCGAAGCTTTCGCGAGGACCCTGTGATGTTCGACCTCACCGGTAAGGTGGCACTTGTGACCGGCGCATCCGGCGGTATCGGCGGTGCCATCGCGCGCGCCCTGCACGCGCAAGGCGCCGCGGTAGTGCTGTCCGGCACCCGCGAAGAGGCGCTGGAAGCGCTGAAGGCGGAGCTGGGCGGGCGCGCCCATGTGGCGCCGTGCAACCTCGCCGATCCGGCGGCGGTGGAGACGCTGGTCAAGACGGCGGAAGCCGCCGCGGGGCCCGTCGACATCCTGGTCAACAACGCGGGCATGACGCGCGACAATCTCCTGATGCGGATGCGGGACGAGGAATGGGATCAGGTGATCGCCGTCGATCTCACCGCCGCCTTCCGCCTGTCGCGCGCGGTGCTGCGCGGCATGATGAAGAAGCGCTGGGGGCGGATCGTCTCCGTCACCTCGGTGGTGGCCATGATCGGCAATCCCGGCCAGGGCAATTATGCGGCGGCCAAGGCGGGCCTTGCCGGCATGACCAAGGCGCTCGCGCACGAGGTCGCCAGCCGCAATATCACGGCCAACTGCGTCGCCCCCGGCTTCATCGCGACGACGATGACGGAGGGCTTGAGCGACGTCATCCGGGACGCTTTCATCCGCCGTATTCCGGCCGGCCGGCTCGGCACGCCCGTGGAAATCGGCGCCGCTGTGGCCTTCCTGGCCAGCGAGGAAGCCTCCTACATCACCGGCCAAACCTTGCACGCCAACGGTGGGATGGCCATGATTTGAAGGAATATCAACAGGTTACACCCTTGTGGCGGGACGGAAGGCTTTGTGTTACGAAACGGCCGACCCCCACTCGGATTTGACTAGGTGAGGGCCCCTGCCGCGGGCCAAGTCCAACGCAAGCGGCTCGAGAAGCAAAGGAAAGG
>Ga0187810_10000787_pt1 | contig 11437 bp, 13 predicted proteins | sample NC_wetland_sal_i_9_FD_132963 | JGI IMG/M metagenome (GOLD analysis project Ga0187810, IMG submission 132963) | Wetland sediment microbial communities from Neuse River Estuary, North Carolina, USA - ASW_5 | ecosystem: Environmental > Aquatic > Freshwater > Wetlands > Sediment | place: USA: North...
GCTCAACCCGGTCGGCGAGTCCTTTCAATGTTGTCATGTTGTCGCCGCGAACACTCATGATGACAGGTTTCTGGTTTCCGCCCGGGCCGCTTTGCGTACCGAACGAGAGGTTGGCGCCCGGCGTGCCGCTGAGCTCTCTCCGCAGATCATCCATTATCTGAGCGATGCCGCGCTTGCGCTGATTCTTGTTCGTCAATTTCACGAGGATGGTTGCGGTTGTCACTGGATCGTTGCCCGCGCCGATAGTGGTCAATGTGTTTATTACCTCGGGTTGTTTCCGCAAAACGGTTTCAATCTTTTCGCAAATGTCGCTCGTCTGCTGAAGCGAACTTCCCGGGGCTGCATGGACCGTAATGTTGAACTCGCCCTCGTCGGTCTCCGGGAAGAACGATGTGCCGAGAAGACCCATGATAAAGAAACTGAGTATGAAAATTGCAAACGAACCGAACACTACGGTTTTCCGGTGGCCAAGGCACCACCTGATCGCCTTGCGATATCTTTCGCCGAGAATCTGGAAGAAGTAGTTGAAATAGAAAAGTCCTTTTCGCAGAAACGAGCCCTCCCCGGTCAGCCTCTCGTCGGCTTCACTCAGCCAGCGAGATGAAAGCATCGGGGTCAGCGTAAACGCCACAAACAGTGAAACCAGAACTGCAACGGAGACGGTAATTCCAAATTGGTAGAAGAAGCGTCCGACGAGCCCGGGCGTGAAGGCAATCGGAATGAACACCGCCACTATCGTGAAGGTTGTCGCCATTACCGCGAGCCCGATCTCCGCAGTCGCGGCCTTTGCGGCCTCCATCGGAGTTTCACCCTGCTGCATGTGCCTGAAGATATTTTCTATGACGACGATCGCATCATCGATGAGTAGACCGACTGCGAGCGACAATGCGAGAAGCGATACCATGTTGAGCGTGAAATTTAGCGCATACATTATTATGAAGCTGGCAATGATCGATGTCGGAAGTGCAATCGCGCTGATGATTGTCGAGCGGAAGTTTGCCAGGAACAGGTAGACGACAATTATTGCGAGCAGACCACCGTAAAGGATATCGAACAGAACGTCGTTTACCTCCTCGACGATGAATGTGCTGTTGTCGCGTGCCACGGTGATGTGTAAATCGGGCGGGAGCTCCTTCTCGAGTATTGCGAGCTGCTTCTGGATTGCTTCGGCGACGCGCACGGTGTTGCTACCGGATTGCCTGATGATGCTGAGCCCGACTGCGACCTTGCTGTTCACGCGGGTCAAGCTCGTTTGTTCCTTCACGCCATCCACGACCTGCGCAACGTCGGAAAGATAGACGGGCGTTCCTCCGGGAGTTGCTACGATGACTTTGTTAAAATCGCTCACCTTAGTGTACTTGCCCATGGTGCGGAGAAGAACCTGGCGCGGACCTTGAATGAGATTGCCCGCGGGCACCTCCATGTTCGATGCCGCAACTGCTTGGATGACATCCTGGATCGATAAGTTATAAGCCCGGAGCTTCGATGCATCGGCCTCGATTTGGATTTCTCTTTCGGCGCCACCGACCAGATCAACACGACCCACTCCGGGAACATTCTCGAGGCGCTTCTTTATCACGTTCTTCGTGAAAGTGGTAATCTCCTTTTGCGACCTCGCCCCCGAAACGGTGAGAGTGAACATCGGCGTGCTTGCCGGGTCGATTCTTTGGATCACCGGATCCTTCAGGTCGGTGGGTAGGTCAGCCCGGATAGCCGCTATTTTTTCGCGAACATCCTGCGCCGCCTGCTTGCCGTCGATTTCAAGTTTAAATTGCACGATGACAAAGGACACGCCTTCGCGCGAGATCGATGTAATGTGGTCGATGCCGCCGATGGTGTTGACGGCATCCTCGATTTTCTTTGTGACATCGGTTTCCATCTGCTCAGGCCCGGCGCCCGCGAGGACACTTGTGATTGTCACATATGGAAAATCTATGTCGGGGAATTCATCGATGTTCAGTTTGATGAAGGAGAACAGCCCGAGCACCACGAGTGCCAGGATCATCATCGTGGCGAATACCGGTCGCTCAATTGAAGTATCGGCAAGTTTCATTTCTAATTCCTTTTCCTTGCTGCATAACGGAGCGTTCGCTCTCTAACCTGGAATCCCATCGGCCGTTTCGACTTTTCAGGAGGCATGAGGATCTGTCGTATTGCATCAAACACGACTTTGAACTGCTCATCGCATTTTCTCTCCAGCGCATTGAGTCTGCGATTGAGGTCGGCATTGGAGACAAGCAACTCTTGCACCCTGATAAAAGTTCGCATGACCGCAATGTTGGCTTGAATGGCTCTCTCGCTTTTCAGGACAGTCGATAGCATGAGGATCCTATGCTCGGTAAATGCGAATGGGTGATACTTAATATTTTTGACTCCCTTCAAGAGGTTGTCCCCAAAGTGGCATCGATTAAAATCGACGCCTTTCAAAACACGAAACCCGAAGGGTTTTGCACTGGTGGTAGCCGTCCGATTCATCGGATGGCTACGTTTGCGACAGCCACATGAACGATTGGAGGTAACATAATTCCACCGTACTTCCGTCTCCTTCGCGGAGAGCTCGAACATAAAATCTTCCGGGAACCGATCTCTATTTCGCTTGACAGCCTGGTTGAGCGCTTTTAGCGGCACGCCGTACAGTGAGGCAAGATCTCGGTCAAGTATTAGCTTTTGTCCTCGAATCAGCAAAATCGAATTCTCGATTCGTTCGACAGGTATCAACATCTTGTCATCTGCCATTTTCTCTTCCGGTATTAGCAATGCTGACATATCCGCTATCGCGGGCACTCGTTGCGCCGGTCGTAACGACCGTGTCGCCTTCCGAGAGACCGGACAGGACCTCGAATTTCTTCCCGTCTGTGATCCCAAGCTGGACAGTATGCTGGTACGAGCGGTTGTCATGTACCATGAAGACGCGGTTCGAAACTCCGTCACTGACAACCGCAGTCGCAGGCACGGTCAGACACTTGACGCTCGAGCTGACAGGCACATTGACCCTGCAGAACATTCCCGGTCTGAACCAATTGTCAGCAGTGTTGTTGAAGAGCGCTTTGACCTGGAATGTTCGTGAACGAACGTCTGCGGATTTTGACAGCTGAACGATTTGGCCTTTCACTTTCGCATCGGGCTTCGCTTCCGAGAAGACCTGAACGGCATGGCCGAGAGTCAGGTCACCGAGGTCGGTCTCGTTCACATCAAAGTCAACCTTCATCCGCTTTATTCTTGCGACAGTAATCAGGACTTCGCCCGGAGTTGTCAGGTCACCGACGCTGACGTTCACTGCTGTGACCACGCCGGGAATCGGAGTCGTCAGCTCCACAGAGCTTTTTGCCGCGTCGAAATTAGCCTTTGCGACGTCGAATGCGGTCTGAGCGCCATCGAGCGACTGCTGCGAGATTGCGCCGTCCTGGTAAAGAGCTTTCATTCGCTCGTAAGTTTTTTCGGCATTCGTGAAGCCGGCTTGCGCCTGGTAAAACTGCGACGTGGCGCCGCTCTTGTCGAGCTCGACGAGGACCCGTCCTTCGTTCACCGATTCGCCGACGTGCGTTTTGATCGCGGTGATTCGTTCGGAAATCTTCGGGACGATGTTCGCCTGTTCTTCGCCTTCGAGTGTGCCGGAGAACTGTTTCGTGGCTGAGATCTGCTCACGCTGAACGATGGCGACTTCAACCGGGATGGTAGAAACCGAAAGCTCGCTCTTGTACTTTCCGGCGTTCGGAGATTTTCCGCAACCCATGATCGTGGCGGCAATCATTGAGATTGTAAGAAGAGACTTCGTCGAATTGAAATTCATTGTCAAGTTCGCCCTCCTGAGCATTTTATTTCTCCCGTCGGACAGCATACTCCCAGTCTGCCTTTGCGACGAGATAGTCATAAATTGCCTGCGCATAGTTTGTCTCGGCGAGAGTCATTGCAACCTGTGCATCGAGAAGCTCGAGTTGCGTTCCGACACCGCTCTTGAATCGTGTCTCGGCAATCGATACGGCCCTCTTCGCCTGTTCGATGTTCTTCTCCTGTCCCTGTATGCGCCGCTTCGCTTCGTCCATCTTGAGTCTTGCCGACTGTACTTGAATCGCGATGCCTTCCTGAGCTTTCAGCCTGGTATACTCGATCTTTTTCAGATCAACTCTTGCCTGCTCAACCCGGGCCGGAGTTTTGAATCCGTCGAAGATGTTCCATGATAGTGTCACTCCGACATTTACTATCTTTGCCCAGAGGTAGTTGTTTAATTGAAAAGTATTATCCTGCGACTCCCATTGGTACGACCCGAATGCATAGACGGACGGGAAGTAGGCGGCGGATTCGATGCTGATGTTCTGGTCGAGCATCTGTTCCTGGAAAGCCAGCTGCTGCAGCGAAGGGTTTGCTGTCATCGCATCGCGGGCACCCTGGTCCAGCACCGACTCCGGAACTTCTTCGAAGGTGAAGTCGCCTTCGATCACGATGTTGCTATCGAGAGGAATGGAAAGAAGGCTCTTCAAGCCATTCACAGCGAGCACGAGATTATTTTCCATGGAGATGACGGTCGGTTCCGTGTTCGCTACCTGAACCTCCGCGCGGAGCAAATCGAACTCAGCCGCCTGGCCATGGTTGTAAAGCGCCTGAACATTTTCATAATTTGCCTTCACCACGTCGAGTCCCTGACGATTCGCTTCGACGAGTTTCTGCATAAGGAGAACGCTGTAGAAAGTTCGCTTCACATCGAGGACGACGCTTTGTTTTGTCGAGGCGTAACTCGATTCGGAAAAGTCCTTGTATGTATTTGCGATATCGAGTGCGACGCCGACCTGCCGGCTGTAGAGAGCCTGTGTCAGTGTCAATCCGCCCTGGTAAGAGTTATTCGAGCCGATTGCGAAAGAGATTGTTGAGCCCGTCGGATTAAACGGCGGTGTATTGGCCGGAAGGAAAATGACGGGGAGTTCCACGTTGCGCATGTATTGTGCGGAAAAGGAAAGCTGCGGAAACGCTCCCGATCTTGCCTCGGCGATTTGCGCTTCCGCTTTGTAGCGGTCCTGCTCCGCGATCAGCACATCCCGATTCTGTTCGAGCGCGATGGAAATCGCCTTGTCGAGCGTCAGAACGTATTTTGCGTGTTCCTGTCCAGAAACGGTGTGGTACGATGCGATTAGTGTCGCGGAAGAGATAAGTAAAAAGAGCTTTGTTGCGGTGACAATTAGCCTGAGGTTTATTCGTGTCATGTTTGCACGCCCTGACATTTAATAAACTACGTAACGCGTTTTGACGGTTGGGACTTAAGCCGCCTGCCGGTAACTGGTTAACCGCCCTTGGACTTCAGAACAACAGTCTATCGTACGGAAGCACGACCTTCCGGGTTACGACGACTATCAACACTAAACTAAATCTCCCGACAGTGAGATTCAAGCATTGCATTGCGAAGCGGACGCAACGATCAAAGCATTTGCACGAACGCAGCCTCGCCGTGAAACCATTGCCTATACGGCCGATCTCCGAGAGCCTTATAAAAAGAGCATGCGCAACCCGGCTTTATCCAATCGTGCAGTTCGATCACAAACATGCGGGCTCTATCGATCCACTCCACATTGGAAGAGAACACCTCCTTCTCGGCGCCTTCAATATCGATTTTAAAAATGTCGATATTTCTGTGAGTCGTCGAAAGTATTTCATCAACCGTTATTGTCTCAATGTCATGGTTCACCTCGTCGGAACCCGAAATTCGCTCAACACGCGCCATCCATTTCGGATCGTTGGGATTTTGAATGCGCATTCGAGCCGGTTCGTTCCACAAAGCATTGTGGAACCTTTCAACGTTTTCGTACAGGGATGAATTGAATGTAAGCTGTTGATAGTTTGACTGCTCAGGCTCGATCGAAATTATGTGAGCACCGGGAAACCTATTCGCGAAATAAATTGTACCGTACCCGACATTTGCACCTGCATCCACAATGAACCTCGGATCCGAGACGGGATATTCAAACTCGTAGTCTCCTTTTACGAATATCTGTGTGAATGCAGGAATATCAGATGTCTTTGGTCGAAGTGCAATTGGATGCCTGTACCCAGGGACATTCAATCTCACATCCTGCCTGTTGGAATTCATTCTGCGCATGACGTCGATTCCGTGTACAACTCCGAACCTACGGACATACTCGACCGCCAGCATCGCATGGGTGTCAGCGAGCGGTTTCATTCGAGTTACCTTTCTGCCTGTGACCGAAATTCTTAGATGAATATTAGCAGGCCCCGGCGCGGGCTGATCAATATGCCGGACGCACTGTACGACTAGCAAATTCCGTAACACCGCTTTCAATAAAGAAGTTCACTTCGTTATGTTATTACGTCCGCGAGGTTTTGAACTCCGCCGAACCCTGACTCAGAGCAATCTATTTGGCGCAACTGAAGGACACCCGACTTGGGTCTGCCTGGGCCAAGCCAGTCGCGTTGGGCAGTCGGGCCTCGCAGAGGCCGACATTCGAGTCGCCGGCAGAACAATTTAGTTAAGATGGTGGTTATGCTCTTCGTGTTCGTGATGGTGATGGGCGGTCGGTTCTTTTGTAATGGGGAGTTTCCCATCCGCGGCAAGCTTGACCGCATCCGCGACAGAGATGCCCGAAGCGATACAAACCTCCACGCTGAACTTTTGGGCGACCTGGAATGCATGCGGCCCGATGCCGCCGCAGATCATTTTCTTAACACCGGTCTTGGCGGTATCGTGAATTACGAGATGCGGATCGACAGTATCGTCGTTCGCCTTTACCTCAAGCCCTTTCGTTTCGTCGTCATAAACGAGAAAGAAGGGAGCCTTGCCATAATGTGAGCTGACAACGCCTTCGAGTGAATCTCCTTCAGATGCGATTAAGTATTTCATTTTTGCCTCATGTTTATTCTTTTTCCATCAGCAGTTAGTCTTAAGCTTTCTGCTGACATTTATTTTTCCCGATACAAATCTTGCACATCCGGCCCCCGGTTTCTCCTAAATCCGTCACCGATTCTATACAACATTCCTCCATTTCGATATTCCCGGTTCTTTATTCGATGCTTTCAAACCGGGAAAGATGCGCCCACCTTCTTAACGACGAACTGCCCAACCGTTTATTGTACCTTCGCTGAAATAAGCGTTGGCGCTGTAGTACTTTAATGGTGAATTCCCTTTTTTGATATTCGGGATCATACTGATCTGGCTTCTTGAAATGCGGACGAAGCTCCCGATGGAAGCGTTGACCGCGATCGTTTTTGCGGCCGGGGTCGCCACGGCGTTTCTATTCCTTCCGATCGACGAAGCGGAAGTGGCGCTCGTGGGCAACATTTCGAGAGTCGGATTCTACGAGACAATTGCGGCCGGCGTTCTCGGTTCCGCTGTTCTAATCGCGATGAGAAGCAGTTACACAAAGATAATGTTGATCAATCTGAATGAGGATGTCGCGCGGATCGAAGGCGTGAACGTGAAGCTGCATAACCTGATCTACCTGTCCTCAATCGCAATCATCGTGGCTTTAGGTGTAGATCTTGTCGCCGGGCTTATGACTGCCGCGTTGGTCGCAATTCCTGCGGCGGCCGGGAGAAACGCGAGCAAGACTCTTGTGCAATATGGAATTGTGTCAGCGACGTTCGGAGTAATGTCGGCGATTGCCGGCATATTCTGCGCAGCACTCGCACATCTTCCTGCGGGACCGCTGGTAATTCTGATAAGCGCAGCTACTTTTCTGGTGACCGTTCCGTTTTCGAGGGTATGATAAGGAAACGTCTTAGTTGGTCTTCGTTCAAAATGGCCGACTCGGACAACCTCACCATGACACACTTCTGTTCGGCGGTAGAAGCGAGCTGTCCATCAATGAGAACATCCGCTTTCATTATCATTACACCGTGACGGATATCCGATAATGTCATTCTCCCGACAGGACGGTCGAACAGTTTCAGCGGTTTCTTGTACTTTATCGTGGTCGATGCAACAACCACATAGCATCCGTCGGCCAGGATCTTTTTGAAATCGAAATTAGCTTTTACGAGTCGAGTCCGCAGATCTTCCAGCCATCTAACGTAAGCGATGTTATTTGCGTGACCCGCTGCGTCAATGTCGTATGTCTCGACTTCCAATTCCAGTTCAATCGTGCTTTCCTGCATGGTGCGCAGCAGTCAACCTCCTTCTTAGGGAAGCAGGACGGCTGCCGCTATGACAGTAGTCCACAGATTAATCCTGTCACCTTCCGCGGTTTGAGTTACATTGAATGTTCGGACTATCTTCTCCGACATCCTGAATACCTGCTCGCGCTCGTTCCAGTCGGTGTTCGGATCGAACTCGACTCCGAGCGTCGTCGCGAGCATTTGCGCAGCAAGGTCCTCGGCATAATCGCCCGCGGCTCTTTCGTTGTCACCGAACGCATGATGCTCCGACAGATAACCGTATTGTCCGGTGTCCGCAGGAATCGCGGCCCCGATGGATGCCGCGATGAGCCGGTTAGGCTCGTTCGTGGAGTTCCGTGCCATTACAGTGAAGGTAATCTGGCCGCGCCGGATCTCTTTCAGCCCTTCGTCCTTGGAGATTCGCTTGCAGCCCGGCGGAAAGATGCTGCTGACAGAAACGAGATTGCAGACCTCTATGCCGCCGTTTCTCAAGGCGAGTTCAAACGAGCTGAGATAATCTCGATGCCTTCCCACGCCTTTTGTGAAAAATATTCTCGAGGGCACAAACATTGGGCTACTTCTTCTTATTCTTTTCCATTGCAAGCAAGTAATGTTCAGAGCCTTCACGCATGAGCGCTTTCCCGCATCTCGGGCATTTCTCTTCCATGCATGGGACGCCCGCCTCATGTCGTTTCCCGTATCCGCAGCTTACACAGACACAGAAGCCACCAGCTCCCATTTTTCCGCCATGTTCATCACTCATTTTCAAATCCTCCAGTTCAACTTAATCATCGAACTCGTATTCCGGGACCGGTCGCACTTTCCTGGCCCTTTCGTCCTTCTCGGTCAGAACCGGATAGTGTGTGACATTCTCGCCCCTTCTGGCCTTCGCCAACTTTGGCTTGATGAGCTGTCGTTTCATTCCCGACAGGCGCTCGACAAAGAACTTTTTATGGAGATGATCGTATTCATGTTGGAACACGCGCGCGGCAAGCCCGCCGAACTCTGTCTTGACAGTCTGGAAAGTCCCATCGGTAAAGCGGACTATTATCGATTCTGCGCGAGTTACATCGTCGCGGACGCCGGGGATACTCAAACATCCCTCTTCCATTGTCACGCTCTCATCGCTGAACGAAAGAATGTCGGGGTTAATTACGACAAGCGGTCTCTCGTTCGCGTGGCCATCCATCACTGAAAGATCCATTACGAAAAGAGAAAGCGGCAGACCGATCTGGTTCGACGCGAGACCGATTCCATCCCCGTTGATCAGTGTCTCAAACATACCGTGGATCAACCCGACCAGTTTGTCGTTGAACTGAGTTATTCGATGTACCGGCTCGTCGAACACCTTCGCGCCGTACAGGTATATAGGCATTATCATGTCACATCACTCTCCGGCTCGATATCGCTATTGGTGGTGCTCATGACCCGCGCATTCTTCATAGCCGTTCAGTTTGCCTTGTGCGAAAAGATCAACCGCTTCTTTGAAGAGCAATCCTGGAGCCGTGATCACTTCCATGCCCATCATGTGAAAACCGGTGACGGCCTTACGCCCCATCCCGCCGGCGATAACCACGCTGACGTTGAACTGCTTGACATAGCCGGGAAGCTGGCATGCTCCACCATGCTCGCCGTTCAACGGATTGAAGAATGATTCCTGCTTAACGAGCTTGTTATCTTCATCCAGCTCACAGATGTTGAATTTCGAGCAGTGTCCGAAATGTTCGGCTACTCGTTCTTCCGAACCCGACTCTTCGATTGCTACCGCTAATCTTCGATTCATTGTCCTTCTTCTCTTTGTTATAACCTGGTGCTGTTGTGGTTCAAGTACTTCGTCCATGTCTTCGCTTGCGGGTTCTGTTTGAAGCTTTCTGCGCACCTATTAATTCAAGCCTGTCTTCAAGCAGGAGAGCAAGCGCGTCCTTCGGATTTGTACCAGAGTATCCATAGACTTTTATATTCGCAGCCGCCAGAATCCTTAACGCGTCCCTTCCGATGGTCCCGGCAATCACCGCATCCGCATTGCGTTCGATCAACATTTGCGCAGATTGTATGCCCGAATCTCCGAGCGATTCCGAGAATGGATTCTCAACGACTTGCCGTGTTTCAGCCGCCGTATCGAACAGCACAAAATGTTTGCTCCTTCCAAACAGCAAGGAGACGGGACTGTCAGTACCATATTTGTCCGCGGAGACAGCGACGATCATTCAGCGGCCAAACCTTCTTCCTCTTGACATTCCATGACTGCCGCCGAAGCAACGGCCTTGTCCACCGCCGTACGGTCTTCCGCTTCGACCGACACCATGGAGCATCATGTCACCCCGCTCTCCGGGTGTAAAATGGACTCTCGGCTGGTCAGCAGTTCCTTTCGCAACACAACGTCCCGTCTTCTTCCCTGTTAAGGGGCCGAGACCTTGCGGGCCCGTTCCATCAAGATTTGGCATAATACGATCCCTGATTTTTAAAAGTTTCTTGTTTCTTTCCTGCTAATGGCCAATTCTCGTGCCGAAAGAGCGTGCGAAAACCGAAAGAAATTGCCGGTTTCCATCAAGCATCGTTGCGCATGTGCAACGGGCATTGCATTCGTTGCATGAATGCAATTAACTTGTCATATGGTATGTCAGGCAACAAACAATCCGGAGCGACGAAGACAAGAGGCTTGTTGAGATGAAAGAAGTGATCAGCATTATCGATCAGAGCCGGGAGAAGATGGTCATACCCGATGGGATAGCCGTGATCGGACGCGACGGCAAGGTGATCGTTTTCAACGAAGCCGCGTCGCGGATCACAGGATACGGAGAGGACGAGCTGGTGGGAAAACGATGCAGTGTTCTTTTCAAGAGCAGCAAACACGAGATGGAACACCTAAACCGTTCCATGGTAGACAATATTGCCCTGTCGAACCTCTCGATAAACATTACCTGCAAGACCGGCGAAGTCAAGAACGTCCTGGCGTCGATAACGCCGATTGCGAAATCGGAGGAAGTAATCAGCGTGGTTTTTGTTTTCCGTAACACCCGTGAAATGCTCACGCTCAGCGAAGAGCTTGAAAGGACGACTGTCGAACTCATCGACGAGAAGAATCGGCTGGACGCGATCTTCAACAGCAATATTGAGGGTACTTTTACCATAGACAACGACTGGAACGTCACTGCATTCAACAACGCCGCGGAAAAAATAACAGGCCACAAACGGAGCGAAGCGGTCGGGAGAAAATGCTGGGAGATATTCAGATCGCGGTTGTGCCGAAACGGGTGTCACATGGAGCAGACAATAACCAGGGGAAAGCCGACTATAGGGAACGAGCTGGAGATAACCGGTAAGCGAGGGATGCCGGTCC
>Ga0187810_10000788_pt1 | contig 11435 bp, 8 predicted proteins | sample NC_wetland_sal_i_9_FD_132963 | JGI IMG/M metagenome (GOLD analysis project Ga0187810, IMG submission 132963) | Wetland sediment microbial communities from Neuse River Estuary, North Carolina, USA - ASW_5 | ecosystem: Environmental > Aquatic > Freshwater > Wetlands > Sediment | place: USA: North...
TAAGTCCGTAGCCCGAAAGGTGGAGAAGAGAGTAGAGAAACATGGAGCCGTGCCCGGCCGACAGGACGAAACGGTCCCTGTCGATCCAGGTCGGGTCGGAGGGATCGTGCCGCAGCGCCTCACCATAGAGGTAGGCGCCGAGCTCCGCGCAGCCGAGGGGGAGGCCGGGATGTCCCGAATTGGCCGCCTGGACGGCATCCATCGACAGGCTTCGGACGCTGAGGGCGACCTTCTCGAGGGCTTTGATATCCATAAGATTCTCCTTGGAAGCGAGTACCGCTGTGTGCCCAAATACAGTACAATCTTTTTTGTATATTCACAACTGCGGGAGAAGGCATGGACAAAGGGGCGACACGCGCGAAGCGCGTCATTGAGGCCGGGGGGTTGCGCGCCCAGCTCGTCCGGACGCGCCGAAGGAGCGTCTCTCTTCAGCTCCTGCCCGACCTGGAGCTTCTCCTGCGCGCGCCCCTGAACGTCTCCGATGCCTTCCTCGAAGATTTCCTCCTCAAGCGGAAGGCCTGGGTCCAGAAGCATCGTGAACGGCTGGAGGCGCTCAGGGCCGCCGACCCGGGGCCCCTATGGGCTTCTGGCGGGGAAGTTCCCTTCTTGGGAAGAAGGCTACCGCTGGAAGTCCGTGCCGGCAGCCGCAGTGCGGCTCGACTCCTGCCCGGGGGGCTCGTGGCGGTGGTGCCACATGTGGACGACGCGCTCGCCGTTCGACGCGCTGTGGAGCGACTCTACGCCAGAGAGGCCGCCAAGCGCTTCCCCGACATGCTCGACTCGTGCCTGGAGCGCGCCTCGTCTCGGCACCTCCCCCGTCCGGAGCTGAGGCTCCGGACCATGCGCTCCCGCTGGGGCAGCTGCGATCCCGTCAAGAAAATCGTGACACTCAACATACGGCTCCTTCGTTTCCCGTCCGAGGTCATCGAATACGTCATCATGCACGAGCTCGCCCATCTGCGCCACCGCGGCCACGACGCGCGGTTCTATTCGCTCCTGGAGGCTCTCTGCCCCGAGTGGCGCACAATGCGCCGCCTGCTCGCAGGCGTCTTCCTGGACTAGATCGTAACGCAATTTGACAAGTCGACGTATGACTCATAGGCTTTCCGTGATATATCCATCACAGCCATATGAGCCCGAGGAAACATGAAGAACAAGGCCCTCGCTTTTCGACTGATCCTTATCGTTTCGAGCTTGGCTTTTTCCGCAGCAGTCGTCGCCTGCATATTCCTATTTGGCGATCGGGGGGGCGATCTCCGGCTCCCCCTGCTGACTTCGGCTGGCTCGGCTCTCGCCTTCGTCCTCGTGGCTCTTCTGTGCGTCGGGGTTTTCGCGCGCCCCTACCGCCTCGATTTCGGCACGTTGCAGGATGCCCAGCCCGACGGCTCCGCTTCCGCCGCTCTGGGCTATCCGGCCAGCCTTGCGTCCATAGGAGGGGCCCCACTCAAGGCCCTCATCGTCTATCTTCTCCTCGCCGCCCTTTTCGTGCTGGGTATCATGTTCATTCCCGGCGCTCCAGGGGCCTCTCTGCAGGCGCGCGGCGCCGTGTTCTCGTTTTTCCTCGCGGTCGCGATGTTGAGCGCCGCCTTCCTGTATGTCCTTACCGACAAGCTTTCGCTTACGACCCTGCTGGCCCGCGATCTGCAGCGCTACCCAGCGTCCCTGAGGGAGAACCGGCAGCGCAGGAAGAACTTGATCATACCTATGTTCACGACTCTCATGACCCTCCTGTTCGCCTATTCCAGCGCATTTCTCTTCGGGCACGGCGCGGAGGAAGCCGGAGCGGCCTTTTCGCGGTTCTTCGTCACCGTTTTACCCGTCAGCATTCTCTATTTTTGCGTGGTACTTGCGCTGATGTTCACCTGGGGGGCCAGCACGGCCCTCCTGTACCATTCGGTCATTCACGAGCTCGAACAGCTCTCTTCCACCGAGAAGGATCTCACGCAGAGGATTTCCATATGTTCGGTGGACGAGATAGCGACCATTTCGGGCATGATGAATGTGTTTTGCGATGGCTTGGCCGAGAGTCTCCGCGAAATCAGACGAAGTTACGGCCAGCTCTATCGGGTACAGGAGAGCTTGTTTGCTGGAATCCGCACCTCCTCGGCGGCTTCGGGCGAAATGGCCGGCGGTATAGACGGCCTCATCGGCATGATCGAGCGCGAGGACCTCGCGGTGCGGCGGAGTCTTGAGTCGGCGAAGAGCCTCGCGGAACACGTGGCCGGCGTCGCTTCTTCCTCGCGGGAACAGTCGGCCAGTCTCACCGGCTCGGTCGAGCGGGTTCAGTCGGCGATGCGCGAGGTCGGCCGGCTGTCGCGGGAGAGCGAGGCTGCCAGAGCGCGGACCGCCGCTCTCGTCGAGACCTTCGGAGCCGGAGAGGGCAACATCAGGACCGCGATCGACACGGTGAAGGCGGTCGCCGCCCGATCGAGCGACCTCGTCGAGATAAACAAGCTCATCAGCGCTGTGGCTTCTCGCACGAACCTCTTGGCCATGAACGCGTCCATAGAGGCCGCCCACGCTGGCGAGGCCGGACGGGGGTTCAGCGTCGTCGCCGACGAGATCCGCACCCTGGCGGAATCGACGGCGGAGCACACAAGGAAGAGCAAAGAGAGCCTCGCCGAGATACTCGCGTTGATCCGGCGCGCGCTCGAGGCCTCGGAGTCCACCGGCGAGTCCTTCGGGACAATCCGCGCTTCGGTCGAGGAGCTGGATAGGACCACTGCTTCTACGGCGGCCTCCATGGGCGAGCAGGAACGGCAAAACAAAGAGGTCCTCGAGCTTCTCGGCGGCACCGAGCGGCTCGCCCAGAGTGTCGCGGAGACGGCCCGGGCCCTCGATGGCATTGCCCGCGAGATGGGCGCGCGCCTCGGCGAAGCCGCCGTTGAGTCGAACAAGGCGAGCGAGGTCTCGCGTTCGATGCAACAGCACAACGGAGATCTGCGCCGCGCCGTCGCAGAGGTGGACGCGCTCGCTGGCGAAGCGGCCGCCCTCAACGGCAAGATCGATTCTTTCCTCGAGTCCTTCAAGGCCTGAAGAAGAAACTCTGTCTCATGCGGAGGCGGCAATTCCGCCACGGAGGGAAGCCGTGAAAGGTCCTCTAGCCACGACCGAAGAAACAAAAAAGTTGACAAAATGGTAAACCAGGTTTATCTAAATAGGGAACCGGGTTAACTATCTCGGTGCGGATGTTCTGCGCAGAACACGCTCAACTCATTAAGGAACGGCCATTTTGCCGTGGTGGGCGAGGTGGGTCACGGTAGGTGCCGCCTTCCCGCGACAGGAGGATCCATCATGACTACGTCTGAGCCGATCGGTAACCGCATCGTTAGCAAGGTCAAATGGCGCCTTGTCCCCTTCGCGTTCATCCTCTATTTCTTTAACGGCATGGATCGCGTGAACGTGGGTTTCGCCGCGCTGACAATGAACAAGGCGTTGGAAATTTCAAGCGTCCTTTTCGGGACTATCTCATCGGCTTTTTTTATTTCTTATCTCCTTTTTCAAATACCAAGCAGTATCCTTCTGCAGCGCTTCGGAGTGAACAAACTGATCCCCACCATAACCGCCATCTGGGGGGTCATAACGTCGTTGACCTTCTTCTGCCAAAACGGCACGCAGGTGGCGATTTTCCGCTTCTTACTCGGAGTTGCAGAAGCCGGGTTTTTCCCCGGGATGATCTACTACTTTACCTTCTGGTTCCCCGCCAGAGAGCGGGCGCAGGTCACAGCGCTCTTTTTCCTCTCCGGGCCGGTGTCCGGCTTGTTCGCGTCGCCTATTTCAGGTTGGATCGTGCAAAACGCGCATTGGCTGGGCTTCGACGGATGGAGATGGCTGTTCGTCGTGGAGGGAGTACCGACGATCTTCCTGGGCCTGCTCGCCTATTTCCTTCTCAAGAATACGCCGCAGGATGCAAAGTGGCTCAGTGAAGAAGAGAAGGACTGGCTCGTCAGCGAGCTCGCCAAAGAAAGAGACAGCACGAAGAAAGTGGAAGCCCTGAGCTTCGGGAAGGTGGTCAAGAACGGGACGCTCTGGAGGCTGGCCTGCATCTACATGTTCGTGCAGGCGGCCTCGCAGGCGTCTCAGTTCTGGATGCCCGGGCTCGTCAAGGGCTTTTCCGCATCGTTCACGAGCACCAGCGTCGGGTACATCATGATGATCCCCAACCTTGTCGGCTTGATCACCATGATTTTCTGGGGAACGCACTCGGACAGAACGGGGGAGCGAAAATACCACGCCGCCCTTCCGATGCTGGTGCTGGGACTGTCGTTCTTCATGCTCATGGCCACACACAGTCTTGCGATCAAGATGGTGGCGCTCGCGTTGTACGGACTCGGGATGTGGAACTACTTCGGAACGTATTGGACCTTCCCGTCGAAGCTCCTGGCGCCCGAAGTCCTCGCCGTGGGCATCGCCCTGATCAACTCGTGCTCCAGCTTCGGCGGATTCATGGGCAATTATGTAATTGGGTTCCTCGCCAAACTGACCGGCACGACCGGCGTGTTCTTCTATATGATGGCCCTCTGCCTCGCCTCTTTGCTCCTCCTCGTCACTATGAAGATCAGCAGGGACAAGAGAATGGAAAGGGCGGCCGCATAAGTATCCCTGTTTCTTGATTGCCCGGGGTGACGGGCACTCGCTCGCATCCAGGCACTTCCCGATTCGGATGATTAAGGAGATCAACGCTATGAAAATCACGAAGGTTGAAGTTCTGCAGTTCAGCGTTCCTAGCAACAAGATATGGCGACCCATCGGCTGCCGCGTGCATACCGACGAAGGGATCTACGGCGACGGCGAGGCCGCGCTCTCTTACGGGATAGCCTCCCCGGCCGCCTTTGGCATGGTGAAGGATCTCGCCGGCCTCATAATCGGAATGGATCCGCTGGACAACGAGGTCATCTGGGACAAGCTCTACAAGGCCACTTTCTGGGGGCAGAACGGCGGCCCGGTCGTCTTCTCGGGAATATCCGCCCTGGATATCGCGCTCTGGGACATCAAGGGCAAAGCATTGAAGCAGCCGATCTACAGACTTCTTGGAGGCAAGCGACGGGACAATCTTAGGACCTACGCGAGCCAGCTCCAATTCGGCTGGGGCAACGATATCGTCCCCACGGCCAAGACTTCGGACTACGTCGCCAATTGCAAGAAGGCGGTGGCGGAAGGCTACGACGCGATAAAGATCGATTTCTTTACATACGATCGGGACGGTCGTCCCTTCACGAGCGAGGACACGACGCGGCTCCTCACGCCTTATTACGTCTCGCTCCTCGAGGAGCGTATGGCCGCCGTGCGCGAGGCGATAGGGCCAAACGTTGACATCATCATCGAGAATCACTCGATGACCGACGCCCAGAGCGCCGTGCAGATCGGCCAAATGGCGGAGAAGTACAGGATATTCTACTTCGAAGAGCCGACGACACCGAATCCCAAGATGACTGCCTACGTCGCGAAAAGGGTGAATATTCCCATCGCGAGCGGCGAACGAATCTACTCGCGCTGGCAATACGCGCCCTATTTCGAGGATTCGTCCCTCCAGGTCATCCAACCCGATCTCGGCAATTGCGGCGGAATCACTGAAGGCAAGAAGATCTGCGACATGGCCTACGTCTACGACGTGAGCGTGCAGTGCCATGTCTGCGCGAGCCCGCTCTCCACCGCGGCGGCGCTCCACCTCGAGGCTGTCATTCCGAATTTCTGCATCCACGAGCACCACATCATTGCGCGGGCTCCCTACAATATCGAGCTCTGCGTCCACGACTATCAGCCAGTCGGAGGCAAGTTCAAGGTCCCCGATCTGCCGGGGCTCGGCAACGAATACACCGCGGCCGCAGTCAAGGCGGCGGCGACGGTGGTTGTGCAGTAAGAATCGTGGGACGCGTACGATGAAGCTCGCCCGCGCCCCGCTCAATCCAGGAAGAGAGGAACGATGAAAGTCACAAGCATCGACATTATGGAGCTCCATGTTAGGGATGCGATGGTCGCCAGGCCGGTCGTCTGCCGCGTGAACACCGACGAAGGCATTTTCGGCTACGGCGAGGTCGCCATCTCTTACGGCAAGGGCACGAGCGCTGCCGCAGGCATGATCAAGGATCTGGCCCCCCTCGTTATCGGTTCCGACCCCTTCGATAACGAAGTGATTTGGGACAGGATGTACAAGACGACATTCTGGGGACAGAACGGCGGCCCAATCGTATTCGCCGGAATCTCGGCGCTCGATATCGCCCTCTGGGACATCAAGGGGAAGGCGCTCGGCCTTCCTGTGCACAAGCTCCTCGGCGGCAAGAAGCGCGACAAGCTCCGAACCTACGCCAGTCAGCTCCAGTTCGGCTGGCACGACGAGATGCGGCCGGGCAGGAGTATCGAGGACTATGTGTACATCTCGAAGAAGGCCGTGGCGGAGGGATATGACGCCATAAAGATCGACTTCTTCACCTACGACGAGGACGGAAGGGCCTTCACCGACGAGGACACAACTCGACTCCAGCCGGCCGAGCGACTCCGCCTTCTCGAACGGCGCATAGCTGCAGTCAGGGAGGCGGTGGGAGCCGGAGTCGACATAATCATCGAGAATCACTCCAACACTGATGCGGATTCGGCTGTCCAGATTGGCCAGATGGCGGAGCGCTATCGGATCTTCTATTTTGAGGAGCCCAATACGCCCACGCCCAAGATGGCGAAGTACATCGCCGATAGAGTGAACATCCCCATCGCGAGCGGGGAGAGGATCTACACCCGTTGGCAGTACGCGCCCTACTTCGAAAATGGATCGCTCGCGGTCATTCAGCCCGATTTGGGAAACTGCGGCGGCATCACCGAGGGGAAAAAGATCTGCGACATGGCCTACACCTACGATGTGAGCGTCCAGATTCACGTCTGCGCGAGCCCGATCTCTGTCGCCGCCACGCTTCAGCTCGAGGCCACGATTCCCAACTTCTGCATCCACGAACACCATATGGTGAATACCACCCATGGGCAGATAGAGCTCGGCGTACACGACTATCAGCCACGCAATGGTTATTTCGAAATACCCGAACTTCCCGGCATTGGGAACGAGCTATCAGAGTTGGCTATTCGGAATGCCGACGTTATCTCCGTAAAGTAACATCATTTCGCTTTAGGACTCATTTCCGGCTCTCTCAGTGTTTCGGGAGAGCCGGAGCACTATCTCCCGCTGTCCGTTGCTCGGGTCATTGACAAAGCAGAATTCTTGGCGGAAGATGGAATGAAATGGACAGGAAGAGAGTCCTCGAGCAAGCGCTTTCATTGACGCTTCTCAATTTAAATTTCATCTCGGTGAGAGATCGAGATCCACGCTATTATGGCACGGACGAGCTCTTGTATATGGCCGAAGTGGATACGCTGGCTATGATAGGAGACAGCAGGGGCTGCAGCGCGGTCGAGATCGCACAACGCTGGCGTATATCGAAGAGCGCCGTTTCCAAGACTCTGCGGAAGCTCGAAAAGCACGGTCTGATAGTCAGAAAGGAACACCCGCAGGATGGGCGTAAGGCTATCCTGTCCTTAAGCGACAAGGGAGAGATCGTTTATCGCTATCACAAGCAGCTTGATAAGACCACAAGCACATATATCATGGAATCGCTCGACGAATGCACGGCTGAGGAGCTCGCGGCCTACATCAAGGTCGTCACACTCTTCCACAAGGCCATGGTTCGAAAGCTCGGTCCGAGCCAGGGCTGGAAAAGTATATCCTCAATCTTGGCCCCGTAAGACCGGTATCGACACGATCGAACCTTCAAGGCCTGAGCTCGCGCGCGCTTCTCTCCAGCAGCGTTTTCTTGACGCGAAGAGCCGCCTCATCGCCCAGTCCCCCCGCGGCGGCGATGCGCTCCGGCGCGGCCTGGGCGATGAGCTCGATCGAGCCGAAGACGCGCATGAGGCGGCGCGCGCGGGCGGGACCGATGCCCTCGATGTCCTCCAGGACGCCGAAGCGGAGATCGGAGGCCCTGAGCTTCTGGTTCAGGCCCGTAGCGAAGCGATGCGTCTCGTCGCGCACGGCGACGAGGACGCGCAGCGCGGGTGAGTCCCTAGGCAGGACGACCGGGTCCTGCCGTTCGGGAAGCCATATCTCCTCGTTCTGCTTGGCGAGACCCGCGAGATCCGAGTCGATGCCGAGGGCGTCGAGGACCTCCTTCGCGGCCGAAACCTGGCCCACTCCGCCGTCGATGAGGATCAGATCGGGAAGCTCGGCCTCTTCGTTCACGAGGCGGGTGTAGCGCCGGGCGACAGCTTCCCGAACGGCCCCGAAGTCGTCGATCGCGCCCTCGAGGCTGCGGATCTTGAAGTATCGATAGTTCTTCTTGTCGGGGATCCCGTTCTTGAAGGAGATGAGCGAAGCGACCGTATGCTTGCCCGAAAGTTGGGCGATGTCGAAGCCTTCGATTCTTGCAGGCAAGGCGGCGAGGTTCAGAGCTTTCCGCAGCTCCTCGAGCGCCGGAATGTCTCCGATCTCGCGGCGCCGCTTGGCGAGGTCTTCTGTGGCGTTTTGCGCCGCGAGGTTTATGGCCGCCTCGTGCCGCTTTTCGGCGGGGAGCTCGATCCTGGTCTCGACGCCGAGTTCCCGCGCAAAGTAACGGGTCAGGAGCTCGAAATCGGCCCCCTTCTGCACAAAGACGCGCGGCGGCGGAGTCCGATCCTTGCCGTAGTAGCTCATGAGGAAGCCGCCGAGAGCCTCTTCCTCGGGGGCGTAGAGTCGGCTGCGGAACAGGTCGCGTCCGGTGAGCTTTCCGTCGCGCATTTGGAACACCACGAAGCTGACGAGGTCGCCGTCGGCCGCCCATGCGACGTAGTCGCGCGCCTCTGGATCGAAGTCCACCGCGCTCGAGCGGCCCGCGAACTGTTCGATGGCCGTGGCGGCGTCGCGAAGCTTGGCTGCCTCTTCGAAATGGAGGGCCGCCGAGGCTGCGGCCATGCGGGAGCGCAGCTCCGCGAGGAGCTCCTCGGTTTCGCCGGAGAGAAGCTTCTTGACCTCATCGACGTACACGGCATAGTCCTCTTTGCTGATTTTGCCGGCGCAGGGCCCCGAGCAGCGGCCGATGTGGTAGTACATGCACGGGCTTTCGCGCTTTTTCATCACGGCGCAGCGCCGCAGGGGGAAGAGCCGCTTTATGAGGTCGAGGTAGGTGTCGATCACCTCTGCGCTGGGGAAGGGGCCAAAGTAGAGGCTTCCGTCGTTGATGATGCGCCGCGTTCGGAAGACGCGGGGGAACTCCTCGTTCGTGAGTCGGACGCTCGGATAGGTTTTGCCGTCCTTGAGGTTGATGTTGTAGCGCGGGCTGTGTTCCTTGATGAGAGTGTTTTCGAGGAGAAGCGCCTCGTACTCGCTTCCCGCGATGATCCACTCGATCCGGTCTATGCGGGAGACGAGATGCCTCGTCTTGATCTCTTTTTTGCCCGAAAAATAGGACGAAAGCCGGTTGCGGAGCGCCTTGGCCTTGCCGACGTAGATGATCTCGCCCGCGGCGTCCCGCATGAGATAGACGCCGGGCTCCAGCGGCGCCTGCCGTACGAGGGCGCGAAATCGGCCTAGGCGCTCGTCTCGGCTTCGATGGGGCTTACCGCCGGCTTCAGTATCGTCCATATTGTACGATAATCAATGTACGGACAAATGAGTCTCAAGGGAATACAGCTCCTCGCCCTCGCCATGCTCCTCGCCGTCCCGGCGCGAGCCATTGAACAGCATATGATACTGTATGCCGGCAGCAGCGAAGGCTCGTCGGCCCAGAACTCCTCGGGAATTCCTCGTAGCATCGGCAATTGGTCCATCGACGGCGCAACGCTGCGCCCCGGTTTTCAAGGCGGGCTGGACTACGTTCTCCTCAACGCGGCCTACGGCTCCGACCCCTCTGTCGACCTTCTCCTCCACATGGATCGCCGGGTGGCGACGGACGAAACGGGAAACTGGGAAGTCGCCGAAGGGCCCGACTACGCGATCGACCGCTCCCGCGCCGTGCTGGGGGAGGGGGCCGGATCCTTCCGCGGTCCCTCGTCGACCCTGAGCCTCGGGCCTGGCCCCTCATCCCTTTTCGCGGCCAACTCCAGATTCCGCGACTTCACCCTCGAGTTCTGGCTCTACCCCGCCAACGCGGAGAATGGCGAGGTTGTCCTGCTCTGGCAGTCCGTCAGAAAGCTGCCCGGCGGGGTTTTGCCCCAGCAGATATCCTGCGTGATCGCGGGAGGGCGGCTCCTTTGGACCTTCTCCGGCTTCTTCGCCCCTCCGCAGGCGAGCCGTCCCTCGACCGCGGATAAAAGCCTCGAGCTTCGGGCGCACAGCCCGCTTGTGCCGCGCACCTGGTCCCACCATCTCATCCGATTCGACGGAGATACAGGTCTGCTCGAGTATCTCGTGGACGGCAAGCCCGAGGCCGACACCTACGCGACCGCGAGCGGGCACGAGGGTGGAACCGTCTTTGAGCCGGCGGTCGGCGCGGCGTCGCCCCTGAGGCTTTGTCCCGAGTTCGCCGGCCTGGTCGACGAGCTCAGGCTGTCGCGCGCCTTCGTCGCCAGGCCGAGCCTCAAGCCCTACGGCCGGGAGAGCGCCCTCGTACTCAGTCCGGTCGCGGACCTTGGCTTTTCTCACAGCCGCCTTATAACAGTCGATGCGCAGTACAAGTCGCCCGGAACCTCGAGCATAGAGCTCTCCTACCGCATAGCCGACGATTGGGCGCACTGGCGCCTCGATTCGCCTCCCTGGATCCCCCTCAGGCCCGGAGCCCCGCTGCCGGATTCGGCGCGGGGGCGCTACGTCCAGCTTCGGGCGGAACTGTACCCCGACGGATCGGGGAAGCTGACTCCCTCGCTCTCCTCCCTCACTCTCCGCTTCGAGCAGGACCCTCCCCCTCCTCCTCCAGCCCGCCTCATCGCCACGCCGAAGGACGGCGCGATCCAACTGCGGTGGACCCGGGTGCCGGAGGCCGACCTGGCCGGTTATCTCGTATATTATGGGGAGGAGTCCGGAAGCTATTTCGGAACGGGCGCGGACCAAGGGCCCAGCCCCATAGACGTGGGGAACACCACGACGATAACCATCACCGGCATCCCCAACGGGGAGCTGCTCTATTTCGCGGTCGCCGCATACGACGGGGCCGCGGGCTCCGCACCGGGCGGCGCCGCATCGCGTGCGGGCGAGGTATCCGAAGAGATGGCCGCCCGGCCTTCGAGGACGCCATAATGACGACAGCCAAGGCGAAGACAAAGACCCAAGCCTCAAACCTCGATCGGGCCCGATCGGCGTTCAAGATCCGCGACTTCGACACTGCGGAGAAGTACGCGCGGGCCTTTATCATGGAGCGGCCCGAGTCCGACGAGGCGCGGATCATCCTTGGCACGATCTACCTGCGTACGGATCGTGCGAAGGAGGCCCTTTCGGCCTTCACGAGCGTCCTGGCCCGACAGCCGAATCACGTGGAGGCGCTTCTCAA
>Ga0187810_10000789_pt1 | contig 11425 bp, 10 predicted proteins | sample NC_wetland_sal_i_9_FD_132963 | JGI IMG/M metagenome (GOLD analysis project Ga0187810, IMG submission 132963) | Wetland sediment microbial communities from Neuse River Estuary, North Carolina, USA - ASW_5 | ecosystem: Environmental > Aquatic > Freshwater > Wetlands > Sediment | place: USA: North...
ATCACTTCCAGGCCCAGATCGCGGATTTTCTTGCGCAAGGTGTTGCGGTTGAGGCCGAGGAGATGCGCCGCCCGTATCTGGTTGCCGCGGGTGGCGGCCAGGCAGATGGAGAGAAGCGGGCGTTCGATCTCCTGCAACACCCGGTCGTAAAGTCCCGGCGGCGGCAAACGGTCGCCATGGCCGGCGAAGTATTTGCTCAGGTGACGTTCCACCGCGGCGCTGAGGGAGACCGGCTCATCGCCCTCTTCGCCGCTGGAGGATTTCACCGGTTCCTTGAGTTCGGCAGCGATGGCGGCGGCCGGAATGGTGTCGCCGGAATGCAGTACGGCGAGGCGACGGATCAGGTTCTCCAGCTCGCGCACGTTCCCCGGCCAGCGGTGATGACGCAGGATGTCCAGCGCCTCGGCGTCGAGATGCTTGGCGGGCAGCCCCTCCTCTTCCGCCTTGCGCAGGAAGTGGCGCACCAGGTCCGAAATGTCTTCGGCGCGCTCGCGCAGCGGCGGCAAACGCAGCGGCACGACGTTGAGGCGATAATACAGGTCCTCGCGGAACAGGCCCTGCTGGATCAGCTGGCGCAGATCGCGGTTGGTGGCGGCAATGATGCGCACATCCGTCTTGATCGGCGTGCGTCCGCCCACCGTGGTGTACTCGCCCTGTTGCAGCACGCGCAGCAGGCGGGTCTGCGCTTCCAACGGCATGTCGCCGATTTCGTCGAGGAACAGCGTGCCGCCTTCGGCCTGCTCGAAACGGCCGATGCCGCGGTTGGTGGCGCCGGTGAAGGCGCCGCGCTCGTGGCCGAAGAGTTCGCTTTCCACCAACTCCTTGGGGATCGCCGCCATGTTGACGGCGACGAAGGTGCCGTGGCGCCGCTTGCCGTAATCGTGCAGGGCGCGCGCCACCAGTTCCTTGCCGGTGCCGCTTTCGCCCATGATCATAACGGTGAGATCGGTCTGGGTGAGGCGCGCGATGACGCGATAAATTTCCTGCATCGCGGGCGAGCGGCCGATCAGCGGCAGGCCGTCGCCTTCGCCCTCCGCAGCCGGTTCGCGCTTGGTTTGCGGTGCCGCCAGCGCCCGCTGTACCACGGCGGTCAGTTCCTTGAGGTCGAAAGGCTTGGGCAGGTAATCGAAGGCGCCGCGCTCGGCCGCGGTGATGGCGGTGAGGATGGTGTTCTGGGCGCTCATCACCACGATGGGCAGATCGGGGCGCAGCCGCTTGATGCGCGGGATCAGGTCGAAGCCGTTCTCGTCGGGCAAGACCACGTCGGTGATCACCAGATTGCCGTCGCCGGCCGAGACCCAGCGCCACAGCCCCGCGGCGGTACCCGTGGTGCGCACGTTGTAACCGGCCCGGCCCAGCGCCTGGTTCAAGACCGTGCGGATGGCGGAATCGTCGTCGGCGATCAGGATGGTGCCTTCAGGCATTGGTATTCTCCTCGGGGCCGTTCGCCTTGGGCAGCAGGATGCGGAAAATGGTCCGGCGCGGTACGGAATCGCATTCGATCACCCCGCCATGATCGCCGATGATCTTGGCCACCAGGGCCAGGCCCAACCCCGAGCCGCCCCGTTTGGTGGTGACGAAGGGATCGAAGATGTGAGGGGTCAAGTCGGGCGGAACGCCCGCGCCGTTGTCGCGCACGGTCACCTCCAGCGGCAGGCTGAGGCGTTCCCCGGCAACGGCCGCGCCAAACTTCACGCCGGGGCGGTAGCCGGTGGTGAGGGTGATTTCGCCGCCCGATTCGGGCAGTGCGTCGGCGGCGTTGCGCACCAGGTTCATGAACACCTGGATGAGCTGATCGCGGTCGCCGAGCACGCGCGGCAGCGAGGGATCGAAATTCTCCACAAAGGTGACATTGCGCGCGAAGCTGGTCTCGGCGACGCGGCGGACGCGGTCGAGCACCTCGTGGATGTTGACCGGCGTGCGCACGAAGGAGCGCGTGTCGCCGAAGGATTCCATGCGGTCGATCAGGCCGCGGATGCGGTCGGTTTCCGAAAGGATGAGCTGGGTCAGTTCGCGCTCGTTGGGCGGCAGGGCCTCTTCGATCAGCTGGGCCGCGCCGCGGATGCCGGCCAGCGGATTCTTGATCTCGTGCGCCAGAACCGCGGCCATGCCGTGCATCGAGCGCACCGCGCCGCGATGCAGCAATTGCCGGTCGATGCGCTGCGCCAGGCTGCGTTCCTGCAAGGTGATGACGACGGTGCCTTCCGGTTCGATCAGCGGCGTGACGGTGACGTCGGCGACGTGTTCGCCGTGACGCGGCGTGGAAAGATCGACATGACGTTCGCCCACCGAGGCACGCCGTTCGATCGCCTGGGCGATGAGCTGGATCAGCGGCGAACCGAAGGGGATCAGTTCGCTCAGGATCTGCTTGCGCAGGATGCCGGCGCCGGTCTGGAAGAATTGCTCGGCCGCGGGATTGACGAAGACGATCTGCAAGCGGGGACCGACCACGATCACCGGCATCGGCAGTGCGCCGGCGATCTGGGACATGGCCGGAATTTCGTTGGGTAATGTTGAAGGCGCGACCACGGGCTCACCATGCCTATTACTTAGGCATCATAGCCCAATGCCGATTATCTGTGCAACTGCTCAGATTGTCTCGGCTTTGCCGCCCCAGGGTCATCTTTAACGCATCCTTGGCGCCCGGGCTAGGAAGACCAACCTCAATGGCTTATCCAGGGCCGCCTGCCTTTACATGAGCCTCCCATGCCGCGAATTGCCGTCCTGATCGTTGCCGCTGGAAAGGGCGAACGCGCGGGCGGCGGGACACCCAAACAGTACGCCCTTCTCCTCGGCAGCCCGATGCTGCGCCGGGCGGTGGAGGCTTTTGCATCTTATCCGGACGCACTCCTGCAGGTGATGATCGGCCCCGGCCAGGAGTCGCTTTACGACGCCGCCATGGCGGGGCTGACGCTGCGTCCGCCCTGCCCGGGGGGGGTGACGCGGCAGCAAAGCGTACGCCTGGGCCTCGAAACCATGACGGGCGATGCGCCCGATTTCGTTCTCATCCACGACGCGGCGCGTCCGCTGGTATCGCGTAGGGTGATCGACGGTGTGATTGCGGCGCTGGAAGCGGGCGCCGAGGCGGCGGTGCCGCTGCTGCCGGTGGCCGACACGCTGCGCAAGCTGGAAAACGGACAATGGATCACGGTGCCGCGGGCCGGGCTGCTGCGGGCACAGACGCCGCAAGGTTTCCGCTTCGCCGCCATCCTCAAGGCCCATCGCGACCATGCCTGCGAAGACGTCACCGACGACATGGCGCTGGCGGAACTGGCAGGCCTGAAGATCGCCGCCACGCCGGGAGAAGAGACCAACATGAAAGTGACCACGGCTGCCGATTTCGCCACCGCCGAAATGCTGCTCGCCGCGCGGCTGGGCGAGACGCGCACCGGTTCCGGCTTCGATGTGCACCGCTTCTGCGGCGGCGACCATATCTGGCTGTGCGGACTCAAAATCCCGCACGACCGCGGCCTGGAAGGCCATTCCGACGCCGATGCGGGGCTGCACGCCCTCACCGACGCCATCCTGGGCGCCATCGGCGCCGGCGACATCGGCCAGCATTTTCCGCCCACGGAGGAACGCTGGCGCGGCGCCGCCTCGGCCATCTTCCTCGCCCATGCGGCGAAACTGGTGCGCGACAAGGGCGGCAGCCTGGTCCATTGCGATCTCACCATCATCTGCGAACGGCCCAAGGTGGGGCCCCATCGCCAGGCCATGCGCGAGAAGATCGCGGCAATCCTGGGGATCGCGACGGACCGCGTCAGCGTGAAAGCCACCACCACCGAAGGCATGGGATTCACCGGAAGGCGCGAAGGCATCGCCGCCGAAGCCATTGCCACGGTACGCCTGCCATGAACGACACCGAACGTTGCGCCACCGTATTCGGACTTGGCCGGGTGCCTTACGCCCCGGGAACTGCGGCCAGCTTCGCCGCGCTGATCGTCGCCGTCCCGGTAATGGCGCTCTTGGGCTGGGTGGCCATGGCGGCGCTGGGGATCGTGGCGGCCGCTTTCGGGATCTGGATTTCCGACCACTACGCCCTCGATACGGGCGTGGCCGATCCCAAAGACTGCGTCATCGACGAAGTGGCGGGGCAATGGCTGGCCTGCGCCTTCGCGCCGGTTTCCTTCTGGGGCTTCCTCTTCGCCTTCCTGCTGTTCCGCTTATTCGACATCGCCAAGCCCTGGCCGGTGAACAAGGCCGAAACGCTGCGCGGCGGGCTCGGCATCGTCGCCGACGATGTGGTGGCGGGGCTGATGGCGGGCGTGGTGGTCTATCTGTTCGCCTGGGCGGGCTTCCTCTGATGTTCTCCCCTGCCCTCCTCGCCTTGGCGGAAGAGGTGCTGTGCGCGGCGCGCGACAAGGGCCTGCGCATCGCCACGGCGGAAAGCTGTACCGGGGGCCTGATCGCGGGGCTGCTGACCGAAATTCCCGGTTCGTCCGACGTGCTGGAACGCGGCTTCGTTACCTACTCGAACCAAGCCAAGGAAGAAATGCTGGGCGTGCCCAAGGCGCTGCTGACGAAGCACGGCGCGGTCTCGGAGGCGGTGGCACGGGCCATGGCGGAGGGCGCCGTCCGTCGTTCCGGCGCGCAGCTCGCCGTGGCGGTGACGGGCATTGCAGGATCGGGCGGCGGCACGGCGGAAAAACCGGTTGGCCTCATCCACATCGCCGCTTCGCGCGAAGGCCGCGAGACGCGGCACGCGGAACACCGCTTCGGCGACATTGGGCGTTCCGCCGTGCGCCTCAAGACCGTGGCAGCAGCCTTGACGCTGCTACGAAAGCTGATTTGACAGCGCCTTTGCCCGCGCCTCGAAGGCGGCGGACATTCTCAGCATGGCGTGCTGGAAGGCCGTGCCCGCCACCAGGTTGAGCAGCGGATTGCGGAACTCGAAGGCGACGGCGAAATCGACCCGACAGCTTTCGCCTGGGTCTTTGGTTTGTCGCGCAATCCGACGGAAAACCGCTTCGCACTTTTCCGGATTGCGCTCCAGCGGCGTGAACCGCCAATGGTTTTCCAGGGTGCGGAAGGGCCCGCCTTCGCTCTTCTCCACATCGATGGCGTGTGCCGCGGGATCGAGGATGACGCGGCTGACATAGCATTCGCGAAAACCGGCGAAGCCGACGCACATGCGGGCGTCGAAGCTCACTTCGTCGTGGCGTCGGACGATGCCGAGCGACGTCACCCAGGGCAGGAACTCCGGGTATTTCTCCACATCCGCCACCACCGCGTACATGAGATCGGCCGGGTACGGAAGAATGCGGGATTCGGAATGAGAGGGCATCTATGCCCCCGCCCTCGCTGCTTTGAGCTGCGCGAAGTCGGAATCGGCGTGATAGGAGGAGCGCGTCAAGGGCGTGGCCGAGACCATCAGGAAGCCTTTGGCCCGCGCCGTCGCCTCCAGCGCCTGGAACTCCTCCGGCGACCAGAAACGGTCCAGCGCCGCGTGCTTGCGGGTCGGCTGCAAGTACTGTCCGACGGTGAGGAAATCGACACCGGCGGCGCGCAGATCGTCCATCACCTGCATGATCTCTTCGCGGCTTTCGCCCAATCCCACCATCAGGCCGGATTTGGTGAAGCCGCCGGGCATCAGTTCCTTGGCGCGTTCGAGCAGGCGCAGCGAAACGTAGTAGCGGGCGCCGGGGCGGATGGCGAGATAAAGCCGCGGCACGGTTTCGAGGTTGTGGTTGAAGACATCCGGGCGTGCTTCCATCACCCGCTCGATGGCGCCCGCCTTGCCGCGAAAATCCGGCGTCAGCACTTCCACCGTGGTGCCGGAACTGGCGGCGCGAATCGCCGCGATGGTCTCGGCGAACTGCGCGGCGCCGCCGTCCTCCAGGTCGTCGCGATCGACCGAGGTCACCACCACATGCCGCAGTCCCAGCCGCGCCACCGCTTCGGCGACGCGCCCGGGCTCGTCGCGGTCGAGCGGCCCCGGCAGGCCGGTCTTGACGTTGCAGAAGGCGCAGGCCCGTGTGCAGGTGTCGCCCAGGATCATCATGGTGGCGTGGCGGTGGGTCCAGCACTCTCCGATATTGGGGCAGCCCGCCTCTTCGCAGACGGTGTGCAACGCATGTTCGCGCACGATGTGCTCGGTCTGGGAGTATTCCCGGCCCATGGGCGCCTTGACGCGAATCCATTCCGGCTTGCGCTGCACCGGGCTGTCGGGGCGGCGGGCCTTTTCGGGATGCCTGAGGGCGCGGCGGTCTTTTTCGCTATGGTCGATGACGATGGTCATGGCCTGCATATAACGCCGCCAGGGCCCGGCTTCCAACCCGGCCGCCTTCCGGGATGGCCGGGTCCTGGAAAAAGCATGGCCGGAAGCCGTTCCGGCCGGAATTTACCCATATTCACATGCCTCTATCGGAAAACACCGGCTTCCTATAGGTTCCCGGCCAAATTCCAAGAGCGGGTCGGCCCCGCCGCGTGGGAGAAACCACTTGTCCGCATGTCTTGCCGCAACGGGCGCGGAGTTGAGTCCGTTCGAGATCAGCCAGTCCAAGAAATCCCTTTTCCAGGCACTGGTTGAAGCCCGCGACCGCTTCGGCGGGCGCCGTCCGGCCATCGTGGACGGAGACGACCGCGTCCTCACCTATGACGAGATCGTGCGCGCGGCGCTGGCGCTCGGCCATGCCCTCAAGAAGGGAACCGCGCGCGGCGATTCCGTCGGCATCATGCTGCCCACCAGCGTGGCCTCGGTGATCGCCTTCTTCGCGGTCTCCGCCTTCGGCCGCATCCCGACCATGCTGAACTTCACCGCCGGGGCCGCCGGCATGATGAGCGCCATGAAGACCGCCATGGTCAAGCGCATCGTCACGGCGCACCGCTTCATCGAGTTGGCCAAGCTGGACGCGTTGGCGGCGGAAGTCTCGCGCATGGCGGAGACGCTCTATCTCGAGGACGTGCGCAGCAAACTCTCGGTCTTCGACAAGACGGTGGCGGGCGTCGGCCACTTCCTGCCCAGGCTGATGTCGTCCAGCGCGGCGCACGGTTCCACGGGCGTGATCCTCTTCACCTCCGGCACAGAGGGCGAACCGAAGGGCGTGGCGCTGTCGCATTCCAACCTGCTGATCAACGTCCGGCAGGTGTGCAAGCACGTCGCCTTGTTCCCTAACGACGTGCTGTTCAGCCCGCTGCCGACCTTCCATTGCTTCGGGCTGGTGGCAGGCGTGCTGTCGCCGCTTTTCCTGGGGATCAAGGCGGTGCTGCATCCCACGCCTCTGCGCCCGCACGAGATCGTCAAGCGCGTCCGGGAAACGGCTTCGACGATCCTGCTCACGACCGACACCTTCATGTCGCAATACGCCCGCGCCGGCGAGCCGGGAGACCTGAAGACGGTGCGCTATGCCGTGTGCGGGGCCGAACGCATCCGCGACGACACCCGTCAATTGCTGCGCAAGAAACACAAGATCGAGCCGATCGAAGGCTACGGCCTGACGGAGACATCTCCCTTCGCCGCCGCCAACCAGCCCGGTGAGAGCAAGCCGGGCACCGTCGGGCACCTGATGGCGGGAATGCAGGCGAAGCTGGAACCGGCGGAAGGCATCCCGGGGGCCGGACGCCTGTTCCTGAAGGGGCCGAACGTCATGCTCGGTTACATCAAGCCGGAGAATCCCGGCACCATCGTTCCGGTCGAAGACGGCTGGCACGACACCGGCGATGTCGTCTCCATCGACGAGGAAGGTTTCATCACCATCCGCGGCCGCCTCAAGCGCTTCGCCAATGTAGGAGGCGAAACCATCTCGCTCACGGTGGTGGAAAACTGCGCCGCCGCGATATGGCCCGACCACGGCCATGCCGCCGTCGCCGTTCCCGACGAGCGCAAGGGCGAACTGATCGTGCTGGTGACCACCAACCACGATGCCAGGCGCGGCGATCTTCTGACCTGGGCGCAAGGCCACGGCGTGGCCGAAATCGCCGTACCGCGCCGTATCGTCTATGCGGACAGCATCCCGGTGCTCGGCACCGGCAAGCCCGATTACGGCAAGGTCGAGAAACTCGCGTTGCAAGCGGCTTGAACGTCGGCTGTACCGGTCCGTCTGCGTCCAATTGCCTGTGCGGGGTTAACCCTTACTTGCCATTGGGGCCGTTGCCGACATAGACAGCCGCTCCGTAACGCGGCGGGTTTCCGCAGCTCATATGGTACTACCGAAAGTCACCGGGTTCGTTTAGGTTTGCGGAAAGCCAAAGCGCAGGCGCCGATACCACGCCATTGGGGCCGCCATCCTGGGGGAGGAGCAATTGGCCGTTGCCACTGTCGCCGCCGCATCCGGCGAGGACATCATCGCGTTCGACATGGTGCGAACGAAGAAGTCGATCTTCCAGGCCTTGGCGGATGCCCGCGCCGAGTACGGCGGCAAGCGCCCCATCGTCGTGGACGGCGACGAACGTGTCCTGACCTACGACGAAATCCTGCGCGCCGCCCTGGCGCTGGGCCACGCCCTGAAAAAGGGCACGCATGCGCGCGATGCCGTCGGCATCATGCTGCCGACCAGCGCGGCGGCGGTGATCACTTTCTTCGCGGTCACGGCCTACAACCGCATCCCGGCGATGCTGAACTTCACCAACGGCGCCACCGGAGTTATAAGCGCCATCCGCACCGCCAAGATCAAGCGCGTGGTTACCGCGCACAAGTTCATCGAACTGGCCAAGCTGGAAGGACTGATCGGCGAACTCGAAGCGGTGGCGGAAATCGTCTACCTGGAGGACGTGCGCGAGAAGCTGGGCTTGCTGGACAAGGTGGCCGCGGGAGTCGGCCAGTTCGTGCCGGGCCTCGTTGCCCGCAACGGGGCCGCCGATCAGATGGCGGTGATCCTCTTCACCTCGGGCACCGAAGGCGCCCCCAAGGGCGTGGCGCTGTCGCACGCCAACATTCTCGCCAACGTCGAACAGATCCGCGTCCACATCGCGCTCTATCCCAACGACGTGATGTTCAATCCCCTGCCCACCTTCCATTGCTTCGGCCTAACGGTGGGCGCGGTGATGCCGCTCCTCCTGGGGCTGAAATCGGTCTACCACCCCACGCCCTTGCAACCGCACGAGATCGTGCGCCGCATCAAGGAGCATGGTGCCACCATCATGCTCTCCACCGATACTTTCATGTCGCAATACGCCCGCGCCGGCGACCAGGGCGACCTCAATTCGCTGCGCATCGCGGTGTGCGGCGCGGAGCGCGTGCGCGACGAAACACGCCAGCTCTTGCGCCGCAAATACGCGATGGAAATCCTGGAAGGCTACGGCGTCACCGAGACTTCGCCGGTGGTGGCGGCCAACCAGCCCGGCGCCATGCGCCCGGGCACGGTGGGGCGGCTCCTGGCCGGGATGCAGGCCAAGCTCGAGCCGGTGGAAGGCATCCCCAATGCCGGGCTGCTGCTGGTCAAGGGCCCCAACGTCATGATGGGCTACATCCGGCACGACAAACCCGGCGTGATCGAGCCCGTGGAGGGCGGCTGGTACGACACCGGCGACGTCGTCTCCATCGACGAGGAAGGCTTCATCGCCATCAAGGGGCGGATGAAGCGATTCGCCAAGGTCGGCGGCGAAGTGGTGTCGCTGGCGGTAGTGGAGAACTGCGCCTCGGCGGTGTGGCCCGACTTTGCCCATGCGGCGGTAGCCTTTGCCGACGGCCGCAAGGGCGAGCAGGTTACCCTGGTCACCACCAATCCCGAGGCGGACCGCCTGGAACTGGTCGGCTGGGCCCACAATCATGGCGTCTCGGAACTGGCGATTCCCCGGCGCATCGTCCACGTCAAGGAAATCCCGGTGCTGGGGACCGGCAAGACCGATTACGTAAAAGTGGAAAAATTGGCGCAAGCAGGTACGCTGTAGGGGGAGCGTATCGACAGAGGCAGCCGCCATGGGGGGCATTCCGCAATCCATGCGCCCGCACGGCTTCAAGGGCCGTGTGTTCGGGTGGTTCATGGACCGCTTCAACGCCCGGGCGCAGGACTTCGTCCTCAGCCGTCTCGAGGTGCAGCCGTCGGACCGCATTCTGGAGATCGGTTTCGGCACCGGCCAGCTGGTGCGCAAGCTGGCCAGGAAAGCCCGCGTAGGCTTCATCGGCGGCATCGATCCTTCCGAACTGATGCTGCACCGCGCCGAACGGCGCACTTGGCGCTTCCGCAAACGCGGCCGGGTCGAGCTGAAATTGGGCGAAGCTGCCGCCCTGCCCTGGCCCGACGCCAGTTTCGACAAGGTGGCGGCGCTGCACTGTTTCCAGTTCTGGGCCGATCCGGCGCGCGACCTCGCCGAGGTGCGGCGCGTGTTGAAGCCGGGCGGCCTGTTCGTGCTGGTGCTGCGCCGCCGCCGCCGGGCCGGGCCAAAATGGCTGCCCAATCCGGTCAGCCGCAGCGGACAGGAAATCCTGGGTGCCTTCCAGCTGGTTTCGGAATCGGGCTTCGCCCAGACCCGCATCGAAGGCAAAGCCGACTCTTCGCCCATGATCACGGCGGTGAGAGCCTGATCAGTCTTCCAGTGCGAAGGTGACTTGGACCCTGGCCGAAACCTTGACGCTTCCGGCCAGTACCATCATGCCGCCTCCCAAACCACCGAAGAAATCGGGACGCAGTGCATTCATGGGTTCCCCCAAGAAGTTCGATACGGTCGTCGCGGAGACCATCTTTCCGACCTTGGCGTGTTCGGCGGCAGCGATGACTTCAGCGTTGTGACGCGCATCCTTGATGGCGTCGGCAAGTACCTTGTCTTCGAGCGCTTGGCCGTTCTTTACGTCGAAACTCACGTTGTTGGAAGTGTTGGCCCCAGCGTTGACGGCCGCGTCGATGAGGACGCCCACCTTGTCCAGTTCCGTCAACGAGATCGTCAGCTTGTTCACCACCTGGTAGCCGAGGGTGATGCTTTCGTCTTCGTTGTAGCCATCCTTCAGCTTGGGATGCAGCGGTGTGATCGAGAATTCGCAGGTCTGCATCTCGCTTTCCTTGACGCCGAGGCCTTTGACGGCCTCCAGTACACGCTGCATCAGCGCGTTGTTGGCCTTCAAGGCTTTGGTGGCGACCTTGTCCGAAGTGACGACGCCGATATCGACGGTGGCGTGGTCCGGTACGATCTCCTCCGAGGCGTAGCCCACCGCGATAATGGTCTGCGGTTCGCTTGGCGCGGCCGTGGCCGCCGGGACTACGACGAGAAGAAATGCGGCAAGAAGAACGAATCTTCGCATGCGATCCCCCCTGGGAGGTTTGTGGGCACAACCTTCCCTTGCGTTTGGGCCAAATCTGTGGCCGTGGCTGCTGTAGAGCGGTTTTTACGGTCCGTTAACCATCGCAGGTGTGAACTCGAAAATATTTTGAAGTCCCCACTACTTGGGACTTGCATATTGTGAAGTTAGTGCTAGATAGAACTTCGTAATAGTTTTGGAGGGCGGAAGGAACGCGCGGTGCTGTGACGGAAGAATCCCAATTCACGCGCAAAT
>Ga0187810_10000790_pt1 | contig 11419 bp, 10 predicted proteins | sample NC_wetland_sal_i_9_FD_132963 | JGI IMG/M metagenome (GOLD analysis project Ga0187810, IMG submission 132963) | Wetland sediment microbial communities from Neuse River Estuary, North Carolina, USA - ASW_5 | ecosystem: Environmental > Aquatic > Freshwater > Wetlands > Sediment | place: USA: North...
ACGCGAATCTCGCGCAACGCGGCTTCCATGTTCTCGGCCGTTAATTTCCCTTCGCCGCGCAGGTTCTTGAAAACGCGCTGCAGCTTGTCGGATAAGTTATCAAACATGATTTACTTCGGAGGATCACCCAGAGGGCGACTCTATTTATTATAGGGCATGCCCCCGCTGGCCCGCTCCAAAGCGATCGGCGACCTTGTACTCGCGGTTGGCGTCGTGCTTGTCAGCCTGCCCTGGGCGTCGCCATCGAATTCCCTGCTTCGGCGCTGGAGCGGTCTGACGGCACTGCTGCTGCTCGCAGCATTTCAGTTCACGGTGGAAGGCCTGGTGCCGTTGCTGCTCATTGCGACCCGCCGCGAGCGGCTTTCCAGCTTCGGTTTCACTCGGCGAAATGCGGGCAAGTCCCTGGCGCTTGGGGTGGTGTTCGCAGCGGCCAACGATCTGGCGCTATCGTTCCGCGCGGGCGCTTCGCTCTGGATCCCGTTCCGCCGGCATACCGCGATGCGAATAGCGCTGGCGTCTGGATTCCCTTTGAATTTCGTGGGCATTGCAATCACAATCGCGTCCTGGGGCTTTCTGGAGGCGTTCTTTGGAGTGTTCTTCGCACGGAGATTAAACCAGATTCTGAACCACAGTGGCACCGGATGGCTGGCGCCCGGCGCATTGGGGTTCGGCCTCTTCAACGGCCTTTTGCATTTCGCGATTGGCCAGGGGATCGAAGGTTTTTTGGCGAGTTTTGCATCGGGATACGCTATTGGCGTCATCCCCGCCATCACCGGCAACGCGTGGGGCAGCGCCCTCTTTCAGACGCTCACGAACTCGGTGGGACGGCCGTGATCAAGGCGCCGGCACAGCCTTCTGATAAAAATCCGCCATGGACGCGCGCAGATTGTCCAGACAGCTCTTCTTCGTGTACAGCATGTGACCAGCTTCGCAATACGTCAAACTCACGTGATTACTCAACGCCGTCTCCAAGCCGAGGTGGCTCACCGTGTACTCGGTGGCGAAGAACGGCGTTGCCAGATCGTAGTAGCCGGTGGCGATCATCACCTTCAGGTTCGGGTTCTGTGTCATGGCCTCGCGCAACATCCCGGCCACGTTTACATAGCGATTTTGAAACTTTTCGTAATTCCAGGGTTGCACTTTATCGGTTAATACTTGATAGTCCTGGTCGCTTTTATAGCCGAGCTCGGTCCGGACATAGTCGTTGAACATCGCCGTATAGACGCCCTGCACGGATGCATAGCTGGGATCGTAGTCCGGGCGCTCCCCGGCGGCATCGGCATCCTCGCCTTCCAAGCGGCTATCGTAGCGGCCCACCGTCTTTCGCTGATCGCGCAGCAACTCCTTGGCGAATCGCGACATCGAAACTCGCAAGTTCGACTGCTCGACGAACGACTCCGGCAAGCCCGTCAGGCGAGCCAGTTCGTGCACGACGTTGGTTCGCTCGGCCGCGGTCAGTTTATCGCCCTTCATCAGCGCCACCGTGTATTCGTTGCCCGCGAAGCGCCGCGACTCGCCGACCGCTTTTTCCAAGTCAGCTTGCAAATCCTTGGGCAGCCTTTTGTGATACCAGGCCGTCGCCGTATAAGTGGGCAGGAACAGCGCGTATGGCAGATCGTTCCCCGGTGCGAAAGAGATCGTCTCGAAATTCAGCACCGACGAAATCAGCGTAATTCCGTTTAAATAGATGCCCTGATTTTCCAGCAGGTATTGCGAAAGTGCGGATGCGCGCGTAGTCCCGTAGCTTTCGCCCGCCAAGAATTTCGGCGAGGCCCAACGCTCCGCGCGAACCGAATAGAGCCGGATAAATTCGGCCACCGATTCCAGGTCGCCATCAAACCCGTGAAACTGCGCGTCTTTTTCGCCCGGCGCGGCGCGGCTAAAACCCGTGGTCACCGGATCGATAAACACCAGATCCGTGAACTGGAGCGCGGTGTCCTCGTTGTCCACCATGTGATACGGCGGCTTGGGTTGCTCGCCTTCCGGCCCCATCAAAACTCGCTTTGGCCCCAGCGCGCCCAAGTGCAGCCACACCGATGACGATCCTGGACCGCCGTTGAACGCGAACGTGATGGGCCGTTTGGAAGCTTCCGCGACGCCGTCCAATGTGTAGGCGATGTAAAAGATGCTGGCCCACTGCTTGTTGTCCTTCTTCAAAATCAACGTGCCGGCGGTCGCCGTATACGCGAGCGTTTTCCCGTTGATCTGAATCGAGTGCTTCGTTATGGAAGACGTTTCAACCAGCGGTGGCGCGGGCGCTTCGGCCGCATTCTCGTGCGGCGCGCCTCCAGCTGGGGGCGCTGGGTGCTCCTGCGCCCGCAAAACCGCGATCATCGATAACGCTCCCACAGCCCACATCAGCCTCATCGTCAGTGTGCCCTCGAATTCATGGTAACGTGAGGCAAAGCCCCGCATGCTTTCGCCTTTTCTCCACAAGATTTCAGCGCTCCAGAACCTTTCGGCTGCGGAAGCGCGCGACGCCATGATCGTCATCTTGACCGGCCAGGCATCCACGCCAGAAATCTCGGCGTTCCTCATGGGCCTGCGCAACAAGGGCGAGACTGCCGACGAACTGCTCGGATTCGCGCGAGCCATGCGCGAAAAATCCGCGAACATCGAGATCGATCTCGATTCCGAACCATTGCTCGACACATGCGGTACGGGCGGCGACGGCGGCGGCACCTTCAACATTTCCACGGTCGCGGCGTTTGTCGTGGCCGGAGCCGGCGTGCGCGTCGCCAAACACGGCAACCGCTCGTTCTCGAGCCGCTGCGGAAGCGCCGACATCCTGGAACAATTGGGCGTCCATGTGTCGCTTGCTCCAGAACGCGTGGCCCAGTCGATTCGCGAGATCGGCATCGGATTTCTTTTCGCGCCGCTGATGCATCCCGCGATGAAGCACGCGCAGCCCGCTCGGGTTGAGTTGAAAACGCGCACGGTGTTTAACCTGCTCGGGCCGCTGACGAATCCCGCCCGAGCCACGCGACAGTTGATCGGGGCGCCGTCGGCGCAAGCGGCTGAGCTGATGGCCAATGCGCTAGCTGGGCTCGATCCCGAGCGTGCATTCATCGTGCATGGCTCCGACGGACTCGATGAAGTCACCACCACCGGGTCAACACTGGTGTTCGAAGTCAATAGCGCGCACGTTCGTTCTTTCCAGTGGACACCCGCCGACTTCGGCGTCCCAACGGCTACTTGCGACGCTCTCCGCGGCGGCGATCGTGCGTGTAACGCCGCTATCGCTACTGCGATTCTCAAGGGACAGCCCGGCGCTCAGCGCGATATCGTGCTCGTGAACAGCGCCGCCGCTTTGCTCGTCGCAGGCGCCGCAAACGATCTCCGCGACGCGATGGAGCGTGCAAGCCAGTCCATCGATTCCGGCGCCGCCTGGACGAAACTGCGGCAACTCGCCGAGTTCAGCCAGGGCTAGTGCCGCTAGCCGAGCACGTACTCAGCTAGCTGCCCCATGTCGTCCACCAGAATATCGGGCGGGTACTGCGCGAAAGATTCCGGCTGAAATCCGTACGAAACTCCGCAAGCTTGCACGTTCGCATTGCGCGCGGTCTGAACATCCACGCCGCTGTCTCCCACCATGATGGTCCGGTCGCGCGCCGAACCGCTTTCGGCGAGCAGCGTTTCGACTCCAATCGGGTCCGGTTTCTTCTGCTCGAAACTGTTGCCGCCATACACCTGAAAGAAATGCTGCGCAAGGCCGAGCCCCTCCACAATCGAGCGGCTGAAGCGCACCGGTTTGTTGGTCAGCACGGCCATTTTCGCTCCGGCGTCGCGCAGCCGGTCCAACGCGTCTTTCACCCCCGGATACAGCCGCGTGTTGTCGAGCATGTGCGCGCGATAGTATTTCAGGAAAAATTCGAGGCCGCGTGCGACGTCGGCTTCGCTGGCTTCCGGCCCGAGCGCCCGCCGCATCAACACTGGCGCGCCATTGCCGACGTACGACGACACCAGCTTGTCAGAAATCGGCGGGAGATCCATCAATCCGCGCGCGGCATTCACCGAATGCACCAAGTCGAGCTTGGAATCGATCAGCGTGCCATCCAGATCAAAAATCAATAAGTTCATTCGTGCCCGGTTTATTCGTGCCTGAGCCCAGCGGGCTTGCGTGCCGTTTGCTGCGACCAAGCCGCCTTCATTTTGTCCTTGGCAGCGTAGAAAGCGTCCTTGATTTCGTGCGGAGTCAGTGCGGCAAACACGTTCGATACGTTGATCACGTACGGCATGAACTTGGAATCCACCACCGAGCGCGGCGGCGGCGATGGCGCAAAGGCAACCAGCACGGTCACCATTCCTGCTGCGATGACAAGGCCACGGACCAAACCGAAAGCCCCGCCAAGCAGGCGGTCCAGCCACGATAGACCAACCCACTTGAAGAACTTGGCCAGGATGCGCCCCATGATCGCACCGGCAATCAGCACACCGGCGAATATCACGATGAATCCGATCAGGTTCGCGATCGACCGCGAGCTCACATAATCAAGAAAGTACGCTCCCGCGACGCCGTAAAACCAGAACCCGGCAAACAGCCCCACGATCATCGCGATGAAGCCGACGCCGACGCGCGCAAATCCAGCGGCGAAACCGGTGAGCACGGAAACGCCGATCACGATCAGAAGCAGCAGATCGATCCAGTTCAAAGCGGTTTCCCCGTCAAGACTCGATAAGCCTCGCGATATTTTTCGCTGGTCCGCTCCATCACATCGGGAGGCAACGCCGGCGCCGGCGGTTGCTTGTTCCAATGGATGGATTCCAAATAATCGCGCACGTACTGCTTGTCAAAGGATGGCTGCGCCCCGCCCGGCTGATAGCTTACGCGCGGCCAAAACCGCGAGGAGTCCGGCGTCAGCACTTCATCAGCCAGCACCAATTGATCCCCCACGAAACCAAACTCGAATTTCGTGTCGGCGATGATGATCCCGCGCGTGGCCGCGTATTGCGCGGCGCGTTTGTAGATCGCGAGCGTCAAGTCCCGCAGCTTTCCCGCCAAATCCGCGCCGATCCGCTGCGCCACCGTCTCGAACGTGATGTTCTCATCGTGCCCCGATTGCGCCTTCGATGCGGGCGTGAAAATTGGCTCCGGTAGCTGCTCGCTCTCGCGCAATCCGGCCGGCAACGGAATACCGCAAATACGTCCGTCCGTTCGGTAATCTTTCCAGCCCGATCCGGAAACGTACCCGCGCGCCACGCACTCCACGTTGATCATCTTGGCCCGATGCACCAGCATCGACCGCCCCTCGAGTTGATCGCGGTATGCGTGGAACTGAACCGGATAATCGCTCACATTGGCCGATACGAAGTGGTTCGGAACGATGTCGCGCAACTGATCGAGCCAGAAGATCGTCAACGCGGTGAGAACGCGGCCCTTGTCGCGGATGGGCGTCGGCAGCACGTAATCAAAGGCCGAAAGGCGATCGGTGGCGACAATCACGAGGAAATCGCCGGCCGCGTAGATGTCGCGAACCTTGCCGCGCGCGACCAGCTCAACGCCAGGCAGATTGGTTTCGAAAATGGATGCCAATCTTTACAGGTATCACGACGCAGCGAATTTTTCTATGGTAACTTTTGCCGCGTTACGCGAATGTGTCTTTCTGATCCGTCAAGAGTTCGCACAATGGCTGCTTCCTTGCTCCAAGAAACGCGAAGGAGAATTACACCCTATGAATTGGGACAGAGTGGAAGGCAACTGGAAACAGATGAAGGGCAAGGCCCGCGAGCAATGGGGCAAGCTCACCGACAGTGACTGGGACCAGATTGCCGGAAAAAGAGACCAGTTGGTAGGCCGCATTCAAGAGCGATACGGCATTTCAAAGGATGAAGCACAGAAACAGGCCGATGCTTGGGCTCGCTCACAGTCCGAAGAAGTGCCTGAGTCGGAGGAGCAAAGTGTTCGCCGCTAGCTTGGTTATAAGGTAGATCAATTCGATAGCTCGCTCCTGGGGAGGGCCGCTTCCGTGGCGGCCTTCCCTCCACAGCCCGCCTCTTCCCGTTAGCCGCCCTTATACTAGGGAATTGCGGCTCTCCATCCTCATCCCCGTCTACAACGAACGCACCATGGTGGAACGTAGCTTGGCACAGGTGCTGGCAGCGCCGCTTCCCGAAGACATGGAGCGGGAGTTGATTATCGTGGACGACTGCTCCACTGACGGCACCTCCGATATTCTAGATCGTTTGGCCCTGCAGCATCCCTGCATTCGCCTGTTCCGGAAGAAAGTGAATGAAGGAAAGGGCGCCGCTGTCCGCACGGCGATCCAGGAAGCCCGCGGCGATTTTTGCCTGGTCCAGGACGCCGATTTGGAATATGATCCCGCCGAGTACCCGGTCTTGTTGCGCCCTCTGCTCAGTGGCCATGCCGACGCGGTCTTCGGTTCACGCTACTTGGCCGGCGAGCAGACCCGCGTATTGCCCTTCTGGCATTCCATGATCAACAAGGGCCTCACGCTGCTTTCAAATATGTTCTGCAATATGAACCTGACGGACATGGAGACTTGTTACAAGGTTTTCCGCACCGACCTACTCAAAAGCATTCCCATCCGGTCGAACCGCTTCGGCTTTGAGCCGGAGATCACCATGAAGTGCGCCAAGCGCAAGCTGCGTATTTACGAAGTTCCTATTAGCTACCACGGCCGCACTTACGAGGAGGGCAAGAAAATCGGCTGGAAGGACGGCGTGAAGGCCCTAGGCGTGATTCTGCATTTCTGGCTGATCGACGATCTTTATGTCGAGCCCTATGGCCGGGCTTTTCTCAACAACCTCACTGGCACGCCTCAGTACTTGAGCTGGCTCGCTCGCGTGCTGCGTCCGTACGTCGGGGACACCGTGCTCGAACTCGGCGCCGGGATCGGCAATATCGCGTCGCGTCTCATGGGCCGCAGGCTCCTGTATGTCGTGGCCGAGAAGGACCCGCTCTACCTGCACGCGCTGAACAACCGATTCCTGCGGACGCCCAACGTTGCGGTGCTGAAGCTCGATCCGGAGCGTCCGGCGGACTATCAGGAAGCGGGCGGCCCGTTTGATACAGTTCTGTGTGTGAATGTTTTGGAGTACGTCGACGATCCCGCCGCCGTGGTCCGCTCCGCCTCCAGCGTGTTGAAGCCGGGCGGTTCTTTAGTGGTACTCGCGCCGCAAGGCCAAGCTCTCTTCGGACCCCTGGATCGAACCTTGGGACACCGCCGGCGCTTTTCGCGGGCCGGCCTACGATCGCTATTTGAAAGCTCGGGTTTCACTGTCGCCGGAATTCGCCAGCTCAATAAAGTCGGCGCACTGGGTTGGTGGCTCTCCGGCCAGTTGCTCCGCAGGAAGCAAATCAGCAAGCTGAGCTTAAAAATCTTCGACAAAACTGTGTGGATCTGGCGCCGTATCGATGCCCTGCTGCCGTGGCCCGGGCTATCGCTGATCGCGGTGGCAACCAAGCCAGCTGAGTGAGCGAGCAAGTATGACACGTTACGTCGTAACAGGAGGCGCGGGGTTCATCGGGTCGGCTCTGGTGCGTGCTCTGTTGGACCAGAACGACGTTGGCGTGCGGGTTCTGGACAATCTGCTTACCGGCCGCGAGAGTAACCTCAGCGAAGTTCGGTCGCGCATCGAGCTGCACAAGTCCGATATTCGCGATTACAACGCCACAGCCGCCGCGATCCGTGGCGCCGATGTGGTGTTTCATCTGGCTGCCATTCCGTCCGTGCCTCGGTCCATCCAGGATCCCGAGCCATCGCACCAGGTGAATATTGACGGAACGTTCAACGTTTTGCGAGCCGCCGCCGAAGCCAAAGTGAAACGGGTGGTTTACGCCGCATCATCTTCGGCGTACGGCGACACAGACGTTTTGCCGAAAGTGGAAACCATGCCGCCGCGCCCGAAATCTCCCTACGCGGTCCAAAAACTCGCGGGTGAATATTACGCCAGCGTCTTTCATTCCTGCTTTGGCCTGGAAACCGTCGCGCTGCGTTTCTTCAACGTCTTTGGTGAACGGCAGGATCCCTCCAGCCCGTACTCCGGGGTCCTGTCTTTGTTTTTCAAAGCCCTGATCGAGCGCCGCTCGCCCACGATCTTCGGCGATGGCGAGCAGACGCGCGATTTCACCTACGTCGGAGATGTCGCGGCCCTGTGCCTGAAGGCCGCCACCGCGCCCGGCGTTGCCGGCAAGATGTATAACGCCGGAAATGGCAATCGATATTCGTTGAATTTCGTGTGGGATTTGCTGCAAAAAATGGAGGGCGTCAGCTTGTCTCCGCGATACGGTCCGGCGCGAGCGGGCGACGTGCGCGATTCTCAAGCCGATACCACCGCAGCCCGCCGGGACCTCGGCCACGCGCCGCAATACACCCTGGAAGAAGGGTTGCGCAGGACGTTGGCTTGGTTCCGAACATGCTCGACGTGATCCGAGACACCATCCGCCAAATCCCCAAAGGCAGAGTGTCCACCTACGGCGGCGTCGCCCGAGCGGCAGGATTTCCAGGCCGCGCACGCCAGGTGGTTTGGGCGCTCAGAAACTCTCGGGGACTGCCGTGGCATCGTGTAGTTGGGGCCGGCGGCAAGATTTCGCTGACCGGCGAAGATGGACTCGAACAAAGGCTGCGCCTGGAATCGGAAGGCGTCGCGTTCCGCGGGTCGCGCATTTGGATGGAAAAGCACGAACACCATTTTCAAACTGGGCGCGCCGCCTTCCAAACTAAGGCGCGCCGGAGTAAGGCGTGATCCGCGCCGGCTGGACATTCGGATCCACGAGCCAGACCATGCGGTCCCGGAAATATTCCACCAACGCCCGATTCTGTTCCGGACCCAGATCGCGCGCCCACACCACGGGCGCTCCATCGATATCGGCCGCATTGTAAATCCACTGGAGAAAATCGTTCGGGTTGTCTTTTGGCTTCACAATCACCAGGTGCCGGCCGCCCGCCTTCTCAAGCATCGCGAGGATTCGCGCTTTGTTTTGATTCCCCGGCTGCACGCAACACCAGGATTCGAAATTGTTCGCCTGCGTGAACGGCAGGTGGAATTTTTCCAGGCCGATGCGCACCACGAGAATCGCCAGCATAATCAGCGGCGCCGCAATCACGAGTTGCAATCCGATCGGCCGGCCCTCTCGTCGGACATGCCGCAGCCGGCGCGTACATTCCACCAGAATCGCAAGCATCGCGGCTGCGGCTGGCGCGGCATAATGCGGCAAGCTGACGAATTGCATCAGCGCTAGAAGCAGCGTGCACCCCGCCGCGAGAAACAGGAAACGCAATCGGCGGCTGCGCCAAACCGCCCCCAGCATCACCAATGGAATCGACAGCGCCGGCCCGAAATAGAATCTCCATAAGGCCTGCGCCTTTTGCGTGCTGTGCTTCAGTTCTCCGATGAGGGACGAATTCGCGTCATGGCTTTCGCGTTCGTAATCGTAGTAGCGCTGCAGTTCGACGTCCCGTAGCTTGACGTCGCGCGCCTGAAACCAGGGCAGTCCCAAGGGCCATCCGTAAGCAGCTTGATTGGCGGCGTACGGCGTACGGAACGGATCGCCCGTCACTGCCTTGCAATACACCAGCAAACCTCCCACAGCGGCCAATACCAAAGCCGCCGCGGGCAGGCATATCCAATAAACGCGCAAGGTTTTTCGAAAAGCGATAGCCAACGCCAGCACTACGGGAACGGTGACCCCGAGCCCCTCGAACGGCCGCGCATAGCCAATCGCGATGCCTCCGACGGCCAGCACCAGTGAGAGTGAAATAGACGGCCGCTTCAGGAACCGCGGGTACGCTCCCAGCACGAGCGCTCCGCCCAATGCCGCGAGGCACCCACCGTAATAGCTGTTGATCCAATAGCTCGCGACGTCGAACCGCAGCACGGCCAGTATCGCGCCGAACAACGCCCACGCCGGAGGCACCCAGGCCTGCAGCATCCAACACAATGCGGCGCACATGGCCGCGCACAGCACCCACACGGCGATCCACGGGTGGCCCGCGAGCATTCCCAAAGCCAATATCGCCGCTGGCCCGGGAAAATAGTCGGAATTATAAGTCGGCTTTTGAATAATGTGGATGCTTTCGAAATGCTCCCACATCGGATGAGTCGGATTCGTCAGGCGTCCGTGTACCAGAGTGTCGGCGAGCAGCAACTGGCTGAATTCGTCGGTTACTTCCGGATGAGGAACAGGCAACAACGGCAGCAGGGCCGCGCGAATCCCGAGCGCCGCGAAGAACACCGCAGCCACGGCCGTTTTCCGCCGATACGCCAACTTCACCCACGCCCGCCACGCCGGCGCCACCGAAAACTTTGGCGTCCACCCGCGATATGCGCACAAAACTACCGCTCCAACCAGAACAGCCTCGAGCAAATTCAGGTCGAAATAGAGCGCATATCCAAATCCGGAAAGAACAAAAAGGACGAACTCAAGGATGGCACGCATGGGAAGATTCCGGCATGCTCCCAATCAGGGGTTGCGCGTAATCCGAACTCCGCGCCAATCATCGTCGGCGTAGACGTCCTCGGTCTTCCAGCCGTTAAAGAGCGTGTGGAGCTCGTCCTCGTCAAAATCCACGGGATAGATCACGTATTGGAAGACACCGGCCTTCAGCCGATCTTCAGCGCGTCCGCTTTTTCTCCCACCCGCGCTTCCGCAAACGGATGCCACGGGATCCGGTGCATATGCGCGCGGGCAGCCTTTGATAATGAATACCGCCGCGTGTGAATCCAAGTGTCCAATATGGTCGAGCGGAGCATAGATTGGCAAGTTTGACTTCAGATAAGCCGCGGGGCTAATGCGCCACGCCAACAAGGACAACTGGCCGGGCACCAGTTCCACCAGAACCGCGCCCAGCAGACCGAACGCGAGGGTAACGCCGAACGCGCCCGCGACGGAGAAACGCATCAGGCCGGGCGCCACGGCCCAGTCCGTGTCGTACGCTTCCTTCACCTTCGCAGCGACAAGAACGATCAGCAGCGCGATAGGAGCCAAGGCGTAACGCAGCGTGGTCATCCTCGATCCCCAGAGCAACAGATAAACCGCGATGTAGAACCAGCAAGCCGCTCGGCTCTTGTTCTGCTTCCGTGCAATGAGCAACGCCAGCGGCACGAACGTCAGCAACATGATTCCCATCGGACTGCCTAATGGCGACTCGAAACCGACGCGTGTGTCATGCAATTGGACTAGCCACGGCTCTTCCAATCGCTTCCGCAGCCTGACGCTACGGGGCAACTTCACCCGCGGCGTGATGGCTTCCTGCGCCGACCGCGGATACAGCGGATCGCCCGTTAGTAGAAACGTGCGCGTGTGCCAATAGAAGCCGAATGCCAGGACAAACAGGAAGAACACCGCAGCCATCTGCACGCCTCGTGGTTTCCGGTACAACGGCGCGAGGAACAACAAGGTCACGGGAACCGCGCCAAACGCCGCTGTGTGCTTGATGCCGAAGCTCGCTCCCAGCAG
>Ga0187810_10000792_pt1 | contig 11401 bp, 8 predicted proteins | sample NC_wetland_sal_i_9_FD_132963 | JGI IMG/M metagenome (GOLD analysis project Ga0187810, IMG submission 132963) | Wetland sediment microbial communities from Neuse River Estuary, North Carolina, USA - ASW_5 | ecosystem: Environmental > Aquatic > Freshwater > Wetlands > Sediment | place: USA: North...
AATTAAGAATCGGGTGGTTTATGTCTGCGAACGCCTTGACCAGCGATTTGCATTCTTCAGCTGCGCGAAAGGGAATTACCGGCAAGCGAGCGCCGGAACGCGCATCGTCGCGCGATTCTGTTGGTGCGGCTGCGAACGTATCGTCCGGATCGCCTCTGCGGGACGAACGCGCCGCGTACCAGAAGAGCAAAATGGAGGCCATCGGGCAGCTTGCCGGCGGGATCGCGCACGACTTCAATAATCTGCTCACCGTAATTCTCGGCCATAGCGAAATGCTTCTGAATCGCGCCGAACACGCAAAAGCGCGCCGCATGCGCACGGAAGAAATCCGCAAGGCGGCCGAACGAGGCGCGTGGCTGACCAGCCAATTGCTTGCCTACAGCCGCAATCAACACCTCGAGCCCATGGTGCTGCACCTTAACGATGTCCTCGAGGACATCAGCGGAATCCTGCGCCATATCGTGGGCGAGGATGTCGCCATCGAATTGCACCTCGATTCAAATCTCGGGTGGGTAAAAGTGGACCGCGGGCAGTTGCAGCAGATCGCGCTCAACCTTGCGGGGAATGCGCGCGACGCCATGCCGCGAGGAGGGCGCCTGCGCACCGAGACGTCCAACGTCACGGCAGTCGAGAATGGTGAGCGCCCGCGCCCGTTCGTCGCTCCCGGCGAGTACGTCTGCGTGCTCGTGCGCGACACCGGGCACGGAATGGACGCCGATACTTGCTCGCGCATCTTCGAGCCGTTTTTCACCACGAAGGAAAAGGGCAAAGGCACCGGCCTGGGCCTCGCCACCGTGTACGGCATCGTCAAGCAGAGCGGCGGATACATCTGGGTGGAAAGCGAGCCGGGCCGCGGCAGCGCGTTCCACACGCTGCTGCCGCGCGTGCCGGAACCCGCCGAACGCGGCGTCCCGCGTGAAGCTCTGGAGCTGCGCTACGGCGGCGAAACCGTACTCTTAGCCGAAGACGACCCGGCGCTGCGCAGGCTCGCGGCTGAATTTCTGCGCCTCGATGGGTACAACGTCATGACCGCTGCCAGCGGCGCCGATGCGATTCGCGCAGCGAAGGAGCACGCCGGGCCGATCGATTTGTTGCTCACGGACGTCGTCATGCCGGAAATGACCGGGCGCGAGCTGGCCGGCCGGCTCGTGCGCCGCTTTCCGAAGATGAAGGTGCTGTACATGTCGGGCTACACCGACGATGCCATTGGCAATCACGGCCTGCGCGGCGAAACGCTGCGCGTCATGCAAAAGCCGTTCACGCACGAAATCCTCTCGCGGCGCGTGCGCGAAAAACTCGAAAGCGGGTTTCGTCCCTGAGCCTGCCCGAATTCGCCGCGTGCGCCGCGCTGCAATCCGGTGTATTCTCTCGCACCATGAAAGTGCCCACCCCTGTGCTGCACGCCGCCGTAATTACGACAGCCGTGGTTCTGCTGTTCTGGTTTGGCCGCACGGGTCCGTGGACGCCGATGCGCATCGCCGGCGCGGCGCTCATGCTCGGCGGTTACCTGGGCTGGCTCTCGGCGCGCTTGCAGCTCGGAGGCTCGTTTGCCATTCAACCGCGGGCGAAGGAACTCGTAACCCGCGGGGTTTATTCGAAGATTCGCAACCCCATTTACGTTTTCGGATCGTTGCTGATCATCGGCATACTTCTATACATTTCCAGGCCGATCTGGTTGCTGACGTTCGTCGTATTGATTCCGCTGCAGGTCTGGCGCGCGCACAAGGAAGCGAAAGTGCTGGAAGAAAAATTTGGCGAGGCTTACCGGGAATATCGCAAGAAAACCTGGTTCTGAATTTCCCTGCGCGTTCTCACAATATGGCTGGCGACGGCCGTGTCAGGCGGACGTCTTGGCGTCGAGAAATGCTCGAATGCGGCGCAGTACGGCGGCGAACATCGCAGGAGTCAGGCGCCCGGTCTGCGTGTTTTGCTGGCTCGGGTGATAAGAAGCAAAAAGGCGCGGCGTGCCGGCCGGAAGGGCGAAACTGGCGCCATGACGGAAGGTAAACGCTGAGCGCGAAGCAATCTTCGCCTGTCGTTTGAGGAGATCGAGATATGTATTGAACGCAATCGCACCGAGCGCCAGGATTGCGCGCGGGCGAACCAGCTCGAGTTCCTGTTCGAGAAATGGCGCGCAATTGCGAATCTCCCCAGGCAGCGGCTTATTATCAGGAGGTGCGCAACGGACCGCCGCAGAGATCAGCACGCCGCGCAAGGCCAAGCCGTCGCCCGCCTGGACTGAAGTTGGCTGGCTCGCCCATCCCGCGCGGTGCAATTGCGCGCAGAGAAAATCGCCGGAGCGATCGCCGGTGAACATCCGGCCCGTGCGATTGGCGCCATGCGCGGCCGGCGCGAGCCCGATGATCATCAATTCGGCGCCCGGATCGCCGAACGCGGGCACAGGCCGCCCCCAATACGTCCATTCACGGAAAGCGCGCCGCTTCGTGCGCGCGACCTCTTCGCGATGCCGGACGAGCCGCGGACATTTTCGGCACTCCGTGATTTCGCGCTCGAGAACGGTCAGAGTGGTTTCAGCGCTCAATCGCTCCCTCTTCCTTTCAGAAACTGGAGCAACGCGACCGCCTGATTGTGCTGCTCGTCGTGCGCCGAATAAAGCAGAGTGACCTTGCCACGTGCTTTTTCGATTCGCTTCAACTCACCGGCCAGCGCGCGATTCTTGCGAAATTCCTGCCGGTACCGAGAGACGAACTCGGTCCATCGCGCCGGGTCGTGCGCAAACCATTTTCGCAGCGAGTCAGACGGCGCAATCTCTTTCATCCACAGATCGAGATGCGCCTTTTTCTTTGAGACGCCGCGCGGCCAGAGCCGGTCAACCAGCACTCGCGCTCCGTCGTCGCTGTCTGCGGGCTCGTAAATGCGTTTGATCTGAAACACGAGAGGTCGCGTCCCGAAGGATTTTATCTCAAAGTGGAAGCTTGAGGCGCGCGCCGACGCCGCGGCCCTTCGTGCGATTTTCGAGCGTAAGGCTGCCGCCATGCGCCTCGGCAATCTGGCGGCTGAGGACGAGCCCGATTCCCGAGCCGCCAGGCTTGGTCGTGAAAAACGGCACGAACAAGTTTGACGTGTTGGAGAGCCCCGGCCCTTCATCCTCGACATCGACGAGAAGGCTCGCGCCGTTGCGCGACCAGCTCACCTGCACCGTGCCTCCGGTTTCGAGCGATGCGTCCACCGCGTTTCGCAATAGGTTGATCAGCAGCTGGTCGAGCTGGTCGCCGTCGGCGGAGATGCGCAGTTTCGGCCCCGCGACCACATGAATGGGTATCCGCGTCTCCAGGCCCACGACGCGGCGAATCCATTGTTCGACTTCCACGCGGCCGAACGTCGGCTGCGGCAGCCGCGCCAGCCGCGCATAGGAGTTCATGAAGCGGCCCAATGCTTCCGCGCGCGACCGAATGACGCCGAGGCCGCGCTTCATGTCCTCAGTGGATTCCGCGTCCAATTCGGCGGGGCCCGTCTTGCGGCCGACCAGGCTCTCGAGGCTTTGGGCGATGGACTGGATCGGCGCGAGCGAGTTGTTGAGCTCGTGGCCGAGCACGCGGATCAGGCGCTGCCACGCCTGGCGTTCTTCTTCGCGCAGAGCGCGGCTCAGGTCGGAGATCACCAGGAGGTGATGCGGCAGCCCGCCTTCGCGGAACGTGCTGCGGCGCATGCCCCAGCGCCCCGCGCCGCCCGGAAAATTCATCTCCAGATTGCGCGCCGGTTCGCCTTCGAGGCACGCTTCCAACCCCAGATCGTCCGCGGTGCGGCCCAGAAGTTTTTCTGAGGGCGCGGCAAGGAGGCGTTCGCCGGCGCGATTGGTAAGGCGAAGGTGATTCGTCTCATCGAAGGTGAACACGGCGACGTCAATTTCGTCCACGACCTTGCGCATCAGTGCCGTGGCTTCGAGCGCACCAAGCCTCTGCGCGCGAAGCGTTTCGCCGAGCGCGTTGACTTCGCGCATCACGTCGCCCAGCGCGTCTTCTGAATGGGCGCCGCGCGCGCGAATCGAAAAGTCTTCTTCGCGGATGGCGGCGAGGATGTTGGAAAGGGTCTGCAGGGGAAACGCGACGCGCTGACGGACTGCTACCGCAAATCCGATCCAGAAGACCGCGATCAGCAGCGTCAATGTCCACGAGGTCCGCGAGGAAAATGAGCCCCACCAGAGAAGAATCAGCGCGACGACCGAGCCCGGCAGGCCCGCCACCAGCGCCAGCAGCAGCACGCGGCGCTCATGGGAAATTTCCTTCATAGACCATACTTTTGCATACGGCGATAGAGTCCGCTGCGCGAAAGGCCCAGCGCCTTGGCCGCCTGGCTGACGTTGCTGTCAAAACGCGCCAGCGTTTTCTGCACGAGGAATCGCTCGACTTCTTCAAGGCTCATCTCTTCGAGGCGCGCCGAACCGCTCTGCCCGGCCGCGCGCAGGCCCAGGTCGGAGGCTTTGACCTGATTGCCCTGCGCCAAAAGCACGCCGCGCTCAATGGCGTGGTCGAGTTCGCGCACATTGCCCGGCCAGGGATGCTCGGAGAGCGACTGCATGGCCGAGACGTCGAAGCCGGTGAGCGACTTCCGGTAACGCTGCGCATACACGCGCAGGAAATGAGTGGCGAGGGCAAGGATATCCTCGCGGCGCTCGCGCAGCGGAGGCAGGTGAATCTCGATCGTGTTCAAGCGGAAAAGCAAATCCTGGCGAAAGCGTCCTGCGTTCACTTCGGCGTTGATGTCGGCGTTGGTCGCCGCGAGGATGCGCACGTCTACTTTGCGCGTCCTCGACGAGCCGACACGCTCCATCTCTCCGGTTTCGAGTACGCGCAGAAGTTTGGCTTGCAGGTTGAGCGGGACGTTGGCGATCTCGTCGAGAAATAGCGTGCCGCCTTCGGCCAGCTCGAATCGCCCGACGCGGTCCGCGCGCGCGTCGGTGAAGGCGCCCTTCACGTGCCCGAATAGCTCGCTTTCGAATACGCCTTCGGAAAGCCCGCCGGCGTTGACGGTGACCATCGGCTTCACCGAGCGCGGCGAAAGCGCATAGAGCGTCTGCGCAATGACTTCCTTCCCCGTGCCGTGTTCTCCCGTAATGAGCACGTTCGCATCCGAAGGACCGATGCGCGCGATCAAATCCAGCACGGGGCGCATCGCCGGCGATTCCGCGATGAGCGTGGGCCGCTTTTCGGCGCGCAGCAGCCGGTTTTCTGCTTCGAGACGAAGCTCGCGCCGCAAGGCCTGGCGCAGCTCGATCTGCGTGCGCAGAATGGTCAGCAGCCGCGCGTTTTCCCAGGGCTTCTGGATGAAATCCTTCGCGCCGCGCCGCATGGCCTCGACCGCGAGCTGCACGCTGCCCCACGCCGTCATCACGATAACGGGGAGCGCGCTGTCCATGGTCTGAATCCGGGGGAGCAGGTCGAGACCTTCTTGTCCGGACGTGGTGTCGCGCGCGTAGTTCAGGTCCATCAGCACGGCGTCGAAGTCGCGCGTCTCCAGCGCTGAGAGCAGTTCGGCCGGTGAGGTCACTGATTGCGTTTCAAATCCTTCGCCTTTGAGCAACAAGCGAAGCGCCGCGAGCACATCCTGTTGATCGTCCGCCAGGAGCACGCGCGACGCGTTGGGGTCTCCAGTTCGTGTCATTGGGTTGATGGGGTCCTTGGGTTCGCCTCTACATCCTACCGCGCTGCACGGCAGCGCGGTAGCCGCGGAGTGGTACGCGCCGCCCCGCGGGGCCGTTTCATTCAATCCGAATTGAGCCGGACGACGTGCTCAGCTCGAGCAGAGGCCCGCCGCCGCGCACTTTTCCATGCAGCTCGCGCGGGCTGATCGTCCCCTGCACGGTCACCGGAAACGACGTCTCGACGTGGCCCGAGCTGGCGCGGGCGTCGAGTTCGAACGCGGCATCCTGCGGCAAATGGACCGTGACACCGCCCGAACCCGAGTGCAAGTGCCAGTCACCGGCCGGCTTGCCTTCCGCAGTGATGCTTCCCGAGCCTGTGCGGACGCGCAGGCTTCCGTTCGCGCCGCGGATTTCGATGCTGCCCGAGCCGGTCTCGATGTCGGAGTTTCCGGGTGCGGTTTGTTCGAATTCGACTCCGCCGCTGCCTGTATGGCCGGAGAATCCGCCGGCGATGCGCAAGGCGTGGATCGAGCCGCTGCCGGTCGAAGCGTTCACGGTGCCGGTCACGCTTTGCAGATCAATGCCTCCCGAGCCGGTGCGCGCCTCGACGTCGGCCCCGATATTGCTTGCGCGGATGCTGCCCGATCCGGTTTCGGCGGTCAATGGGCCATGAATGCCCTCAATCGTTTGACTGCCGGAGCCAGTCGCGGAACGCAGCCGCGTGTCGGCCGGGACGGTCATGTCATAGCTGATCGAGACGTTGCGGCGCAGGTCTTCGTCTTCGATCCTGCCGATTCGAATCACGTTGCCGTCCTGCACGATTGGCGGATGCGCTTCGATGTATTGGATTTTGTCCTCGGCTTCTTTGCGGCTCATCCGCCAGCTCGACACGCGAATTGTCGCCGTCACGCGGACTTCGCCCGCGCCGGCGGCATGCACGGTAATTCCGCCCGAACCAGTGGTGACTTCCAGGTCCGCCGCGCCCGTCACTTTCAGTGTGCGGTTAAACGAGCCTTCGGCGAAGTCATCGGCGGCGACGCGCGCCGCAGTCGTGACAAAGACAAGCAAACAGAGGCCCGCGAGCAGACTCAAAATGCGCTTCTTCATAGAATTTCCTCCCTTGTCAGAACGATTGGGTCGTTCGTTCCTTAGACGTCTACTCGAGGCGGAAGGCCAAAATCAGATTGGCCCGCAAGCTGCCCTCGTGGCTTCTAGTAAAACGCGGCAGCCGGGCATTATGTTACGTGTTTGGCAGGACTTGTGCCAATGCGAAAGTCATTCGTAACGGAGGGCCACGAGCGGATCGACGCGCGTAGCGCGCCGCGCGGGGATGTAGCACGCCGCCGCGGCGACCAGCGCCAAGAAAACGGACACGGCGATAAACGCCACCGGATTGAGCGCGCTGACTCCGAAGAGCAAGCTCTTCAATCCGCGGGAGACCCCCGCGCCGCCGAGCACGCCAAGCACAATCCCGATCGCCGCGAGACCCATTCCATGGCGCAGGACCATGCGAAGAACGTCGGCGCGCTGCGCGCCCAGCGCCATGCGAATGCCGAATTCGTGAAAGCGTTCCGAGACCGCATACGCCATCACGCCGTAAATGCCGACGGCCGAAAGTGTCAAGGCCACGCCGGCGAAAATCAATAACAGCAGCATGTTGAATTGCTGCGGCGCGATGGAGGCGGAAAGAACGTCGTCCATGGTGCGAAAGTGGAACGCGGGCAACTGGCCGTCGAGGCTGAGAACTTCCCGGCGCGCTTCATTGGCGATCGTCATCGGCGGCACCGAAGTGCGAATTACCCAGCTCGAAGGAAGAAGCTGCGTGGAAAGAATGGAGATGGATTCGGGCACCTGCGTGACGGGCAAAAACATCGTCGGCGGCGCCGGCGCGTTGAGTCCCTCTTCGCGGACATCGCCGATGATACCCACGATTTCGCGCGTGCGGTCGGCGAAGCGAGGACCCATCACCTTGCCGATCAGGATTTGCTGCCCGATGGGATTTTCTTTGGGCCAGAATTCCCGCGCCATGGCCTGGTTGATGATGGCCACCGCGGGAGAGTTCGCCTGGTCGGTTTCCGAAAATGTGCGGCCCGAGAGCAGCGGAATTTTCATGACGCGAAGATAATCGGGCGTGATGTGCCGCCACTGCGCCTCGCCGCTCGAATTATTCGCCGATGGCGCGCGGCCCATGACGTCGAATGGAAAATCGGGCCCAAGCTCGAGCGGAAGATTGGTGACCGACGCGGCGGCTGCGACGCCGGGGAGGCGCTCGAGGCGCTCGGCGAGCTGGTGATCGAAATCTGCGATGCGCGCGGTCGAATTGTACCGCTCGCCTCCGAGCGACATCTGCATCGTCAGGACGTTATGCGCCTCAAAACCCGATGGCACGTGGCTCAGCTTCCAGAAACTATCGAGCAGGAGAGCCGCGCCAAGCAGCAGGATCAGCGACAGCGCGACTTCGCTCACCACCAGCGCGCTGCGCATGCGCCGCCCCGACGCGCCTGTCGTCGCCCGCGTGCCGCCTTCCTTCAGCACATCGTAGACATTGCGGCGAGGCGCGTGCAACGCCGGAGCAAGTCCAAAGATCAAACCGGCAATGAGCGCGACGCCAAGCGTGAACAAGAGCACGCGGCCATCCACGGAAATCTGCGAACGCAGCGGCAGGCCTCCCGGCGCCGCCGACAGCAGCCACGGCAGACCCCACACTGCAAGCGCGAGTCCAACGATCGCGCCGAGTAGCGCGAGCAGCACGCTCTCTGCCAGCATCTGCCGCACCAGCTGGGCAAGACTCGCTCCCAGAGCCGTGCGCACGGCGATTTCGCGCTGGCGAGTGGCGGACCTGGCCAGAAGGAGATTGGCGACGTTGGCGCAAGCGATCAACAAAACAAACACGACGGCGCCGATCAGCACAAGCAACGCTGGGCGCACATCGCCTGTAATCATCCGGCGAAAATCGGTCATACCGATTGTTTCACTTGTGCCGATGAGATTCGGATACGTGCGGTGAAACTCTTCGCGCAATGGTCCCAGACCCGCCCGCGCCTGTTCGAAGCTGACGCCCGGTTTGAGGCGCGCGATAACTTGGAAGAGATTGGCTTCGTCGGTGGAATCGGCGGAAATCTGCAACGGTGTCCACGCGTCGGCCGAGACGGGGAACTCGAAGCGGTTCGAGCCGATGCCGATGATGGTGAACGAGCGGCCGTTGAGCGTGACCGGATGGCCGATGATCGAGGGATCCGAATTGAAGCTTTGCCGCCAGAGGGAGTAGCTCAAAATGACAACGGGCTCGGCGCCTTTGCGATCATCGTCGGGCAAAAAATCACGGCCTAGCATCGGCGATACGCCAAGCACGCGAAAGAAGTCGGAGGAAACGCGCAGGCTGGCGACGTGCTCCGGCTCCTTTCCCTCGACCGAGAGATTCATGCTGGCGCCGAGGAGATCGGCGGCCGTGACACCTTCAAACATCGAACCTTTGTCGCGCCAGAAGAGAAATTTTGTCGCCGAAACCGCGCCGTGCGTGTTCACGCTGAGGCCGGGGTAGTCGCGATATAGAAAAACCAGCCGGCCTGCCTGCGGATAGGGAAGCGCACGAAGGAGCACGCCGTTGATAACCGTAAAAATAGCAGAGTTCGCGCCGATGCCAAGCGCGAGCGTCAGCACGACTACTGCGGCAAAGCCGGGCTTCTTACGAAGGCCCCGCGCGGCAACCTGCAAATCTCTCCAAAGAGTTTCCATTGGCGCACCTCGAGCGACAAGTGACGAGCGAGTAGTGACAAGTGAAAAGCTTTAAGCGATGAGCAGTGACCCACAGTTTTTCGGGGCACGCGCTAGAAATGCTCCGCGGCTCCAGCGGTCCACTCTTCACTTGGTACTGGTTACTGCTCACTCATACCGCAGGGCGATCATCGGGTCTACGTGCGTGGCGCGCCGGGCTGGAATCCAGATGGCCAGCGCGGCCACTAGTGCAAGTAACGCAGTAACGGCTGCAAATGTTCCCGCGTCGTGGGTGCTGACGCCAAAGATCATCGCGGCCATCAGCCGGGTGAGGAAGAAAGCGAAGAGCAAGCCGACAGCGATGCCCGCCAAGGCCAGCCGCATCCCCTGGCCAAGGACCATGAGAAGGACGTCGCGGGGCTGTGCGCCCAGCGCCATGCGGATGCCGATTTCATGCATGCGCTGCGTGACCGAGTAAGCTATGACGCCGTAGATTCCCACGGCGGCCAGTAGGACGGCCACTGCGGCGAAGATCGCGAGCAGCGCGAGATTCAGACGTGGCTGCGCAACCGAGGCGGAGACAAGACCTTCCATCGTCTGGACGCCAAAGACAGGAAGATCCCTGTCAACCGAACGCACCTGGTCGCGGATGGCATTCGAGAGGCTCCCGGGTTCGACGCTGGCGCGCACCGTCAGGAACATGCTGTTGTCCCCAAACGGGTCCTGCGCTTGCGGGAAGTAGGCTTGCTCGCGGCCCTGTGTCTCCAAATCGTAGTTGCGTACGTGCCCCACGATGCCGACGACGGTCATCCACTGCGCCTGGAAGACATTGCCGTTAGGCGTCGTGGGGATCAGGTTGATGGCGATCTTCTTCCCGAGAGGATCCTCTCCCGGCCAGATGTGGCTGGCGAACTCGGTATCGACGATCGCCACGGGCTGATTGCTTGCGCCGTCACCATCGCGGAACAGCCTCCCTTCGACCAACGGAATGTTCATGGCCTCGAAGTAGCCGGGCGTCGCGGGCCGGTTATCAATTTCCAGGTATGGCGCGGGCAAGTTGGGCCGGCGCTGCAGTCCCGATGCTCTCGTATCCTCGATAAACACGGAGCCGGAGGAATAGGTTCCGCCCATGGGCAGATCGGAGATGGCGCCGGCGGCTTCGACTCCGGGAAGCGCACGCACCTTTTCGAGGGCGTCGTGAAAGAATGCGTTGATATGCTGTTGGTCCGGATAAGAGGCTGCCGGCAGAGAAACTCTCATGGTGAGTAAATGCGTGGGGCGGAACCCTGGATTGACCTCGAGAAGCTTTTGGAAGCTGCGCACCATCAGCCCCGCGCCGACCAGGAGCAGAAGCGCGAACGCGATCTCGGACACCACAAGCGTGCCGCGCACACGGCGGCTCCCCGCGCTGACCGACGAACCGCGACTGCTTTCTTTCAGCACATCGTTCAGATTCGCGCCGGCTACATGAAGGGCTGGCGCGAGCCCAAAAAGCACGCCGGTCAGAACAGAGAGCCCGACCGTGAATGCGAGGACAGTCGCGTCGAGACTGATCGGGCCGTTGTGCGGCAGCGTACCAGGACTCAAAGCCTGAATTGCGCCGAGCCCCCAATAGCCGAGCAGGACCCCTGCCGCGCCGCCGCCCAGCGCGAGCACTACGCTTTCGGTGAGAAGCTGCCGGATAATGCGAAACCTGCTCGCGCCCATCGAGGCCCGGATGGCGACCTCTTTTTCCCGCGCGGAAGCGCGTGCCAGCAGCAGGTTTGCGATATTCGCGCAGGCGATGAGCAGCACAAACGCGACGGCGCCCAGCAGCACGAGCAGCGCGGGGCGGACCGGACCGACCAGCTCGTCCTGCAGCGGAACGGCGAACACGTTCCAGCCCGAGGATACATCGTAAAAGCTCGGATACTCTTTCAAGAGCCGCTTTGCGAAAGCGTCCAGGTCCGCTGCGGCCTGCGCAAAATTCACGCCGGGCTTGCGTCGCGCAACGACTTCCAAGTAGTGCGACCCACGGTTTTGCGGATTGGCACGATCCAGTGCGAGGGGCCTCCAGACCTCGTTGTCTCCCGCAAAGCCGAATCC
>Ga0187810_10000793_pt1 | contig 11394 bp, 7 predicted proteins | sample NC_wetland_sal_i_9_FD_132963 | JGI IMG/M metagenome (GOLD analysis project Ga0187810, IMG submission 132963) | Wetland sediment microbial communities from Neuse River Estuary, North Carolina, USA - ASW_5 | ecosystem: Environmental > Aquatic > Freshwater > Wetlands > Sediment | place: USA: North...
CCGAAGAGCGGGACGCCTTTGCCGGCGCACTCGCCCAAACCAGGCGGCAAAATGAATCCACGGCGCTCGAGCCGGTGGGATGGTTTCGGTCACATCCTCACAGCGAACTGGGCCTGACGGAACGCGATCTCGAAATTGCCAACACGTTTTTCTCCGGCGCGCATCAGGTGGTCATGATTCTGCGTCCCAGCGACAGCCTCCCCAGCCTGGTGCGGTTCTTCTACCGGCAATCGGGCGGCGCTCTGAAAGCCCAGAGCCCGTATTCTGAATTCACCGTGCCGCTGGTGCCGGAAGCGCCGCCAGTCTCTGAACCTGCTACGGCACAAGATGCGCAAACGGCGGCCCACGCTCATCGCTCCGGCGCAGAGTTTGCGCCGATGGAAGCGCCGAACCCCGCGGGCCTGGACGAGGGAGTCTTGACGCGCCTGGCGGAACCTCCGCCCAGACTCCGGCGGAGGATCAGCCTGTTCTGGCCGGCTGTGCTGGCGGCCATCGCGGGCCTGCTGGTGGCGCTGTTCTGGCTGACGCGCCCTCCGGAACGGCTGGCGCTCCGCGTCTTCGACACCGCCGGACAGCTTCGCATTATTTGGGATCCGGTGCTGAAGCCCGAGTCCGGCCGCCTGGAAATCGTGGACGGCGATTCCCGGTTCTCGATCGACCTGCCACCGGAACAGCTTCGCAGCGGCTCCTTCACCTATGCGCGCCGTAGCGGGAATGTGAATGTTCGACTGGTGGTGTTGCGGCCGGGCGCAGAGCCTCTGGCGGAGACGGCGAGTTACCTCGGCGGTGGGGGCGAACTGGCCGAATCGAATCCGCCGCCCGCTGGCAGTGCCTCGCGAGTGGGACCGAATCCCGCCGAAGCGCCTCCCGCCACCGAAAAAACGAACGAGCTCACCGTGCGCGTGCCCGTCGGACCGCCGCGGGCCGCTCCCCCGTTTAAGGCGCCTGTCGCGGCCGCTTCGCCTCCTGCGAGTCCCGCCCCGGATCTGGCGCCGCCGCCGATGATTGCCCAGCACTCATCCCCCGCCGTTCTGCCGCCGGTCGGGCGCTTGAACCCGCCGCCGGAACAGCCCGCCCCGCCTGCCGCGGCGCAACCGCCAGCCGTCGTGCCGGCACGTGCGCCTGCGGCTCCGGCCTCCGGCAGAATCATCTGGATCGGACGGCTGCAAAAGAATCAGGAGGTAGTCATTACCGGAAAATCCTGCTCCTCGGGAACGCTCATTGGAGAGTTGCCCGGCAAGCCGCTGAAGTTCACCGTCTCCCCCGGTGATTTGTCGAGCGATGGCATTGTTCTCTACACCGCGAACCCTCAATATGCCAACAACGTGATCGAGTCGCCCGGCCCGCAAAATGGCTGGAATAAGACCGTCTACACCTGGAGTCCCAAATACGCCAACGACGTTGCCGTCAAGGAATCTCCGTCTCCACAAAATCAGTGGAACCGTCTCGTGCTGCAAAGCAAGAACCCCAAAGTCGCGGTGATTGTCATCGACTGGGCGCTGGTCAATTGAGTTGATGGCATGGCCGAACACGTCAAGATTCTCGGCGTTTTGCATGTTGTCTATGGAATGCTGGGCATTCTGGCGGGAATTATTGTCATGCTGGTTTTCGGCGGTCTGGCCGGCCTGGTCAGCGTAGCCGATCACAGCGGCGACGCGAAAGTGGCGATTCCCATCCTGGGCGGCATCGGCGCCTTTATCTTTGTTCTGTTGCTGGTGCTTTCCTTGCCTGGGGTCATCGCCGGTTTCGGACTCATCGAACTCCAGCCCTGGGCGCGTATGTTGACCATTGTTCTTTCGGCACTCGAGCTGATGAGCGTTCCGTTCGGGACGCTCCTGGGGATTTACGGTCTGTGGGTGCTGCTGTCTCCCGGCGGCGAGCAGTTATTCCGCCGGCAATCGCAGGGCTGAGGACGGCGAGCCGGAGCGAGATCAGTCCTGCTTGTCGCGATGTTTTCGCGTGAATTTTCGCTCGAATTCCGGCCAGAATTCCTTCAGGACATTAGACGCCATGTCCACACCAAGCTGAATTCCGAGTTTCGAGACCGCGTTGGAAACCGTTCGATTGTCCGGATAGTAGGCGTTTGAAATCGCAACTGCGGTCGAGTTGCCGATCACTTCCGAGAAATTGAACTGCGTTCCGCCCGAATCCTTATGCGTCCAAAAGATCTGGGCCATGGCATATCCGAGCCTGGACCGTCCGCTGCCCACGCCCCGCCGGAAGTAGCGCGGATCCTGGTGCAGCAAGGTGGGGTAGATGGCTTCGGTCATGTAATCGCCGATGGCAAAGTCGGCGTATGCGGTTCCCCAATACCTCGCGTAACCTGCAACGCCCTGGCCGAACGAAGGCGTGGCGTTTGTTAGCTGAGACTCGCCGGCAAACAACGCGGCCAGCGCAACCGTTCCTGGATCGAAGGCGTCCTGCCTGGCAAGCTTGAATTTTTCAGCGGGCCTCAGGGGCTCGTAATTGATCAGGCTTGGAGACGTGCGGTAATTGGCAATGATCCAGAAGATGTGCTTGCTCTCGGCCTGCGGCGACGCATCGGAGTCCTTGCTCTTAACCGTTCCCGGTTGGATGGGGTCGACGGAGGCAGGCTCTTGACAGAATGCGAGCGCCGGAACCAGAAACACCCAGGGGGAAACACACCAAACCGCCATGACCCTTAGATGCTCCGCAGACCGCGAGGTTTCGGCTGCACGCAGGGTGAGTCGGTAAGGTACAGAACACTCACGGGTTCACCAGCTCAATTTTTTGCGCTTCGATGGTGCGGGCGGTGGCCCGATCCAGATTGGCGATGGCCTCCCCCAGATCGGCGCGGGCTCGCACCTCGCGGCTGCGCGCGCTAATGAAATCGCTCTGGCGTTGCAGCACCAGAAACACGGTGGACGTCCCGGCCTGGAACTGGCGTTGTTCGCTCGCATATTGCGCTTCTGCCGATCGCCGCGCCAGCGCAGCCGCATCCAGCCGCGATTGCGCGGACGTCACCGATTCGAGAGCATTGCGCACGTCAGCTTCGATGGCCATTTCGATCTGATCGCGTAAAGCGCGCAGGCGGCGGCCCTCGGCCTCAGAGACAGCGGCTTGCGCCAGTGCCGTCCGGTTGCGCAGTGGGAACGAGATCTGCACTCCCACTTGGGCCGACGGAAAAGTGCCCGCTGCCAGGTTACTCAAGGACTGGCCGTAGCTGCCCAAAAAGAGCGCCGGCACCGTCGAGCTGCCGAACGAGATGGGCGGCACCGGTGGAAGGCCCGCCAGCGCGCTCAGTTGATTGATCCGCCCCACAAGCGCATCGGCCGGGGCAGTGAGCGGATTGGGGCCCGGCGGCAGGAGCCGGCCCGCAAGCCCCGCCACGGTGAGATTGGCGAACGCATCGATGCGAGGTTTTGCCTGTTCCTGGCTGAGCCGCGAGTCCAGCTTATTCATCTCGATGGAAACGGCGATTTCCGCCAGCTCGGGCCGTGACTTGAGCGCCTGCTGAACGGCGTCCTCCAGGCTGGGAACCTTCACGCTGAGGCTGGGTTGTGTTTCCGGGATCAGCGCGGCGCTCCAAAGCATGTCGTTGCGGTTGGGCAGCATCAGCGACTTCAAATTGTTTTCCGCCTGCGTGAGGGCTTGCTGGGCGGCAAACAGGTATTGCTCGAACGTGGCCACCTGGGTCTGCGCAGCCACCACATCGATGGGCGCCAGAATTCCCTGCTCCGCCTGCCGGCGATTGCTGGCATACTGGCGCTCCGCCAGACGGACCGCTTCAGTCTGCACATCCAGACTGTGCCACGCAAAATCCAATTCCCAATAGGCATCCACAGCCTGGGTAACAATCTCGATGACCCGCTGCCGGAACTGCTCGGCGCTCAATTGTTTGTTCTTCAGCGCCACCTGCACACGATGCCGGTTTTCATCGAATCGCAACCCGCGCCACAGCGGCTGGGAGAGGTTCAGGCTGACGGAGTTCGGATACTGCGGGTTCAGAGAAACGAACTGGTTGTCCGTGAGCTGGCGGGAGTTGACGAAGTTCGCGGTGTAGGAGCCTCCCAGCCAGGGAAACAGTCCGCCGATCTGCGGCGTGCCATTCAGCTCCTCTTGGGTGAGTTTGCCGTCGGCCGCGCCGCCGATGAGCGAAGCAATCGGAAAGACGGACCTGATTCGGTACGCACGAAGACCCGCCACCGGGTCGTAGGCGCCCGCGGCTGCACTGACGTTGTAGCCCGCTTCCTCCAGCACAATGCGCGAGATTTCCAGATCGCGATCGTTTTCGAGCACGCGCTGGATCACCTCCGGAAGAGAGATCACGGTTTGGCTCAGAATGCCGATGCGCGGCCGGATCTCCACCTCCCGGAGCGGTTCGATCTCCACGGAGGATGGGGAAGTCGCCGGTGGCGGCGCTTGCGCCACCGCGCACGTTGCCAGAGTGACAAACCATGCAAACCTCTGCATAGAACTCATTCGAGCCCTCTCTTCGCAAACGGCTGGGAAGCGACCGGCGCCTCAAGATTCGCTCTGCCCCGCAACCGCAGGCGCGTGAAAAATCGCGCCGCGCGTCCGGTGGAGAAGGATTCACCCAGGTCTTCAAACAGCGAATAAAAGACCGGCACAGCCAGCAGCGTGAGCAGCAGGCAGAGCGATTGGCCGCCCACCACCAGCACGCCGATCGAGCGGTTCGTCGCGGCTCCAGTCCCCCGTGAAATCACCAGCAGAAGCATGCCCGCCACCAATGCCATGGTGGTCATCAGAATGGGACAAAGCCGATCCCGATTCGCCTGGATGATCGCCTCATAACGCGACATTCCGGATGCCCGCAAGCCCTTGGTGTGGTCGATCTGTAAAATCGCGTTCTTCTTGACGATGCCGAACAACAACAGCAGGCCCAGGCCCGAGAAGATGTTCACCGTCTGGCCGGTGATGAGCAGCGACACGATGCCGAATGGCACGGCCATGGGCAGCGTGAGCAAAATCGTAACCGGATGAATGAACGACTCGAACTGGGCGGCCAGTACGATGTACATGAAAATGAACGTGAGCACGAACGCCAGCGCGAAGTAGTAACCGGTGCGGCCCAGTTCTTTGGAACCACCCGCCAGGCCGGCCTGATAACCCGGTTCCATGCCGATTTCCCGCGTGAGCTCATCCATCTGGTACAGAATGCCGGCTTCCGATCCGCCCGGCAGCACGTTGCCGGTAAACGTCACCTGTCGCTGGCGGCCCAGGCGTTCGATGGACGAGGGCCCCGTGCCCGGTTGGATATGCACCACTTCATCCAGGCCCACCGAGCCGATTTTCGACGAAGGCACCGTCACCTTGGACAGTCCCTCGACGCTGCCGCGAAATTCCTCCTGGGCGCGCACGCGAACGTCGTACTGGTCTTCGCCGGCGTTAAAGCTGGATGCCACTTGGCCCGCTACCAGCGTATTGAGCGCCTGCTCAATATCTGCGACCGAAACGCCGAGATCCGCCGCGCGGGGCCGGTCGATTTCCAGGCGCACTTCGGGCCGGCCGCTGCGCAATGACGTGTCGGCATCCACGAGTTTGGGAATCGTCTTCATCTTGGCAAGCAGTTGGCCGGAGTACGCGGCCAGTTTCTCCAGATCGGGACCCTGAATGAAATACTGAATGTCGGCGTTAGTGTCATTTGCGCCCACGGCATTGACGAGTTCCACGCCGGTGTGAATTTCGCGCGGGTAGTTCTTCATCAACTCGCGCGTGCGCTGCATTAACTGTTGCTGCGAGAGACTGCGCTCGCCGCTGTCGGTCAGGCCGACATAAATCAGTGCATTGTTTACGGACTTGTCCGGACCGCCGCCGGCGGTCAGGAGCGTGTGAGCCACCCCTGGCAGCTTGCGAATATCGTGCGCGATGCGCTCGGTCAGATTCGTGGTTGCGGCCAGCGACGTTCCTTCGGGCGTGCGCACGCGCACGTTGTACTGCGACTGGTCATCCGCGGGAAGGAAATTCTTGCCCACGAACAGAAACAGCGGCAGGATGCTCAACACCACCAGTACGCTACCCACAACCACCGCGCGCCGGTGAGCCATGGACCACTCCAGCATGCGCGTGTAGTGCGAGTCGAGGTGCCGGAAAATGAAGGACTCCTTCGAGCTGTGATGGCCGGCCGATTCAGCACCCGGCTGCAAGAATCGGGAACAAAGCATCGGCGTCAAGGTAAAGGAAACCAGCAGTGACACTGCAATGGCGAACGCTGCGGTGAAACCAAACGCGCTCAAAAACCGCCCCACGATGCCGCCCATGAAACCCACCGGAAGAAACACCGCCAACAGAGAAAGCGTGGTGGCCATCACCGCCAAACCGATTTCGCGCGTGCCCGCAACTGCGGCCGCCATGGGGGGCATCTTTTTCTCTTCGATGAAGCGGTAGATATTCTCCAGCACGATGATGGCGTCATCGATCACAATGCCCACCATGAGCGTCAGCGCCATCATGGTGATCTGGTTCAGCGTATAGCCCATGGCCGCCATTAATCCAAAGGCCGAGATGATCGAAGTGGGAATGGCCACCGCCGCGATCAGCGTGGTCCGCGTGTTCGCCAGGAACAGAAAGATGATGATGCTGGCCAGAAAGCTGCCCTCGATCAGGTGCTCGCGCAGCGACTCGACCGACGCTTTGATGAAGACCGACTGGTCGCTCACCACTTCCGCGCGCACATCCCTGGGCAGAGCCGCCGAGATTTCTTTCAGCCGCTGTTTGACCTCCTCAGCAGTAGCGACGGTGTTCTCGCCGGACTGCTTGGCCACAACCAGCGTTACCGCGGGAACGCCATCCAGCCGGGCGGCGCTCCGCGGCTCCTCATAGCTGTCTTCGGCGTACCCGATATCCGCCACCTTCACCACGTAACCGTTCCGCGTCGCCACCGTGATCTGATTGAATTGCGCGGGCTCGGTCACGCGTCCGGTAGTCCGGACCGTGAACTCTCTGGCTCCCGCGTTGAGATTTCCGCCGGGCATCTCCAGATTCTGCTGCCGCAGCGCATTGAAGACGTCCGTGACGGTCAGGTTATAGGCGCGCAGTTTGCCGGGATCCACCAGCACATGAATCTCGCGCCGGGCTCCGCCGACCATGGTGATCTGGCCGACGCCCTTCGCGTTTTCGAGTTTCTGCTTCACCTGCTTGTCGGCGATCAGCGTCACGTCGCGCAAGGATCGGGGAGCCGACACGGCAATCTGGAGAACCGGCGTGGCGTCCGGGTCGAACTTCTGCACCACCGGCGGCCGGGCGCTTTGCGGAAGATCCGGAATGATGAGGTTGACCTTGTTCTGCACCTCTTGCGCCGCCACGTCGCCGTTCTTGGCCAGCTCGAAGCTGATCACCACCAGCGATTGCCCTTCCGACGAGGTCGAACGCAGTTCGTCGATCTGGCTGATGGTGTTGACCGCATCCTCGACTTTCTTGGTGATCTCGGTTTCTATCTCCTGCGGCGAAGCTCCGGGGTCGGACACGACGACCGCTACCGCCGGGACGTCCACTTTGGGAAAGAGGTCGACGCCAAGACTGAAGTAAGAAAAAATGCCCACTACCACCAGCGACAGGATGAGCATGGTCGCGAAGACGGGCCTTCTGACGCAAAGTTGGGCTAACGCGTGCATATCGTGTGGCTGATCTTAGGGCCCCGTCTGGACCGGCGCGCCCTCGAATAGTTCGCTCTGGCCGCTGGTGGCGACGGTCTCGCCTCCCGCGAGACCGGAACGGATGCGGATGGAATCGCCGTCTACGTCGCCGGTGAGGACCACGTGCAGGTGTGCGGCCCCGCGATCAATGGTGAATACCTGATTCGAGTCGGTGGTCTTGTCCCGGATGACGGCGCTCGGTGGAATGAAAACGCCATTCTCTCCTCCGGGCAACAGCACCCGCGCGGTGGCAAACATTCCGGGCCGGAGCGCCGCGCCGGGATTTTCAAATCGGGCTTCCACGATGAAAATGCGCGAGCTGGGGTCCACCGAAGGATTAATGGCGGTAACTTTGCCCGTAAACTCGCGGTTCGGGTAGGCGGCCACGCGCGCCACCACCGCCATGCCGGTGCGAACGTGCGCGGCGCGCTGCTCCGGGGCCTGTAACTGAAGCTTGAGCACTCCCAGGCGCACGATCGTTGCGATCTTACTCGCGGGAGAGACGTATTCACCCGCCGCTACGGGCCTCGCCGTAATGTAACCATCGAATGGCGCCCGCACAGTGGTGTCCTCCAGGCCTTTCTGCGCCTGCGCTAACTGCGCCCGGACTGCCTCAAGGGTTGCCTGCGAGGTTTCCACGGCTCCGTATCCCTGGCGCGCGCCGTTGAGCGCAGCTTCATACTGCTGGCGCGCGGCGTTGGCCAGCGCTTCCGCCGTCTCCTGCTGGGTTCGCGCTCTTTCGTAGGCGCCGCGCGAGACGTCCCCGCTCGCCACCAGCGTTTCGTATCGCCGGGCATCCGCCGCCGCCAGCTTGGCCTGCGCCAGCGCCGATTCGTAGCTGGCGCGCGCGGCCGCCACCTCCGGAACCAGGTTGGCGTCGAATTTCGCCGCACCGTTCAAGCCAATGCGCGATTGCGCCTGTCGCAGCGCGGAACTGGCTTCGTCAAGCTGGGCGCGAGCCTGTTCCAGCCGAATCTGCGCGTCGCGGTGGTCCAGCTCGCAGATCGCCTGGCCTTGCTTCACAAAATCGCCGACATTGGTCGGGGTGGTCACCACCCGGCCCGCGACCGGAGGTGCGATATCCGATGTTTCATCAGCAATGAACGTGCCGGTGACTTCGAACGCTGCCGGCACCATTCGAATCATCGCCTGCGCGGTCGAGACCCGAATCTTCTCGGTCGCCGCATGCGCCACCACATCCTTCGGCCTGGAGCAGGCGCTGATGAGCAGCGTCACGATTAAGCCGATGAATAAGGCGTGGCGGTTCATTTGTGGTTCTTTTTTGTTGGATTCGCCGCCGGCTGGATGCCGTTCATCACGATCTCAGTGAACGTCTCGATGGCCTTTTCGTCCGAGAGACCATCCGGGGCACTGTAGCCAAATAACTGCGTCATCATGGCGTAATGCTGGGTCATGCCAGCGATGGCCTCGATGATCACGCCCGGGTGATGACCCCGCATCGCGCCCTCGCGCTGCCGGCGTACGATGTAATCGCGCAGCAAGTCATAAACAGGCATGGCCACCTGGTGATGGTGCGCGAGGCCCATTTCGTAGCCTTCCAGGGCAGCGAAGAGCACCAGCCGTTCGAATCGCGGATCCTTGCGGTACGATCTCAAAATGCTGGCTGCCAGCGCGCGCAGCAGCCCCGCATCGTCATTCCGGTCCATGCAGGCCTTGATCTCGGCCAGCCAGCCCTCGTGGCCGGAAGCCTGAACCGTGTAATCCAGCACCGCCTTGTAAAGCGCCTGTTTGCTCGGGAAATGACGGAAAATCACGGCTTCCGTCACTCCTGCGGCGGCCGCGATTTCCTTCGTTGTCGCGCCCTCAAACCCTTTGCGCGAGAACACATCCAGCGCCGTTTCAACCAATTGCTGCCGGCGGTCGCTGGCGGCCATGCGGCTGGGCTGCGTGCGGGCCTCAATCACGGCCTGATTATAAGTAAGTACTTACTTACGAGTCAAGGGATTTCGTGTAACATCGGCATATGTCCCCTTCGTTAGCGATTACAACCATCTCCGTGCATCCCTTTGCCGGGCAAAGACCGGGCACGTCAGGGCTGCGAAAAAAGACCCGGGAGTTCATGCAGCCCGGATACGTTGAGGCGTTTGTGCAGTCTGTTTTCAACGCCCTCCGCAGGTCGGTGAATGGAGATTTCGGTTCATCCACGCTGGTGGTCGGCGGCGATGGCCGGTATTACAACAAGGAGGCCATTCAGAAAATCCTGCACGTCGCTATCGGCAATGAGTTTGGGCGTGTAATGGTGGCTCGGGGAGGTTTGCTCTCCACGCCGGCTATGTCCGCAGTCATCCGGCGCCAGAAGGCATTCGGGGGCCTGATTCTCTCCGCCAGCCACAATCCCGGAGGCATCGATGCGGACTTCGGCATCAAGTACAACATTTCGAACGGCGGGCCGGCCCCGGAAGACGTCACCGAACGCACCTACGAATTTACTCAACGCATCAACCATTACTACTGGTACACGTGCGCCGACATCGATATCAGCAAGGAAGGCAAACAGACGCACGGGGCCACCGAGGTTGAAATTTTCGATCCGCTGGCCGACTACACCGCTCTGATGAGCGAGTTGTTCGATTTCGAGGCCCTGCGGGGTTTGTTCCGCAGCGGGTTTCGCATGATCTTCGACGGCATGCACGGCTCGACCGGCCCATACGCTGCGCACATCCTCGAAGAACAGCTTGGAGCGCCCAAGGGAACCGTAATGAATGGCATCCCATCAGAAGATTTTGCTGGAAAACACCCTGATCCGAACCTGGTGTACGCTGCTGATCTGGTGCGCCTCATGCAGGGTGCCGACGCGCCAGATCTGGGCACCTCCAATGATGCCGATGGCGACAGAAACATGATCCTCGGCCGCGGTATTTTCGTCAGCCCGGGCGATTCCCTGGCCGTGATTGCCGAACACGCCTCGCGCTTCATCCCCGGCTACCGTGACGGGTTGGCCGGTATCGCGCGCTCCATGCCTACCAGCACCGCGGTGGACCGGGTGGCGAAGTCTCTGAATGTCCCCATTTACGAAACGCCAACGGGCTGGAAATATTTCGGCAGCCTGATGGACGCGGATCTCTGCACAGTGTGCGGCGAAGAGAGCTTCGGCACAGGATCCAATCACATTCGCGAGAAAGACGGATTCTGGGCTGTGCTGTGCTGGCTGTCGATTCTGTGCGGAACGCGAAAGTCTGTAGCGGAGGTGATGACCGCGCACTGGGCGCGCTTTGGCCGCAGCTATTTCCAGCGGCACGATTACGTCGGACTGGACTCCAGCGCCGCGCACCTGATGAACGAAGAACTGCGCGCCTCGCTACCCGCCTTAGCCGGCCAGAGTTTTGCCGGCAGCCGCATCGCTGCGGCCGATGATTTCACTTATACCGATCCCGTGGACCATAGCGTTACACCGCATGCAGGAATTCGCATCCTGTTGGATGATGATTCGCGCGTGGTGTGCCGCCTGTCCGGCACCGGCACCCAAGGAGCAACCCTGCGCGTCTATCTCGAGCGATTCAGCCCGAAATACGACCACGATCCATCCCAGATGGTGGGCGGCCTCGACAGCAGTGTTCGTCAGCTCCTCCGCTTGAAGGAGCGGTTCAACCGGGAAGAACCCGATGTAATCACCTAGCCGACGACGGCTTTCTTGGCTTTGGTGGGAAGGATCGAATCCTTCGCCGCTTTAGCCACGCGGAAGCGGACGACCTTCTTGGCGGGAATGTTGATGGTCTCGCCCGTGGCCGGGTTGCGCCCCACGCGAGCTTTGCGGTCG
>Ga0187810_10000794_pt1 | contig 11390 bp, 10 predicted proteins | sample NC_wetland_sal_i_9_FD_132963 | JGI IMG/M metagenome (GOLD analysis project Ga0187810, IMG submission 132963) | Wetland sediment microbial communities from Neuse River Estuary, North Carolina, USA - ASW_5 | ecosystem: Environmental > Aquatic > Freshwater > Wetlands > Sediment | place: USA: North...
ACAAGAACAGGCTCTCCGGCGAGGAAAACATGAAGACCAGAAGGTGCACCGCCAGTGATCTTGATCATATCGGCATTGACCGCCGATTTTACGTCCACGTCGTCCGTCTTAAGAATGATGACGATCGCAGTGAGCTTCCCGTTCTTGGAGACGATCATGCCTCGATAAGTATCCCAACTGTCAACGCGCCGTTTTAGATTCTGAATGCTCTCGGGTGTCACTTCTTCATTGGGAATCAATTTCTCGGTAACGAGCGCATCGTTTTCATTGGCTATGTAGTCAGCATTCACCAGGCTCTGGATCTTGCCGAGCGGGTCGTCGTAATAGGTGAAAAGCTTCTTCGCGGGAATCTTCGCAGCCGCGTGAGCCACCTTGTCCGCAAAGGCCTTGTCCCAGGAGAAGGTCTTCTGCAGCGCATCGGACGAGCAAATGAGCTTAACCAACGTTTGGTCATAATTCAAATAGTTGATGCCCGTCGTCCGCAGCGCCTGAACCAGGGTCTTCCCCTCCTTATCGGTCAGGTGAAGATATTTCGAAAACATCGCCGGGGGGATGCTATGATTGAGCTCCGAGATCTTATCGTCCATCTCCTTGATGTAGCTCAAGGTTTCAAAGTCGTAGACGTCGGACGACTCAATTCCCACGAGCATCGCATTGCTCGATCCGAAATTGTCTTCACTGTCGTAGTAATCGGTGACTACTCTTGCGATATTATCCGCCGGCATCATGGCCTTGATATCGTTATCGACCTTCAGGCGCGGTATGCCAAAAGCGAAGAAGATTGTCAGAGCTGCAACTATCACGAGTAATGGAATTGGATTCTTGTAGAGTTTGGTACTCCACTCCAAAAGGCGTTTCATCCGGGGACCTCTCTCATTGTGGCGCAGTTTCGTAAACCCATTTGTACGAAATGCTTATGAAGACATTGTTGTAGGGTGTGTAGATCCCCACGGGATCGACGGTCGTATCAAGCTTGACGTGCCCGTCCGTTTTAACGCAGGCATAGGACAGGATGGCTCCGACGACAATATGGAAGGAATCGATCGGCATGACGTCGATTTCGGGTCTGAGCACTAGATTCCCGTACCGCGTCTCCCTTGAGTCGTCATAGAAGAACGGCACCGTGTATATGCCCGTGACCTTCGGGGAGAAGGTTGAATCGGCAAAATTCCATTGGGCGTTGAAGGTCAGTCCCTGCGTGACTTCCTCCATCTCGGAGCCGAGGAAACCCACCAACATTCTGTCATAGTAGACTTGCATGTCGCTGGTGTTCGTATTGGCGGAGTAATTAAACCCGGGGACGACGCTGCCTATGTACTGGAGATTCAGATAATAGGTATCCTGCGGTCCATAGTTGAAGTCGAATCCCACCGTATAGTCTATTCGAGACAGCCGCTCCGAGTAATCCGATGTGTCATGATTACCCGTCATGCTGTAGCAGGCTTCGGCCCACACGCCATAGGGACCGAGTGTCGTCTTTGCATCGAGACCGAATCGGTGTATTCGTTTTCTCTCCAAATCGATCCCGGTGACATTTTCAGAACTGTCGAGACGAACGACCGGGGTGTACAGACTGTCGAAGTCGTACAGGTAACTCGCCGAAAAATCCCCGGCCGATGAATGGTAGTTCAGTTTTCCGCCGGCTATGAAATTGGCGGGATCGCCGTCGATCGTCTTGTACGTTACGTTGGAGAATCCTTCGGAGGCCAGTTCTTCCTGGTAGTCGATCGGAAAGATGCTGTTCTGTGCCTGAGGTACAAAGACGGCGGTAACGGACAGACTATCGGCCGGGAACCAGTTCAGGTTCGACGAAAGCACGGGTATCTTGTGCGGTTTTTCTCCGCCAAGATCCGTGTAGTCGATGGGATTGAGGTTGTCGGTCGGGTTCCGAATATCGGCTACGCCCCATGCGTAAATTTGATAGCCGAAAGAGAATATGAACTTCCCGGGATCCCATGAAACATAGTTTTCGCCATAACGGGCCCTCGTAGCCGTCGACCACGAATCGGCGCTGGTTTGGTTTGGATCGGCAAAAGTATCGATCTCCCAATTCGAAACGACCTTCAGTTTTCCCTGCTTCGCCTCGAGCCCCAGCGCATTTTGAAACATGGGCCATTTCATGTCCTGGTCATAGGTAAAATCATCGCTGTAAGCCGGCAGACGATAATCGAACGTGTGAGTGCCGCTCAACTTGAGGTCAAAGGGATTCGGCAACGCCACGTCACCGCTGGAGTCGTCCTGGGCGGGAACCAGTCCAACGAAAGCAAACAGGAGAGTCGGTATCAAAAGGCCTAGCTTTTTCATGTCGGGCCCCTATTCTTGCAGGCGCTGTATACTGACCGTGCTGTCAGGAAGGCCGACATCGACACTCAGGTCGTCGGACAAGATCATCTGGGTCTGGGAACCCTTTTTGTGATTCGAGACCGTCATGTGCACCGGAATGGTGTAGCCCTTAAGTACCTTGACTTTATCTATCAGGATCGTCTTAAGGAGGGCGCCATCTTTCTTATCATAGCAGTCGGTCTTGTAGATCGAATTATCCTGCATATTGATCCACACGACGCTTTTGCTGTACGGCGAATGCGGGTCCTTGAAATTCATGGCAATCTCCCAGAATTTCATCCCCGCCAGGGCCGGGTCCGCCAGGGTCTGGTCTTCTCCCAAGAACGTATAGGTGGCATCTTCGAAAAAGCGTTGCTCCATGTCGAAATAGAAGAGATCGGAGCCGAGGAACTCCCCATCCTTGCTCGAGCTGGAGATTCTGCGAACCTTCTTCAGGGCCGGCAAATAGAGCCATTGGTCGCTGTCATGACCACGGTGCGAGACAGTCAGGAACTTCGTGCCGTTGACGTCGGCGGGGGCGATGAAGATGGCGAGGCTCTTTTTGCCTTCCGGCGTGTCCTTCATGTACATCATCAACTTGCGAGTCTTGACGTTGCCGTTATGGTCTTGAATGAGCATGGTGACCGACGAAGTAGTGTCGATAGGCGTCTTTTGATCGTAAAACTTGTGTGCGATCTCGTCTCCCTGCGTATCGGCAAAAAGCGCAGTGGCGAAAAAACCAAGCAATGTAACCACGACAAAACGGCGCATGTTGTTCTCCTCCCCACGAAATGTGTTCAATGTTCCATAAGGAACAAAAAATTACGCTGGACTGGCAAAACAGGCCGAAAGTCTCCTGCACCCAAGGCGCTCCATCCGCTACGCTACAAAATTTATACGATCGACTATTATTTTATCCAACTGACTAAATAAAGTCAACACAATAGACAGATCGGTGGACCTTTGTGACCGCGAAGTAAACCGTCAAGGAGCCAAAAATGACATAGAGCCGGCGGGATCGAGAGTCGCCGATCCGCGCCGCCTATAGTCGCCGACGAGCGCTCGGACTCTTGAGGTTTTCGGTTGGAACCCATAGGACGATCGGGACACGAGATTCGATTGGGCTAGGCTTCGGTTTCCCGACTTTAGGCCCGTCGGCGGAGGGCCAGAAGCCTCAGCGCTCGTACATCTCCGGGCGGCGGTCCGCCACGATGTCGTTCAACGCTCCGACGCGCTTGTCCCTCGCCCGCTCCGGATCGATGTCCACGACCGCGACGCCCGGCGCATCGGCGGACAGCCGCGCCAGGTAGTCGCCGCTCGGGTCGACGAGGACACTCTCCCCCGTGAACGCGAGCCGGCGGCCGGAGCGGCTCTCGATCCCGACGCGATTGGCCGTCGCCACGAAGAGGCGGTTCTCGACGGCCCGCGCGAAGTCCGCGCGCTGGCAGAAGGGCAGCACGAGGTTCGAGCAGTGGGCCACGAGATCGGCGCCGCGGAGCGCGAGAGTGCGGAAGCTCTCGGGGAAGATCCAGTCGAAGCAGATGGCCACGCCTATCCGCGCTCCGCGAAACTCCTCGACGAAAAAGCCCGTGTCGCCGGGATCGAAGCAAAGCTTCTCGCGCGCGAAGAGATGGGTCTTGCGGTAGACCCTGCGCCGCCCATCAGGGAAGGCCAACATGGCGGAATTGTAGAGCTCTCCGCCGCCGGCGGCCTCCGCGAAGCCGAAGGCGATGCCCGCGCCCGCTGCGGCGGCCGCGTCGGCGAGCGCGCGGACCCGGGACCCCGACACCTCGTCGGCGAGGCTGGCGGCTTCGGCCCTGTCGTCGAAGTCGTAGCCCGAGAGGCAGAGCTCGGGGAGGACGAAGAAATCGACCGCGACGCCCGCAAGCAAGGACAGTATACGCTCGAGGTTGCCGTCGCGTTCGCCGAAGATGGGCTCGGTCTGAACGAGGGCTATGCGCATTCTTCGAGTATACCGTCGATGGAGCGCGAAGGAAGAGGCCGCGCGAAAGGGCGCCGGCGACGAGAAGCGGACCTGGCCGGTTCCGACGCCGGCGACCGGCCTGCAGCGGACCGCGGGATACATCGCCGCGACCTGACACCTTGTCTCTCTCGCCGAGTGCGCCTATGCTCCTCTCTGATTCCAAATGAAGAAGTACCTAGTCCTGGCCGGCAACATCGGCGCCGGCAAATCGACCCTCGTGGAGCTCCTGTCCCAGCGCCTCGGCTTTACCCCCTACTACGAACCGGTGGCCGAGAATCCCTTTCTCCAGGATTTCTACAAGGACATGCGGCGCTGGGCCTTCCACTCCCAGGTCTTCTTCCTCACGCACCGTGTCCGCTCGCACCGCGCCCTCATGGATGACCGCCAGTCGGTCGTGCAGGACCGATCCCTCTACGAGGACGCCGAGGTCTTTGCGCGGAATCTCCACGAGCGCGGCGACATGAGCGACCGGGACTGGGACACGTACCTCGAGCTGTACCGGACCCTGTGCGGGCTCCTTCCCGCGCCCGACCTCATCATCTACCTGCGCGCAGGGGTTCCGACCCTCCGCTCGCGCATCGCCAAGCGTGGCCGCGACTTCGAGGCGGGCATCTCCGACGAGTACCTCGCATCGCTCAACCGTCTCTACGAATCCTGGATCGAATCCTTCGAGCTCGCGCCAGTCCTCGTGGTTCCCGGAGACCGCCTCGATTTCGTGGCCGAATCGCGCGATTTCGAGGCCATCGCCTCGACCGTCGAGGAGCGGCTCCGGGACAAGCAGGGCTCGCTCTTCCCGATCGGCATGTAGGCGGGCGTCACCGCACGGGGCCGCCGCCCAGAGACGCCAGCCGACGCGGACTCGATGGCCGCAGGCCTCGACCCGAGGCCCGTGTTGATTCCCCATCTCCTTCTTAGTAGCTTGGGAGGACGGGGCGCTGCCGCGCCCGATGCACGGCGCGTCGGGCGCGCACCGTGGCGGCGCCACCATCGCGAAGGAGGAAATCGCATGGCGACGATCACGCTCAAGGGTAACCAGATCCACACATCGGGCTCGCTTCCACCGGTCGGCGGCGGGGCTCCCGACTTCCGTCTCACCAAGGGCGACCTCTCGGACGCCTCTCTGGCGGACTTCGCGGGGAAAGTTAAAATCCTCAACATCGTCCCCAGCCTCGATACTTCCGTATGCGCGCTCTCCGCGAAGAAGTTCAATGAGGAGATCAAAAACATCGGAGGCGCCGTAGTTTTGAATATCAGCCGGGACCTGCCCTTCGCGCAGAGCCGTTTCTGCAAGGCCGAGGGTGTGGACACGGTCATTCCCCTGTCGGACTTGCGCGATCGGAGCTTCGGAAAGGCCTACGGCGCGGAGATCGTCGACGGACCGATGGCCGGCCTTCTGTCGCGCGCAGTCGTCGTCGTCGACGCGTCGAACCGAGTGGTTTACACCCAACAGGTCCCGGAAATAGGCCAGGAGCCGGACTACGCGGCGGCGGTCGCAGCGGCGAAGAAGGTCCTCTGATCGACGTTTCCGTCCGCCGCTCGTGCAGTTCGCGCCTCTGCGCTTTTCCCGCGCGGGCTCTCAACCTTCAAATAGAGGCGTTTTTTCGTCCACGAGGCCAATGACCGCCGATCCTCCAAGTTCCTCGCGCACGATTCGCGCGATTTCGTCGCGGGCTGCGAGCACGGCCGCCTCGTTCCTGCCGTAAAAGCCGTCGATGGGGAAGAATATGTCTCGCGTGGTCGGGACGATCTTGCCGATCTCGCTCTGCCGCCACATCCAGCGTCTCGTGCGCACCGTCGTCCCGCTCGCGTACACCGGCTCGCCCGGATCGGGGTCTTCGGCCGCTTCGCCGCCGAATGGCACGAAGCTGTCGCCGGCGCGGGCCGGCCGCAGGGCTATCTCGCCCGAGATAGCTCCCAGATCGTGGGCGCCTATGGGCACGAACTGACGCGCCGAGACCGCGTTGCCTGCGTCCACCGCCGGATTGATCGCCGGAAACTCGCCGCCCTTCTGGATGCGCGTCATGAGCGCCTCGATCGAACAGGGATATCGGTTCGGGTTGATGCCGAATACCGTGAAGGCCTCGCGGTAGGGCGCGATGCGCGCATCCTCCTTGGCCTTGCCGGTCATGGAGCGCACGGCTTCGGAAACCGCCTCATCGAGGAGGGCGCGTATGCCCGGCCGCGCCGCGCCGTTGTCGATGCCCCGCGCCACGACGATGCCCACCATGACATTCGGGGTCTTCGCAAAAATGTCCCCGTCGATCTTGAATCGCATAACTTTCACGCCCCTTTTTCAAGTCTCCGCGGTCGTCGCGGCGCGCCGATCGGCGCCCCGATCGAGCAACTCTTCCAGCATCGTCGCGAGCTGGAGCGCTCCTCTTTTATTGAGGTGGACGCCGTCCACCGTCACCTCGAGCCCACGCTCCCTGCATGCGGCAGCCTCGGCCGATTCATCGCGCAGCGAAACCGAGTCCATCGCGAGCGAATCCGGGGTCTCTCCGAGAAGATATGCGCTCCCGCTCGCCGCTACGCTCTGCCAAGCGAAGAAATCGAGGAAGGTCGCGCCGCCGTCGCGCGCAACGCGCTCCACGATCCTGCCGAACTCCTCCACACGGCGGTTGAGGGGACTCCCCTTCTCTTCGCCGAGCATGGGGATGCCGACGCAGAGTATCCTCTCTGCCCGGTCCAGCAGCCTTCCCAGCAGCGCGCGGTAATTCACTTCGAAGCTCTCAGGCGTTCGCGATGGCAGCATGCCGCTGCGGTAGATCGTCTCGACGAAACTCCGCCACAGCGGGCGGTTTTCGTGCATGTACGGCAGGAGGATGTCGTTCGCGCCTATTTCGAGGATAACCGTGGAGGCCTCCGGGACCGGGCCTCTCTCGATGCGGCCGAGCAGGCCGAGAAGCGTCGCTCCGCCGAGCCCGCGGTTCACGCAGCGCCGTTCCGCGCCCATGTACCGCAGGAAAGTGCGTCCCGGGTGCCCTGCAGTGAGACTGTCGCCCAAACAGATGGTGCTCGTCATGAATCTCGGGCTCGGCTTCGCGCGGCGCAGGCTCAGGAGAGGCCGGTTATCCTCCCCGTTTGGACGTCGATGTCCATGCCGACGTAGCCAGGCTTCGAGGGCAGGCCGGGCATGGTCGTGATCGTTCCGGAGAGCGGATAGATGAACCCGGCCCCTGCCGCGACCCGGATATCGGTTATCGGGAAGATGAAACCCTTCGGCGCGCCCTTGAGCGACGGATCGTGGGAAATGGAGTATTGCGTCTTGGCCATGCAAATAGGCAGCTTATCGAAGCCGAGCTTGGAGAAGATCTCGATCTTCTCGTCGGCCTCGGCCGAATAGCTGACGTGCTCCGCCCCGTAGATCTCGTGGGCTATGCGTTCTATCTTTTCCTTGATCGAAAGCTCGAGCGGATAGAAGGGAGCGCAGTGGGAGCCCGAGGCCGCGGCCTTCTCGACGGCGCGGGCGAGCTCGGCCGCGCCCTCTCCGCCCTCGGCCCAGTTTCTCGTGACGACCGCGTCGACCGCTCCGGCGGCGACTGCGGCCTCCCTGATGATCTCCTGCTCCGCCTCGCTGTCGGTCGGGAAGGCGTTGACCGCCACTACTGCGGGCACGCCGAACTTGTGAAGGATGCCGAGCTGGGCCCTCAGGTTCTCGATTCCTTTCTTGACGAGGTCCCTATTCTCCTGCGTGTAGGCCGTCGGGAGGGCCTTGCCGGGGGTCACCTTCGGGCCGCCGCCGTGCATCTTGAGCGCGCGCACCGTCGCGACGACGACGGCAGCGTCCGGCATCATGCCCGAGGTGCGGCACTTGATGTCCACGAACTTCTCGAAGCCCATGTCCGCGCCGAAGCCGGATTCCGTGACGACGTAGTCGGAGATGCGAGTCGCGATCATGTCCGCGAGCACGGAGGAATTGCCGTGCGCGATGTTGGCGAAGGGCCCGGTGTGGACGAAGGCGAGCTGCTCTTCGAGCGTTTGCAGGATGTTCGGCTTTATCGCGTCCTTGAGGAGGATCGTCATCGCGCCGGCCACGCCGAGGTCCTCGGTCGTCACCGGCAAGCCGGACTTGTCGAGACCAAGGACGATCCGCCCCATGCGCTGGCGCAGGTCGCCGAGGTCCTTCGCGAGCGCGAGGATGGCCATGACCTCGCTGGCAACGGCGATGTCGAAGCCGGTTTCGCGCAGGGGGCCGTTGTCGATGCCGCCGACGCCGACGAGGATGCGGCGCAGGCTCCGATCGTTCATGTCGACGACGCGGTTCCACCAGACCTCGTAGGGATCGAAGTTGAGCTTGCGCAGCCCCAACTTCGCGAAGTAGGACTCCGACCAGCGGGTCTCGTGGTACATGCGCGCGTCGAGGGCAGTCGAACAGAGGTTGTGCGCGGAGGCTACGGCGTGGATGTCGCCGGTGAGGTGGAGGTTGAAGTCGGCCATGGGCACGATCTGCGAATAGCCGCCGCCCGCGGCTCCGCCCTTGATTCCGAAGGTGGGCCCCATCGACGGTTGTCTGATCGCCGCTATCGCCTTCTTGCCGATGGCGCCGAAACCCTGGGTGAGCCCGACGGTGGTGGTCGTCTTGCCCTCGCCGAGGGGCGTGGGCGTCACGGCCGTGACATCGATGTACTTCGCGCGTTGCGGAAGCGAGATGTTGTCCCGCAGGAATTCGAGGCGGACTTTCGCCTTGTACTTTCCGAAGTGGTCGATGCACTCGTCGCAGATGCCGTAATCGTTCGCCACGTCGACAATGGGGCGGAGCTTCGCCTCCTGGGCTATGTCGATATCGCTGGGAACCGGTTTGCGCCGTTCGACGGACACGTGGGGCCTCCTTGGTCTGCCTAAAGCTATCCGATCGACCGGTCGGAGTCAAATCCCGCTCAGGCGCGCGGCGAGCCGGAGCGCGCTCGAGAAGTCAACTCCAGGCCGTCCAGGCGCGGGCCAAAACATCTTCCCCGCGTCGAATCTCCGTCACCGCTTCGAGGGCGGGCCCCGATCGCGGGCCTTCCGGCTCGGCCCAACCCGTTCGGATTTCGTCTCCCTCGAGCGCCTCGGCGAGGAACTCGACGCGGAGGGCCCGGAGCTCGCGGTCGCCGCGGCTCTGTTTCGGCACCGCGTCGACGAGCCAATCGACGATGTGCGCATTGTTGACGTGGCCGTTGTTGTCCAGGTGCCGGCTCGAGGCCCGGAGCGAAAACGAGGTCTCGCCGATCGACGCCGGGGGAATCACGAAGGACGGCTCGACGAAGGGATGGGGAAGCGCGCCCTGGACGATGGTCGGACCCAATATGCGCTCCGGGCGGAGCGGCCGCTTCGCCGCGCGATCGACGATCAGGTAGGCGTACACCGCCTTGACGAGGTCCTGTCCCTCGGAGGACTGCAGCCGGAAGTCTCGGAGCGCGAAGAGCCGTTCGATGCCCGCGGGCCAGGTCAGCACCCGCACTCTGTCCCCCGTGCGGGGCAGATGCTCTATCCGAAGGTCTATGCGCGACAGCATCCAGGTCCGCCCCTCGGCCTGGAGGTTCTCGATGCCCCAGCCGAGACTGTCCGCGTGCTCGCCGGCGGCCTCCTGAAGGACATTCATGAGAGGCAGGGGCTTGAGTGGCCCGCCGTAGCCGCAATCGAAGCCGCGTATCTCGCTGTCGAGGCTATAAGGTGTTGAATAGTCCATGGATCGAGTATAGCCGTCAACGGCCCGAGTAGGCCATGCCCGGCTACAGCCAGCCTATGACCTCCACCATGGTGATGGCGCTTATCTTTCCCTCCCTGACGGTGAACTCTCCCCGATAGATGTTGTACGGCCTGCCGTCCGGCGCCTTCCGGTCGGGGTGGAGCTCGAAACTGACCGTGGGCCCGGAAACGGTCACATCGCCCAGGCGATAGAATGGGCCATCGGGGCCGTAGAAGTTCCTGCACAGGCCGCGCCCGCCGAGCCACGGTCGCAGACCTTCTCGTCCTACGATGCGTTTCGTGCCGAGGTGGTTGCCATTGATCGCCTGAGCCCAGGAGTCGAATACGACCTCGGGCGAGACCCGCGACAGCGCCTCGTCGAAGCGCTTGGCGTCGGTCGCGTCGTAGAAGGCCTCGACGAGCCGCCGCTTCCTGCCGTCGGCGCCGCAGGAAACCGCCGTCATTCCGGCTACTGCGATCAGGGCGAAAGTGAGTATCATAGAGGCGCTTCGGAGTCTCATGGACCGTCCCTTCGCCGCGGAGACAGGGACCGCGGCACCGGGCCGCCCCTCTCCATTCGCTCGGGAACGGCCCTACCTACTAGGATGCGTCCAGAGCCGTCCCAGATGCGTCTTGGACCGGTGCGCTCCCTCCGATGCGCCGCAGCACCTCTTCGAACCAGGCGGGATCGGGGCGTCGCGGCGGGAGGTAGCGGAACATCGCGAGAATGCGCTCCCTGTGCTTTGTTCCCTCGCGATCGGGCAGGTGCTCGTCGTCGAAATGCGCCTCGATCCCGCGGCGCCTCGCCTCCTGTCCGATGAGCTCCCTGTCGTTGATGATGTTTTTCCAGATGAGGCACTCGCAGGGGTTGCCGCGGACCATGAGGCTGCACGTCGTATCGAAGTAGGCTATGACGTGCCGACGCGCCCGGCTGAGCAGGGCCTTGGCCGCGGGGAGAGAGAGATCGAGGACTTCGGCGGCCTCTCCGACGGAAAGGGCGAAGGTCTCGACGAGGGCAAAAACCACCCGTTGGTGGAGATTCAGGCGTCGCACCATGGCGGCGAAACAAGCGTCGCGAATCTCTCGGACGGTCTCGTCGACTTCCGCGAGCTCGGGAGGAAGAGGCCCGTCGTCGGGTATCTCGAGCGAGCGCCCCTCACCCTCGAGCCCCCCCAGCTCTTCGATCGACAAAGGGGAAGAGCCGCCCGTCGAGCGCCGTTCCTCTTGGAGGAATAGATTTACGCATATCTTCCGCGCCCAGGGGAGGAGCCGCGACTGATCCCTGAGCTGTTCCCGTCTCTCCCACGCTACGAGGAGACTTCCCTGCGCGAGGTCGCGCGCCCGCTCGACCTCGTTGGTGAGCCGAAACGCGACCGCAAAAAGGTGCTCCGACACAGCCACGAGCCGACGCCCAAAG
>Ga0187810_10000795_pt1 | contig 11377 bp, 7 predicted proteins | sample NC_wetland_sal_i_9_FD_132963 | JGI IMG/M metagenome (GOLD analysis project Ga0187810, IMG submission 132963) | Wetland sediment microbial communities from Neuse River Estuary, North Carolina, USA - ASW_5 | ecosystem: Environmental > Aquatic > Freshwater > Wetlands > Sediment | place: USA: North...
CCGCGCCTTGTAGAAGCCGCCGATGGGCAGCGTGCCGTCTTCGCCGAAGGCCTTGGCGTGCAGCCGTGCGATCTTCTTGGCGATGCCGGTCATGCCGATGCCGGAGATGCGGCTGGGCATTCCGGGGAAGATGTCGGCCACCATGGAGCGCGACAGGCCCACCGCCTCGAAATTATAGGCGCCGCGGTAGGAGGCGATCACCGAGATGCCCATCTTGGAGATGATCTTGAGCAGCCCGGCGCTGACGCTGTCGAGATAACGCTTGACGCAAATCCCCAGCGGCACATTGCCGAACAAGCCGCGTCCCTGGCGTTCGGCGATGCAGTCCTGCGCCAGATAGGCATTGACCGTGGTGGCACCCACCCCGATCAGCACGGCGAAGTAATGGGTGTCCAGGCATTCGGCCGAGCGCACATTGATGGAGGTGTAGGTGCGAAGCCCGCGCCGCACCAGATGTGAATGCACCGCGCCGGTGGCCAGGATCATCGGCACTGCGGCCAGATCCTTGGACATGCGTTCGTCGGTCAGGATGAGGTGACCGTAGCCTTGCAGCACCGCTTCCTCGGCTTCGCCGCGGATGCGTTCGATGGCGGCGGCCAGCGCGCCTTCCTCGGCCACCGGGAAGACGCAGTCGATTTCGTAGAAGCGCCCGACCAGATGCTGCTTCAGGCGCTGGAACATGCCGGTGGAGATCACCGGACTTTCCAGCACGAAGACTTCGGTCTGCTTCTCGTCCTGCACCAGCACGTTGCCCAGGTTGCGGAAGCGGGTCTTCAGGCTCATCACCCGTTCTTCGCGCAAGGGATCGATGGGCGGATTGGTGACCTGGGAGAAATTCTGCCGGAAGTAATGCGACAGCGGCCGGTACTTTTCGGAGAGCACGGCCAAGGGCGTGTCGTCGCCCATGGAGCCGATGGCCTCCTTGCCATCCTCCACCATGGGGTGGAGGATGGCTTCCATGTCCTCCAGCGAATAGCCGGCGGCGATCCGGCGGCGGCGGCGCGTTTCCGCCTCGAACATCAAGGGCTCGTCGCCCGGGCCGATCACCGGCTCCAGGTCCACCACCTTCTTGATCCAGTCCTGATAGGGATATTGCGCCGCCAGCTTGTCCTTGATGGCGCGGTTTTCGTAGAAGACGCCGTCGTCGAGGTCGAGGGCGATCATCTGCCCGGGGCCGAGGCGGCCTTTGCGCGTGACGCGGCCCTCGTCGAGCACGATCAGCCCGGTTTCCGAGCCGACGAAGAGCAGCCCGTCGTCCGTCGTCGCATAGCGCATGGGGCGCAGGCCGTTGCGGTCCATGCCGGCGATCACCCAGCGCCCGTCGCTGGCGGCCAGCGCCGCCGGGCCGTCCCACGGTTCCATCACGCCGTTGGCATAGGCGTACATGGCGCGATGGCTTTCCGGCATGGTGGAAGCCTGTTTCGACCAGGCCTCCGGCACCAGGATGGTCTTGGCCAAAGGCGCGGTGCGTCCGGCGCGCACCAGCACCTCGAAGACGGCGTCCAGCGCCGCCGAATCCGAGCCGCCCGGCTGGACGATCGGCTTGATGTCCTCGGCCGCATTGCCGAACAGCTCCGAGGCCATGCGGACCTCGTGGTTCTTCATCCAGTTGAGGTTGCCCTTCAGCGTGTTGATCTCGCCGTTATGCGCCAGCATGCGGAAGGGCTGCGCCAGGCGCCAGGTGGGGAAGGTGTTGGTGGAATAGCGCTGGTGGAAGATGGCGAAGGCCGAGACGAAGCGCGCGTCGGTGAGGTCGGGATAGAAGTTGGCAAGCTGCTCGGCCAGGAACATGCCCTTGTAGATCAGCGAGCGCGTCGACAGCGAGCAGACGTAGAAATCCTGGATGGCGGCTTCGCGCACCGCCTTTTCGATGCGGCGGCGGCAGAGATAAAGGGCGCGGTCGAGGGTTTCGAGATCGACGCCCTCGCCGGTGTCGAACATCACCTGCTCGATTTCCGGACGGGTGGCGCCCGCCTTCTCGCCGATCACCGAGATGTCCACCGGCACCTGGCGCCAGCCGTAAAGATAGAAGCCGGAACGCAGGATCTCGGATTCCACGATGGTGCGGCAGGTTTCCTGCGCGGCGTAATCGGTGCGCGGCAGGAAGATCTGGCCCACCCCGATGCGCCCGGCACGCTGCCGGTGGCCGGTGCGGCGCACCTGGTCGCGGAAGAAATCCTGCGGCACCTGGATGTGAATGCCGGCGCCGTCGCCGGTCTTGCCGTCGGCATCGACGGCGCCGCGGTGCCAGACCGACTTCAGGGCCTCCACCGCGCGGGTCACCACCTCGCGGCGCGGCACCCCGTCGATGGCGGCGATAAGGCCGACGCCGCAGGCATCGTGTTCCTGCTCGGGCGAATAGGCGTGGGCCGCTTCGAGTTTTTCGGCGTTGGCGAGGTAGCGGGCGATGTCGGCTTCACCAGAATCCTTTCTCCCCCCGTTTACGGGGGGTGTGCCCCCGAAGGGGGCGAAGGGGGGATGTGCGGTTACTCCCCCCTCCGTCTCGCTGCGCGAGACACCTCCCCCGTAAACGGGGGAGGAAAGAGTCTGTGAGTGTTTGTCCATCGCTCTCACTCCGCCGCCAGGGCCTTGCTTTCCAGCCATTTGTGGATCGCCGCCGCCGCGTCGCGGCCGTCCTTGATCGCCCACACCACCAGCGAGGCGCCGCGCACGATGTCGCCGCCGGCAAAGACACCATCCACAGCGGTCATCTGGGACGGGGTCACGTTCAGCGTGCCGTTCTTGCGCACCGCGAGTTCGGGCGCTTGCAGCGTGGCGGGCAAATCTTCCGGTTCGAAGCCCAGCGCCTTGATGACGAGGCCGGCCTTCAGCACGGCATCCGCGCCTTTGATTTCCTCGGGGGTCTTGCGGCCCGAGGCGTCGGGCAGGCCGAGGCGCATCCGGGCGATGCGCACGCCTTCGATCCCGTCATGGCCGAGAAAGGCCTTGGGCAGGGTCAGCCAGTGGAAATCGACGCCTTCCTCTTCGGCATTGGCGACTTCGCGCAGACTGCCCGGCATGTTGTCCCGGTCGCGGCGGTAGAGGCAGGCGACCGTGAGGGCGCCCTGGCGCAGCGCGGTGCGCACGCAGTCCATGGCGGTGTCGCCGCCGCCGATCACCGCCACATGCTTGCCGCGCGCATCGAGCTTGCCGTTGTCGAAATCCGGCACCGTGTCGCCGAAGCCTTTGCGGTTGGAGGCGATAAGAAAATCGAGCGCCGCAACGATGGCTGGGCCCGCACCGGGCACCGCGATCTCGCGGGCGCGATAGACGCCGGTGGCGAGGAACACCGCATCGTGTACGGCGCGAAGCTCGGAGAGGGAGGCGATCTCGGTATTGAGCCGGAAGACGACGCCGCCTTCGGCCAGCCGCTGTACGCGGCGGGTGACGATGTCCTTCTCCAGCTTGAAGCCGGGAATGCCGTAGACCAGCAATCCGCCGGCGCGGTCGTGGCGGTCATAGACCGTGACGCCATAGCCCTGGCGGCGCAGTTCTTCGGCACAGGCGAGGCCCGCCGGGCCCGCGCCGACGATGCCGATGCTCTGCGGGCGCTGGCGGCTGGGCGCAAGCGGCTTCACCCAGCCTTGCGCCCAGGCGGTGTCGCCGAGGAACTTTTCCACCGCGCCGATGGTGACGGTGCCGTGGCCGGATTGCTCGATGACGCAACTGCCTTCGCACAGCCGGTCCTGCGGGCAGATGCGGCCGCAGATCTCGGGCATGTTGTTGGTCGCCTGCGACAGCGTGTAGGCTTCTTCCAGGCGGCCTTCGGCGGTCAGTTTCAGCCAGTCTGGGATGTTGTTGCTGAGCGGGCAGTGCACCTGGCAAAAGGGCACGCCGCATTGCGAACAGCGCGAGGCCTGTCCGGCGGCGTTTTCGGCCCGGAATTCGGCATAAATCTCGTGGAAATCGCGGGCGCGCGCCTCGGCCTCCCGTTTGCCGGGCATGTGCCGTTCCAGGCGGACGAATTTGAGCATCTTCTCGACCATGGCGGCTGCCTAGCCGGGATCCCGGCCGAAATCCAGGGGAATCCGGCAATTACGACAGTAATATTGCCATAAATTGTCATGTCTCTTTCGATGCCGGCAATTGGTCTGCTAAAAGCAATGAAAAAATAGACAATATTACTGACTATATTATCCGGGCAAAAAACTGCCCGCCGCAGGCAGAGCGGCGGGCAGCAGGTGTCTGTTATTGGCCGGCCAGGGCCGCTTCGAGGCCCGGAGCGTAGGCGGCGCCATGCGGAACCTTGGCGGTCGATTTCTTCACCGCGTCGCCGATGGGTTCGGCGCGGCCGCCGAGATACTTGGCCAGGAACTGTTCGGCGATGGCGTTGAAGGCGATGTTGTTCTCTGGACGCGCGAAGCCGTGGCCTTCGTCCGGGAACAGCACATAGGTCACCGGGATGTTCTTGTCGGCCATGGCCTTGACGATCTGGTCCGCCTCGGCCTGGTTGACGCGCGGATCGTTGGCGCCCTGGCCGATCAGCAGCGGTTTCTTGATCGCATCCGCCTTGAACAGCGGCGAACGGTCGTGCAGCAGCTTCCGGCCTTCCGGCGTGTTGGGATCGCCGATGCGCTTGTAGAACTGCTGCTTGATCGCCTCCCAATAGGGCGGGACGGTCTTGAGCAGCGTGGCGAGGTTCGAGGGCCCCACGATGTCCACGCCGCAGGCGAATTCGTCCGGCGTGAAGGTGAGGCCGACCAGCGTGGCGTAGCCGCCGTAAGAGCCGCCCATGATGGCGACCTTGTCCTTGGTGGTGACGCCGTTCTTGGCGGCCCAGGCGACCGCGTCGATCAGGTCGTCGTGCATCTTGCCGGCCCATTCGTGATCGCCGGCCGAGATGAACGATTTGCCGAAGCCCGTCGAGCCGCGATAGTTCACCGCCAGCACGGCATAGCCGCGGTTCGCCAGCCACTGGTGATAGCCGTCGTAGCCGTAGCTGTCGCGCCCCCAGGGTCCGCCGTGCACGAACAGCACCATCGGCACCGGCTTGTCGGGGATGCCGTCGCCGTTCTTGTCGCTGCCGGGCGGCAAGGTGAGATAGGCGACTTCCGTCAGCCCGTCGCGCGTCTTGAATTCCAGCGGGCGCATCGGCACCAGCGGCGCGCCGACGAGTTCGGGCCGGGTGACGTAGAGCTGTTTCAGCGTCTTGGCCTTGCGGTCGTAGAGATAGACCGCCGAGGGTGCGCTCACCGGATCGTCGGCGACCGTCCACAGATCGTCGGCATAGCTGCGCGAGGTGACGTAGAACTCGCCTTTCAGATGCGCGGCGAGGAAGGCGAAATCGGCCTTCAATGCCGGATCGACCGGCACCCATTCGGATTTGAGGTATTCGACCGCATAGGCGTCGATCACCCCGGTCCGGGGATTGGCGATGGCCTGGGTGACGTCGGCCTTGCCGCTTTCGCCGATCACCGTCATCTTGCCGTCGGCGACGTTCTGGGCGGCCAGCACCGCCTTGTCGCGGCCGCGGCTGTCGATCCAGTACAGCGTCTTGCCGTCGGCAGTGAAGCCGACCGGCATGGTGGTCTGCGAATCCTCGAGGCCCGTCGAGGCGAAGGGCTTGTCCTCCACCTTGTTGTCCACGATGCGGAAGAAGTCGCTGCCGCCGGCCGCGTTGGGGCGGGAGGCGCCGCGCAGCACCAGGCCGTCATCCGCCAGGAAACCGGAATAGCCGCCGTCGTTTTCCAGCAGCTTGGTCAGGGCGCCGTCCTTCAGCGACAGGCTGTAGACGTCGTGCCAATGCGGATCGCGGTTGTTGAGCCCGATCAGGATGCGGTCCTTGACGTGGTTGGAGACCGCGATCACCTCCACGCGCGTCTTCTCGAAGGGGGTGAGCGTCCTGGGCTCGCCGCTGGCGATGTTCACGCCGTAGAGCAGGAAGTTCTCGTCGCCGCCCTTGTCGTTGACGTAGAGGATGCTTTGCGAATCCGGCGCCCAGAAATAGCCGCGGATCGGCCGCGTCTTCTCCGCGGTCAGGGGCCGCGCCGCCTCGGGATCGGCGACGGGGGCCACCCAGACGTTCAGCACCCCGTCGCGCGGGGCGATGAAGGAGAGCCACTTGCCGTCGGGGCTGAGCCGGCCCATGGCGCGGCTGGGATTGCCGAACAGCTTCTGGCGCTCGATCAGGGGCGCCGTCATGTCCGCGGCCGGGGCGGCGCCCGTCAGTCCGGTCGCCAGGGCCAAGGCGGCAACGAAGAAAGATTTCATGCGTTCCTCCGGGTGTCGGATTTTTAACAACTGCGTCCCCGGGGCGGCTTCGTCAAGGGTGCGCGACGGCATAGCCGGGGCTGTTTTGCTATGCTAGGTCATCACTAGCCACTACGCCCGCCTTTCTGGAGCCTTTCCATGCACGATCTCGTGAATGCGGTTCTCCTCGGTATCGTCGAGGGGCTTACCGAATTCCTGCCCGTTTCCTCGACCGGACACCTGCTGGTGGCCGAAAAACTGCTGGGGCTGCCGGACAACCGCTGGGAAGCCTTCACCATCGTCATCCAGTTCGGCGCCATCCTCTCGGTGGTGGCCGTCTATTGGCGCAAATTCTGGAACGTGCTGATCGGCCTGCCGACCTCGCCCGAGGCGCGGCAGTTCGCCATCAACGTGATCGTCGCTTTCATTCCCGCGGCCATCGCCGGAGCGGCGCTGATCAACATCATCAACGGCTTTCTCTTGCAGCCCAGCTTCGCCATGCCGGTGATCGCCACCACCTGGATCCTGGGCGGCATCGTGATCCTGGTGCTCGAACGCATCGCACCCAAGCCGCGCCATCTCGACGGCGACCGCCTGCCGCTGGGGAAGGCGTTTCAGATCGGGCTGTGCCAGTGCCTGGCCATCCTGCCGGGGGTGTCGCGCTCCGGTGCCACCATCCTGGGCGGCGAGATGCTGGGGGTGGAGCGCAAGGCCGGTGCCGCTTTCACCTTCTATCTGGCGGTGCCCACCATGTTCGGCGCCACGGTATTCGAGCTGTACAAGAAATGGGATTTGATGAGTTCCGCCGCCGGCACGGAGATCGCCGTCGGCTTCGTGGTCTCGTTCCTGGTGGCCTATGGCGTGGTGAAGACCTTCATCGCCTTCGTCGGGCGCTACGGCCTGGGGCCCTTCGGCTGGTACCGCATCGCCAGCGGCGCCGCGCTGGTGGCTTACCTGCTGACGCGGTAGCTACGCGGCTTTCGCCGTTTCCCGGAACTGGCCTTTGGGATGGAAGCGCCAGATGTAGCCGGGCACCACGGCTTCCACCGCCGACGGCGCGATGCCGAGATCTGAAAGCGTGCGCGCGCCTTCCTGCACCACATTGTCGGTCTTGAGCAGGCGGACCTGATCCACCGTCAGGATCGGCGGGATGGGAAGCAGCAGCGACGGGATTTGCAGGAAGAAGGCCTTCACCGCGGCCAGCGCGAAGGGCAGGGGCACCAGCAGCCGCTTGCGGCCGGTCTCGGCCAGGATGAACTGCAACAACGCCTTGAAGCTGTATATTTGGGGCCCGCCCAGTTCATAGACCGCCCCGCGTGCCTCCGGCAGGGCCAAGGCGCGCACCACGGCGGCGGCGACATCGGCCACATAGACCGGCTGCATCCTGGTATGGCCGCCGCCGATCAAGGGCAGCGCGGGCAGGAAGCGCGCCAGGGAAGCGAATTTGTTGAAGAAGCGGTCTTCCGGTCCGAATACCACCGATGGGCGCAGGACGGTCGCTGCGGGAAATTCCTCGGCGACCGCCTGTTCGCCGTCCGCTTTCGAGCGGGCATAAGAGGAGGCCGCCTCGCGTCCGGCGCCGATGGCCGAAAGCTGCACCAGGCTTTCCACGCCTGCCGCGCGCGCCGCGCGCGCGACGCGCCTGGCCGCTTCCACATGGATGGATTCGAAACCCTGCTCGCCATGGCCGTACAGCACGCCGGTGAGGTTGACCACCGCATCCGCATCGGCGACGGCTTTGGCGACGTCCTCGTCGTGGTTGACGTTGCCTTTGACCAGCTGGATCTGCCCCACATGCCCGGCCGGCAACAGGTAATTGGCCAGATTGGGTTTGCGGCAGACGGCGCGCACGCGCCAGCCCGCCTTGGCCAGGGCGCGGACGCTATGGCGCCCGAGGAAACCCGAAGCGCCGAACACAGTGACGAGGTTGTTCATTCCGCAATCCCGAAAGCGGCTTCCGAAAGACTGCATATCGCAAGCGCGCCGCGCCGCAAACCGCCGGAGCTGCAATACCCACTATAAACTTAAGGTAGTAATAATTGTTGACTCCCGCTAATGGTGTGTTTGATTTTTACACTTTGCGGGCGGCCGGCAATCCCCCAACGCGCCGGGCGCCCGGGCGAACGGATAAGGAGGCGCCGGCAGCCATGGATTTCACGCATTCGCAGCCCTTCAAGCCGAATCTGTTGTGCATCGCCCCGCCGCCCTTTTCGCCCACGGCGCCGCCGGCAGGGGCCGCTTATCTGCTCGGCTATCTGAAATCCCGGGGCTGCCACGATTTCGATTTCCTGGACCTGCGGCTCGGCGTGCCCGATGCCTATTCGCCCACCTATTCCTATACGGGGGCCTTCGCGGAAGCCTATGTCCACGACATTCCCGACCTGCCGCTGGTGCTGATGCTGGTCAAGGCCTTCGAACGGGGAGAGGCGCTGACGCCCGAGCGCTCGGCGCTGCTGGAACGCTTCTGCCTCGAGCGGGGCATTTCGCTGGGCTACCTGCACAACTATCTCACCAGCCTCGAACGCTATCTGACGCACGTCTTCGACCGCATCCCCGACATCCGTTTCATCGGCTTCACGGTGTGGACCACCAATTACCTCTCCACCCTTCTGGCGGCCGCCATCCTGAAGCGGCGCAAGAACCCGCCCTTCATCGCCGCCGGCGGGCCGCAGGTGACCTCGAGCCCGGCCAGCGCCGAGATCGCCCTCCGGAGCGGGCTGTTCGACCTGGTGGGGCTGGGCGAAGGGGAAGAGACGCTGCTGGAAATCTACAACGGCTTCCAGCGCGACGGCCGGGTCGGTCCGGGCATTCCCGGCACGCTCGCCAAGGGGCCTGAAGGGGAATTCCTGCGCACGCCGCGCGCGCTGATGCGCCTGACCGCGCTGCCCACCCCCAGCTTCGCCGAGATGCATCTGGCGGCCTATCAGACCGACGGCGAGCACCTCACGGTGCCGTTGCAGTTCTCCCGCGGCTGCACCGACAAATGCGCCTTCTGCAGCGAATGGAAATTCTGGGAACGCTTCCGCACCGACACCGCCGAGCATACCGTGGAGCAGATCGAGCGGGTCAAGCGCGACTACGGCGCCACCTTCATCATCTTCATGGATTCGCTGCTCAACGGCATTCCGCGGCGGCTGGTGCAGCTGTGCGAGCTGATGGTGAAGCACGACACCGGCGTGCGCTGGGGCTCCTTCATGCGGGCGCAGATGGACGGCGAGACGGCCAAGCTGTTGGCACAGTCGGGCTGCCACGACGTCTTCGTCGGGGTGGAATCCTTCTCGGACGAGACCCTCGATTTGATGAACAAGCGCCGCACCAGCGCCGACAATTTGCAAGCGGTGCAGGCCTTCCTCGACGCCGGCATCGACGTCACCGCCGGTTTCGTGCCGGGCTTCCCCGGCGATTCGCGCCAGCGCTTCATCGGCAGCGCCCTCATCCTGCGCGACATGCTGGAGCGTTATCGCGGCCGCTTCGAGATCCACGACGAGGCCTTCGTGGTGCAGCCCGGCGCGCCCATCCACGCCAAGCTGGACGAGATGGGCCTGGTTGGTAAGCCCTGGGCCGAGGACTATCTCGACCTCGCGCCGGACTATCGCGACATCACTTCGCGGATTTTCTGCACCGTGGAAGGGGCCAGCCAGGGGCTGGAACGGGTCGGCCGCCTTTCCATCCTGCGTACCATCACCGAGGATTCGCAGGCCAATTCCGGCTTCGCCTTCGTGCGGGCCGAGAACGAGGTGGTGTCGGCCAACGAATTCGGCTTCACCCATCTTTACGGCGGCTGGCATCTGCTCACCCGCAAATCGCGGTACGGCCAGACCTACGGCCTGATCGTCAGCGCCGACGAGGAAGCCGAATTGCAGGACCTGGACCCCAGCGAGATGTGGGAGACCAATCCGGAACCTTCCGCCATCCTCGACCGCATCGAGGCGGAACATATCGTGCCGCCCTCGCGCAGCGGCATGCGCGTGGTGCGCGGGCTGTACCGGCGGACGGGCGGCGCCGGTTGCCGCTATGCGGTGTCGCCCTTCGTGGTGGTACGCCCCATGGACTGGCGCCACGACCGCCGCATCCTGATGTGCTCCGTACAGACCGAGCAATGCTTCCAGGAGAAGGCGGAGGACGGCGAGCTGCTGCGCTTCGTCTACCAGGCGCCGCGCAGCGAGGACGAGATGTGGCAGTTCTGCCGCCGCCGCGGCATGACGCGCGCCGCCTTGCGCAAGACCGTGGCGAAGCTGAAGGAGAACGGCATCCTGGTGATCTGCGACATGGCGGAGGCGCATGAAACGCGCGCCGCCGCGGATCCGGTCGCCGAAAGCGTCGCGGCGGAGTGAAGCGCGGCGTTATTCCGGCCGGCCTCTACTCGGGCTGGGACGGTTCCGCGACATAGGCCCGTTCGCCGCTGAAGGATTTGACGTAGACGGTGATGGTGCGGCCGGACTTCTGGTCCACGAAGCGCTCGGCGGTGCGCGTCCAGCCTTTGCCGGCCGGAATCCTGTCCACGATGGTCTTGTAGGCGATGCGCTCGTAGATGATGCCGAAGACCAGGATGACGCCCCACACGGCGCAGAAGGTGGCCGCTCCGAAGGCCCCGCCGATCGCCAGCACCAGGGCGGTGGCCAAGAGCGCGCCGCCCACGGTCAGGACGATGTTGCGCAGCATGGCCTACTCCTGTTCCAGCACCACGGCGGTGCCGTAGGCGACGATCTCGCTCATGAACTGGCCGATCTCGGAGGAATCGAAGCGCATCATGACCACGGCATTGGCCCCCATGGCGGTGGCGTTGACCACCAGCCGGTCCACGGCTTGGCGGCGGGTCTCCTCCAAGAGCTGGGTGTATTCGTGGATTTCGCCCCCCGCCAGGGAGCGCAGCCCGGCCAGGATGTTGCCTCCCAGTCCGCGCGAGCGCACGACCAGGCCGAAGCACTGGCCCAGGGTCTTCACCCGGCGGGTGCCGGGGACGGTTTCGGTGGTGGCGATCAGCATGGGAACCTCCAGGGGATTCGTCTTATTCTAGCGGCTGTGAGGCGCATTGTCCGGATGCGTTGACACGGGGCAGGCCGCCCCCTAAACATCCCGGCCCCAAGGGGCTTTTGCCCCCCGTGCCCAGATGGCGGAATTGGTAGACGCACTAGTTTCAGGTACTAGCGCTGCAAGGCGTGGAGGTTCGAGTCCTCTTCTGGGCACC
>Ga0187810_10000796_pt1 | contig 11375 bp, 9 predicted proteins | sample NC_wetland_sal_i_9_FD_132963 | JGI IMG/M metagenome (GOLD analysis project Ga0187810, IMG submission 132963) | Wetland sediment microbial communities from Neuse River Estuary, North Carolina, USA - ASW_5 | ecosystem: Environmental > Aquatic > Freshwater > Wetlands > Sediment | place: USA: North...
CATGGCCCTCATCCACGAACGCCTGAGCGCCACCGGCGATCTCTCGCGGGTCGAAATGGCGGACTACATATCCAATCTGGCGGAGCTTCTCATGCGCAGCCACGGCGTGGACGGCTCCCGCGTACGCGTGCAGATCGAGTCGGACGACGTCCGCCTCGCGATAGATCAGGCCGTCCCCTGCGGCATGGTGCTGAACGAGCTGGTCACCAACGCGCTCAAGCACGCCTTCCCAGCCGGGCGGTCGGGCACGATCCTCATTGGACTGCGGCTCCGCGAAGAGGACAAGGTGGAGCTCGTGGTGGAGGACGATGGGGTCGGCGTGCCGCCGGGCTGGGACTCCCGCGCCTCCTCCTCGATGGGGCTTCAAAACGTGTTCCTCATCGGCGAGGGGCAGCTGCAGGGGTCGATCACCGTGGACCTCGACTCGGGCCTGCGCTGGCGCATCCTATTCCCCTTGTTGAGCTAGGCGAGATCCGCGCCCTCCGCCGCCTTCCCGAAAAACTTCCTGATGGCCCTGCGGGGCAGGATGATTCGCACGGCCCGCGAAATGATCCGTATGTCCACGGGAAGCGAGCCCTGGAGCTCGCCGTCGCTTTGAATCATGACGGGTTTGGTCGAGGACAAGGACAACCCCTCCACCCGATAGATGCGGTGGCGCTCCAGTCCTATGGGCAGGGCCGGTCGCTTCCCGCCGACGAGGTAGAGGAAAAGGTAGCGCAGCCCGAGCAGCATGGTGTTCCACCTGCCCGTTTCGCGAAAGACGAAGACATCGAGCTTGCCGTCGCTCGGCGAGGCCTCGGGCGTGAACGAGAAGAAGTTCCCGTACCGGCTCGTATTGGACACGAGGATGAAGCTGCCCCGGTCCCTTCGGCCATCGCTCAGCACGACGTCGATCTCGGGGAAGCGGTAGCGCGCGATGGCTTTGAGCGCGGCCACGGCGTACGCGAACCGCCCCAGCCGGCGCTTGAGCAGTTGGCCGTCAAGCTGTTTGAGAGAGTAGGCGTCGACTCCCGCGCCGACCATGAGGAGGAAGCGCCGCCCGCCGCAGACGCCCACGTCGAGCCGCGCGGTGCCTCCCCTGCGGATGAGGCGGCATGCGGCCCGCAGGCGGGTGGGGAGGCCCATCTCGGCGGCGAACACGTTGCCCGTCCCCCAGGGCAGGATGCCGAGCGGGGTGTCGCCGCCGGTCATGCCGTTGAGGACCTCGTTTATGGTGCCGTCGCCGCCGCCGCCTATTATCACGTCGTAGTCGGCGCCGCAGGCCTCGCGCGCCAGCTCGACGGCGTGACCGGGCCCGTCCGTCAACCTGACGTCTATTTCATGACCGTGGCGTTTGAAATACCTCACGACCGCCTCGATCCTGCCGGGGATGTTGCCTCTTCCGGACTGCGGGTTGACGATCAGGATGTATTTCATCCAAGAGGATTATACCAGAGCTCGTCCTCGCCCTGCAGCCCTGCGCCTGCCCGGCATGCCGCCCGGGCGTCGAGGCGAGGCTCGCGAGGTCTGCGGGGCCTGTGTCCTTCGCGGGGCCGCGGCCTCCCGCTCGGGAGGGGGAGCCGAGGCGCGCTCGGCCGCGGCCGCCGAGCGGGCGGAGTCGAAGGCTGGGCCTTCGCCCTGGCGAATGGGGGCGCGGAGCAGTTTCTCGATGGCGCGCAGAAGCGGCTTCTCCGCGGCGTCGCAGAGGGCGATGGCCGCGCCCGCCGCGCCCGCGCGCGCGGTCCTGCCTATGCGGTGCACGTAGGTTTCGGGCACATCGGGAAGCTCGTAGTTGTAGACGTGGCTGATGCCGTCGACGTCTATGCCGCGGGCCGCGAGGTCGGTGGCGACGAGGACGCGGATATCCCCCGATCGGAAGCCCTCGAGGGTCCTCGTCCTGTTGTTTTGGCTCTTATTCGCGTGAATCGCCGCCGCGGCTATGCCGGACGAGTCGAGGGCCTTGGCGAGTCTGTCCGCGCCGTGCTTGGTGCGCGTGAAAACGAGGGCTCGGCTGACCTTCTGGTCCCGGATCAGGGCCGCCAGATAGGCGCGCTTGTCCCCCTTGTCCACGAAGACGACGCGCTGCTCGATGAGCTCCACAGCCGGTCGATCTGGTGTCACGGATACGCGCACCGGGTCGCGGAGCACGGAGGAAGCGAGCCCGGCGATGTCGGAGGGCATGGTCGCGGAAAAAAGGAGGGTCTGGCGCCGCGCGGGGAGGAGGGCGAGGATTTTTCGCACGTCGCGGATGAAGCCCATATCGAGCATGCGGTCCGCCTCGTCGAGCACCACCACTTCGACCCCGTCCAGCCGAAGCTGCCCCTCGCCCTGAAGATCGAGGAGGCGCCCGGGGGTCGCGGTCAGCACATCCACCCCCTTGCCGAGGGCCCTCACCTGAGGGCTCTTGCCCACGCCGCCGAACACGCAGGCGCGGGTCAGGCGCGCCCCCCGTCCGTAGGCGGCGAAGCTGGCGTCTATTTGCGCGGCCAGCTCGCGGGTCGGAGCGACGACCAGGGCGCGACAGCCCCGAGGGGCCGCCCTCGAGCCGGAACTGGTGAGGCGCTGAATGATGGGTAGCGCAAAGGCGGCGGTCTTGCCGGTGCCCGTCTGAGCGCAGCCGAGGAGATCGCGCCCTGCGAGGAGGGCGGGTATGGACGCGGCCTGGATGGGAGTCGGGTGCTCGTAGCCCTCGACGGTCAAGGCCGACAGTATAGGCTCCGAGAGGCCGAGAGAGGAGAAAGTATGATTGTTCATTCGAGTCCTTGTGGAGAGTTGATCGCGCTGTATCGGGAGGGTGGGAGTGGCGCAAAGCCCTTCATTACCTTATGACCAGCAGAGATAGTATAACGCCGAGACGCGCGCAACGGATAGGGGGCCTCACCGCCGGCGGTGGCGCTGGCGGCCGCGGCCGTTGGCGCGCCTGCGGAGGAGCCCGGCCACGAAACCTTCGATGCGCTTTTTGAAGAGCAGCCCCAGGACGAAAAGCAGGGAGGCGATGCCGAGCACGACCAGCGCCGCCCGATAGTCGCGGTCGAAGGCCGCGCTTCCCATGAACGAGGAGCCGAGGATGCCGGGCAGCCGGCCCAGCATCGATACGCCGAGGAAGGAGGGAAGGCCGAGCGCGGCCATGCCGGCGACATAGCAGAGCGCGTCCTTGGGAATGCCGGGAACCACGAACAGGAGGAAGAAACCCGCGGCGGCCTTCCCGGACGCGGTCACCTTCTCCACCGCCTCGATCTTCTCCTTCGCGAAAATGCGCTCGACGAAGGGTCTGCCCAGGAAGCGGCCGGCGGCGAAATTGACGAGCGAGCCGAGCGTGATGCCGAGGAGCGAGAGCGCGGCGCCCGGCCAGAACCCGAAGGCGTAGCCTCCTGCCACCTGGACGATCTCTCCGGGCACGACGAAGACCACCACCTGGAAAACCTGCAGGCCGACGAAGGCGAGCCCTGCCCAGGCGCCTCTCGCCTCGAGCCAGATCCGCAGAGCCTCGCGATCGCGGAATATGGCGAAGATATCGTGACGAAAAAAGAAGAAGACGCCCACCGCGAGGGCGATGAAGAGCGGAAAGGCCACGAGGGCGGGCCAGGAGGGAGGCTTGCGGTCCATGGTGCAGGCTATGAGTATAGCGGCGAGGGCATTCTGTCAATCGACTTCGCCCTGCCGCGGGTTTGACTTTGGCCCCAATTTCTGGTATGATCGACCCCTATGGATAAAGCCCGCTCCACCGAATTTATTGTCGATCAACGGATCGTTTATCCTAGTCAGGGCGTGGGAAGGATCACCGAGATTCAGGAGAAATCCTTCAAAGACTCAAAGATCCTCTACTACATCATCTACCTCGAGTTTTCGGACATGACCGTGATGGTGCCGGTGGACAAGGCCCAGGAGCTGGGAATCAGGGCGATCGTCCCCAAGAACGATGCGGAGAAGGCCCTCTCCTTCATCTCCGAAGAGTACGCGCCCATTCCCTCGGACTGGAAGCTTCGCTATCAGATGAACCTGGACCTGCTCAAGAAGGGTTCGGTCTTGGACATCGCCTCGGTCGTGCGCTCGCTCTACCACCGCTCCAAGATCAAGGAGCTTCCGATCCTCGAGCGCAAGCTCTACGACTCCGCGCTCAACCTCCTTCAGGACGAGATTTCCTTCTCGCTGGGAAAGCCCAAGGACGAGATCGCCGAGCTCATCAGAGCCCGCCTCGAGGGCTAAGCAGCCCCGTGCCGAAGGAGCTGTGCGTCGCGGTTCTCGTCACGGCCGCGGGTAAGAGCGAGCGCTTCGGTGGCGTCAAAAAGGAGCTTCAGTCCCTCGGCGACAGCTCCGTCCTCGACAGGTCGATCAAACCCTTTCTCGGACTGCCGCGGCTGTCGGCTCTTGTCGTCACCGCGCCGCCGGGACGAGAGGGCGACCTCGCCGAAGGCATAGCCGCCTCGACGCGCAAAGCTCTGGAGAAGTTGCTCGGCCCGCGCTTTTTCGTAGTCGCGGGGGGCGAGACGAGACGGGACTCGGTCCGCAGGGGCCTCGAGGCGCTCGCCGCATCGCTGGGTCCCGATCGGGCGGCGGACTGTCTCGTCCTCATTCACGACGCGGCCCGGCCCTGGGCGAGCGCGAGCCTCGCGGCTCGCGTGGCCGAGGTCGCCGCGGAGCGCGGAGCCTGCGTTCCCGTCGTTCCCCTCGTGGACACTCCCAAGCGGCTCGAAGCGAACGGGACGATCGGCGCCCACCTGTCGAGGGAGTCCCTTGGCTCGGCGCAGACGCCGCAGGGCTTCCGCCTCCTCTCCCTCCTCGAGGCCCATCGCCGCGCCCTCGCGGAGGGGATGGCCTGCACCGACGACGCGGAGCTCTGGGCGCGCTACGCCGGCCCGGTGGCGTGGACCGAGGGAGAGCTCTCCAACAAAAAGATCACCTTCCCCGAGGATTTGCCCGGCGCCGAAGGCGCGGGCTCCGGGACGGGGAGCGGCGGCGCCGAAGGGGCAAGCGGGCAGGCGGTCACCGCGACCGCGGCCGTGGGAGCTGCGCGCCGGAGGACGGCCCTCCCCTTCCGCCTCGGCCAGGGCTGGGACGTCCACACTCTGGCGCCGGGCCGGCCTCTCCTGATCGGCGGGGTCGCTCTGCCCTCCGAGCTTGGAGAGGACGCCCACTCCGACGGCGACGTGCTCCTCCACGCGATCATCGACGCCCTGCTGGGAGCCGCCGCGTTGGGCGATATCGGAACGCACTTCCCGCCTTCGGACGCCGCGTGGAGGGGCGCCGACTCGCGACAACTGCTCGCGCGCGCGGTCGCGCTCGTGCGCGAGGCCGGATGGGAGCCGGGGAACCTCGATTGCACGGTGATCCTCGAGCGTCCCAGGCTCGGTCCCCACAGACAGGCGATATGCGAATCCGTCGCGGCCTGTCTCGGCCTGGATACCTCGGCCGTGTCGGTCAAGGCCAAGACGAACGAGGGCCTCGGCGAGGTCGGCTCGGGCCGGGCCGTGGAGGCCTCCGCAGTAGTCACCCTCTTCCCCCGCTGAACCCCGAGGCCGGAGCCCCAGTCCCTTCAGCGCCGCCCTTCCGCCGCGCTCGCCCTCTTGCCCCGAGCGAGCGGCGAACGCGCTACGAGCACCACGCAGACTGCGATGGCCAGGAAGGCCGCGGCCTGCACCGGGTCGAAGGGGCTTCCGAACGCGAAGTACGACGCGATGGCCGGCCAGAGGACCTGCATGCCGTAGTAGGCGGGCGACACCGAAGACATCTCGCCGTCCTTGTACGCGAGCTGAACGATGGAGAAGGCTCCGGCGCCCGCGACTATGTAGAGATAGAGGAAGGGCGAGGCCAGCCAGCCCGCTATGCTCGGCGCCGCGCCGATCTGGAGGGCTCGGAGGGGGAGTATCATGAAGCCGCCCATCGAGCCTGCCACGGCCGCGATCGCCACAGCCAGTCCTCCGCTCCTGCGCCCGTGCCTGAGCACCAGACAGAAGGCGGCCCCGACGAGCGGCAGGGCGAGGAAGACGTAGAGCGCGGGCACGATGAGCGATCCGGCCCCGAACGAGCCGCGCAGCCCCGCCAGGCCGATCGCCGCGAACATGAGACAGGTCCACAACACCCGCCGCGCTCCGAGCCGCTCGCCGAGCATGGCCGAGGAGAGCATGGCCGTAAACGCGACGTTGGAGCCGATCGCCGCCCCGACGACGTTGGGCGGCAACCCAAGGAGGGCCACGTAGTTGAACACCGGCGCCACGTTCATGAGGAGAAAGCCCGCGAGCCAGCCGCTCCGCGCCTGCGCGAACTGGCCGTCGCGCTTGCCCTTGTGGCCGAGCCAGGATACGTTCCGCTTCTGCAGAACCATGCCGAAGGAGAGGATGAAGTTGCCGACGAGCGCGACGAGCGCCGCGACGAGGGGATCAAGGCTCATGCGAAAAACTCCTTAGCTAGAGGCGGCGCACCGTGCGGCGGATCGCGTCGAAGAGCGAGGCGAAGGGAGAAGAGGCGCGGTAAAAGACCGCCGGACAGCCGGGCGGGCTCTCAACTTGCACCATGCCGCGCCGGAAGACGCGCGAGCTCCAGAGGTGCACCCATTCGTCCTCGGGAAGATACAGCTCCGTGAGCGCGCGGGCCGCCTCGACGACCGGCGCGACCATGAGGTCCCGCCCATAGAGGTACTGATAGGTCAGCCTGTGCGTGCGGGCATCGTCCTCGTAATGTATCCAGGGATGCCGCAGAGGAGGAAGCCCCTTCGCGAGGTACTCCGCGGCGACGGAAATATGGTAGGGCTTGAGCTCGGCGTAGACCTCGCTCATGCGGGCGAAGAGGGCCAGCGAGGCGGCATCTCGCCAGAACTGCGCGTTCCCCTCCGGCCGCAGACCTTCGCTCGAGCGGAAGAAGGGCGTGAAGGCCGCCATCTCAGTCCAGCGGCCGAGGCACTCGGGGCTGCGCCTGAGCCAGGCGAAGGAGCTCGATCCGCCGACGTCGGAGTGCCAGAAGCCGATGCCCGAGAGGCCGAGCGAAAGCCCCGCGGGAACTACGCTCGCCAAGCCGTCCTCGCGGGAGAAGTCCACGAGCTGGTCGCCAGCCCAGACCGCCTGCGCCTGCTTCGACGATCCGAGCCAGCCCGAGCGGACGAAGAAGATGGTCTCGTTCACCGCCCCGAACTCCTCGATCGCCTCGCGATTCGCCTGAGCCCAGAGCAGGGGCCAGCGATTGTGGGCCAGGAGCGCGCTCTCGCCCGAGGCGAGAACTGCGTCGGTGGGCAGGCACTCTCCGCCGTCGGCCATCCAGCCCGACATGCCGCGCTCGAGGAGCTCCCGTTTGATCGTCCCCTTGAGCCAGGCCAAGGCCTGGGCCGAGCTCAGGTCGACGAGGGCCGACGTGGCTCCCGCGGAGGAGACGATGTAGTCCCTGCCTTCGCGATCCTTGACGCACAGCCCCTCGGCCGATGCCTGCGCGTACAGCTCCCCCTCGGTGGAGAGGAGAGGGTTGATGTAGCCGAGGAAGCGGATGCCCCTCGCGCGCAGGCCTGCGATGTCGCGCTCCAAGTCAGGATAGAGCGCTCCACCGCCTCGATGCCCTTCGGCGGCCTCGTAAAGGCCGGATGGCGCCCCGGAGGGGGCATCCCAGGCCGCCATCCGCCCCTGGCCTCTGCGGCCGCACCAGTCGCTCGCCCATACGGCCGAGACCTTCGCTCCCGCGTCGAGGACCCCGCGCAGTTTGCGCTCGATGGCCGCGCCTCCCCCGACGAGGCCGAGCAGGGCGCCGTCGTAGCACCAGCTCGGCGGCGGCGGCTGCCGCCCGATCGCCGCAGTCATGCCGCCGAGGGACTCCGGCGCCCCCTTTCCGGAGCCGACGACGAGCTCACGGGGGACGGCCCAGGCGTCGACGAGGGTCTGGGTCCTGCGGAAGTCGATGGTCACGAAGGAGCTCGTGTCGATCGCGCACCAATAGTTCTTTGATGAGATGAAGGCCGGGACGGGAAAGTAGGTCGAGTTCCTGTCGCCCGAGGCTCCGCTCGCTCGCCGGGCTATGCGGGCCATCAGCCCCCTGCCTCGGCCCAGGCCCCTATCCTCCACCCACAGGGGAACCCGCGAGAGCTTGAGGTCGAGACGGGAGTAGCGCTCGCCGCAGCCGTAGATCCGCTCGTCTGCCTGGGCGGCCAGACGCAGACGAAAGAGGTTCACCGAGGAGTCGTAGCGGGAAAAGGAAATGTGCAGCGCTCCGTCCTTGAGGCTGGCGGCCATGCGGAGCCTACCCTCGAAGTCGATGGCGACGAAGTCCGGCCCGTTCTCGACGATCTTGAAGCCCCGAAGGCTCTGGCCCTGGACGTGCTTGCGGCGCAGTCTGAAGCTCGCCTTGGACTGTTTGACGATGTTCTCCGCTCTTCCGATTTCGACGCAGGGCGACCTGCGCGAGTGGCTCAGGACCTTGCGCCCCTCGACGAGGAGGACGAAGCCCTCTTGGAGGGTCTCTATTTTGATCATTCGGCAGCCTCCCGGCCCCTCCGTCGAGGGATCGATTCGAACAGGGGGACGATATCGGACTTCTTGAAGAGCGTGGCGTATCTGCGCGCCGAGAACCCGAGCTTGTCGGCGACATCCGGATCCGCGCCGTAGGAGAGAAGGCTGCGGACCGTCTGGGCGTCGTTTCTTCCGACCGCCACTATGAGCGCGGTCTGGCCGTCCTTGCTCACAAGATTGCTGTCGGCGCCCTCGGCCAGAAAGAGCTCCACCAATTCGGACGAGCCAGCGAGGGAGGCGTCCATGAGGGGCGAGTAGCCTCGATCCTCGCTCTGCAGGTCGAGGGCCGCCCCCCTCCCGAGGAGGAGCTCGGCCACTGCCCTGTGCTTGTTCCGCGCCGCGAGGCAGAGGAGGGTGACGCCGTGCTTGTCGCGGGCGTCGGGATGAAAGCCGGCTTGGAGGAAGAGCTCGACTGCCTTCGTATCGCCCTCGACGACGCATTGGGCGAGGGCGTCGGCGTGGTACGAGATGCCCATCTCGAGGAGGGCAGCCCTCGCGGCCCGCCGCTCCTCCTGGTAGAGCCACTCCTTCTGTTCGGATTCATAATAGGAGGCCAGCTCCCCGAGAGTGTCGAGCACGGGCGTGCCGGAGAGGTAGTGTGGAAGCTCCCGCGAAGGGTCGTCCCGATATATGGCCGTCCCGGATGAGCGCCCCAGACCGTAGCCCCCGGCGAAGACGAACCAGGCCGAGGCTATGTTGTGCTCGGTCGCGACGAGGAGATAGTGAGTCGCCTTTAGGAGGTGAGGCTCCAACTGCGAGCGGGAAAGGGCAGTCCAGGAATCATGGAGCTTCAGGCCGTAGGCCTCGACCCGGGCCGCCTCCAGGGTTTCGAGGATGCCGAGGATTGTCTGTCCGTCCCCGGGGGACCCGATCACCGCTACCTTCACGAGGCTCCGTCCTGGGCTAGTACGATAATTCTATTGTCGGTAGTACACTATTTCCGGCTTGAGGTAAACACGAGTGGAGCTCAAAGACCTCCTCTCGGCCTCGATATAGAAAAATTCACTGTTGATCTTGACGTTTCTGGAGAATTTGGATATTATTTGTTTGTACGCGAGAGGACGACTCGAGTACACTCCGTCCCCGGCTTAACGGATCCCCTTCCCAGGTCGGACGAGCGGTTATCAGGTCCCCGGGGTATGCCTCCTTCCCCGGGGGCCTCTTTTTTGTGTCCACGTCCGGCTCTCACCGTTGACTCTCCGCCGCGGCCTTGGCCGCGCGGGCGTTCCGCTCGAGAAAGGCCAGAATATCCTCCCACTGATCGCGGCGCACGACAGTGCGCGGGAGCTCGTAGGGCGAGTTGAGGCGGCTGTCCGCGTAGACGAATCCACGCCTGACCGCAAAGCCGAAACGGAAGCCCGCCCGGGCGACCTCGGCCAGGGTGATGTCCGAATACGCGCCGTAGGGATAGGCGTAGACGTAGGCGGGCAGGCCGGTGATCGCCTCCACCTTCGCCTTGGCCTTGAAGATCTCGTCCTCGAAGGCTGCCCTGTCGTGTTCGTACAGGGAGGCGTTGACGAAGAGGTGGTGATAGCCATGGGCGCCCACCAGGGAGCCGCCGTCGCGAAGCTCCCTCACTGCCGCGTCGTTCATCGCGAAGGATGTCGTGCCGATCACCGAGGGGTAGATGAATATCGTCGGGACTATCCCGCGGGGAATGAGGACCTTCTCGTAGGCGGAAGGGATGGTCCTGTGGCCGTCGTCTATGGTCACGACGAGGTTGAGGGGACCCTTTATCCGCCCGAAAAGAAGATCCTCCATCGTGATGAAACGGTAGCCCAGCGAGGCCAGCGCGTCGATTTGGGCGGCCATCTCGGCCGTCGTGAAATCGGTCGGAATGGACTCCTTCCCGAGAAAGGTGTGCCAGCAGAGGATGAAGGCTCTGTCCTGGAAATCGAAGGCGCGGGATTCCGGCTCTTGGGAAGCCGCGGCGGGGAGGGGAAGGGACGAGGGCTCGAGCGCGGAGAGGGTCGAGGGTGCCAAGCCTGCGACGGCGAGGATCAGGAAAAGCAGGCGTGGCATCGGAAGGGCGCGTCGCTCCATAAGCCTTCCTTGTTTACACGAAAATGCCATCCTGGGCAAGGCGACGTTGCGCAGTCCGCGTCCCTCGTTCATACTGGTGGCCATGAGCAGCTCGGGAAGGATCTTCCGCACTCTCGCGGTCCTCGCCTGCCTTTCTGTATTCACCGCCGGCCTCTCCGGCCAGTCCGCCGCCTCGCCGGCGCAAACCGCGGCGCCTGCGGCGGCAGCTCCGGCGTCCGGACCCGCCCTCGCCGTGCTGGACCTCGAGAACGCCGGCTTGGATCCGCGGGTGGACTATCTCGCGGGCATTCTCCAAGGCCTCCTCGCCTACGATCTCGGAAGCGTCGGCGGCATCACCCTCGTCGACCGCCGCAACCTCGACTCCGTCCTCAAAGAGCGCGAGCTCAGCTTGAGCGCCCTCGGCCAGGACTCGGCCGCGGCCGCGGCCGCGGGCAAGATAATCGGCGCGGACTGGATGCTCTCGGGCAATTACGTGTTCACCGGTTCGGACGTCCTCCTCACGCTCTCGCTCACCGACACGGCCAGCGCCAAGCGGATAGTCTTCAGGGACCGCGGCTCCACCGAGAATCTCGTCCACCACCTCGCCGAGCAGATCGTGCTGCGCCTGACGGGCAGGACGGTCACCCTCGCCGACGACACGAGGTCGCGCTCCCTCGTCTCGCTGCGCGACGAGACCCCCGGCAGCATCGCCCTGCACTCGATCATCATCGACGCCGAGATATTCCTGGACGGCAGTTTCGTCGGCTACACCACGGGCGATGTCCGCACTCCCTTCGTGATCGAGAAGGTCGGCCCGGGCGCGCACAAGCTTCGCACCCACCTCGACTCGAGCTTCGGCGTCATCAAGCTGCCCGAGGTGAGCTTCGGCGA